>Ga0137391_10003373_pt1 | contig 12094 bp, 12 predicted proteins | sample 15con2h24BmetaG_FD_101399 | JGI IMG/M metagenome (GOLD analysis project Ga0137391, IMG submission 101399) | Vadose zone soil microbial communities from Angelo Coast Range Reserve, California, USA - 15con2h2.4B metaG | ecosystem: Environmental > Terrestrial > Soil > Vadose zone > Saprolite...
ATCCCCAGGTGGCCGTGGTGGGTCTGACCGACGAAGAAGCGGTGGCCGCTGGCATTGCCTGCAATTGTAGCGCGATCCCCCTCTCGGTGGTTCCGCGAGCTGGGGCGATACGCGATACGCGCGGCGTGATCAAAATGGTCCTGGACGATACCACCCGACGAGTCGTGGGAGTCTCGATGCTTGGCACCAACGCCTCCGAAGTGATCCACGAGGCGGCGATGGCCCTGCGCTTTGGAGCAACAACAGACGACTTCATTGATCTGATCCATGTCTATCCGACCATGGCCGAGGCGCTCAAGCTGGTCGCCATTTCGTTCACAAAAGACGTGAATCGGCTCAGTTGCTGCGCAAGCTGAGCTTTCTGAAAGGTTTGATACTCTTCACAGAAAAGGGGAAGGAATGAGACAATCACATGCCATGACTATCGGACAACTCTCCAGGCACACAGGGGTGTCGATCAAAATCCTGCGCACCTACGAGGGCCTCGGATTCCTCTGCACCCTGGGCCGCAGCGAGAGCAATTACCGCCTGTTTGGGGAAGAAGCATTCCGATGTGTGCAGGCAGTCCAAAGCCTGCGTTCCCTGGGACTGACCCTCAAAGACATTCAATCGCTCATCAGACGCTCGTGTCAACGGCCTGACGAGCCGGTCGATGGACTCCTGTCTGAGTATCTGGTCCAGGCCCTTGCCCGTGTCGAAGCTCAAATCAGCGCTCTGCAAGCTCGTCGTCAACAGATCCTGGAGTTTCAGGCCGCTGGTGTACAAGCTCCAGCCCGACCTCTGGCTTCGACGCTGGTACAGATCCTGGCGGAAGATCCGGGTTTTGGCATCGAACACACTCCCTCTTGACTCTCCTACTGGGGGAAGAGTGTACACTCTCTGTGGGGCGCATGGAGAGCAGTTGAGGTAGGCGAGTCATGCTCAACGTGGCGCGTCTGAAGCCTAGCATGGCGGAAGCTCCCGCTGATTAAGCGCCTTTTGTGCGTGAGGAAAGCAACCATCCGACCATCAATTGATGCACAAGTGTTTCGCGAAAAAGAAGGGAACAAAAGAATGATGAACACAGCATCACCAGTCCTGCAACAAGCCATCAAAGCCCATGAGGACTTCGTCGCTGCTTACCCGGAGCAGTTTCGCCTCTCGCTGCCCCTCTGGCAGCTCCTTACCGAAGGGAAACCCGTTTCACCAGAGGAACTGGCAACGGAGTCGCACCGTCCTCTCGAAGAGGTCCAGGCGTTCTTGCACACCTCGGACGTGCGGGTCGATCAAGAGGGCCACATCATCGGCATGGGCTTGTCGTTCCAACCCACACGGCACCACTTTCACCTGGACGAGAAGACCCTGTATACCTGGTGTGCGCTCGATACGTTGGCGTTTCCAGCGCTGCTGGGTCGCACAGCCCGTGTGATCTCCACCTGCCCGGTGACGGGGCAAGAGATTCGCCTGACGGTGACCCCTGAAGGCATCCTGGACCTCTCGCCAGCCAGCGCGGTGGTCTCGGTTCATCTGCCGGGAGAGGAGACGGATCTCTGCCATGTCCAGGAAGACATCTGCAATGATGGATTCTTCTTTGTGTCGCGCGAAGTCGCCTCCGCCTGGCCCTCCCTGCATCCCAAAGCAGTCCTGCTCGACGTGAAAGAAGCGGCACAGGTGGGGCTGGTGATGGCCCATGCTATTCGTTCCCTCACCGGTTCGCCGGAGCTGGAGAGAGACGGCCACGACACCATTTGAAGGGAGCACACGCATGAATAACCCCTCACAGACGTTTTCTCAGCCACAGAATCCCTACCCGTATTATCAGTCTATGCGTGAGCAGCAGCCCGTGTTCTATGATCAAGATCAGCAGGCATGGCAGGTGTTCCGCTATGCTGATGTCGAGCGGGTGTTCACTGAGTATCAGACCTTTTCCTCACGGACGCCCTGCTGTCCCTTCACCACGGACTTTCACTCGTTCTACCGCATGGACCCGCCCGAACTGCAACGCTACCGCTCTCTGGTCAGCCAACCATTCACTCCACTTGCAGTCTCGCGACGAGCTTCCCAGATCACGAGCCTCGTCACGCAACTGCTCGATCAGGTTGCCGACCGGGGCCAGATGGACGTGATTGACGACCTCGCTTTTCCGCTGCCGCTGCGGATGATGGCCGAGGTGTTGGGTTTGCCCAGCAGCGACGAGGACCGCTATGCTGCCTGGTCGCAGACCCTCAACGGGGAAGAGATGCCAGAGCTGAGAGCCTACTTTCACGAGTTGCGAACCTCCCGCCAGAGCCTGTTGCGCCCCGGCATCATCACCTCACTGCTTGAAGCACGCCTCGACGGTCGCCCCCTCACCGAGGAGGAACTGCTCGGCTTCTGCGGACAATTGTTTATCGGAACCAGTGCGGAGATGACGCCCTTTCTGGGCAATGTGGTGCAGAGCTTGCTTGAGCATCCTGAAGTGGCCGACGAGATGCGTGGCGAGCCGGACCTGATCCCGAGTGCCATCGAAGAGATGCTCCGCTTTTATCCTCCCATTCCCATCACTGGCCCACGAAGAGCTACCGTCGATGTCGAATTGGGTGGACAACGTCTCCGCGAAGGGCAACGAGTCATTCCGGTGATGGCATCAGCCAACCGCGATGACGCCGTGTTTGCCGATCCAGACCATTTTGATATCCGGCGGCAGCCCAACCCGCATCTGTCCTTTGTCACCGGTCCTCATATCTGTCCTGGGGCGTACCTCTCCCGACTGATCGCGCAGATCGTGCTTGCCGCATTGCTCTCGCGCTTTGAGGACATCCAGCTTGCTCCCAGCGGGCAGCTGGTGCCAGCAGGGATGTTGGGGATCAAGCACCTGCCTCTCATCGTTGGTTCGCGCACAATGTCCTCGCAACGGAACCTGTGGTGATCAGGCGAGATGAGGGCCTCAATCTTTCTGGGAGCTGAGAAAGGAATGAGAAAGAGATGTCTCTCACCTATGGTCTCTTTCTGCCTCAGGGCTTTTTGCCGGTACTGGCAGGCATGAAGGATCCTGTGGAAGCATATGAAACGCTAACGCGTGTGGCTCAGACGGCTGAGGAGTGTGGCTTTACGTCGGTCTGGCTCGTGGATCACTTCCATCCAGCGCTTGCCCCATCGCCTGAACCGCTCTTTGAGTGCTGGACCACAACAGCGGCTCTTGCGCGCGACACCAGGCGGGTGCGGATTGGTCAACTGGTGACGGCGAACAGCTTTCGCCATCCCGCGTTACTGGCGAAGATGGCTTCGACCGTCGATGTACTCTCACATGGACGACTCACCGTTGGGATTGGGGCGGGTGGCTTTGAGCCCGAGTATCGGGCCTATGGCTACGACTATCCGCCAGATTCTGAGCGTCTGCGCCAGTTACGCGAAGCGGTCCAGGTGCTTCGCGCCATGTGGACGCAGGACGAGGCCGTTTTTGAAGGCACCTATTACCAGGTACATGGTGCCATCAATCAACCGAAAGGCGTGCAGCACCCGCATATTCCCCTGCTGATTGGGGGCGACGGTGAGCACGTCACGCTCAAACTGGTCGCGCACTACGCAGATGCCTGTAACGTGTCGGGCGATCTAACGACCATCGAGCACAAGTTCGCCGTGCTCAAAGGGCATTGCGAGGCCGCCCGACGCGACTACACCAGCATTCATCGGACGGCATGGACCGTGTGTAGTCTCGGCGAGACCGATGAGCAGGCCCAGACGATGCTTTCGGAGAGGATGAAAGCCTTGTTTTCTGAAGATTTCCTCTCGTCAGCTCTCATTGGCAGCCCTGAGACCATCCGAAGCCGCATAGCTGCCTACGAGGCGGCTGGCGTCCAGGAGCTAGCGATCCACTTGGTCGATGTGACGCACCTGGAGAGCATTCGTCGCTTCGCCAGAGAATTCATCAGGTAGTCGGAAAGCTCGTTGCACAGAACCGAGCGCGAGAGCGCATTGCGCAAACCACTGAGGATGAGAAGGAAAGGAAATCGATGAATCATCGTTCACTTGAAACGCTGGCCGTGCGTTTGGCTGCCCACCTTGATTGTACACAGGATGTGGCCTGCCGACAGATCATGCGGGCCATGGCCGAGACAGGACAACCGCTCGCGCCTGTTCATCTGGCCAGGCGTTTACAGATGAGTCAGGAGAACCTGACAGCCCATCTGACTCGCGTCCCGGATACCGAGTTTGACGAGCAGGGGAACATTGTGGGCTGGGGAATCACCCTCCTGCCGACCCAGCATCAGTTTCATTTGCAGGAACGCCCCCTCTTTACCTGGTGCGCCTTCGATACGGTTCTGTTTCCCCCGCTGCTCCAGGAGACCGCACACGTCCAGTCGGAATGCTCGGCGTCTGGCCAGCCCATTACGTTTGTCGCTACCCCGGAAGGGATTGCGGATCTTTTCCCTGCAACGAGCGTCTTGTCACTCATCCTGCCGGACGCTCGATGTGATTGTGTGCGAGGAACCTTTTGTGAGCAGTCACTCTTCTTCCAGTCAGAGGAGGCAGCCTCGCCTTGGATGGCGCTGCACCCCGAAGCGGTGCTTCTCTCGGTCAAGGAAGCTGCTGTTCTTGGACACATGGTCGCCAACATGTGGCCACACGAGTCCGCTGCCGAAAGCGGCGGCAGTAGATAAACGCATTGCCGCTTCTCGGTACGAGAGGAAGAACGACTTCACATGAACAATCTGTATGTGCAGCAGAAAGGAACAGGAACCCATGTCAGCCTCCCAAGAGCGTCAACCCACCCTCGATTCGGTTGCTCCTCGTTTTCTCGTCGGAGATATGGAGCAAGCTCTGGCCTTTTATGGACAACTCGGCTTTGCGGCTCCCTACCACGACGAGGGGTTTGCGATTGTCGAACGTGACCGGATCACTTTGCAATTCAATGTCTCCGATCCAACACAAGAACCGCCAAAGGAAGGTTGTAGAGTGTGTTATATTGGCGTTACCCATATCGAAGCGTTGTATCAGCAGTATGTGCCAACAGGCGCTCTTCGGTCTCCAATCCAGGCAACGTCCTGGGGGACGAAAGGATTTTGGCTCTGCGATCCTTTTCGCAATATCCTGATGTTTGAGGAAAGCATTCCTGAAAAGGAGAGCGACACCTCACAAGGAGCGTGAGCACGCGAGCAATGGACACGCTGCGCAGGGCAGTGCGAACCATCTGTTTTTGCTCTGCTCTTCCTCACACGACTCCGAGTCTTTTGCGGCTCTTGACAAAGAAAGAAGAACCATGCCATACTAAACGCGGAACCACAACACAGAGGGGTTTTTGACCATCATGACCTATACCAACCGGCGAATGATCTAGACGCTGCCTGCCTGGAGGTCGATCTCTTCCAGCCAAGTTGTAAACGTCACATCCCTTGACCGCGCACCACGTTCCCCTGGTGCTTTTTCTCGTACCCGCGCACCTCCTTCTCCTGATCTTCCTTTCCCTGATCTTCCCAAGGCTTTTACTACCGAGGGCAGTTGAAGCCTTGGGGATACGACACAAGAAGCAACTCAAACACAGAAAGGAAGTCCTATGGTTCAGCATGATTCACACGTGGTGATCGAACCTTTCCAGGAGACGCATCTGTTCCGGGTGCAACTGCTCATCAACATGCATCTGAGCACGATGGTGCCTGGCTGGGGCCTGCCGGAAGCATTCATCGCCAGGTGTCTGCACCGCAACCCCTACCAGGAGACGACCGACCTCTGGGTGCGCGAACGCGTGACCCTCTGCGCCCTCCAGAAGCAGCGTGTGGTAGCTGCGGCGCACCTGTTGCGTTATGGGAACGGCCCGGAGGTCAATCCCTCTTATCAGAACGTAGGTGATCTGGCCTGGTTTCTGGCCTGGCCAAACGCGAGCGAGGCAGCGACAGCCTTACTCGTCGCCGCTCGTCGCCAGTTCGCCGCCTGGGAAGTCACCCGCGAGTATGCCTGGGACGCTGGTGTGCCGGTCGGCCCATTTGTCGGTGTCCCGGATGTGTGGCCGCATGTAGCCCTCGCCCTGGAGACGGCAGGCTATCATCCTCGTGCAGGCAAGGAAGGGGAGGAGATGGTCTACGGCGGCCCGCTTGAGGCAGCGTTGCCCCCAGGCTCTCCTCCCATTGCCGGTTTAACCCTGCGGCGAATGATGGGAACCATCGACGGCGCACGGTTTGTCGCACTGGTGGACGGAGAGGCCATTAGCCAGTGCGAATGTGCGACCGATCTGACGCGCGGGGGAGCTCTCCCAGCGCTCCGCGGATGGGGAGAGTTGTCCGAATTGGAGGTGAGCGCGGCCTGGCGCAATCGCGGGATCGGCACTTGGCTGGTGCGGCAGGCAGTCGCATGGCATCGGCTAGGAGGCGGGGAGCGCATGATCCTAACGGTGACACCAGAAGACGAAGTTGCGGGTGCTGGGCGCTTCTACGAACGACTGGGCTGGCGGGTGCTGGTCCGGCAGCGCAAAGGTTGGCGATGGGAAGATCGTCAGGTTGCAGAGGTGTTGGGTACTGCATGAGGTCAAAGCCAAAGCAGTAGCAACCAGGCTCGGGGGAGTGGCGGTTCGTCCGCCACTTCTCCTTGTGTCATCGAGATTGTGTGTTTCACTCCAGAGGATCACAGACGTTTTTTTTCCTCCATCTCTATGGCTCACTTCTATCAAACAGTTTCACTGAAAAGCGACTGGATGCGTCTGAGATTATCACACGTACTCAACCCAGGATGGATGGGCTGCGAAGCTCCTGATCAGTGAATCAACCCGAGAAAAGTCGAAGGCACCAGGCCGCTGTTCCAGGAGCGGCAAGTAATGCAACGGCTCGAAGAGATCCTGCTCGCGTGCGTAACTGCGGGGATGGCGAGCCAGCAAGGTGGTTCCATCCAGGATATCAAGGTGGAAGGGATAGGCTTTGATGATCACGTCCCTCCTCGCTCGGTTGACGGGCGCGGAGTAGCGGTTGGTCTCGTAGACAATGAGACTGTAGCCGTTGAGCCGGGCGGTGGTCGTGACACAACAATCATACGCATAGGGCGGCAGGCTTCGCAGCGCTGGATGCTCCCGTTCCCACATCTCTCCAATGGTCTCAGTTTGTCGGCTCACCCGGCGCTGATCGTCTTTCAGACAGGCTTGCAGCAACTGCAAGTTTAACTCCTCGAATGAGGTGACGTCGGGAATGGGCACGAGAAAATTTCTGCGACTGAAACCGACCGACGCCTCAACCCCACCCTTCTCCCACCCAGCTGCAGGCTGACAGAAATGGCTCTCGAACAGGTAGTACGAGCGCGCATGCGATGAACTGCCGATGTTCTCGCCGGACTTTGCCCTCCGCCATCAAGCGCACAGCGGTCGACAGATTGTCATAGCTAATCCGCCAAGGGACGCCTCCAAAGTGCTCGAAAGCGCGCACATGCCCGTAAAAGAAGCTCTCTTGCTTCTGGCTGGGGAAGGCCATCACAAAGCGTCGCCGACTGTAGGACAGCCACATCACAAACACCTGCACCGTTTGCTTCACTCCGCCGATGATGGCCACAGCCTCTCCCCAATCGGTCTGGGCGTCCTGACCAGGGTCAAACGAGAGTGGCAGGAAAAGTGCTGGGGCGGTATGGTTCTTGTTCCATTGGGTCATGTGCAGGCGCACGCGTGCTTCACTGCCCTAGTAGCCCTCCGCCTGCAGGATCTCATAGATTTTGTGGCCGGTGTACTGCTGCTTCTGCGGCAGGCGCGCATTTTCGGCCAGCAACGCGTCTGCGCGCTCACGATACGCTCCCGCATACTGGGGACGGCTTCGACCGAGTCAGCCGATAGGGCTGCGGTGGCCGATTGTCGACCGCTTTATCCACCGTTTTCCGAGAATGGTTGTGCTCGCGGGCAATCTGCCTTTTACTTTTGCCTTCCAGGTAGTATGCCCGACGAATGGTTTCGCGTTCTTCCACGGTAATCATCTCCAGCTCTCCTATCGCTCAAATGGACGGACTGTTCACTCTTACGATAGCAGAAAACTCTTGGAAGTGGTCCCCTTTTTGGTTATCGCTTGTTCTGCTGGTCCCCAAATATCATTCGCAACACTTCGAGACTGGCCCCCATATGTGATTCTCAAAGAGGGTGGCCCTGGTCTCCTTTAAGTTTAGCGTATACAGGGGACGATACCAGTTCTGGTATGTCTTGGTGCAAGACTATTTCACAGAGCAGTGAATGATTTCCCTCCATCAGGGCTCTGATTTCCTTTTGATGAAAGGAAATCATTCACTCTCACTTCTTGCCATCAATGGCTATAAGAAGTCTCCAGCCGGGCGCTTCCTGATGAGCTTTTCTGCTCCAATCGACGCCTCGCCTCTCCCAGATAGAGGTTCTGGATTGAGTTAAAACGATCTTCTGGCTCCTCGTCACCCATTGCCTGGCTGATCCGTTCACGATCGCGTTCATCGAGTTCCACGAACGAAATGGCTACACTCGCCAGGTCTTTGACCTGCTCAGAGAGGCCGCTCCTATAGAACCAATCATACATCCAGACCAGCCACACCAGGGTTCCATTGAACGAATCCCCCATCTCATCACTAATCTCCTCAATGCAGTCGATGATCTGTGGTTCCACGTCTGACCAGACCTCTTCCGCTACAACGGCGGTGAGATGCTTTGAAAGACCTCCCTGCATAAGCCACTCATAGGTATCTAACAATCGCTCGATCACCTCTTCCAACTCATTCATACCCATCGCCTGGCCTGAGCCAAACGCGGCCAATCGTTCATAGGTCGTCTGACTGAGCACATATGTCTCCGGACTCGTTCTTTTGGGAGGACCAAAACGCGACGAAAACGTCTGCAGTGGCTCGAATCGTGGGAGTCCTCCTCCTCGATGAAGCCACTCATATCCATCTAAAAGCGCGACGATAGCCCCATCCGGGGTGCGCGCCTGTTCTCGTCGCATGACATCCTTCAGACGCTGATGCACCCAGGCCGACACCGTACAGATGCATCGCACACCCAGTTCGGAACTCTTCTGAGCAGTAGCAGCGCGCTCAGTGCGAATCTTCTCGCATTCCTTCTTCACAAACGCTTCAGCGAGATAGTCTTCCAGAGCATCTAAGACCTCATCTGACAAGTCCAACGTCTCACCAGCATCGAGGCGTTTTTTCAGGGATGCCATCGCTTCATCTGACAGATCCGGCGTCCCATCATCCTTCTGTTGAGCGCTTTTCTTCCCTTTGAGTTGTTTCCTTCCTTTCTGAGGAGAATCCCCCACTGCATCCAGGCCAGAGCGACTTCCGGGGACCGTCCCCTCAATCGGAAGCGCTGGTGGGGAAAACCGCTGATCATGCTCTCCCGAGCCCGCGCCCTGACCATTCACCCATTCAAGTGGAGTCACTCCTTCTTGATCCAGTTTGAGTCCTTGCCGCCGATCAATCACCCCTTTCCCATCCCCAATGTAATACACCTCACCCGACTGATGAACCTGCTGACAGCCGACGCCGCCAACCTGCTCATCCAAAGCCCCAGGCCCTGTACCACACACGACTCGCTGAAACCACAGGGGCTCCTTCCCCTGTGGACAATAATAGTACATGGCAATCAATGGGTAAATCTGGGCGTACAGAGGCGTGTACCAGTCGTATTGATCAGAGACAGGCACCCGTCGCGCAAAATGCTTTTTGGCACACCGCAGGACTGGAACTCTATACCTCCCCCAAATCTCCGATTCCGGCAGCATTTCACAAGACAGTTGTGTTCTCACTCGTTGCCATGCCTCCAAGACCTGTTGGGCTTTTCCTAAGGTCGGCAGTTCAAACGGCCCAAGCACCTGATCAGTGCGATCCTGAGAGGCAGTGAACAACAAGGAGTAGTTCGTTTTTGGCATGACTACCCCTGTCTTCAGTACTTGCGGCAGGCAACGACCACTCAGCAAGGCAAGCCCCACCACCATCTCTTCCCAGGTCGGGCCCTCCAGTAAATCTTCAGCGACTTTCACTAAACGCTCTGGATGTTCGATAAACCCAACGAAAAAAGATGGACTTGGTGCTTTGGCCCTCTCGGCGTCATATTTCTGCTGCCCATATCCTCCATACATAGCTACTCCTCCTCCCGTCCAAACAACAGGGTTGAACGCGCAGCTTCGACAACGGCCTTCGTCACTTTCGAGAGATGGTTAATGCGCAAGATTCGTTCGATCTGCGTCAGTAATCGATGAATCTGCCGAAAATTGCCGTGCGTCATCCGAATAATCGCCGTGAGGGCTTCCTCATCAAGCGCTTCATCAGCAGGCAAATCCTCTTCTCCTGGGATATCTATCAAAGGCACTTGCTGACGCAAGATCTCACGCAACTCTTCGGACGAGAGAGGACAATACTCATGAGCAAAACCCACCCGCGAAAAGAACTGGGGATATCTCGCAAGCTTTTTTTCCAGGCCAGGCATCCCAATGAGCATCAACCCCATCTCACTCCGGTCAAACAGATCCCGTAACACCTCTAACCCCATCGGCTTCAATCGGTCCGCTTCATCAATCACCAGTAAATTCCAGACGAGAGGCGTCGGGCGGTACCCTCCTTTCGGAGGTGTGACAGACTTCGTGAGCGGAAGAGTGAGAGAAGAGAGCTGCCGCATCTGAGCATGCAAATGCAGCAGCTCTTGCTCTAAGCGCTTCGGGCTACACAGGATTTCTGGCGTAAAGAAGGCCACTTTTCCATCTGTGAGGATGCCTTCCTCCTCTCCACTCAAGAGCCGAGTCATCTGATCCCAATGCGTGTAGCGCCTGGCTGAAAGCGTTTTGCCGACACCAGCCTCTCCATAACAGACACCAATAAAATGATGTCGCTGACAGGATTCACAGACATCCACAAAACGTTGATACTGACTCGTTTCAATAAAGGTCGACAAAATCGACGCCTCTCCCACAGAGGGACGCTCGGTCCCCGGGCTCGAACCGGGGGACGCTTCCTCTTTGGGGAGAGCGCTCTCAGTTGCCTGGCCGGAATCGGCTGACGCTTCCTGCTGGGAAGAATCAGACTGGTTCTCTTCTGGTTCCTGTGGGTTCATTTCGACATCTCGTTTCCTCATCTTCATGCCTCTTTCTCTCAACGAAGCCTATGAGTCATCTGATCCCAATGCGTGGAGCGCCTGACCAAAAAGGCTTTGCCGACACCAACCGCTCCATAACAGACACCCAGAACATGCTGTCGCTGGCAGGACTCACAGACATCCACAAAACGCTGATACTGACTCGTTTCAATAAAGGTCGATACAATTGACGCCTCCTCACAAAGATGCACGCCCGGCTCGCAGGCTCGAATCGGGTGACGCTTCCTGCCTGCGAGAATCAGGCTGGCTCTCCTCTGATTCTGGTGGGTTCATTCCGACAGCCCGTTTACTCATGTTCATACCTTTTTAACCCACTGTAGTGCTGTCGATCTCCTCGCTCCTCAAAATCCTCACCATGGTCCTCGCTTTCCTCTTCGAATCCGCGTAGCTCTGCTGGTTGTTTCATCCGAAAACGCCGAACAATCGTCCGGCGCTCTCGAAGTTGGCCGCGTTCCCACACCCGACGCTCTTTGCGAGCGGCGAGAATCTCCGCACGGCTCACTACACTCCCAGACAGTTCAGGGCAAATGGCGCGACAGAGAAAGCGTCGATGGTAATAGACCCGAATCTCTGCCATATCTGCCGGATCATAGCGAATGACGACTGGCTCTCCCACATACGCAGCCAGGGTCGTATGGATATACCAATAGCCCTCAAAGGAGATTCCCTCTTGCTGGACGCGCCGCTCTTTTCGGATCGTCAGTAACAACAGATCCAATTGCGCAAGCGACTCCGGCACGGTGGGCACAAAATCGCCCTGCTCCCAACGCTCCTGCGGGGTCCCCTCCGCCTGACCATGCGGTTGCTGGTGATACTGCTCCAGCAACCAGATCCGAAAGGCGTAGTCAAACTCGGCCATCCCTAAACGCGCGGTTTTCGCACGCTTTTCGTCGCGTTCATACCCCTCAAGCGTACGCTCTTTGGGACTATATCCTGGAAGCCGTTCTAAGAGCAGTTGCTCAACTGTCCGAAAAAACCTTTCAATCTTGCCTCGCCCACGAGGAACACCAGGAGGCGAAAAAAACACCCGGAGATGCAGGTCGGCAGCAACCTGCTCCAGGTGTTCAC
>Ga0137391_10003381_pt1 | contig 12082 bp, 11 predicted proteins | sample 15con2h24BmetaG_FD_101399 | JGI IMG/M metagenome (GOLD analysis project Ga0137391, IMG submission 101399) | Vadose zone soil microbial communities from Angelo Coast Range Reserve, California, USA - 15con2h2.4B metaG | ecosystem: Environmental > Terrestrial > Soil > Vadose zone > Saprolite...
AGATCGGCCGGGACGAAGGCGTCGCGCATGCAGTGGAGGTAGATCACGGCGCGCTTGGTGGGCCGTGCGCTCCGGCGGCGCAGCACGGCCGCGTTCAGGCCCTGTGTTCCTTGCGGTTCGTCATGGAAAAACGGGAGGGTTACTTCCTCGTACCCCTCGGCTCCTCCGCCAACATCCGCCATGAGACCCATGGACTCCCCTGTCCGCCGCGCTCTGGACTCCGCCCCTCGTCAGCCCCGCTCCGGACACAGAGCGTCATGAAAGAGTCTGGCATCGTTATCGCGCTGCGAGGCGCGTAACACGCCAGCGGAGGCCATTCCATGTGCCGGTTTCCATTAGGCGGGAGAATCAAGCCGACGCGGGGGTACCCGGCCCGCCGGGCACGAGACAGCCGGAATGGTGACATCCCGTAGTCTGCCCCGAATACGGGCCCCCCGCCAGGGCCCTCGCCAGCGCCGGTGGCACCCCGCGAGTCGCGAGCCGCCGGTGGATCGTAGCCTCAGGGCATGGACAGCGGCGAGTCGAGCCTGATCGAGACTGAGCAGAAGTACGACGTGGACACCGAATTCGCCTTCCCGGATCTCACCGGGGTCAGCCCCGGCGTCGCGGCGGCCAGGCCGCAGATACAGCGACTGGCCGCCACCTACTTCGACACCGACGACCTGAGCCTGGCCGGCGCTCACATCACCCTGCGCCGCCGGACCGGCGGCTCTGACGCCGGCTGGCATGTCAAGCTGCCCGTGAGCCAGGACACCCGGCGCGAGCTCCATTTCCCACTAGGGCGCGCCACCGGCCGGGTGCCCGCCCGCATCGCCGCGCTGGTCGCCGAGTGGACCGGGGGTGAACAGCTCCGCCCGATAGCCCGCCTGGAGACGAGACGGACCGTGCGGCGCCTTCTCGATGACGCGGGCCAGGTTCTGGCCGAGGTGGCCGACGACCAGGTGACAGGGTCGCGCCCAGGTAGCCCGGATACGGCGGCCTGGGAGAAGTCCGCTACCTGGCGGGAGGTCGAGGTCGAGCTCGTGTCAGGAACCCGCGACCTGCTCGACGCGGCCGGGAAACGGCTGCGCGCCGCCGGCGCACAGCCGTCGGCTTCCGCGTCCAAGCTCAGCCGCCTGCTCAGCAGCTAACCCACCAGCGGCCGGGGTGCGACCGCGAATTTCCATGATCGCGGTGGATAGCTGGCCGCCGACAGGCTATCCACCGCGATCATGGAGTTGCCGACTGCGCGGCGGGCCAGCCAGATCCGGGTGCCGCGCTCGCGGCCCACACTCAGAGGGCGGTCAGAGGTTCTGCCTAGGCCCGGCACAAGGCGGGGGGCGAGACTCATCCTGTCGGACGTCATACAGAGGAGATCCCATGAACAGCCGCAACGACGACACACGACCGGCGGTGGCCGCCCGGCGGCGCGGCCGGGCCAGGCTCCGCGCGACCACCGTCTCGGTCGGCGCCGCAGGACTTGTCACGGCGGGCGTGGTGGCCTTCACCCTGCCCGGCTCGACCTCCACATCGAGCAAGGCCGCCACGGGCACCAGCAACTCGACGTCGTCGAACGCGACGTCCGGCAGCTCCGCGGGGACGTCCACGTCGTCCGGCAGCTCCGGTACGTCCTCGAAGAGCACATCGAGCTCGAGCAGCGTCAAGGCATCCTCCACGCCGTCGGCTAGCTCGGGGTCGACCCAGGCCACCTCGGGCGGCTCCTGATGTGCGCCGCCGACGCCGGAGGCACCACGGACGCCCGGGCGCCCGTGGTGTCCCCCGCGTCGGCGGACTGGAAGGCCCTCGGCACCATGGTCCAGCTGATAGTCACGGATCCGGTGCGGCTGGCGGACGGCCGACGCCTGCTTGAGGCAGATCTCGCCGCGGTGGACGCCGCGTGCAGCAGGTTCCGGTCCGACTCCGAGCTCGTGGCGCTTGACTCGGTGCCTGGCCCAGTCGAGGTGAGCCCGCTGCTGGCGCAGGCCCTGGCGGTTGCGCTGCGCGCGGCCCGGCTGACCGACGGGGACGTCGACCCCACCGTGGGCGCGGCCATGGCTGCCATCGGGTACGACCGCGATTTCCCGCTGGTGCCAGCGAGCGGGCCAGCGGTGACACTGACCGTCAGCTCGGTCCCCGGCTGGCGTCAGGTGCAGTTCGACGAGCAGTCACGAATCCTCGCTCTCCCCCCGGGCGTGCGCCTGGACCTGGGCGCGACCGCGAAGGCCTGGGCCGCCGACCGGTCGGCGGCCCGGCTCGCGGCCGCGCTCGGCTGCGGTGTGCTAGTCAGTCTGGGCGGGGACATCGCGGTCGCCGGTGAGACACCACCGGGCGGCTGGCGGGTGAGGGTGCAGGACGTGACCGGGCGGCCCGAGGATCCGCCGGTCGGACCGTCAGCCGTCGTGGCGATCCGCGACGGCGGGCTGGCCACGTCGAGCACCACGGCACGGCGCTGGCGGCGCGGCGGCGACGTGCTGCACCACATCCTGGACCCGCGCACCGGCCTGCCGGCGCCACCCTGCTGGCGCACGGTCTCGGTGGCCGCGGCGAGCTGCGCCGACGCGAACACGGCCAGCACCGCGGCGATCATCCGCGGCCGCGACGCCCCCGGCTGGCTCACCAGTCTGGGCCTGCCCGCCCGCCTGGTCGACGAGGCCAGGAACGTGCACACCGTAGCGGGCTGGCCCGAGGACTCCGACGCCCCGCAACAACACCCCTAAGCCCACCCCAAGCCGCCCAGAAGCCGGTGAATGTGCCGTTGCACCGGTTGCAACCCGGAGAAGGGCACATTCACCGGGATGGGATCGGCTCCAGAGGCTGAGTCAGTCGGTCTCACTGGCACTCTCAAGCTCACCAGCATCTACCGGCTCACTAGCCGCACCGGAGTTAGCGGAGCTGGACATGTAGCGCCAGAGTTCTGGAAGTACCCAGCTGGTCGCCGCCGCGGTTACCACGCTGAGCAAGCCGCCCGACCAGGCGGCGAACTGCGGGCCGGCCAGGGCGGCCGCCGCACCCGACTCCGCGTCGCCCAGCCGCGGCCCGCCCTGGATGCCCGCGAATATCAGGCTGTTGACCCGGCCCAGCATGCCGTCGGGGGTGGCTTGCTGCACGATCACCATGCGGAACACCGACGAGATCACGTCTGCGGCGCCAGCCACCACGAGCAGCACGAGCGCGGCTGGCAGCCAGGGCACCAGGCCGAATCCGGTGATCGCCGCGCCCCACGCCACGACGCAGATCACCACCGCGCGGCCCACCCGCCGGACCCGGCCCACGTGGCCGGTCAGCAAGGACCCCACCAGAGCGCCGACCCCGGGCGCGGCGTTGAGATAGCCCACGGTCGCCGCGCCGCCCCCGTACAAGGTGACCGCCAGCGCCGGGAACAGGGCGCGGGGCATCCCGAATACCATCGCCGCCAGGTCGATCACGAACACCCCGGCGAGTGGGCGGCTGGTGCGCATATAGCGGATGCCGCCAGCCAGGGAGGCGAGGCCGACGGGCTGCCCGCCGCCTTCCGGCGGCAGGGCCGGCAAGACGGCCACACTCACGAACGCCACGCCGAACGAGGCCACGTTGAGCCAGTAGACCAGGGCGAAGCCGGCTTGCGCGATCAGCAGCCCGGCGGCCGCCGGGCCAACCACCGAGGTGACCTGGAAGGCTGCCGACTGCAGGGACAGGGCGGCGGGCAGGTCCGCGGGCGGCACGAGTTGGCGCAGCGAAGCGCGCCGGGCCGACCAGTCGATTCCCTGGAAGGCGGCGGTCTCCGCGGTACAGGCGAACACGAGCCACAGCAAGGGGTGCACGAGGGTGGCATTGGCCGCCAGGCCCACACAGCCGACCGCGAGCAGCACCTGGGTCCACAGCATGACCCGGCGCCGGTCCCAGGCATCCACCAGCGGGCCGCCGAGCAGCGACCCGGCCAGCAGCGGGAGCAGCTGCCCCAGGCTGACCAGGCCCACCATGGCGGTCGAGCCGGTCAGCCGGTACGTCTGGTAGGCGACGGCGACGATCGTGAGCTGGCTGCCAACCTGGGACACCAGCTGTCCGCCCCACAGCCGGCGGAAATCCCGGTGCCTGCGCAGCGGCCCGACGTCCACGAACACCGCGCTCACGCCGCGCCGCCTGCCTCCAGGCTGCACCGGTTGCGCGGGCATGCGGCCTCCACGAGGGAAAGGACGCCGCGCGCCTGAGAAACCAGCGCCGGCGATGGCCCGCCGCGACGTTCGCTGAATCGTATGTATACCGAATACGTTCTGCCGTGCCCAGCGGAGGGGGCGGATCTGGCAGGCCAGAGCGTTCAGAGGCAATTGATAGGCGAGTAAGAGGGCGCCCTGCACCTCGCCGGTCATGCTCAGTCCAGAGCACATGATCCAGGCAAAGGATGGGACATGAACGGGATCACCGGGAGCACCGCGCTGTGGTACGCGAGCCGCGCAACCGGCGTGGTGAGCCTGCTGCTGCTCACGGCGGTGGTGGTGCTCGGCGTGCTGGTCAACCGGCAGGGACGAGTCCCTGGGCTGCCCAGGTTCGTGGTGACCGGGCTGCACCGCAGCATCTCGCTGCTGGCGGTCGCGTTCCTCGCCGTGCACGTGGGCACGGCCATCGCGGACCCCTATGTGAGCATCCGGCTGGCCGCGGCCGTGGTCCCGTTCGTCTCGGCCTATGAGCCGTTCTGGCTGGGCCTCGGGGCCGTGTCACTCGACCTGATCGCCGCGCTGATCGTGACCAGCCTGCTCAGGGCCCACATCAGCCGCAGGATCTGGCGTGGCGTTCACTGGCTCGCGTACGCGGCATGGCCAGTGGCCCTCGCGCACAGCATCGGCAGCAGCACCGACATGCAGCGAGGCCTGCTGCTCTGGGTGGCCGTCGGCTGCTGCATCGCCGTCGGCGCGGCCGTGGCCTGGCGGGTGACGCGGGCCGCCCACGACGTGCCCCGTGCGGAGCGCGCAGCGGTGACGTTCGCGCAGGCCGCACCGCGGCCGCGCTCCCGCCCGCAGCGCAGCGGCCGCCAGCGCCCGGCACAGCAATCCAGCCCGCTACCACCAGCTAGCCCGGCCCGACCATCCACTGACCGACTCGAGGAAGCCGACCTGCGATGACATACGCCACCGCCGCGCCGAACCTGAGCCGGACGACAGTCCAGCCGCCCATCCAGCCGCCGCCCGGAGGGGCCAGCGGGCTGCCGAGACTGCTGCCAGAGCACGGGGCCGTGCCGGTCGACCTCCCGACGCACCTGGGACACCATGGCCGACCCCCTTATCGGGGCCAGGCCCGGCTGCTGATCCCCCTGCTTGAGGAATCAGGCCTGACCGGGCGCGGCGGAGCGGCATTCCCGGTGTCCCGCAAGCTCACCGCGGTCGCCGACGCGGGCACGCGGCCGATCGTGATCGGCAACGGCGCGGAAGGCGAGCCAGCGAGCGACAAGGACAAGTCCCTGCTGTGGATCTCGCCCCATCTTGTCCTGGACGGCCTGCAACTGGCCGCGGAGGCGGTCGGCTCCAGCTCGGTAGGGCTTTACGTGCACCGCAGCCCCCGGCTGCAGGAGCGGCTGCGTGCCGCCCTGGCCGAGCGGGCCGCGGCCGGGATCGACCAGGCGCCAGTGGAGCTCATCGACGCACCGCCCCGGTTCCTGGCCGGCGAGGAGTCAGCGCTGGCGAGCCGGGCGAACGGCGGAGCCGCCTGGCCACGGTTCAAGCAGCCCCGCGTGTTCGAGCGGGGCGTGGCCGGCCGGCCGACCCTGGTGCAGAACGTCGAGACCCTGGCCCACCTCGCCCTCATCGCCCGGTACGGCGCCCGCTGGTTCCGCTCCCTGGGCACCGCCGAGGAGCCTGGCAGCATGCTCTGCACGCTGCACCAGGCGGACGGAACGAGGAATGTCGTGGAGACGGCTCTCGGCACCCCCCTGCGGAACTTGCTCAGGCTGGACGATGGCGCGGGGGGTTCCGGAGGGGCGGGCCCCCGGGCCAGCACCGCCCAGGCGGTGCTCGTCGGCGGCTACCACGGTGCCTGGCTGCCGGCATCGCTGGCGGCCGGGATGACCCTCAGCAACGCCGCGCTGCGCCCGGCCGGTGCCTTTACCGGCGCCGGGGTGCTGGCGGCGCTGCCCGCCGACCGGTGCGGCGTCGCGGAGACGGCACGGGTAACCCGCTACCTGGCGCTGGAATCCGCAGGCCAGTGCGGCCCGTGCTTCAACGGCCTGCCCCGCATCGCCACCGTCCTGGACGAGCTGGCCGGCTCCCGGCCGGACCGCAGGGCCCTGGCCGATATCAAGCGATGGGCGGGACTTGTAGAGGGCCGGGGCGCCTGCCACCACCCGGACGGGACGGTGCGCTTCGTCCGGAGCGCACTGCAGGCGTTCCGCGCCGAGATCCAGCTGCATGAACACGGCCGGTGCACCGCCCCGGGCGCGCGGCCTTTCCTGCCCCTCCCCGCGGCCACGGCCACCACTGACGCCGACTGGAGTTGAGTCATGAAGAAGCAGCTACGCGTCGATCCGATCGCCTGCACTGGTCACGGCCTGTGCGCGGAACTCCTGCCCGAGCTCATTACCCTCGATGAATGGGGGTACCCGATCCTGGCCGGCCAGCCGGTCCCGCGGGGACTCGACCGGGAGGCCCGGCGCGCGGTGACCGACTGCCCGGCGCTTGCCCTGAAGCTCTACCGACCCTCCTGACCTGAGCTTCCGCAGAGGAATCTCAGCGGATGGGCATACTGATCCCACACCCGACCCGATAAAGCTGGATACATGATGAGCGACACACAGGCACGTCAGTCCACCGCCCGGGTCACAGCGCGGGCGCAGGCGCCCGCCACGCGGCTCGACGGCACGCCCATCCGGGTACTCGTGGTCGACGACGAGCCAAGCCTCGCCGAGCTGCTGGCCAGCGTGCTCCGCTACGAGGGCTGGGAAGTCCAGACCGCGGGCGACGGCGCGGCCGCGGTACGTACCGCACGGGAGTTCCGGCCGGATGCCGTCGTGCTGGACATCATGCTGCCCGACTTCGACGGCCTTGAGGTGCTCCGCCGGATCCGGACGGAACTACCCCACGTGTGCGTCCTGTTCCTCACGGCCAAGGATGCGGTCGAGGACCGGGTCGCCGGGATCACCGCAGGCGGCGACGACTACGTCACCAAGCCGTTCAGCCTGGAAGAGGTGCTGGCCCGGCTCCGCGGCCTGCTGCGCAGGGCGGGGATCGCCCGCTCCCGCGGCGAGACCCAGATCACCGTGGCCGACCTGACCATGGACGAGGACGCCAGGGAGGTGCGCCGGGGCGGCGACCTGATCGAGCTGACCGCGACCGAGTTCGAGCTGCTGCGGTACCTCATGCGAAACCCCCGGCGGGTGCTGTCCAAGGCCCAGATCCTCGACCGGGTGTGGAACTACGACTTCGGCGGCCAGGCGCACGTGGTCGAGCTGTACATCAGCTACCTGCGCAAGAAGATCGACACCGACCGTGAGCCGCTGATCCACACGGTCCGCGGCGTCGGCTACGTGCTCAAACCGGCGAGCTGATGAGCCCGCGCCTGGTGACCTGATGACCGGCCCGGCAACACGGCTGGGGAGCCGCCGGCCTAGCGCGCGCCGATGGCTGGCCCGCCGCACCCTGCGCGGCCGGCTGATCGCCGGCCTGGTGACGCTGCTCGCCCTGGCCTGCGCGGCCGTCGGTGTCACGACTTACCTGGTCCTGCACAGCACCCTGATCACCCAGCTCGACTCCCAGCTGCGCGCCGCGGGAGGGCGTTACGCGAGCTGTATGGAGGCCAACAACCCGGGGGCTCAAGCCCCCCAGCAGGGCCCCCCGGCGCCGCAAGACTGCAACAGGACCCCGGGGCTGGCCGCAGGGACGTTCGGCGCGCGGCTGAAGAACGGTGTCGTCACCGACCACGGCATCATCGGTGGCCGGTGCCGCCTGTCGGCCGCCGACCAGGCCGCCCTGGCTCGGCTGCCACCCGACGGCCAGTATTACTCGCTGGAGCTGTGCTCGCACGACGGGGACTACCGGCTGACGGCTGTCCGCGGCCGCGACGGCGACGTCCTCATCACGGGCCTCCCGCTGAGGGACATGGAATCGACGCTGCGGAAGGTGGTACTCGCCGAGCTCATCGCGTTCTCCGCGGCCTTGCTGCTCACCGGCATCCTCGGCACCGGGTTCGTGCGGCTGTCCCTGCGGCCGCTGCGCCGGGTCGCGGCCACTGCCACCCGGGTGACCGAACTGCCGCTGGGCAGCGGCGACGTGGCCCTGCACGAGCGGGTACCCGACACCAATCCGCGGACCGAGGTGGGCCAGGTCGGCGCCGCGTTCAACCGGATGCTGGAGCACGTCGAGGCGGCCCTGGCCCGGCGGGCCGCGAGTGAGTCGCGGCTGCGCAGGTTCGCCGCGGATGCCAGCCATGAGCTGCGCACCCCGCTGGCAGCCATCCGGGGCTATGCCGAGCTGGCCCGCCGTCACCCGGGCCCCGTCCCCGCCGACATCGAGCACGCCCTGACCCGGGTTGAGTCCGAGTCCATCCGGATGAGCATGCTCGTCGACGAGCTTCTGCTGCTCGCGCAGCTCGACGCGGGCCGTCCGCTGGCCATGGAATCGGTCGATCTCACCCGGCTGGCCATCGACGCCACCAGCGACGCGCGGGTGGCCGCGTCAGGTCACCGCTGGCTGCTGGAACTGCCCGACGAGCCCGTGCTGGTGCGGGGGGACGAGCACCGGCTGCATCAGGTGCTCGCCAACCTGATGAGCAACGCAGCCAAGCACACCCCGCGCGGCACAACGGTTACCGTCGCCCTGGCCGTTGCGGCGGGAACACCTGACCAGGTGCGGCTGAGCGTGACCGACGACGGGCCCGGCATCGCCGCCGACCTTCAGTCCACCCTGTTCGAGCGCTTCGTCAGGGCAGACACCTCCCGGTCCCGCGCGGCTGGCAGCACCGGCCTGGGCCTGGCGATCGTCGACGCAGTCACGGCCGCGCATGGTGGCAGCGTGTCCATGACCAGCCAGCCCGGGCGGACCCGCTTCGTCATCACGCTCCCCCGCCTGGACTTTCCCGACGCGGACTCTCCCGGCCCGCAGCCCGCGTCCAGGCAGCCGGTCCCACCCGGCGAGGACCACGCGGCCCAGCCAACCTGAGGATTCGCTGAATAGCCGGAGCGCGGGCTCCGCTTCATAGCCTGGGCAGAGATCGACCCCAGTCTGGCCGCAGCCCCGCCGGCCACCGTGGGATCATGACATCACCGCAGTACCTCCTTGCTCACGAAGCCCGGGCGCCACTGGCTGATCGCCCGCCTCAGGTCGAGATCGTGGTGCCGGTCCGCGACGAGGAGCGCGACCTCGAGCGGAGCATCCGCCGCCTGGTGGCGCACCTGCGGACCAGCTTCCCGCTCCCCTCGCGGGTCACCATCGCGGACAACGGCAGCACCGACGAGACCTGGGCGGTCGCGAGCGCGCTGGAGGCGGAGTTCGCCGAAGTCCGGGCCGTCCGGCTGGAGGAATCCGGCCGGGGCCGAGCGCTGCGTGCGCTCTGGTCGGCGAGTGACGCGGACGTCCTCGCTTACATGGACGTGGACCTGTCCACCGACCTGAACGCCTTGTTGCCGCTGGTCGCGCCGCTGCTGTCCGGGCACAGCGACCTCGCCATCGGGACCCGGCTGGCTCGCGGCGCGCGGGTGGTCCGCGGCCCGCGCCGCGAGGTCATCTCCCGCTGCTACAACATGCTGCTGCACGCCACGCTCGGCGCGCGCTTCTCCGACGCGCAATGTGGCTTCAAGGCCATCCGCGCGGACCGGGCCAGGCTGCTCCTGCCGCTGACGCAGGACACCGGGTGGTTTTTCGACACAGAACTGCTCATTCTGGCCGAACGAGCAGGGCTGCGCATCCACGAAGTCCCCGTGGACTGGGTCGACGACAGCGACTCGCGCGTCGACATCCTCGCCACCGCGCTCGCTGACCTGCGCGGTATCGCGCGGCTGGCCTGGGGGCTCGGCCGCGGCACGATACGGGTGCCGAAGCTCCGCGACGCGTTGCCCGCCGAGGCGCCATCCGGGGACCTGCCCCGGCAACTGCTCCGGTTCGTCCTGGTCGGCGTGGCGAGCACGCTCGCCTACCTGCTTCTCTACCTCGGGCTGCGCGGCGTCATGGCCGCGCAACTGGCCAACGCGGTGAGCCTGCTCGTCACGGCCGTCGGCAATACCGCCGTCAACCGCCGGTTCACCTTCGGCATCCGCGGGCGCCCCGACTCGGCCCGCCATCAGGCCCGCGGGCTCATCGCTTTCGGCACCGGGCTGCTGCTCACCTCGGCCGCCCTGGCCGCGCTGCACATGATCTCGTCCCGGCCGCCCCGCGCGGCCGAGGTGACGGTGCTCCTCGTCGCCAACCTCGCGGCCACCGCGGTCCGGTTCGCCCTCTACCGGCGCTGGGTGTTCCGCCACAAGGCGCCGCCGACCGTGGCCCGGCCGCCGGCCGCGGCGCAGCCCGCCCCCAGCCGACCCCGAACACCCTCCTGCAACCAGAAGGAACCCATCGATGAGCTCCATCACCACCGACCCGCTCCTGATCCGCCGCACGGCGCATGCCCGCGGCAGGACGATCCCCCGGGTTCTGCGCGGTCCGGATGCCGACCCGCGCTGGGCCAGGCCGGCCCTGCTCGCCGTGCTGGCGCTCACAGCGCTGCTGTACATGGCGGGCCTCAGTCGCAACGGCTGGGCGAACGACTTCTACGCCGCCGCGGTCCAGGCCGGCACCAAGAGCTGGAAAGCGTTCTTCTTCGGATCGTTCGATGCCTCGAACTTCATCACCGTGGACAAGACGCCGACCTCGCTGTGGGTCATGGAACTGTCCGCCCGCGTATTCGGCCTCAACTACTGGAGCGTGCTTGTACCGCAGGCGCTGGAGGGGGTGGCCACGGCCGGGGTGCTGTACGCCACCGTGCGGCGCTGGTCCGGGCCGGCCGCCGGGATCATCGCGGCCGGTGTCATGGCCACGACGCCGGTGGCCGCGCTGATGTTCCGGTTCAACAACCCCGACGCGCTGCTGGTGTTGCTGATGGTCGTGGCCGCCTACGCGATGACCCGGGCCATCGACTCCGGCCGGACACGATGGATCGCGCTCGCGGGCGCCCTGCTCGGGTTCGGCTTCCTGACCAAGATGCTCCAGGCGCTCCTGGTGCTGCCCGCCTTCGCGCTGGTCTACCTGATCGCGGGGCCGCCCAGGCTGGGCAGGCGGATCTGGCAGTTGCTGGCCGGCGGGGCCGCCCTGGTCGCAGTGGCGGGCTGGTGGGTCGCGATCGTGCAGCTCATCCCGGCCGCTGACCGGCCTTACATCGGCGGGTCGACCAACAACAGCGTGCTGCAGCTCGCGCTCGGCTACAACGGCCTCGGCCGGCTGACCGGGAACGAGACCGGCTCGGTCGGTTTCGGCCGCACAGGCGGCGGGGGCGGTGGCGGCGGCGGGGCCGCGTTCGGCGGTTCCACCGGCCTGACCAGGCTGTTCGCTAGTGACATGGGCGGCCAGATCAGCTGGCTGCTGCCTGCCGCGCTGATCGGGCTGGCCGCCCTGCTGTGGATCAGCCGGGGCTCCGCGCGGACCGACCGCACCCGGGCAGCCGCGCTGCTGTGGGGTGGCTGGCTGCTGGTCACCGCGGCGGTGTTCAGCTTCATGAGCGGCATCATCCACCCGTATTACACGGTCGCACTGGCGCCCGCGATCGGTGCGCTGGTCGGCATCGGAGCCGTCACGCTGTGGCGGGCCGGTAGAAGCCAGGCACTAGGCAACGAGGCACTAGGCAACGAGGCACTAGGCAACGAGGCACTAGGCGGCCGCGCATGGCGCAGCGGCGCATGGGGCAGCCGCGCATGGGGCAGCAGCGCATGGGGCAGCATCATCGCGCGGGCGATCCTGGCCGCCGGGACGGCCGTGACGGCGATCTGGGCTTACGTTCTCCTCGACCGGTCGCCCACCTGGCTGCCCTGGCTGCGTCCGCTGATTCTGCTCTGCGGGTTCGCCGCGGCCGCCGCGGTGCTGGCGGCCCCGTGGCTGGCGGGCCGCATGGCGGCCTCGCGCGGCCGGATCGCGCTGCTCGCGCTGCCGATCCCGCTCGCGCTGGTCGCCGCGCTGGG
>Ga0137391_10003394_pt1 | contig 12069 bp, 10 predicted proteins | sample 15con2h24BmetaG_FD_101399 | JGI IMG/M metagenome (GOLD analysis project Ga0137391, IMG submission 101399) | Vadose zone soil microbial communities from Angelo Coast Range Reserve, California, USA - 15con2h2.4B metaG | ecosystem: Environmental > Terrestrial > Soil > Vadose zone > Saprolite...
AACACGATGCAGTACCTCCGCTGCCAGCTTTTTGTATTCCACTGCCCCCGGCGATTTGGGAGCAAAAGTCAAAATCGTTTCCTTGTACGCCGGACTCTCTTCCAGCCGCACATTTTTCCCGATCTTCGTCTTGAACAGCACTTCGCCGAACACCGCGCGAATCTGCCCGTGCGTATCCTTGGAAATATTCGTCCGCTTGTCGTAGAGGGTGATCACCACGCCCAGCATCTTCAATTGCGGATTGGGCCGCGCGCGAATCCGCTCGTAGGTCTCCAGCAAATCGTCCGTGCCCTCGATCGCAAAATACGCGGCTTGAATCGGCACCAGCAGATGTGTCGAAGCCACCAGCGCGTTCACCGTCAGAATCCCGAGCGACGGCGGCGTGTCCACAATCACGTAATCGTAATCTTTCAACACCGGCGCCAGCGCGTCCTTCAACCGGTACGGGGCGTCAAACTGCCCCGCCAGCACCGTCTCCAGTTTCGCCAATGCCAGCCGCCCGCTGCCAACGTTCAGCATCGGATCCTTCGTCGGCTTGATCATTTCCGCCATCGGCGCGTGCGCATCGCCCAGCACGTCAAACATCGACGTCGTCACTTCCCCCATATTGAAAAACGCAATCGTTGAATTCGCCTGCGGGTCCAGGTCAATCAGCAGCGTCCGTCTTCCCTTGTGCGCGATTGCCGCAGCCAGATTGATCGCCGTCGTCGTTTTACCGACGCCGCCTTTCTGATTCGCTACCGTAATAATGGCAGTCATCGAATCTCTGCCTCCGCTCCTCGCCGCATTCTCTCCAACCGCCCGCCTCTTCTCTTCGTCTTATCTCAGTGAACTCTGTGCTCTGCCTCTGTGACCTCTGTGGTAAATCTTTTTTCTTTACGTTCGCCCACACCCCAACCGAGGCACCTCTGCTTCATTTAGTCTATTAGCTGTTATGCCGGCAGAAAGGCCACAAGGCATAGGCCCACTCTACGTTCCATACCCACAATTCGCAAGCCAAAATTGCAAATTCTACCGCCCCCAGTGGAAATCTCCCCTCTGTCCCAGCCTGTGGCACAGGCACTCCTGCCTGTGCTCTTGGGTTCCTCCGACTCTTCTCAGTGACCTCTGCCTGCCCGGAGCGAAGCCGAAGGGCGCTCCTTCCTCTGTGCCCTTTGTGTGAAATCCCCTCTTTCATCTCCCCCAAAAACCAAAGCGGCACAGTTGAAACTGTGCCGCTCACCGATTCCTGTTCTCTGTTCGCTGCTATCTGTTATCTCTCTTCTAAAACTCCACTCCCCAAAAATCCCTCGCCGACTCCTCCAATTCCAGCCCAAACTCCCAACCCTTCCGCCCCTCATGTCCGCGCCAAATCAGCGTCCCTCCAGCCGTTTTCCCGCTCATCCCGTTCACGACTCGCAACTTTTGGCCGACCGGCAGCCCCTGCTCCACGATGGCCATACATCCCTTCGGGCTGATATCAACCGTGTACCCCTTCGCACGCAGCGTCTTGCCGCCTTCTTCCCATTCTACCGTCAATTCCACTCGCGAATTCAGCCGAACTCCGGCCCGAATATGCTCATCGCGCGACCTTTCCGCCAACCCATCAAACTTGGCCACAATCGTCTCCCTCCGCGCAATGCCCCTCGCCAACCCATCGCGAAGCAGCGCTCCATCTCAATTTCAAGCCAACAAACACATCTTCTCTGCATTCCACCGTATCTGCGCCTCATACCTCCGTCAATGGAACTTCCCCCATCATTCCCCCAACCAGTAACTTCTCCAGCCTCATCCGTCGCCTCCCTGTAGCGGCGACCTTCATGTCGCCAACCTTTGCTCCCTCCAAACGATGCCATCCCGACCGGAGAGCCGAGCCGCGCCCTTCACGGCTCGGAGTGGAGGGACCGCGGCACAATTTGCTCCCGACTACCAATTTGGATGGCATTCCCTTTTTCTCTGCTTCTTCCTTTACCTCCCTCCTCCGTTCCCCGTACACTTTCCTATTCCCCATGCCCTTCTGGCCCACGCTGCGCTCCGAACTTCGCCCCACTCTGCACCTCGCCCTTCCGCTCGTCCTCGCCGAGATCGGGTGGATCAGCATGGCCATCGTAGACACCATGATGGTTGGCCGCCTCTCCAACAGCGCACAGTCCATCGCTGCCGTAAGCATTAGCTCCAGCCTGTTTCTCGTTTTCGCCTTTTTCGGCGAAGGCGTCCTCATCGGCCTCGACACCCTCGTCTCACAGTCCTTCGGTGCCGGCCGCCTCGATGACTGCTTCCACTCCCTCGTCAACGGCATCTACCTCAGCTCCGCCCTCGCGCCCCTGCTTCTCACTTGCGTCTGGTTCCTTCCCAATTTCTACGACCGCCTCGGAGTTTCCCCAGACGTCGCCGTCCTCGCTCGTCCCTACATGCACACCCTCGCCTTCGGACTCGTCCCTCTGCTCCTCTACTTCACTTTTCGCCGCGCCCTCCAGGGCATGAATCTCGTCCGCCCCGTCGCCTTCGCGCTCATCACCGCCAACCTCATCAATCTCCTCGGCAACTATCTCCTCGTCTTCGGCCACTGGGGATTTCCCATGCTCGGTGTCGTCGGCTCCGGCATCGCCACCGCCATCTCGCGCGCCTACCTCGCCACGGTCCTCATCGTTTTTCTTTTCTGGCACGACGCGCGAAATCAGGCCCACATGCGCCAAGCCTCGCTTCGCCCCGACCTCGATCGCATCCGCCGCCTCATTGCCCTGGGTTTCCCCGCTGCCATGCAGATGACCGCCGAAATCACCGTCTTCGCAGCCGTTGCCTCGTTGATCTCCCGTCTCGGCGCCATCCCTCTTGCCAGCCACCAGATCGCTCTCAACACCGTCGCCTTCACGTACATGGTTCCCCTCGGCATCTCTTCCGCCGCCGCCGTCCGCGTCGGCCAGGCGATCGGTCGCCGCGATCTCATCGGCGCACGCCTCGCCGGCAACACCGCCATCCTGCTCGGCGCCACGTTCATGTCCGTCATGAGCTTCGTCCTTCTCGTCTTCCCGCAATACATCGCCCGCATTTACACCAACAATCCCGTGCTCATCCACAACGCCGTCGTCCTGCTCGCCGCCGGCGCCGCCTTCCAACTTTTCGATGGCATCCAAACCGTCGCCACCGGTGCTCTCCGCGGCACTGGAGATACGCGCACGCCGATGATCTGCCATTTTTGCGCCTACTGGCTCATGGGCCTCCCCTTCGGCGCCTGGCTCTGCTTCCGCCAGCACTGGGGAGTCCTCGGCCTCTGGATCGGCCTAAGCGTCTCCCTAATCCTGATCGGCATCCTCCTCCTGACCTTCTGGCGCCGCCGCCTCCGCCACCTCCCGCTTTAATTTTGCTGTCATCCCGACCGGAGCACCGACGCCTTTTGTCGCTGCGGAGTGGAGGGACCGTGGCAAAACCTCGTCCCGTTCTCCAATCACCGGAACAATCTTCGCCTATGTGAAAGTGCTCGTGGTTTCTCTTCTCAGCGAACTCTCCGTGCTTACCTCAGCATCCTCTGCGTTAAGTCCTTTTTGTTCTCCGGCTCAAAAACAAAAACGGCGCGAATCCACTCGCGCCGTCCAATTTCCATTTTCCAATTTTTATTTTCTAGATCTCCCTACATTTTATATCGCCCCAAATCCTCATCGCTCAACCCTTCCAAATAATTCCTCAACTGCTCATTCGAGCTGCGCTCCGCCAGCGCCGTTGCCACCTTCGAATTCTTCAACACCGTCTCGTCCACAAAAATCGGGCAATCCACCCGCAACGCCAGCGCCAGCGCATCGCTAGGCCGCGAATCGATGCTGATCAACTCGCCTTCGCGCTCCACCCAAATCAACGCAAAAAACGTATCGTCGCGCAGATCGTTCACCACAATCTTCTGCACGTGCACATCCAGCCCCAGCAGCACATTCTTCAGCAGATCATGCGTCATTGGCCGCGGCGTCGACACCTTCTCAATCTCCAGTGCGATCGCGTTCGCCTCGTACGCCCCCACCCAGATCGGCAGCACTGACTGCCCCTGCACATCCTTCAGCACCACAATCGGCATCTGCGTAACCGGATCCATCATCAGGCCGCGTATCTTCATTTCCACTTCCATCGCGTCCTCCCTATCCCCTGCCGATCGTCCCACCAATTCCAAACTCTCTCGTCACCGTGGCACAGGCACTCTTGCCTGTGCTCTTGGGCTGTTGTTCTATGTGAATTCTGTGCGCCGACTCTGTGTCCTCTGTGTTGAAATCTTCTCTTTTCTCTGTCTGTTTATCCCCTCACCTACCAACCATCTCTCCAACAAGACTATTCGGCATCGCCGAACTCACCTTCACCTGCACGTAGTCTCCCAGAAGTTCCTGCTCCGGTGAAGTAAAATTCATCACCCGATTCGAACTAGTATGCCCCGACCACTGATTCTCCCGCCGCGACTTCCCATCCACCAGCACTTCAAACGTCTCGCCGACGAGCTTTTCATTCCGCACCCGCTGAATTTCCCGCTGCCGGTCCATCAGAATCCCCAGCCGCCGCCCCTTCTCCTCTTCCGGAATCGCATCCGCCATCTTCAGCGAAGGCGTATTCGGCCGCGGCGAATACTTGAACGCAAACACGCTGTCGTACTGCACCTCATCCAACAGCGTAAGCGTCTCCTCAAAATCCTTCTCCGTCTCCCCCGGAAAACCCACAATCATGTCCGTAGTAATGCTGATCGGCCGCCGCGCCGCCTTCATCAGCGCAATCTTTTCCAGATACTCTTCCCGAGAATACGTCCGCGCCATCGCCCGCAGCACCGCCGTCGACCCGCTCTGAACCGGCAAGTGCACGTTGTCGCATATCGTTGGATGCGCCTCAATCGCCTCCACGATGTCTTTCCCGAAATCCCGCGGGTGTGAAGTCGTAAATCTCACGCGCCGGATTCCGCCAACTTCCGCCACCGCAGCCAGCAATTCCGAAAAGCGCATGTTTCTCGCGCTCGGGTCCGCGTACGAATTCACCGTCTGCCCCAGCAACTGCACTTCGCTGTAGCCCGCGTCCGCCAACTGTCGCACCTCTTCCAGAATCGAAGCGCTCCCCCGGCTCCGCTCTGGCCCCCGCGTAAACGGGACCACGCAATACGAACAAGCCTTGTCGCAACCCTCGATAATCGTCAGGTAGGCCCGCCACGGATTGTCCCGCCGCGTAATCTCCGTCTCAAACGTTTCGTCCGTGTCCGTATCCAACCCGGTTACGCGCCGGTTCCCCGCCTCCAACTCCGCAATTAACTGCGGCAACTTCCGGTAACTAGCGCTTCCGCAAACCAAACTAACCCACGGCGCCCGCTCAAAAATCTCCTCGCCCTCCTGCTGCGCCACGCACCCCAACACCCCAATAATCTTCCCCCCACCAGCATTCACAATCTTCCTCAGACTCGGATGATTCTTCTCCAGTACCCGGCCGTCTCTGTGTACTCTGTGTTCTTTCTCGGTGGCCTCTGTGTTAAAACACTTTCCATCCTGCTCATCCGCCGGCCGCAACTCTCCCAACCGCGAAAACACCTTCTGCGCCGCCTTCTCCCGGATCGAACACGTGTTGTAAAGGATCACCTTCGCCGCTTCCGGCGTTTCCACCTGCCGGTATCCCCGCCCCAGTAAAACCCCCGCCACCTTCTCCGAATCATGATCATTCATCTGGCACCCAAACGTCTCCAGATAAAACGTCGACCCAACAGCATCAGCCTCCTGCTTACCCTGATCCGAGAAGGGCCTGCCAGCATCATGTAGGGGCGGCTTTATGCCGCCTTCTTGGGGTTGTCCGTCTCCGGGCACACCAATGCCCGTCAACCTCTCCAACCCAATATCAAAACTCTTCCCCATACCCCTCACTCTACCACACGCGTGTTTGGAGCACCCCGTGGCTCATGCCACCCGCTGAATCCTCAATTTCGCCGTATAACCCAATGCATAGAGCACTCGCAGCAATAGATCGGTCGAAACGCTCTTCGTGTTTCGATTCAAAATTGCCGTCACACGTGTCCTCGAAGTCTTCGCCAATTTTGCCACTTCGGCGTGCGTCAACTTCTTCCGCTCAACGATCTCCACGATTTTCGAATTCAAATCGCTCCGCAGTTCGATCTCGGCTCCCTCTCCGGGAGTCAATCCGAGCGCACTCGCCAACTCCTTGGCATTCCTTGCGACCACTGGATTAATTTTCTTCATTGAGTATCTCCTTCAGTCGCTTCCTTCCCATATCAATTTCTTGGAGCGGAGTCGTACGGTCCTTCTTTTGAAAGGCGTGAAAAACCAGGATGCCTCGCGTCGATTTTACATAATAAAAGGCACGGTAAATTCCCGCCCGGTCCCGGATCCTCAACTCCGCCGCCCCAGGGGCAATCAAACTCATGGGCCGGGAAATCGGCATGGAAAGAATTTCGCCCCGTTGCAGATCGTAAATCGACTTCCCCAATTCCTTCCTCACCTCAACCGGAAACGCTCGAATCGCCTCCCGCGCCGCCGGATGGAATATGGCCGGTTTCACCCTTCCATTGTCTCACATCTGAGACATGCGCTCAAGACACGCAATATTCCCCTGTCTTCCTAATCTCCATTACTTTCTCTACCTCCTTCTCCTCCCGTACCTCCCGTCTTCACAAACGCCGCCACAAACAACACCCCCAACGTCAAATCCGTCGCCGCAAACACCAGATCCGTCCGGTGCATCCTCCCCTGCATCACCAGCACCACCACCGCCACGCCAAAGGTAAACTTCTCCACCATCGACGGAATCATCATCACCCTCAACCGCACCGGATCCCGCCCAATGCAGATAAAGGCAATCTGCCACGCCAGCGCGCACCCCACAAACCCGTAATAAAATCCCGGATGCGTAATTGCCGGCGGATCCTTCTCCCCAATCATGTCAAACATGAAATACAACGGCGTGATCACCAGCAATCCCCAAATCCCCGCCACCCAAAAGACCACCTTCGCAAATTTCATCGCCCCTCCGGTTCCTGTTATCTGTTACCTGCTTTCTGTTATCCAATTTCCACGCGACCACACTCTCCCTGCATCCCATCTCAACACATCCGCATCCTATTCCTTTTGACCATGCCCCACCCCTGTGCTAGGTTGAAATTGCCCGGAAAAATTTCTCTCTCAAGGAGACAGACATCCATTTTCTCCTGAACGCTATTCTCGTCGGCAACATCTTCGATATTCTCGCGCAAACCGGGTGGGTCGCTCGCGGCGTCCTCGGCATTCTACTCTTCGCCTCGCTCATTTCCTGGGCGCTCATTCTCCAGAAGACCGGCCTTTTCAGCCGCATTCGCCGCCAGAGTGATCAATTCCTGAAAATCTTCCGCGCCACCAAGGGTGTTGCCAATCCGCAAGGACTCGTCTCTGCCGGCTCTCCCTTCGCCAACGTCTACGCCGCCGGCTATCGCGAACTCCAATCCCAGGTCACCGGCACCGGCAATCCCACGCCCGCCAAACTCAAATCCATGCAAGCCGTCACCGTCAGCATGCAGCTTGCCGCCGCCGAAGAAGTGCGCCGCACGGAAAAAGGCATGTCCTGGCTCGCCACCACCGCCGGCGTCGCTCCTTTCATCGGTCTCTTTGGCACCGTCTGGGGCATCATCGACGCCTTCTCCGGCCTCGGCACTTCCGGTTCCGCCAGTCTCCGCGCTGTCGCGCCCGGCATCGCCGAAGCCCTCGTCACCACCGCCGCTGGCCTCTTCGCCGCCATCCCCGCCCTCATCGCCTACAACTATTTCCTCCAGGACATCCGCGAACTCGCCCAGCGCCTCGACACCTTCGCCCTCGAATTCGCCGCCCAAATCGAAAAAACGTTCACCTGAACCATGAGCATGCACGCCACAACGAAGATCTCTCCCCATCTTCCAGCCGTCCGTCCGTCAACGAGGGATATCAGCGATCAGATAGCAGATATCAGGAAACAAAACCTCGCACAGCCTGCGCATAGCGCGCGTCATTGCTCTTCGCTTCCTGTTATCTGTTCGCTGCTATCTGCTATCCGTCAACCCCGGCAACAATTTCTGAGAGAGCAACCATGCCTCAACTAGCTAAATCCACGCAATCAAGCCTCTCCGAAATCAACATGGTTCCGTTCATCGACGTCGTCCTCGTCCTCCTGATCATCTTCATGATCACCGCCCCCATCCTGCAATCCGGCATCGAAGTCGACGTCCCCAAAACCCACACCGTAAAAGAGATCACTCAGCAGCGCCTCGTCGTAACCATGGACAAAAACCAGCTCATCTATCTCGGCAACGACCCGATCAACATCCACCAGCTCGCCGACAAAATAAAAAAACAATCCAAGTCTCAGAAAGACGTCATCTACCTCCGCGCCGACGAAACCGTTCCCTTCGGCGCCTTCTGCACTGTCATCGACACGCTCCGCCAGTCCGGCATCTCCAACATCAGCATCGTCACCCAACCCATCAACGACCGGAACCGCTGATGCTTGACGCAGGACACACGGCGCGCAAGACTTTCCTCATCTGACGTTCTAACGCCATGGAATACACTGCCAACAACTACGACCCGCCCTTCAAACGCTTCCTTGGCTACTCCGCCTGGCTGCACATCGGCCTCGTCACGGCCGTCGCCCTCAGCGTCTGGATCCAGCGCTCCGGCAATCCCTGGGGCGGCATCGGTGGCGGCGACTCGAGCGTAAAAGTAGACCTTGTCAGCAGCGCCGGCATTCCCATGCCGCATCCAGTCGTGCCCACCCCCAGCGAGGTCGTCGATCCCACCAAGGGCCTCGCGCAAGAAGAGCCCAAGATCGAACAGCCCAAGGCCGACGCCACGCCCATTCTCAAGTTCAAGGAAAAACAGCCGCCTCCACCGCCCTCCAAAAAATCCAAAGTCTTCGAACCCAAAATTCCGCCGCCCGACAACGCCACGCCCTACGGCAAAGGCGGCCAGATGAATCTCCCCTCCGGCTACTCGCAAACCCCCGGCGCATCCGCCAGCGGCCTTGCGGTTGCAGGCCCGGGCGGCGGCGATTTCGCATCCCGCTACGGCTGGTACGTCGAATCCGTAAAACGCGCCATCGGCCAGAACTGGATCCAGACATCCATCGATCCCTCCATCCGCGCCGCGCGCCGCGCACACTCCGTCGCCGCATTTCGCATCTATCGCGACGGCACCATCAAAAACATTCGCCTCGACACCTCCAGCGGCAACCGTTCCATGGACGACTCCGCCACCCGCGCCCTCCTCAGCATCGACAAACTCCCCGCCCTCCCCGCCGACTATTCCGGCGCCTACGTAGACGTAACCTTCGACTTCGACCTCGGCGCATCCCACTAAAACGCATCACTGCCCCACTCCACTGTTGTGGCACAGCCATTCCTGGCTGTGATCTTCGATTTCCTATTACATCACCCAACACTCGAACTTGAGGGTGCCCCACCCTTGGTTTGTAAGGGTGGGCTCTTACGATCCAGACGCGCAAACGCTCTTCTCCTCTCCGCGACCTCAGCGCTCTTCCTCAGCGCCCGGCGTTTACCCCGACCCGGTCGGGGCGTTAAGTCCCCTCTTAGTTTCCTTTTATCTGTTATCCCTCTGTCGTTCCTTCCCAACTTTTCCCCGCACACCAATCCAATTTGTCCTAAACTATTTCTCTCAGCTAAAAACTCTCGGGAGGCACCTTTGCCCAAAATGTCTAAACGCATTTCGATCTTCTCTGCGTACTCCGTGTCCTCCGTGGTGAAATTCCTCTTCCTCTTTCTTCTCTTGGCCTCCGCCGCCGCCGCTCAAGACTGGTTCCGCACCGGCACCGGCCTCGGTGTCGAAAAGCCCCGCATCGCCGTAGCCGACTTCGCCCCTCGCGTTGACAATGCCAAACCGCACGCCGCTCTCTTCACCCAAACCGTCCGCGACGACCTCTCGTTCTCCGGCGTCATCGAACTCGTTTCTCCCAGCTTCTATCCCGCGCAAGTTCCCTCCGCTCCCAACGAACTCCAAAAACTCACCTGGACCGATCCTCCCGTCAATTCCAACTTCGTCGCCTTCGGCAATCTCACCGAATCCACCACCGAGGTCGCCATCTCCGCCTGGATGTACGACGTCCGCAGCCCTTCCAACGAACCTGTCGTCGGCAAAATCTATCGCGGCGTTCCCACCGACGCGCAAGTCCGCAAATTCGCCCACCAGTTCGCCGACGAAATCATCTCCAAGCTTTCCGGCGGCTTCCCGGGCGTTGGCTCCACGCAAATCGCCTTCATCAGCTCGCGCACCGGCACCAAGGAACTCTGGGTTATGGATTACGACGGCGCCAACCAGCACCCGCTCACTTCTCTCCGCTCCATCTCTCTTACCCCGCGCTGGTCCCCCGACTCTTCCCGCATCGCCTTCACCTGCTTTGCTCCCGCCAACAGCGTCGTCAGCGGCCAGATCTGCATGTATTCCTTCGACTCCGGCAAAGTGGTCTCCTTCGCCCGCTACAGAGGCACCAACTCCTCTCCCACCTGGTCCCCCGACGGCATGCAGGTGATGTTTTCCTCGTCCATGCAGGGAAATCCTGCGCTCTACGTCTCCGACGCCAGCGGCAATCGCCCCAAGCGCCTCACCTTCTCCAACAGTGGCGCCGACACTTCCCCCGCCTGGAATCCCAAGACCGCGCAAACTGTCGCCTTCGTCAGCGATCGTGGCGGCGTTCCGCAGCTCTACATGATGAATTCCGACGGCACCAACACCCAGAAACTCGATCTTGGCGACAAGGGCTATGTCGTGGATCCGGCATGGGCTCCCAACGGACAGCTTCTGGCGTTTTCTTGGCGGCGTCCTTCCGGCAATTACGATATCTACGTCATGGACGTCAGCTCCGGCCACCTCCTCGAAATCACCCGCGATTCCGCCCGCAACGAACGCCCCAGCTGGGCTCCCGACGGCCGCCACCTCGTTTTCGAATCCACCCGCACCGGCACCCGCCAAATCTGGACCATGCTAGCCGACGGCTCCCAGCCTCACCAACTAACCACCCAAGGCCACAACGAATCCCCCAACTGGTCCTCCAAATAACGCAACTCTTCCCTCTTGTGGCACAGGCACTCCTGCCTGTGCTCTTTGTCAGGCCGACCACCGACCGAACTTGAGGGTGCCCCACCCTTGATTTGTAAGGGTGGGCTCTTACGATCCAACAACACAAACTTTCTGCTCTTCGCCTCGCTTTTTCATGAGTTGTCATCCCGACCGGAGCGGTCGGCTTTTTCTTCCGCGCCGCAGTTCGGCGCGCCGGCCGCGGAGTGGAGGGACCGTGGCAATCACTATTCCTCACCACAACTCCCAGGGACAAGCTCTCTCTTCGCGATTTCCCCCTCTTCTCTGCGTCCTCTGCGTCTCAGCGAACTCTGCGTTAATCTCTTTCCTCCGTTTTTTCTTTTCCTCTCCCAATCTGTAAACTGTAAACTGTCACCTAATTCCATCGAGGCAAAAACTTGTCGACTCCCACAAATCGAGTCATCTCCGGCATGCGCCCCACCGGACGTCTCCACATCGGCCACTACTTCGGCGCGCTCCAAAACTGGGTCAAGCTCCAATCCGATCCCTCCTACGAATGCTTCTACTTCGTAGCCGACTGGCACGCCCTAACTTCCGACTACGCCGACACCTCCGCCATCGCCGAAAACTCCCTCCAAATCACCATCGATTTCCTGGCCTCCGGCCTCGACCCCGCCAAGTCCACAATCTTTCTCCAGTCCCAAGTTCCAGAACACGCCGAACTCCATCTCCTCCTGAGCATGGTCACCCCGCTCGGCTGGCTCGAACGCGTCCCCACCTACAAAGAGCAGCTCGACCAAATCAAAAACAAAGACCTCCACACCTACGGCTTCCTCGGCTACCCCACCCTGCAAACCGCCGACATCGTCATGTACTCGCACGCAGGCAAGGGCCTCCTCGTCCCCGTAGGCGAAGACCAAGTCTCCCACGTAGAATTCAGCCGCGAACTCGTCCGCCGGTTCAATCTGGCCTACGCGGATCCAGTCTTGAACTTTGCGAATGATGCAGAGCTATACGGCGTGGCGACTGCCTGCGGGATATCTTCTGAAGCAGGACTAGGAATTACGCCTGCCGCCCG
>Ga0137391_10003399_pt1 | contig 12062 bp, 9 predicted proteins | sample 15con2h24BmetaG_FD_101399 | JGI IMG/M metagenome (GOLD analysis project Ga0137391, IMG submission 101399) | Vadose zone soil microbial communities from Angelo Coast Range Reserve, California, USA - 15con2h2.4B metaG | ecosystem: Environmental > Terrestrial > Soil > Vadose zone > Saprolite...
AGAACGGAGAATCCATTCATTCCGGGCATCTGGCTGTCGAGGATAATCAAATCGAAGGACTGGCCGGTTTCGGCGCGCTGTTCGAGGAGAAGCAGCGCCAACGGGCCACTTTCCACAAGAACAGGCTGCATTTTCCACTGGATGAGCATGTCGCGCAGGATGCGCCGATTGGTGGCGTTGTCATCGACAACCAGCACGTTCTTTCCCGCCAGTTCGCCGATATCGAGCCGGGGGCGAGCGGCCATCGAGTCAGAGGTTCCGAACGACGCGGTAAAGTGAAATTCGCTGCCCCGCCCGAGCTGACTGCTGACCCAGATGCGCCCCTGCATCATGCGAACCAGCTGAGTCGAGATGGTGAGTCCCAGCCCCGTTCCGCCAAAATGGCGAGTGGAGGAGTTATCGGCCTGCTCGAACGCCTGGAAGATTCTGTCCAGGCTTTCCGGGGCGATGCCGACGCCGGTATCGCGCACGGTGAAGTGCAGAACCGCCTGTTCCGGTTCAATGACTTCGCACCTGACGGTCAGCAGGACTTCTCCGCGCTCGGTAAACTTGATGGCGTTCCCGATCAGGTTCAGGACGATCTGCCGCAGGCGGCCGGAATCGCCCACCAGGTGTTCGGGAGCCTGGGGATCGACTTCAAAGATGAGTTCCAGCCCCTTCTCGTGGGCTCGCAAAGATACCGCCTTCAGGGCGTCGGCGAGGGTTCCTCTCAGATTGAAGGTGGCGGTATTGAGCGAAAGCTTGCCGGCTTCGATCTTGGAAAAGTCGAGGATGTCGTTGATCACCGACAACAGCGCATCGGCCGAAGATTTCACCAGTGAAAGGTTTTCACGCTGCACCGGATTGAGGGCGGTGGCCAGCGTGACCTCGGTCATGCCCAGAATGCCGTTCATGGGGGTGCGGATTTCGTGGCTCATGTTGGCGAGAAATTCGCTCTTGGCGCGGCTGGCCGCTTCCGCCGCCTCTTTGGCCTTTTCGAGGTTGGCATTGACCGACCGCAGCTGAAGGGTCTGGACCGCGACTTCCGCCTCCAGGTTTTCACGGTGTTCGCGCAGTTGCGAATCCCGGTCGGCAAGACTGCGCAGCATGTCGTTGAAGCTTTCAATCAGCAGCACGATCTCACGATAGCTGCCTTTCACCTCGCCCAGCGTGTAGTCGGCGTTCAGGGGAATGGAACGGGCCCTCTGGGCCAGGGCAAAAATGGGCAGGGAAATGGCGCGCTGCAATCCGGTGGCCAGCAGAAAAGCGGTCAGCAGAGAAAGCAGCAGGACCGCGCCGGCAATGCCGGTATATCGGCGGCGGCGCGTGGCGAGTTCCCCTAAATCCATTTCAAGAAAGATGGAGCCGATAAAATCGCCTTTCCGGAAAATGCCGCGAAAGATGGTCAGCGTGTCGCCGAAGCTGGTTTTTTCACCACCGGCCGCGGCAGGAAGGCGCGAGGCCGTCACATCCTGGCGGACATAGGTGGCGAAGGGCACGCCGTTGGCCAGATAGATTCGCGCCGACATGACATGGGGCTGCGAGCGGAGTGCGCTGAGCGTCTCCAGGGCAATCTGAGGGTCGTTGAAGGAGATGGCGGCGGTGCTGTTGGAGCCGATCACGTCCGCCAGCAGGGAAGCCTCAACGATTTTGTTGTTGCGGAACGTGAACATATCGTAAAGAAAGAAGGTCCCGCAGGCCAGCAACAGCACTACGCTGCTGGTGAACATCATGATCGAAATCAGTCTCCGCTTGATCGGAGGAGTGTTGTTTGCACTCATATCAGGCTGTGTCTCCTGGTACTGGCGGCCGGGGCGCGCCTTCCAGGGTATATCGGCAGAACGGGGTGCGGGCTTAAAAGGAATCGGGAGATCGGGAGATCGGGACATCGGGAGATCGGAAACCCAGTATTTCTCGATCCCCCAGCGTTTTCGATTTTCCAATGTCCCGACTTCCCGATGATCCGATTTCCCGATGTCCCGATTTCCTTTGGTTGCCGGTCGGCGCTTAAGACCTTGCGGATTCATGCCGATAAAGACAGATGATGGAATGCCTTAACGTATCCGGAGAGCATGTCTTGCTCGAGAACGACACGGGAAAGCCCTGTCTGAAACGCGATATCCTGGTCGCCGACGACGATGCGATTTTTCGGGAAGTGGCCTCTGAACTGGTGCGGTCCTGGGGCTATAACTGCATCACCGCCGTGGACGGGAGCGAGGCCCTTCAGATTCTGGAGCAGGAGAACCCGCCCACCATCGCCGTGATCGACTGGCTGATGCCGGGGATCAACGGTACGGAGATCTGCCGCCGCATACGCGCGGGACGTCCCCGGCAATATATCTATTTCATCCTGGTCTCAGGCCGCGGCGGACGCGAAGACTCGGTCGAAGGACTGCGTTCCGGCGCGGACACTTACATCACCAAGCCTCTGGACGCGGAGGAATTGCGCGCCAAACTGGAAATCGCCATCAGAATTCTGCGGATGGAGGAGTCGCTTCGCGATCTGAACGCGGAAACCGAGCTGTTCATCAACTCCGTGCCCTCAATCCTCGTCGGAACCGACGTTGAAGGCCGGATCTCGCGATGGAACAGCGGGGCGACCGAAGCTTTCGGTCTGAGCCGGGAGAGCGTGGTCGGTCATATGCTGGACCAGTGCGGAGTCTGGGCGAATGAGAGCAACTTTGAACAGAATGTCCAGGAAGTCATGAGGACCGGGATTGTCAGGCAACTGACTGTGCCATTTACCAGAGAGGGAGTGCCGCGGCTTGCGGGGCTGACCGTCCATCCGATTCGTTCGCACGTGGGGGCCACCGCGGGCAGCGTAATTGTGGGGGCCGATATTACGGAAAGGCGGCTGCAAGAGGACCACCTCCGGCAGGCGCAGAAACTTGAAGCGATCGGCCAACTGGCCGCGGGCATCGCGCACGAAATCAATACGCCGACCCAGTTTGTCGCCGACAACATCGCCTTTCTGAAGGATTCATGGAGCACAGTCCGGGAGATGCTGGATTTTATTCGCGGGCTGAGTCACGATGGAAATCCCGGCGCGAAAGGCCCGACGGAAAAGGACCTCAGGGAGTTCCAGGAGCTGGAAGCAAAGCTGGATCTCGATTACTTAATCCGCGAAGTTCCGCAGGCGATCGACGACGCCCAGGCCGGGCTGCGGCGCACCGGCAACATTGTGCGGGCCATGAAGGAATTCTCTCATCCGGGGTCCGATCAAAAGGCGCCCGCCGATATCAACGCGGCCATTGAGACCACTATCACGGTCTCGCGAAGTGAATGGAAATATGTGGCCGAGGTGGATACGGATTTCGATCCGGAACTGCCGCCGGTCACCTGCGTCATCGGCCAGTTGAATCAGGTGGTGCTCAACATCATCGTCAACGCCGCCCATGCAATTGCGGAAGGGGCCGCGGACGGCGCCATGGGGCAGATCAAAGTCCGGACACGGCGATCGGATGACGGAGTGGAAATCGCGATCTCCGACACAGGGAAGGGAATTCCCGAAGAAATTCGCGCGCGCGTATTCGAGCCGTTTTTCACGACCAAGGATGTCGGCAAAGGCACAGGCCAGGGACTGGCCCTGGCGCATACCGCCATCGTGAAAGAGCATCAGGGCAGAATCTGGTTTGAGTCGGTTGTGGGAGCGGGGACTACTTTCTTTCTTTGGCTGCCGATATAAAAAGCTTCCCAAAACATTTGCCGCTGATTACGCGGATAAACGCAGATAAAAACCAGGTCTTGAACGCATTTTTTTTAATCAGGGTTTATCTGCGTAATCAGTGGCAGATATTTTTGTTCGCAAAAAGTGCGAAGGGTAGGGCACCCATCGTGGTGCCCCACCCAATCGCCGGCTCCTCCTTTCTTCGTTTCGAGTTGTTTCTTTGTCAGGCAGCCACGTCCGTGTCCCGGGGCCTCTTACCGAAGGTGGTTGTGATCAGCGCGGCGACCTTGATCGTGGCTTCCCTGCGCATGGTTTCCGAAACATGCTCCAGCGATGACGCCAGTTTGTGCAGCTCGGGCTGTATTTTTTGCATCACGGCGTGGTAGTCCGATACCGACATCGCGTTGTAGTGGGGGCGAAGGGCTTCGACCAGAATCGGATACCAGCCGAATACACGAAATTCCTGGCCGAGGGTAATGTCGCCACCGGCTTCGGAACTCTCGTTAAAGACCGGAGAGTCGCGCGGATCGCGAACGAAGTTGGCATAGGCAAACGCTTCTTCGGCCTGGATACGGCCGTCGCTGTCGGCGTCGGGATTGAAGGCCAGCATTCCGCCGAAGGGAGTGTGGCGCGCCTGGGCGGCAATCCAGTCCCGCGCGAAGGGGTCCCAGTTGCCGTCGGCGGAAACGTAGGAACTCTTCGACTCGATGGCCGCCGCCGCGATGCTGGTGGCGGCCGCGGTACTGTGCGTAAGAATGGGAGCATTGAATCCGCCCGCGTGGCACTGTTCCATCATGACAATCAGCTTGTTGTACCGGGGCAGGCTGGCCAGTTTGGTGGCCAGTTCCGTGGCGTAGTACTGCGACCATGAGGGATAGGTGCAGAGGAAGGATGACCCGGACACGTTGTCCCATCCGCCGTGGTTATTGGTGTGGATCAGGAGTTCGTCGCGGGTTTTGAGTCTGCCCCGAAGTTCGTCGAACGCGGATTGCAGCGCGCTGCGACTGCCCTGGTGTTTGATATTGATTCGGTAGGGAGTGTTGTCGCCGGGCCACAGGGTTTGCACGCCATCCTGGGTGTTGAGAGTTCCGTCGAACGACAGAGAGAAGATGTTTTCTTTTTTGAAGCCGTAAGTGTCGACCATGGTCCGGAAGAGAAACTCCATGTCGTTGAGATGCCGCTTGTTCGACATGCCGGAAAACAGGATGGCGTAGCGTTCTCCGTCGGGCAGAATGACGGGGCCCTGGAACGGCGGTTTCACCGGGAAATGTTTCGACTCGATGAAGTTCACGGGCTCGTGGAACGCCCTCAGTGTGGAGGGGCGGGTGGCTGTATACGGAGGAAACTGTGCTGGGATTTCGCGGTCGAATTCCCCGGTGACGCCGTCATAGAGCATGTACCGGCAATCGTGTGAAAAATTGGCCAGGGGGTCGTCATCGGCAAACACCAGAATGGTGGGACCTTCGGCGACAATCTTCTGAAATTCGGGCCCAATGATTTCCTCGGCGGAATAGATGCGCTCATCCAGATGCAGATTGGTGGTGTGTTGCTGAATGTGCGACAAATGCCGGACAGCATGACGGCGGACATTTTCAAAGATGCTCGTGTTAAAGACGCTCGTGTTTTCATTTTCAGACATGATTCTTCTCCATGTGGTTACGGGCGCGGGCGCGCCAAAACAGCCTCGGGCACCGAGGCGGATTTATAGACAAGATGCCAGGTGAAGTCCTTCTCGGCGAAGGGCGGGGTCCGGGCTTCCATCGACCGGACCTCACCGGTTGCATGGCTGACGAGAATGTAGCGGCACGAATGCCCCCAGTTGGCCATGGGATCGCGGTCGACAAAGGCAACATATGCGTCCCACGGCGCGGTGATGGTGGCGCGGGCGAACTGCAACGTTTCGCCCGCGGCCACCGGCTGGACGGCGGCGTATACCGCGCAGGTATCACGTTCCTCCGGGGTCAGAAGACCGGGCAGAATCGCGGTCCATGGTTCGCCGGATAGTGTCATGCGCGCGTTCCTTTGGAAAGGACGTCACCGAAAACGTGAATCCGATCAGCAGAGGGCGCACCGGGGGAGTGCGTAGTCTGGCTCTGAATTAAGATCGTTGCCGATCACGAGGGTCGCCCGTCATGAGAGGGTGATCAAACGCGTTCCGCGCATCGCTGGGTCGATGGCCGCCACAGAACAGCATTCCTGGGTTCGTTTCTTTGTTGGGCAGCGGAATGGATTCTACTCCGAATCAATTCGAGAGAAAGGACAATAAGGTATGGGACGATAGGCCGGCCGGAGTACTTTGCCTGTACAACCCGGAGTACTTTGCCTGTACAAAAGGCGTACCACCGCGGAAACGCAGCTTGCCGCGTCTCCGCGGACGCCTAAAAAAAACAGAGCCGGCTGTTCATGGAATAGCAATTTCCTGCTACACTCCTCGGCATTCTCAGGTACTTTTCCGATGAAACTGTTTCTTCGTATTGCAGTAATGGAAGACGTGCCCGCATTGCGCGCGCTGATCGACGCTTCGGTGCGCGGCCTGCAGACGGAAGATTATTCTCCCCGCCAGATCGAAGGCGCGCTGGCTTCGGTCTATGGTGTTGACACGCAGCTGATCGCCGACAGCACTTATTTCGCGGTGGAGAGCCGTGAAACGGCCAGGCCGGTGATCGTTGGCTGCGGCGGATGGAGCCGGCGCACGACGCTCTTTGGCGGCGATCAGTGGCGCGGCCGCGAAGACGCTCTGCTCGATCCAGCGGAGGATGCCGCCAAAATCCGCGCTTTCTTTGTGCATCCCCATTACGTGCGCCGGGGCATAGGAAGCATGATTCTGGAAGCTTGTGAAGAAGCGGCGACAGCGGAAGGTTTCCGCCGCCTGGAAATGGGCGCCACCCTGACCGGCGTTCCCCTGTATCTGGCCCGCGGATATATCGAGATGGAACCCCAGGAAGTGCCGCTGGCCAACGGCGAAGGGCTGCCGATTATCAGAATGGAGAAGACGATCGGGAAGAGAATATTCGCCACGAACTAAGGGACAGGATTTTATGGCGGATTTAGTAATTGTGTAATTTGGTAATTGAGTCATTGAAGTGCTGCGAGGTACTCAATTACGAAATTACCAAATTACACAATTACCCAATCCGCTTTAAATTTCAAATCTCTCTTCTACGCCTGGACCACCGGCGGTCTTCTCTTGTGCCATGGGGTCTGCTGTTCCCATGCATGGGCCAGAGCGAGCACGGTGGCTTCAGCGCCCGGTGCGCCGCTGATTTGCATACCGATGGGCAGACCCGATTTTGAGAATCCACAAGGGACGGTGATTGAGGGAAGGCCCACAACGTTGAAGGGCCGGGTATTGCGCAGCATGACCAGTTCTCTGGGGCGCAGCATGTCGGGCTGGGCCTCAAGTTCGGCGATTGTGGGAGGCAGGACCGGGGTGGTGGGCGTGATGAGAACATCCACCTGCTGAAAGACTTCGAGCACGCCGCGCCGCATCCGTTGCAGATTGCGGTACTGGCCGATGTAAGCGGGCGCCGTAACTTCAGCCCCGGCCCGGATGCGCCGCAGCGTTTCCGGATTGTACTTGTCAGCGCTCTTCTGCATGTACATCTGGTGGTACGTAAAAGCCTCGGCGCTGACTACACCGCGGTCCCCGGTCATGGGAATGGTCACAGTCCTGACGCCCGCGGTGGCGGCGGTCAGCGCGGCCAGCGCTTCCTTAAGAGCCTGCTCAACTTCAGGATCGAGTTCCTGCCAGAACATTTCGTTCAGCACGCCGATCCGCAGCGCCGGGATTTTGGTTTCCTGCATGGCCGCCGGGTAGTGGACCGCCGGAAAACGCTGCGAACCGAGGTCCTGCGAATCGTAGCTCGCGATGACCTGAAGGATGAGCGCGGCATCGGTTGCGTTGCGGGCGATGGGGCCTGCATGGTCCTGCGTCCATGAAAGCGGAATGATGCCTTGAGCGCTGACCAGCCCGTAGGTCGGTTTGAGGCCCGCAACGCCGCAAAAAGACGAAGGCAGGCGAATGGAGCCCGCGGTGTCGGTGCCGATTGTGCCATAGCAGAGTCCCGCGGAGGTTGCCGCCGCCGAACCCGAAGATGATCCGCCGGTGATGCGGGTCTGGTCCCAGGGATTGCGGACCGCGCCGTAGTGGCTGATGATGCCGCTGCCTCCGTAGGCAAATTCGTGAAGGTTGGTTTTGCCCAGCAACACGACCCCGGCTTCTCTGAGCCGCTGGACGATATGGGCGTCCTTCTCGGGAATGTAATCCTGCAGCACCGCGCTGGCCGCGGTGGTTTTGACTCCGGCGGTTTCCACCAGGTCTTTCAGCGCGAGAGGGATGCCGTGCAGGGGGCCGCGCCAGTTGCCACGGACGATTTCCTGCTCCGCGCGCTTTGCTTCGGCGCGGGCGGAGTCGGCGGTGACCGTGATAAACGCATTGATCCGCGGGTTGTGCCGCGCGATGCGCGCCAGACATACCTCGGTCACTTCGACCGGCGAAACTGTGCGTTTCTGAATGAGGCCGCTGACTTCCGTCAGCGTCATCCATGCGAGTTCATCGGGCGGAATGTTCGACCCGCTTCCCAAAGGCGGAGCACCGGCTGGAGTCATGCCCGGAAGGATAGCAGAACGGGCGGGTGACAACCAGATAACCCAAAGCCAACGGCAAAGTCAAAACCAGAAACCTTGAAACACGGAGGGAACGGAGGAAAAAATCTGAGGAAACGGAGGAATTCAGGGGTTGTAACGCTGAACCTAAATTGCCGCGTTGTTCCAAGGATTGCTGTTGAATCTGCCATATCCCCATAAGCATTCCTCCGTTCCCTCCGTTTTTTCCTCCGTTCCCTCCGTGTTTTAGGATTTCTGGTTTTGCTTTTCGCCGGAGTTTAAGAAAAAATCTCCGCCGCGCAGCGATACGTATTCAGGTGCGCCTCCACGCTCAGTTCGATGGGCTTTGCGTAGCCTCCTCCCAGGGTGAGCACCAGGGGGATTTTGTGCTCGCGGGCGAAGGTCATGACTTTGACGTCGCGCTGACGGAGCCCTTCATGGGTCAGAGAGAGGTGTCCGAGGGCATCGTCTTTGAGGCCATCCACCCCTGACTGGTAAAACAGAATTTCCGGCCGGAAGGCCGAAACTTCCGGCAGCACCTCTTCGAGATGGCGCAGATATTCGTCGTCCCCGACACCGTCGGGCAGGTGGATGTCGAGAGCGCTTTGCTGTTTCCTGAAAGGGAAGTTGCTGCGGCAGTGGATGGAGACGGTGAACACATCCGGATCGTGATGGAAGATTTCCGCCGTGCCGTCTCCCTGGTGAACATCGAGGTCGAGGACGGCGGCCCGGCGAATGGCCGGCGGATTTCCCTCGGATCCGCGGCGCAGTGTTTCGATGGCCACGGCGATGTCGTTGAAGACACAGAATCCGGCGCCCTCGGAGCGCAGGGCGTGATGAGTGCCGCCGCCGAGGGTAATGCCCAGACCTCCGGCGAGCGCGTCGCGGGCCGCGCCCAGCGTGCCGCCCACCGAGGCCAGCGATCTCCGCACCAGTTGCTCGGACCACGGGAAGCCGATGCGCCGCATCGCCGAGGCGGGCAACTCGCAATTCATGAACTGCTTCACATACAAGGGGGCGTGAGCCAGTTCAACGGTCCGCTGATCGACGAGCGGCGCGGGATCGAATCGGAACCTCGGATCGTCGGCCAGACGGGACCGCAGCAGACCATATTTCCGGACAGGGAATTTATGGCCCTCGGGCAGATGCAGAATGTAGCGCTCGATGTAGAAGATCCGACGGGACATGGAATTTGAACTGAATTACCGCTAAAATATAGAAAAGAATGCTGTTCCTGAATTGAGCGAACCCTCTATAAAGATTGTTCGTTTTCGGACACTTTATTTCGGGAACGAACACCGCGATCCTGCGATCGGGGTTCGGCTGTTAGTTAAGTTGTTAAAAACAAACCAGTTGCTTGTATCTTTACTTTGGCACTTTGAGTGCGGGTAAGAAAGGCTGTATGGATATCCCCCGCGATGAATCGGTGATCAGAAACAAGCGGCGCAACCGCATCCTGATAGCTATTGTATCGGTGGTTGTGCTCGCGGCCATAACGCTTGGCGTGTCGAGGCTGAAGCCGGCCGCGCCGGGCGTGGAACGTTCCAGTGTCTGGCTGGAAACAGTCAAGCGCGGCCCCATGCTGCGGCAGGTTCGCGGGCTGGGTTCTCTGGTGCCAATTCCGGAAGATGTGCGCTGGATTCCGGCGGAGACCGATGTGCGCGTGGAGCGTATTCTGGTTCTGCCCGGCACGCCGGTGGATCCCGACACGGTGATTCTCGAACTTTCCGATCCGCGCATCGTGCAGGAAGCGATGGACGCCGATCTGCAGGTCAAGGGTGCGACCGCCGAATATCAAAATTTGAAAGTGAAGCTGGAAGGCGATCTGCTTACGCAGAAGGCCTCGGCCGCCACGGTGAACGCCGATTACGAAGACGCCAAGAACATATATGCCTCAAATCAGGAACTGGCCAAGATCGGCGTATTGTCGGAGCAGGTGCTGAAGACATCGAAGGGCAAAGCCCAGGAACTGGCGACCCGCTATCAGATCGAGCAGGACCGGATCACGATGAACACCAAGGCCGTGTCCACCCAGCTGGCGGTACAGGAATCGAAGATTGACCAGGTCCGCGCTCTGGCCGAGCTGAAGCACAAGCAGCTGGCGGCTCTGAAAGTGCGGGCCGGTATCCGCGGAGTTTTGCAGGAACTGCCGATTCAGGTGGGGCAGCGCGCGGCCCAGGGAACGCTGCTGGCCAAGGTTGTGCAGCCTGAACATCTGAAAGCGGAACTGAAGATTCCCGAGACCCAGGCGAAAGACATCGTCCCCGGACAGGAAGCTGAAGTGGATACCCATAACGGCGTGGTCAGCGGCACGGTCATTCGCGTCGATCCCGCGGTTCTGGCGGGCACGGTCACGGTGGATGTGAAGATCGACGGTCAGCTGCCCAAGGGCGCGCGTCCTGACCTGAGCGTTGACGGCGTGATTACTCTGGAGCGCATGAACGACGTGCTGTATGTTGCGCGCCCCGCGTTTGGCCAGGAAAAGAGCACCATCAGTATTTTCAAGCTTGACCCTGAAGAGAAAGGCGCTTTCCGGACCAACGTTGAACTGGGCCGGGGTTCCGTGGCCACCGTGGAAATTATCCGCGGACTGAATGTGGGCGACAAGGTGATCGTCTCCGATATGTCGCGATGGGACAGCCAGGAACGTATTCGTCTGGAGTAGAAGGTTTTTTTCGAAAGAGCATCAGCACGGATATACGGAAATAATATCGAACCCTGTAAGTTGAAAATTCAGTCAACAGGAGAACCGCATCGTGCCACCAACCCCCGGACAACCCCTGATCAAGCTGGGCAATGTGACCAAGGTGTTCTACACCGATGAAGTGGAAACCCACGCTCTTTCGGGTATTCATCTGGACATCAAAAAAGGCGAGTATGTTTCGATTGCCGGCCCTTCGGGCTGCGGCAAGTCGACTCTGCTTTCCATCATCGGCCTGCTTGATTCCCCCACGGACGGCACATACCTTATCAACGGCAAAGAGGTCCAGGGTCTGGACTTCTCCGAGCGGGCGCGCATCAGAAACCAGGAGATCGGTTTCATCTTTCAGAGTTTCAACCTGATCGGCGATCTGAACGTTTATGAAAACGTCGAGCTGCCGCTGACCTATCGCTCCATGTCGTCGGCGGAGCGCAAGAAGCGGGTGCATGAGTCTCTGGAAAAAGTCGGCATGGCGCACCGGATGAGGCACTATCCCTCACAGCTTTCCGGCGGTCAGCAGCAGCGTGTCGCTGTGGCCCGCGCTCTGGCGGGTTCTCCCTCGATCCTGCTGGCGGACGAACCGACCGGAAACCTCGATTCGCGCAACGGCGACGCCGTCATGGATCTGTTGCAGCAGCTGCACCGTGAAGGCGCCACGATTTGCATGGTGACGCACGATCAGCGTTTTGCGAAACACGCCGATCGCACCGTTCACCTGTTCGACGGCAAGGTTGTGGAAGAGACAGAAGCCGCGCGCCAGGCGGCCGAAGTTTAAACAGAGCGTTTACCTCCCCTGGTAATTGCGCAGAATGGTAATCGGGCCGCCTCTCGCGCGGTGGTCCGATTACCATGTCCTTTTTCAGCCTTCTCCCCCAATCTTTTTTTCTTTAAACGTATTCATCTTTCGTTTACAGTCCTCGGGTCTTCTGAGAATCGTGCTGTTCACTTCCGCACACCAGGATTTCGTTAGCGGACACTCACATCGCAGTCCCGATGTGGCTCTTCCATATATATCAAGCGGTTACCGGGCCGGCATATTCGGCCCTATGCGTGCATATTTATAAATATCGACAATTACGGAACGTACGTCTTCGTAGTTGAGTGATTTGA
>Ga0137391_10003401_pt1 | contig 12055 bp, 9 predicted proteins | sample 15con2h24BmetaG_FD_101399 | JGI IMG/M metagenome (GOLD analysis project Ga0137391, IMG submission 101399) | Vadose zone soil microbial communities from Angelo Coast Range Reserve, California, USA - 15con2h2.4B metaG | ecosystem: Environmental > Terrestrial > Soil > Vadose zone > Saprolite...
CGGCCGCTCGCCAGCACGACGACCCACAGGCCGTTGGTCACGGGGAGCTGAGCGTAGATGGCCAGGCCGCCCACCTGGATGGCCAGCCCGGCGGTGGCTGGCAGCACGGGCCCGCGCCGGTCCGCCAGCCGTCCCACGTACGGGCCGGGCCAGCCACCGACCCGGTCACGTAGCCGGGGACAAGCAGCAGAGAGGCGTGGACAGCTGACAGGCCGCGCGGTCCCTGCAGGTACACGATGACGAGGAAGAGCACGGCGGGGCTGGCCCTTGAACAGCGAGGCGAGCAGCGACGCCGTTATGGTCGGCACCCCGTGGCCGGCACGGTGAAATGCCCGCTGGCGCAGGACTAGGCTGGAAGACGGCACTTCCGGGTAAAAGGGGGCTGTCATTTGGCGAGGGATGAGTCCTCGGTCGGCTGCGTCGGCGTCCTCACCGTGGCGACACGGGGCGGCGACGGGCCAGGCGAGGTGCTCATCAAGATCCGCGGCGGCTCCGAGGCCTTCCTCGCCTGGTCCGAGAAGCCGCTGCCCAGGGGGGCGACCGTCCTGGTCATCGAGTCGCGCGGCGAGCGGGCGGTCGACGTCATCGAGTGGGAAGACGCGCTTGGCGACAGTCCGCGCATTCCGGGGGTTACTTCTTCTTAGGAGATGAACGACTATGTTCGGTTACCGTGTTCCGGCGCCCGACGAGGCCATGCTGATTTCGGGCGGGAGGCGCGGGATGAAGGGTGCGCCGTTCCGGGTGGTGATCGGCCACGGCACCTTTGTCACGCCCCTGTTCCGCAAGGTCCGGTACCTGACGCTCTCCATGCAGGAGGCTGAGGTCGCGGAGACCTGCGTGACCCATCAGGGCATCTCGCTGAACGTGCGTTCGGTGATCGCGTTCAAGGTCGGCAACGACGAGGAGTCTATCGTGAACGCCGGGCAGCGTTTCCTGTCCGACCAGGATCAGATGTCGGTGCTGACCGGGCGGATCTTCGCCGGTCACCTGCGCTCGATCATCGGCTCGATGACGGTCGAGGAGATCGTCACCGAGCGGCAGAAGCTGGCCACCGAGGTTCTCGACGGGTCCAAGGGGGAGATGGCCAAGATCGGGCTGATCGTGGACTCGCTGCAGATCCAGTCGATCGACGACATGGGCGCCGGGTACATCGCCGCGATGGCCGCGCCGAACAACGCCGCCATCCAGCGGCAGGCGAAGATCGCGCAGGCGCAGGCGGACCAGGCGGCGGCGGAGGCGCAGCAGGCGTCGGTGCGCGCGCAGGCCGAGTTCGCCAGGGCAACGTCCGTCGTGCAGGCGCAGTACAAGGGCGAGGTGGAAAAGGCGCAGGCGGAGGCGGCCCAGGCGGGCCCGCTGGCGCAAGCGAACGCCCAGCTTGCGGTGATCAACGCCCAGGCCGAGCTGGCTCAGCAGCAGGCCCAGCTCCGGCAGCAGCAGCTGGTCTCCGAGGTGATCAAGCCCGCCGAGGCCGAGGCCGAACGAGTCAGGATCATCGCCAAGGCCGATGCCGAGCGCACCCGCATCCAGGCCGAGGCGGCCGCGTCCAACAACCGCGTCGCGCTCGACCAGCTGCTCATCAACCAGCTGCCGCTGATCGTCAAGGAGGCCGCGGCCGGGCTGGCCGGGGCGAACGTGAGCGTGCTCAACGGCGCCGACGGCCTCAGCGAGATCGCCGCCGGCCTGGTCAGCCAGGGCCTGACGATCCTCGATTCGGTCCGCAAGGGGATGCCCGGGCAATCACAGGCCGGCAGCGACAACGGGCGCGTCGTGAGCGGCCAGGTGGTGCCGGACAGCCCGGCGGGTCCGGCCCGCGGCTAGCCGCGTACGCCGGCGGCCGGGACGGCAAATCTAGTCATTTGGTGACGTCGCGACAAACTCCCGCTCTAGCAGGAACAACCCCGATTAGGCTCGCTGCGTGGCAGCAGCGACCACGGCCGTCCAGACCCCCGATGTCCCGGCGGCAGCCGAGCCCGCGAGACCGCCTGGCGATCGCCGCGCGGTGACGCTGGCCGCCGTCTACTACCTGCTGGCGGCGCTGGCGGTCACGCTCTGGCTATGGCGGGATCCCGCGTCCAGGACGGTGGCGGGCAACCCCAACGATGCCGACCAGTACACCTGGTTCTTCAGATACGACGCCACCGCGATCGCGCACGGGCATCTGCCCGCGCTGGTGACCACGGCGATGAACGCCCCCCAGGGCGTGAACGCCATGTGGAACACGTTCATGCTGCTGCCCGGCGTCCTGCTGGCCCCGGTGACGCTGCTCTTCGGCCCGCAGAGCGCCCTGACGGTGTTCCTGACGGCCGGCTTCGCCGGGTCCGCCACAGCCATGTTCGCAGTCTTGAGGTGCTGGGATGCCAGCGTGCCGGCCGCGGCGCTCGGCGGGGCGGTCTACGCGTTCTCCCCGGCGGTGCTGCACTCGGCCATCGGCCACTACGACCTGCAGTTCGCCGTGTTCCCGCCGCTGATCATCGACGTCGGCCTGCGGCTGGCGACGGGCCGGACCAGCGCCGTGCGCGGCGGCCTGTGGCTGGGCCTGCTGGTCACCGCCCAGCTGTTCATCACCGAGGAGATCCTGTTCTTCACGGCGGCGGCCGGCGTCATTCTTGTCCTCGTGCTCGCCGCCAGCCGTCCCCGGGCGGTGGCGGGCAAGGTCAGGACGGTGGCAGCCGGCCTGGGGGTAGCCGCCTGCGTGACGGCCGTGATCGCCGGATACCCGCTGTGGGTGCAGTTCTTCGGCCCGCTTTACCAGCACGGCAGCCCGTTCACCACCGACTTCTTCAAGAACGACCTGTCCTCGTTCGTGGTGCCCTCGTCGTACCAGCTCTTTCACACCGCCGACAGCGCGGCCGCCGCGCTGCGGTATCAGGGGCACCTGCCCGAATACCTCGGCTACCTGGGCTGGCCGCTGATCATCGTGCTGGTGCTGGCCGCGATCGCCTGCTGGCGGCGGCTGCCGGTCCGGGCGGCCGCGGTCGCCTCCGCGGTGCTCGCGGTGTTCTCGCTCGGCGGCACCCTGCTGTTCGCCGGGCACGCGCACCCCGCGATCAAGCTGCCCTGGTACTGGCTGGAAGGCCTGCCGGTGTTCAGCGCGGCCCTGCCCGACCGGTTCTCCATCGTGGCCGCCGGCGCCGGCGCCGCGGTACTGGCCTTCGCCGCCGACGCGGCCGGGCCGGCCTTCGCCGGCTTCGCCGCCCGGCGGCTGCCGCGGCTCGCCGCCGGCTGGCGGCCGGCCGCGGTGGTGATGTCCTGCGCGGTCCTGGCCGTCTTGCCCATCGTGCCGAAGCCCCTGCCCGCCGCCGACGTGACTCCGCTGCCGCCCGGCTGGTCGACCGTGTTCGCCTCGCTGCGGCTGCCCGCGTCGGCCAGCGTCCTGGTGGTGCCGATCCCGATGTCCACCTTCACCGAGCCGCTGCGCTGGCAGGCCGACACGGGCGAGCCCGGCTCGCTGGTCGGCGGGTATTTCATGGGCCCGGCCTGGAACGGGCGCGGCTACATCGACGGGAACGGCACGCCTGCCGCGGGCCTGTACCTCAACGCCATGTGGACCCGTTCGCAGGCGGGCCTGCCCAAGGCGCTGGCGGCCGGGGTCCCGGCGAATGCCTACCAGGGGTCCCCGGGCAACGTCCAAGTCAAGGTCGTGACCGACCGGAAGATGCGCGAGCAGATCAGGGCCTGGCGGGTGTCGGCGGTAATCGCGGTGGTCAGGCCGGACTCGCCGCTGGGCCAGTACCTTACCGCCCTGCTCGGCCGGCCGGCGGCCGCGGCCGGCGATGTCCTCGCGTGGCGCACCTAACCCATAGGTTCAGAGGCTATTCATAGGCTTGTCTGAGATTCATAACGACGGCAGAGGTCGTTCGGCACTCACGCATAGGCGCGTCGGGCACGGTGGTCCGTACCAGCCGATAAAGACTGTGAGGAGCTAACGATGACCTGGCTGCTGATGAACATCCCGCTGGCCGTCCTGTTCGTCGCCCTGTGGGTGGGTATTCCGGCGTGGCTCGTGCTGAGGCGCCCGGACACCAAGCCGGAACTGGCCGCGGCACCCGCCGTCAGGACTATGAACCAGCGGCCCGCGGTGCGCCACGAAGACGCCCGCTACCGCCGTGCCGCCTAAGCCACCGGCGGTTGGTCCGGTGATCGCGGGCCGGAAGGTCAGGTTTCACGGGCCTTCCGGCCCGCGGTCTTCTGGTGTGAGAGGCTGCCGGGATGCTGGCGTTGAGCATCGCGTGCACGGTGGCCGCGGTCGTATGGACATACCTGGTCGCCGGGCACGGCGGGTACTGGCGGACCAGCGAGTGGCTGCCGCACGTCACCCGTGAGCCGGACGCGTGGCCGGACGTGGTGGCGGTCGTCCCGGCCAGGAACGAGGCCGAGATGCTGCCGGTCACGCTGCCCGCGCTGCTCGCGCAGGAGTATCCGGGTGCGCTGACCGTCATCGTGGTCGATGACCACAGTTCCGACGGCACCGGCGAGGTCGCCGCGAAGATCGAGAGCGTACGGCCGCTGACAGTGGTCGCCGGGACGCCGGCGCCAGCCGGATGGGCCGGCAAGGTGTGGGCCATGGCCCAGGGACTTGCCGCGGCGGCCTTCTGGCCGGCCGCCCGAGCCGGCCTAGAACCGGCAGGCTACGTGCTGTTCACCGACGCCGATATCGCCTGGGAGGCGCAGACGCTGCGCAGGCTGGTGGCCGCGGCGGAGGGGGATGACCGGGACCTGGTCTCGCAGATGGCGCTGCTGCGGACGGCCACCGGGTGGGAGCGCGTGGTGGTCCCCGCTTTCGTGTACTTCTTCGCCCAGCTCTATCCGTTCCGGCGGGTGAACGTGCCTGGCTCGCGCACGGCCGCGGCGGCCGGCGGCTGCATGCTGGTGCGCCGCGGCGCGCTGGAGAAGTCCGGCGGCCTGGCGCCGATCAGCGGCGCCCTCATCGACGACGTGGCCATGGGCCGCATGATCAAGCGCCAGCGGGGCCGATGCTGGCTCGGGCTGTCCCGGCAGGTGGTCAGCGTGCGTCCGTACCCCAGGCTCGCCAGCCTGTGGCAGATGGTGGCCAGGTCCGCCTATACCCAGCTGAATTACTCCCCGGCGCTGCTGGTCGCAACTATCACCGGCCTGCTATTCCTCTACCTCCTGCCGCCCGCCGGGGCGGTCATCGGGCTCGCCGCCCTGCTCGCCCACGCGCCGCTCGCCCACGGTACCGCGCCGGCGGCCCTCGCGGCCGGCGCGGGACTGGCGGGCTGGGCGCTCATGTCGCTGAGCTACCTGCCCATGCTGAGGCTGTACCGGCTGTCGCCGCTGCGCGCGCCCGGCCTGCCGCTGATCGCCCTGCTGTACGCCGCGATGACCGCCGATTCCGTGCGGCGGCACTACACCGGACGCGGCGCGGAATGGCGGGGCGGACCAGCCGGACGCGGTTATGCCTGGAAACACTACGATCCAGGTAAAACCATGAAGCTGAGAGGTGGACCTGTGACGATCAGCGTTCAGGGCGTGGTGGCCCGCGGTAAGGGCGAGCCAGTCGAGGTGACGACGGTCCTGGTGCCCGAGCCCGGGCCGGGCGAGGCGCTCGTCAGCGTGCAGGCCTGCGGGGTGTGCCACACCGACCTGCACTACAAGCAGGGCGGCATCGGCGAGGACTTCCCCTACCTGCTCGGGCACGAGGCGGCCGGCCTGGTCGACGCGGTCGGGCCCGACGTGACCGACGTGGCGCCCGGCGATTTCGTCATCCTCAACTGGCGCGCGGTGTGCGGGCGGTGCCGTGCCTGCAGCCGCGGCCGGCCGTGGTACTGCTTCAGCACCCACAACGCGAGCCAGCAGATGACGCTGGAGGATGGCACCCCGTTGTCCCCGGCGCTCGGCATCGGCGCGTTCGCGGAAAAGACGCTGGTCGCCTCCGGGCAGTGCACCAAGGTCAACCCGGCGATCAGCCCGGCCACCGCGGGCCTGCTCGGCTGCGGCGTGATGGCGGGCCTGGGCGCTGCACTCAACACGGCCGGCGTCACCAGGGGCGACAGCGTCGCGGTGATCGGCTGCGGCGGCGTGGGCGATGGCGCGGTTCTCGGCGCCCACCTGGCCGGCGCGCGGACGATCATCGCGGTGGACGTGGACGACAGGAAGCTGGAGTGGGCCCGCGGCTTCGGCGCCACCGACGTGATCAACTCGCGGACCGCCGACCCGGTCGCCGGGATCAGGGAACTGACCGGCGGGTTCGGCGCGGACGTGGTGATCGAGGCCATCGGCCGGCCTGAGACCTACGAGCAGGCGTTCTACGCGCGCGACCTGGCCGGCACGGTGGTGCTGGTGGGCGTTCCGACGCCGGAGATGCGGCTGGAATTGCCGCTGCTGGACGTGTTCGGCCGCGGCGGTGCGCTCAAGTCCTCCTGGTACGGGGACTGCCTGCCCAGCCGCGACTTCCCGATGCTCGTCGACCTGCACCTGGCCGGGCGCCTGCCGCTGGACAAGTTCGTGTCGGAGACGATCGCCCTGGGCGACGTGGAAGAGGCATTCGCCCGGATGGGCCGCGGCGAGGTGCTGCGCAGCGTCGTGACCCTGTGACCCACACGGACCCGGATACCGCGGCGGACCCTGCCACCCGCATCGCTATGTGGTCGGGGCCGCGGACCGTATCCACCGCGCTGATGCGGGCCTGGGAGAACCGGCCGGACACGGTGGTCGCGGACGAGCCGCTCTACGCCTTTTACCTGGACCGCAGGGGCATCGATCACCCGGGGCGGGATGAGGTGATCGCGAGCCAGCCCACCGACTGGCGGGTGGTGCTGGACCGGCTGACCCGCGCCCCGCTGCCGGCCGGGGCGGTGATCAGTTACGCCAAGCACATGACGCACCACCTGCTGCCCGAGGTGGACCAGGCCGCGTTCGCCCCGTTCAGGCACGCACACCTGATCAGGGACCCGCGCGAGCTGCTCGCCTCCTACGCCAGGGTGCGGACCGAGCCGACGCTGGCCGACCTCGGCCTGGCGCAGCAGGCGGAGATCTTCGAGACGTTCGGCGGCCCGGTTGTCGATTCCCGCGACCTGCTCGCCGATCCCGAGGGCGTGCTGCGCGCGCTCTGCCAGTCTCTCGACGTGCCCTTCGACCGCCGCATGCTGGCCTGGCCCGCCGGGCCGCGCGACAGCGACGGCGTGTGGGCGCCCTACTGGTACGACAGCGTGCGGTCCTCCACCGGCTTCACGGCTTACCGGCCGCCGGCCGAGCCGCTGCCCGCCCGCCTCGAGCCCCTCGCGGACCGCTGCATGCCGTACTTCTCGCGGCTGCATACCTACCGTATTACCAGCCAGGGTGGAGAATATGAGCGAGCCAAAGGGGCGCGGCGCCGCCTGGACTGAGGAGCGAGGGACGAGCGACGAGGGAAGGCGGCGCCTCAAAAGCGCCCCGGAGGCGAGCGGAGAAACAGTGCAGGTCTTCAATGAACGTAACCATGACCTCATCGTCAACGTCGCCGGCAAGCTCACGCACCGCGACCGGGCGGCGGTGAGCCCGTTCGATTCCGTCGTCCAGGGTGGCGACGCGGTCTGGGAGGGGCTCAGGCTCTACGGCGGGAAGATCTTCCGGCTGGACCAGCACCTGGCCCGGCTGCGCGCCTCGGCCCGGGCCCTGGCGTTCGGCCAGGTCCCTTCCGACGAGGAGATCACCGAGCAGATCAGGCGCACGCTGGCCGCGAACGGCATGAGGGACGGCGTGCACATCAGGCTCACGCTCAGCCGCGGGGTCAAGGTCACCTCGGGCATGGATCCCCGGCTGAACCAGGCCGGACCGACGCTGATCGTGCTGGCCGAGTTCAAGGAACCGGTGTACGACCCGGCCGGCATCACGCTGATCACCGCGAGCGTGCGCCGTCCCGCGCCGGACTGCCTCGACCCGAAGATCCACCACAACAACCTGCTGCCGTCGATCCTGGCCAAGATCGAGGCGAACGTGGCCGGCGCCGACGACGCGGTGATGCTCGACCACCGCGGTTTCATCGCGGAGACCAACGCCACGCACATCTTCATGGTGACTAACGGGACGCTGGCCACGCCGACCACGGTGTCCTGCCCGGAGGGCATCACCCGGGCGGCGGTGCTCGAACTGGCGGCCGCGGCCGGGATCGGCTGCGAGACAGGGGATTACACGCTGCCCAAGCTCTACACCGCCGAGGAAGCGTTCGTCACCGGCACCATGGGCGGCCTGGCCCCGGTGGTGTCCGTGGACGGCCGCACCATCGGCGACGGCACCCCCGGGCCCGTCACCAAGCGCCTGACGTCCCTGTTCGCCGACCTCACCGCCAGCACTGGCACCCCGGTCACCTGAGGCCGTCATCGTGGGCCGTTGCTGCCCCCAGAAGGGCAGCAATCGCACACGATAACGGGATGGCGGTCCCGGGGCACGCGCTACGGGCCGTTCGGGATAAATTGCCCTTGATTTTGCCGTCCTCGAGTTCCAGGACGGAATCGGCGATGCCGATGAGGTTCGGGTCGTGGGTGGCGACCAGGGCGGTCACGCCCTCGGACTGCACGACCGTGCGGAGCAGGCGCATGATCTGCTTCGCCGTCTCGGAGTCGAGCTGGCCGGTGGGCTCGTCCGCGAGCAGCACCTCCGGGCTCCCGGCCAGCGCCCGGGCGATCGCGACCCGCTGCTGCTGGCCGCCGGACAGCTCGCCGGGCCGCTGCCTGGCGTGCTCGCCGAGGCCGACGATGTCCAGCATGAGCCGGACCCGTTCCTCCCGTGCCTTCGGGGCCACCCCGGCGATGCGCAGCGGCACCCCGACGTTCTCCGCCGCCGACAAGATCGGGATCAGGCCGAACGACTGGAAGATGAACGCCACCGACGTGCGCCGCAGCCGCATCCGCTCATGGGAGGACATGGCCGTCACGTCGCTGTCCGCCACCCGCACGCGGCCGCCGTCTGGCAGGTCGAGGCCGCCGACGATGTTGAGCAGCGTGGTCTTCCCCGACCCGGACCGGCCGCGCAGCGCCACCAGGTGGCCGGCCTGAACGGTAAAGGAGACGCCGCGCAGGGCCTGGGTGGCGGTGCGCCCGGTGCCGAAGGTCCGCGTCACCCCCTCGACGGCCACCATGGGCGCGGCGGTCACTCAGCTTCCCGGCGGTCCGGCCAGACGCCGATGTGGTCGGGTTCGGCTTCCAGCCGCACCAGGTCGCGCAGGCCGAGCGGTTCGGTCATCTCCCGCGGCAGCTGCAGCCGCCCGGCCCGGTCGAGCACCGCGTACTCCACCGCGTGCTGCGCCACCTCGCCGTCATCGCCGGTCGTCGCGTGCCGGTGCGTCTCGGTACTGGTCCGGCCGTCCCTGATGGCCACGACCCGGCGCACCACCGAGGACACCGCCGGGTCGTGCGTGACGATCAGCACGGTCACGCCGAGTTCCGCGTTCGCCTGCTGCAGCGCGCCGAACACCTCGGCCGCGGTGGCCGTGTCAAGCTCGCCGGTGGGCTCGTCGGCGAGCAGCACCTTCGGCTCGTTGACCAGGGCCACCGCGATGGCGGCCCGCTGCTGCTCGCCGCCGGACATCTGGTCGGGCCTGTGGTGTCGGCAAGCGCCGAGGCCGAGCAGTTCGAGCAGCCCGGCCGAGCGGGCCCGGCGGCGCCGCGCGCGGCTGCCCGCCAGCCGCATCGGCAGCTCCACGTTCTGCTGAGCGGTCAGGTAAGGCAGCAGGTTGCGTGAGGTCTGCTGCCAGACGAAGCCAACGACCCGCCGCCGGTAGGCCAGCCGCTGCCGCGAGCTGATCGCCGCGAGATCGTTGCCCGCCACCCGCACCGAGCCCGCGGTGGGCGTGTCCAGCCCGGCCAGGATGTTCATCAGGGTGGACTTGCCGCTGCCCGACGTCCCCACCAGCGCGACGATCTCGCCTTCGGCCACCAGCAGGTCAAGCCCCTGCAGCGCCTGGACCTCGATATCGGCCGCGACGTAGATGCGGACCAGCCGGTCGCAGACGACCAGCGAGCCCGCGCCGAAGTCGCGGTGCTGCCGCGCCGACTCCGCGCCCAGGTCCGCGATACTGGTGGCCATTCCGTCACTCCTTACCTTCTAGTTTGCCCGGAGCATGCCGCTGATATCGCGACGGCGCAGCGCCCTTGTCTGTCCGGCCAGCACGGCCACGGCCAGGACGCCGATGGCGGCGGCCGGCAAGCCCAGCGCGGTAGCGTCGGGCTGGAACTGGACCGGGGCGCTGGTGCCGGTGAACGCCGATAGGTCGATGGACGAGCCGATCGCGCTGGGCAGCGCCGCGGCGCACGCGGCGCCGGCCAGGATCGCGGCGATCACTGCGGGCAGCGCCTCGGTCATGACCAGCCAGGTGGTCCGCTCGTGGCCCATGACGGCCAGCCTGGCCAGGGTCAGCTCGCGCTCCCTGGCGCCAAGGGCCACGCCGAGCATCACGATGAACAGGCCGAACGCCGCGGCGGTGGCGATGGTCAGCGTGATGATAAGCGTGGCGCCGTGCTGCAGCGGCGAGCTGCCCAGCGAGGCGAGCACCGCGGTACGGAAGGTGGTGCTGTTTCCGGGGATGACCCTGTCCGCTACCGCGGAAAGCTGGGCGTGGTCGATCGCGGAGCCGGTGACCAGGACCATGTTGGGCGCGGGCAGCCCGAAGGGGCCCGGCAGCGTCTCCAGCGGCATGACGACGAAAGCCCCGCCTCCCGGCTGGGCCGGGGTGCTGCTCAGCGTGCCCGCGACCCGCACCTTGACCGGTCCGATCGGGGACAGCGAGGTCAGCTGGGTCGCACCCGGCCCGAGGACGGCGGCGGCGGACGGCGATGTCAGCACCGGCACCGTCGCGCCGGAGGAAACGACGCCGCCGGTGCGGGTGCCGATCTTGGCGACGGGAAAGGCCGGGAACGGGGAGCCCGCGACCACGGCGGCGTAGCTGACCGGGTCCACGGCCGACACGGTTATCGGCTGCCCGGACGGCGTGGTCCAGTTCGTGTTCCAGACCGCGGTGGCCCGGTGCACGCCGCGTACCGCGGCGATCGCCTGCACCGAGGCGGAACTGACCGGGCCGGATGACGGGCCGGCGCTGATCACCGCGTCGGCCCCGGTGGCCTGCCAGGAAGCGGTGATCTCGCCCCGGGCGATGCCCTCGCTGACCATCCCGGCGAAGATGGCTAGGCTGAGCGCGAGCACCAGCCCGAACGCCGGCAGCACCCCGGTCAGCGAGGACCGCGCCGCGCGGGACAGCGCGACGAAGCCGGTCGCGCCCGCGCGCCGGGCCGACACTGCGAGCAGGCCGCGGACGGCCAGCGGGTACAGCCGCAGCATGACCAGGACCACCGGGACGGCCACCAGCACCGGCAGCACGGCCAGGTACAGGTTGGTCCCGCCGCCCTCGGAAGCCGACACGCCCTGGCCATGCAAGACGATCAGGCCGCCGACCGAAACGGCGACCGCGATGATTTCGGCCACCGGGCGGCGCCATGCCCTCCGGGGCCTGCCGGTCTCGACGGTGGTGATCCGCGCCGGGTTACTGGCCGGGGCGGGCCTGCGATGGTGCCACGCCGCGATCAGCGGCGGGCCGGCCAGCGCGGCGGCGAGCGCGAGGCCGGCCAGCCACCAGCCAGCCGCCCACGACGCGGTCCCCCGGGCGTCGCGGGGGATCACGGCGATGGCCAGGCCCGCACCGATCAGCGCCGCGGGCCCGGCCGCGACCACCGCGCCTCGCGCCACCACCGTCGCTACCTGCCGCAGCGATCCGCCCCTGGCCCTCAGCATGGTCAGCTCTTCGGCCCGGCGCGCGACGATCATCCTGGCCGCGAGCAAGATCACGGCCGCGCCCACCACGATCAGGCTGACGAACAGCAGCATCAGCACCGTCGTGATGGCCGCCCGGGTGCCGAGGAACGGCGTCAGGTCCAAGATCAGCGGCGAGCTGACCGCCAGCGAGCTCGCGCCGGGTGCCAGCACGCCGGTCAGCGGGAGCGTCGCCGTGGTGGCGTGGTGCAGGGCGCGGTAAAGCCCCTGCGCCTGGTCGGCGTTCACGCCGCCGACGGCGAGCGGGAACTCCCATGACAGCTCCATGCCGGGACCGTTGAACGCGTCTTGCATC
>Ga0137391_10003402_pt1 | contig 12047 bp, 11 predicted proteins | sample 15con2h24BmetaG_FD_101399 | JGI IMG/M metagenome (GOLD analysis project Ga0137391, IMG submission 101399) | Vadose zone soil microbial communities from Angelo Coast Range Reserve, California, USA - 15con2h2.4B metaG | ecosystem: Environmental > Terrestrial > Soil > Vadose zone > Saprolite...
CGCGCGTTGATGAAGTCGGCGGCGGGTGACAGCGTAGTCCTTCAATTGCCGGGCGGTACAGAATACCTGACCGTGCTGGAAGTGTGTTACGAGCGCATTTCTGTGGAACCGTTCCGTGAACCAGATGGAGCCGAGGCCTCGGCAAAGGGACTTCCTCGCCGACGCTGATCCACCCTGACGAAGGTTAGCGAGGCGGCTTCCGCAACCTCATTTTTGCCTGTATGTGTGGTGACTCCGAGTGTCTCATTTTGGGGGCACTCCATTCGAACGAACTTGTCCGATCTTCACGATTGACCTCGAGGACCGATCCAACCCGGTCCTCATTGTTGGTATCTAAATTTTTGATACCTGATGATTGGGTATTAAAAGGAGGGTTTATGAACGACCGCAATAGCCAGCGGGTGCTCAATCGAAGAGGCGCTCGTGAGTTGACTCAGCAGGAGGCCGAGCGAACCAGCGGCGGCCACCGTAGTTTTATCTTAACCTTAAGCGGTATGCCGAGCGCTACCGACGACTCTCTCTTCGATTAGCGTATTGCGTTCCGGCTCCCTCTTCACTGGTAGAGATCGAGCCTTCGGCGTTTTTACAAGCCGAGACATCAGGCGTTGGGGCGTCAGGTTCCGGTTCAATATGGAATTGGCGCTGGAATAGCTGGGCTACTGTCAATGCAATTCACTTAAGGGATTCGAATCTGTTGAGCTGGCGTTGATCCAGCGCCGTATGGCGCGGAATTATTGAGCCCAGTCCGTGACGCTCTGCCGCGCGGCTTAGCGCGGCAGAGCGGCTAAGGGCTGGGTAAGCAGGGGAAATACTCCCTTCCTTGCCGCCCGCAGAGCCTGCCCTGAGCTTGCCGAAGGGGCAGGTGCGCACGCCGCAACGCGGCGGGAGCACTCTTGAAAAATGCTTTTTGCCCGGGCGGCCACGCACTCACCATCCACAAAGGAACGTTGACGCCTGAGGTTCGCTTTTCGCTTAAGTGAACCGCATTGGGGCTGCAGTCACCCGTCCCGCCTTGCGGGACTCCTTGCAGCCCGCAATCTCACGACAAATGTAGAAAACTCCAGGGCACGCCTTCAACGTTCGGATAAGATATTCATCAAAAGCTGTGAGAACTCATTCTCACCGACGCGCCGGAGCAAACGATAAGGACTTGATGGCCCTGATGGCGTCCATTGCTTCGGCCGACACCGCGAAAGCAATGGAGATGGTCGCTGCCCGCGCCGATCTCGCGCGGATGTCCGCCACGAATGGCGCGTCCAGGGCAGATGCTTCCCGATACTTTTTCCCGCAGATCCGGCACTACCTGTATGCCGGCGACACGGCACTCCATATAGCGGCGGCTGGATTCAGATTCGAAGTGGCCCGGTTCCTGATCGAGCATGGCGCAAATTCTGCGGCGAAAAACCGCCGCGGAGCGGAACCTCTCCATTACGCCTCTGACGCCAATACCTGGCATCCCGCCGCACAGGTTGCAACCATTGAGTGTCTGGTCCGGGCCGGAGCGAATCCGAACTCAATCGACAAGAGCGGCGTCTCCCCTCTCCATCGCGCGGTCCGCACGCGATGTGCAGCCGCCGTCCAGGCTCTACTTGCGGCGGGAGCGAAGCCGGATCTGGCGAACAAGAACGGCTCAACGCCTCTTCATCTTGCGGTTCAAAACACCGGCCGCAGTGGCAGCGGTGACCCCGAAGCCGTTGAGCAACAGCGTCAGATCATCCTGCTGCTTCTTCAAAACGGAGCGTCTGTCACACGCAGGGATGGCTCCGGCAGGACCGCGGACCAGGCCGCAACTGCTGGTTGGATTCGGGAACTCCTGCAGGCCGGCGGTGGGTGAATCGGCCCTTGTCGAGCGAGGGTGAATCAAGCTGGGCCAATCCGGCCAACCTCCTCGAAGCCCGTTTGTGAGGACTAATCCTTGCTTCCCGGCCAAGCTCGATGAGCGCATTGGCCTGCTAACAATTAACGATACGGCTACTTGTTCGATTAGCCTACTTATCTTGCAGGCGGCTCCGCGGTTTCTCTTGATGCCGAAGCAAGCTCCTGGATGGGCGGACAACCCGTTCGTTTACAAGGAGAGCCAATTCCGGGAGTCGTTCGAGAGAGTGGTCGGGATGCACAAATCCATGTTCCGCAGTAACGCCTTCGTTCGGGAACATGAAGCGGCTCTCCCTGCCTCACTGATCATCTGTAGAGTGAAGGAAGCCCCGCTTCTAAACTCGTGACCGCTCGCAATGACTTGTCTGCGCCAATAGATCTCGAGAAACGGAAACAATAGTTCTTCCTGAACTGACGGGAACTCAGCGAATAAGCGTTCAAGCTTCTGTGCGAGCCATGTCTGTGGGACAAGCGCATCAGGCACCCGTGCCTTGAGAGCGCTCCCAACCATGTAGATCATGCCAGCAGCCGTGGTTTCCATGGGTGGAATCAGTTGACCCGCCCGGACGTAACAATCGGTCGCGGTCATGGTGGATAGTATCGCATCATGCAGGGCGTGAGAGACGAGATTCAGCTCTGGGCGACCGACCAACCCGCCTTCGATGGCGCCGATTTTCGAGGCCAAGTCTTCGTCCGAGAAACCCTGCAATTGAAGAAGCGCGAGACGCAAAGCCACAGGGAGGAGCCCAATGATCATTGCAAATGGACCTCGCGAGGTAATCAACTCGTTGGGAACCGTCAGCTGTTGCGTCGCCACTCCCGCCTGATCCGACTGAACTGCCGACGCAGGATTTGCATCGGCCATAAGAACAGTAAACCGCGCTGCCTCGCCAAAATCGTCTCGTCGCAGCGGGTACGTGACCCAAAAACCGGCATATGTGTAGATACTCCGCGCGACTGGATATTTCTCGGCGAGCTGCATTGCGCCCCGCAACCAGACTTCCGCGTCTGAATACTTCCTGAGCCCCTCTCCAAACATAGCCATCCAAATCTGGATGTAACTCTTCTGGGCCGGACTAAACTTGGTCGTGTCCAATCCGTCCGTGCCAAGAAACATTCCCTGCGTTGGGGCGTCGATGTCAACTGGAGGACGAGACTTATGAGCGATCGACCCGTAGTAGATCGCCACCCGGAAGAGGCTGAGGAACAGTTCCTTCCAGGTGATCGCATCGCTCTCGGCTCTCAACGTTTCCCTGACCGCAAGCTGGAGGGAGTTGAATGCGCCCATTCTGTCATTGGCGCTCCAGCGAGCAATTGCCTCTTCTGCGTAGGATTCGGCAAGCCGCTCGCCCAGCAGTGCTGTCCGTGACAACAAGACTGCTTCATTGGTCAGCGCAACGGCCCTCGCGGGATCTTCCTTTCCAAGAAACTCCGCCAGGGTAATCATGACGTTTCTGCGCCATACCTCGTGCTCGCTGATCGTGTAAGCATGGGCGCGCTCAAGCCATTCGATCGCTTCGCTCTTCCTGCCGGCATAAGCCAGTTGGCGGCCTGTCACTTCTGTGATGAGGAATGCATCGCCATCGCTGTTGAACTTGGGCAGAGACGAAAGAGCCAGTTGCACCGCAGCGTTCATATCGTGCCGCCATTCGGCGAGGATCATGATTCTGGTTCTGATCGCCGAAGCCGCGAGCGTCTTTAATCCTCGCTGAGTTCCAACAGCTTCTACTCTGAGGAGCAGTGCTTCGACTCGATTCCAATCGCGGTCACCCGGTGCCTTTCTGTAATCACGCAGCCAAATTCCATCGCACAGGACCGACGTGCTATCTTCTTTGAAAGGAGACGCATTGAGCTCTTCGATCTTTTGCGGCGTCAGCTGTCCCACCGTGTCGATCCAGCACTCAACCTCTTCGTCCGATCCTGCGTAGTGCGCTGTTGCCCAGAGAATATCAACCAAGGACGTCTCGCCCATCGAAACTGGCTTGCCATCTGGAAACACAACGGACTCCGGCCTCTGCAGGTACTTCAGGAGATATCGGTTCGCGATCGCAGGATGTTTCTTGCAGAATCGGATTGCAAGAAAGCTGGTTGCGATTACACCGCCCCAGGTGTTCGCACCTCCAGAATCGAGTTCCTGATCGAGTTTCGACAGCAGGAAATCAATTGAGCGGCCCCGATTGTCCGTCGCAACAATCTGGAGTCCTCGGATATGCAGCTTCAGATTGATATCGATCTGATCAGGAATCTCGGCGATCCAGACGGATGCGAGCAGCATGCTATCCTCGATATGATCTGGCTCAGCATCGATGAGGGCTGTCAACGCGCTGGCAAGCACAAAGGCTGCCTGACCGAACAGCCCAGCCGAGGTGAAGTAGTGGATGCACTTGACGGCATCGAGCGGATAGATCGTGCCGCTGGTCATGATGCTAAGGGCAAGGACCGTGTAGACGCCCCGGCGAGTTCGCTCCTCAAGAAGATTGGAAACTGCGGGATCAATCAGTGGCGATATCGTGTATTTATCTCCGACAAAGGGCTGAAGCCACAGCCCAGTCAATCTCTCCATCTTTTCGAGCGGCAGAGAGATGGGGCGGTCTATCCTCGCGACTCGCTCCACTTCCTCCTTTGAGATTCCCCCGATGATCAGGGTCAGGCGGTATAGCAACTCGCGAGTGCCTTCATCCGGTATTGTCAGGCGCAGGAGTTCACGCGCATCAGTCCGCTCGGTGTGAGCGAACTCAGCCTTGATGATTGCGTCGAACTCATTGGCATTGAACAACCAATCCTTGGAAGCAAGATATCTGGCGACAGCCGTAACCAAAGCGGGAAGCCCCTGGGTGGCCGTATGGATCAACGTCGTCAGGTTCGACGCCAAGACCGTCGGGGCGCCATAGGCGACCAGGAGTTCAGATGTCTCGCCTTCATCGAACCGTGGCGCTTGCAGTTCCACTGCCGCAACCTGTTCACTGGTTCGTTTCGGGAACGGATAATACGACGTGGTTAGCAGCTTGCCCTTGACAGGTCCGAGGTATCGACTCAACAGCTCGATTCTTCGTGAGAGGAGATCGCCCTGCAGAAAACGGGGGAGGTTGTCCAGCACGACCAGAGAGCCCTGAAGTGCACCGCAGATATCCTGGTACATCTTCGACAGGACCGGACCGGTTCGCCCGCCGCTCAACAATCTCAGCGTCGAATCGATAGCAAAACACGCCTGGGCAAGGGTTGCCCCACGAGGGACATCCACCCACACGAGTGGCCTGTATCTGGAGCTTCCTATGAGCAAGCAAAGCTGGGTCTTTCCCGAACCAGGCTCTCCGATGAGACATATGGCCGTGGTGCGTTCAAATGCCTCAAGTACTGATCCAACCGTATTCACGCGAGCTATCGAAGGCAATACCAGATCGGGTACGTCGTGTACGAAGGAGGGCTGAACGAACTCGACGATTGCGCCGACCTGACCCGCCATTGACGCCAGTGCCTCCTGCGTCGTGTTAGAGGCGCTCTCCAGCTTGGAAATTCGGCTCTCTGCTTCCGCCATCCGCGCACGGAGTTCGACGAGCTCTGATCGAATGAAGGCAACCATTCGGAGATCGGATTGTGACTGAGTCGACCGGGACACCTCGGCAAGAAGCTGAGCTCTGGTAAGACGTTTTGGGCCGGTCTGACTGAGGGTGCGGAAGAGGAAAGCGAAGAGCCGGTCAGATAGTGCCCCGGCCTGCTCGTCATCTGCTGCAAATCCGGACTGGATAAGGCCGATGCGGGCCCTTGTTTCTACTGCAAGGTAATCGTCGGAACTGGTGCTCCACTCGAAATCGTCGATGAAGTCATTGAACGCAGCATCCGACTGAACGACAGCCTGAAAGATCTGCCAGGTCGCTACCGAGATGGATTCAGGTGCTGTGCTTTCCTGAAGGAGGGTCCTGATCTTTTGAACTGCTACTTCTTGAACTTGCTCAGAAAGGTTTCCCACCCGAATTGCTTCCCACAGAGCGATTCCCTCGAGATCGTCATGCCAGCCTAGCTCCCGCCCGATCTTGGCGGTCGTGAGGAGACGAAAGCGCAGCCGCCATTCGGGATTGGAAGAGCGATGATCAGCGAAGTTGGCGAGTGCCTCGAGTGAGATAGGTGATCGAAGCGTTATATTCGCCTGTCGGCGCTTGACCTGCTCGAACAGCCGGGTCTTCTGGGACACAGACGCCCGGATGTCCTTCCCGACGGTGTCGATGTCTTCTCCGCATTCAAGTTCGAGGGTCTCCGAATCATCGAGATTCAGCCATCGCAACAACGTCAGATCGACTTGAAGGACGAATCCTGCAATCGTGGCATATGCGTCCCGGTCTACGTTGTAATTGAACTCCATTGGATAATCTCGACGTCATCACACACTGCGGCGCGAAGCTTCGGCAATTTCCTCATTTTAGTCCGTCAAAGTGGCAAATCATCGAGAGAAATCGGTTCTCGTAGGATTAAAGGGAAAGAATTGTAGTTGGGAGGAATTCTGGCTTTACACCAAATCGCCGATGAACTCAGCGGGGACTGATTGGTAACGGGAGGTCGGCTTTGCGATCGTCATCCCAAGGCATAGGGCCTTCGCGAAGATATGAGCCGCGATGGGCGCTTCCCAGGAGTATCCATGGCTGGGAGGGGTTTGTGCCCCAAGCCTCAAAATCGAGACCTTGGCACCCCCCGGATCACGGTTGCGTGAAGCTCCTGGGATTCGGGCGACTCCGCGGTCCGTTTCGGATCATTTCAATCATTTAGGCGACTGCCGGCTCACGCGGATTGGGTCAGATTTCGGATCTGCTCGAAGAGGTCGCCTGCGGCCCGCAATGCGACGGACTTTTGCATGTCTTCATTTGGAATCACTGCAACTCGAGGGTCCTGACGCAAACTTTCAATATCGTCTGCAGCGTAGGTCTCCGTCATTTCGCGATCAGAGACATAGTGCCCGGAACGGGAAGACCCTCTGAGTTTATTCCTTTGATAAGCAATTGGGAATGATACGTCTACGTAGACGATCAAATCTGGCTCGATGCCATTTGCTTTGAGTACATCGAGACTCTGTGTGTAGCTGCTTCGTGCGAATTCGGCAATGATCACATCGCTGCCTTCTGCTAGGCCTTTTGAGTGGTTTGCCAAGTCGGCCAGCGCTTCATCGTATAGCGTCTTGTCAGTGATATAGAAGCCATTGTCCTCCGTTTTCACAAAACGAGTCGAACCGGATAGCGCGAAAACCTCTGAAAGAAATGGAAGATCTGAAATATGGCACAGACGAGCAGAGGGCATCAAGGTGTTCAACTCGCGGGCAATAGTGGTTTTGCCACTTCCGGGTCTGCCGATCAATGCTATAAATACCGGGTGCCTTTTGGCGAACGCTTCAATTTTTGGAACAGGTAAGTGCAACTCATTCGCAACTGCTCTTGTTCCAAGTTCCATTACAGCTGTCGGTATCAATTCTCGAAGAAGTAGTCCGATCGACCTTGTGTGGATTGCGCTCCAGCGCCGAGCAAATTCGCGTCGGAGAGTCGAAACTAGCTGCAAGCTAGTGAACTCAGTCCATGCGACACTCCGCTTGTAGATTGATTGATCATTCGACGAGTCTCTCATGCTAATCAGAGCTGTCCGGTCGTCGAATGTAGCGTAATTGATATCCGACATCGACAATGTAGGATCAAATCGGACCGAAATTGCACGTTCGCTTAGTTCAAGAGCGGCCGGAAGTCTGTCATATGCCATTCCGAGGAGGACGCGAATCTTGACTCCGCGCTGCCTTGCACGGAACAGCGCTTCATTGATCTCCGCGCCTTGTTCCATTGCCTCGGATCTGTGTAACTTGCTGGCGAACAACAGAATCTCCTCGACGGAGCTGTCTATTAGATCCTTGTACGTCTTCACGTACTGAGCCCGATCCGTCATTTCTCTGCTGGCAGACGCTGGTCCATCCAGCGCCGCCGTGACTTGAGGAATCCACTGCATCAGGTGTGTGCGCAAGAGTCGCTCAAATTCATCCACGGTCTTGTAGGGCCACCACAAGCCTTCTGGAGGAAATGCCTTCTGGAATTCTCGCACCGCGCCCCATTGATCCGCTTCTTCCTTATTTTGGATGTTGGCTTCTCTATTTGAGAAATAGACCATTATTTGGGGCTTTTTGGCTCGTCTCCAAGCCTCTACTGCATTGCGGATCTCGTGTTCGGTCCCCGACTTCGCGTCCTTGACTGGACTGCCAAATCTCTTCCAAAAGATCCCGATCAAGCAATCGCAGTCCTCAATTCGAAGAACAGAGTCGATTAGGCCTTGCGGGCCATCAATATGAACCCCCGGATAGCCGTCGGTCTCCCAGCGCACAACTTCGAGGCGCACGTTATGTTCTGGACAGAAGGTCCGATTCAATTCGTCGGCGACAACATTGACTCTGTCTCGTTCGTCTTTAACATCCCCTGGGGAAGCAACTACTAGCCGTATCAGATCCATCGATGTGCAGTCCTTGTTTCGGAATGTCTCGATTGTATATCTGGCCGTCGCGCGGCGGCTCCTTCATCTCAAGAAAGGCTGCTTGAACGGCCGAAGGCCCCGCTAATCACTTAGGATTAGGACCGACATGTCGGCCAGCGGTTACAATCCCTCCCGATCATGAGGGCGCATCCGGCTCCAGACCGATGTGATCGTTGACCGCATCGCGCAATCGCTGCTTACACCCTAGGTATCGCTCCGTCGTTTGAATTGAGACATGACCCAACAGGAATTGAATTTGTTCCAACTCGCCTCCAGCCTGATGGCAAAGCCGTGCACAGGTCCGGGGAAAAAGGGGACAGCCTGACAGGCTCCTGACCGCCCCGATTATTCCGGTGGAGAAGTCACCTCAGGGGTTCACCCCAGGTGGCTGCTGTCACTGCGACAGCAAAACTTGAATTCCGCCTTCGCTTCAGTCATAGTCCAACCTGGCGGTGCCTAGCGCGCCGGCATGTTCGTGGCTCTTTGAAAAACTGGATAAAGCAAAGCAATAGTCGCCCGCTGCTCCCGGGGCAGGCGTGGATTCCCGACTCACACCCGGCCCTCCCTGTTTGGGGCAATCTCCTGGCGAACGGTTCGGTAGCGCTACCAAATGCTCATACGCTCCGGTATCCGCTACCGATTTTTCCTTGCTTTTCAACGACATGAGCGGATGAGCGGATCACCCCCCTTTTTTTTCATTCGCATAAGTCATTCCCGCGGGAATACCAAGCCGCGCACCCATGGTTCCGATCTCCCGATGTCCCGATCTGCCATGCCCCGGCGCTCTGTTGCACTACGGATTTCGATCTGCTACCCCATCTGCAACAGTTTTAGCCGCCATTCATGCGGATTGCAGCACGTAGCAGATTGAGGCCCCGTTTTTTATCTGCCTGGGAGTGAACCCCTGAGACAAGCCGTGATCTTTTTTTATCGCGAACCGACTTTGCCCGAAGTGACCGAACCGGCCGCTTCCCGGGCACAGCAACTCCGGAACCGCTCTGGATAACATTGCAGTTCGGTCTTCGGTCATTTCGGCGATTGCTTTTGGGCTCTTGCCCTTCTGGACGCGGCTGCGCTGTCGGTGCTCTTTCCAATTCGCGTCTATTCGCGTTCATTCGCGGCTCAATTGCCTTTTGCCGCTCTACCAGATTCCCGGCACCAGCCTGCAGCGCACACTCGCGGCGGTAATCATGAGGACCATCACCATGACGCGGTAGGTCGTCATGATGATTTTGTCCCAGCGCGGAACATTGGCGGCGGTGGAGCCCCGCTCGTCGAGAAGTTCAGGAGCGTTGCGGGTGCCCCAGACGAAGACGAAGAGAAGAAAGAGAAAGATGGTGAGCGCCCAAGTCCCGGGCCAGTCGAGCCTGCCTGCTGTGCCAAACAGTGTCAGCCAGAAAAGAGCGGTGCCGGCAACGAGCCGCAGAAAGCGGCTTATGAATTTGGGCATAGGGTTTCACCCCGTCCCGAAAACACAGGACGGGGCTTGGTGCAAAACTATGAGGAAGCTTCGGCTTCTTTTTCGACCACGACCTTGATGTGGCTGGTGACGTCGCGGTGCAGCTTGATGGGAACTTCAAACTCGCCCAGGCTCTTGAACGGCTCGGGCATCTGAAGCTTGCGGCGGTCGATGGTGAAGCCCTTCTTTTCGAGGCCATCGGCCACATCAGCCGAAGTGACCGAACCGAACAGATGGTCTTTCTCGCCGACTTTACGCTGGAAGGTAAGCGTAACGGCTTCCAGTTGTTTCGACAGAGCGTCGGCATCGGCCTTTTCGACGGCGGTCTTGCGCACTGAGGACTGGCGCATCTGCTCGATCACCGCCTTGTTGCCGGAGGTGGCTTCAATGGCCAGCTTGCGCGGCAGCAGGTAATTGCGACCGTAGCCTTCCGCGACCTTCACAACGTCGCCGCGGTGGCCCAGTTTGAGAACGTCTTCTTTCAGAATAACTTCCATGGGAATCTCCGATTCAATGTCTTATCGTGCCGAAAAGGGCAGCAGGGCGATGTTGCGCGCCCGCTTGATCGCCGAGGTCAGGCGGCGCTGGTGCGGAGTGCAGACGCCCGTAAGGCGGCGGGGCACAATCTTGCCGCGCTCGGCCACGAACTGCTGCAGCAGGCGCACATCTTTGTAGCTGATCTCGTCGATCTTCTCGACGCAGAACTTGCAAACTTTCTTGCGGCGGAAAAACTTGCGGCCGCCCGAGTCGCGTCCCGCGCCGCCCGGCCCGCTGCGTTCACGCGATTGCGGACGCGGCGAGGGTGTGGATACTTCCTGGTTCGATTCGTCTGCCATAACTCTCCTCGATGGCCCCGCGCCGTTCCCGGCGCGCCGGCCTGATGTTTTCGGTTAAGCGTTTGCCGCGGCGCTGTCGGTTTCCTGGGGGACCGCCGCCTCAGCGGGTGGCCGCCGGGCATGCGACGCGCGGATTTTGCGGACCTTTTCCAGGCGCTGCTGTTCTTCATCCATGCGCACGGTGATGAACTTGATCACCTGCTCGGTCACGCGCAGGCGGCGCTCCAGTTCGTGGATCGCCTTGCCGTCGCCCTCCAGCGTCATCAGCACATACAGCCCTTCCTGGAATTTCTTCACATCGTAGGCCAGCCGGCGCTTCCCCATTTTTTCGGTGTTCTTCACTGTGGCCCCCGCCTGGGTGGCGTTGCCCTGGAGCGTGGCGATCAATTTATCCACGTCCTCTTCCATGATGTCCGGACGTACGATGAACATTACTTCGTAAACACGTTGCATTCTTTTCTCCAATGTTTCTGTCGCTGCGCTTCATTCCGCACCCGCGGAGCGAAGCAGCGAAGAATCTAAGAATCTGATGACTCCCGCGGTCAGCTTCCTGGCTGACTCTGCGGTCCTTCCGGTTCATCCGGCTTCACCCTGCGGTTAAACCGGTTCATGGCCGCCGAGCGGCCCTCACTCAAAATCACGCCGACCGCCTCCGCCGCCTTATCGAGCACCTCGTCCAGCGCCGGCAGTTGCGACTTTTTGAACGGCGACAGCAGATACCGAACCCCGTCTCTTACCGGATGGTCCGGGGCCGCGCCCAGCCTCATGCGCAGTATTTCTTCCGTGCCCAGCGCATCGATGATCGACTGCATTCCGTTGTGCCCGGCGGACGATCCGCGCTCCCGGATTCGCATCGTTCCCAGCGGAAGGTCCAGCTCGTCGTAAACCACGAGCAGGTCCTTCTGCGGGTCGGCCTCGTATTTCCTGATCAGTTCCAGCACCGACATGCCGCTCAGGTTCATGAAGGTTTCCGGTTTGGCCAGCAGCAACTCTTCGTTGCCGATGCGCGCCCGGGCCGTCAGCGCCTTGCAGTGCCGGTTATCGACCGTCACGCCGCAGTTCGCGGCCAGCCGGTCGATCAGCAGAAAGCCGATGTTGTGCGGCGTAAACTGGTATTCGATACCCGGATTGCCAAGACCAACGATCAGCTTCACGCCGTCTACTTCTTGGTCTCGGCTTTCTTGCCTTCCTTACCTTCCTTGCCTTCAGCGGCCGGCGCCTCTTCCGCATCCTGCTTGCCCTTCTTGATGACTTCAGGCTCGGCTGCGGTGGCAGCGGCGGCTTCAGCGGCCGCGTCAGGCGTTGCCACAACTTCTTCCTTCACAGAAGTTACGTGGGCCACGGTCTGGGCGCCGTCGGTAATGTATTTGATCTTGTCGTTCTGCGGC
>Ga0137391_10003404_pt1 | contig 12042 bp, 8 predicted proteins | sample 15con2h24BmetaG_FD_101399 | JGI IMG/M metagenome (GOLD analysis project Ga0137391, IMG submission 101399) | Vadose zone soil microbial communities from Angelo Coast Range Reserve, California, USA - 15con2h2.4B metaG | ecosystem: Environmental > Terrestrial > Soil > Vadose zone > Saprolite...
CAAGAGGGCGCCACATGGAAACCCAGCCGCCGATCGTAAGGCTTTCGCGAACGATCTCGCCAATGCGGCTACCCTTGATCAAAGCAGCCAGAAAATCGCCCAACGCAATCGCGGATGCTAGAGCAAGGAGACCAATCGCAAGGCTGGTCCGGCCAACATGGAACAATTCGCGCAGACGCCGCCGATAAGCTTGGGCGCGTTGACTGAAGAACTCGTGAATCGCGTCGCGCAGCACGGGCAGCCTCATCGGGCAAACCGGCCTCGCGGTCAAGATCAACCACTAGGCCGAGAGTCGCATCACAGGGCAGATCCTTGGCCCAACCCACAATGAACTCCTCAGCGTTGGGGTCTAAATCCTTGTCGCGAAACGGAGAAGGATCAATGGCATTGAATAACTGCTTCAATTCGCCGACATGCACCTCGATGACAGAGCACTTGGGAGGAATCGGGTCGCCCGCTGAGGCTTTGTCCTTGGTCCCGGAGGCGTTTGTCATTACATCGGCTCGCATTTACCAATCTGCTGGAGAAACCGCCTACCGTGGACGTCAGAGCAGTCGTTCATTTTTTCCTCCTCATCTGGCCAGAATACGCCATTGTGCCTGACTGATGCACCCGTTCCGCGCGGTGCCATTCTTGTTGAAGTAACTCTGACTTTATCCTTTTCGAAAAAAATCATCGCTGCGAGGGCGCGTGTTTCCAGAAATTAGATCAGAAGGCGAACGTATTCGATTCTGCTGAAGGCGGCCACGAATGATGCATGTCGTTGAGGCGACAACCTAATTCCAAAACGTCCGATTGTTTCCCGAACGAATTTACAAATCAGTGGCCATTCCACTGCTGCACGTGCCAAGGTATGCCACACGCGATTCAAAAATATACCGCACCGAGTGGGGCAAGCCGATGCACAGAGTTTCTGATGGAGTTCGAAGTACCCACGGGCAGGACGGTGCAATCGTGCTTGATGTCCAGCAGGGACAGATGTTCAACCTGAATCCCGTCGGGTCGCGAATTCTCGAACTTCTTGAGAAGGGGTCAGCAGAGGCGGACATCGTGATTGTGATCAGTCGCGAGTTCAATGCCAGCCGAGAAGTCGTCGAGAACGATTTACGCGAATTCATCGACTCGCTGAGGAAGCACAAGCTAGTCGCAGAGCGCTAGCAAAGCGACCGGCTAAGAATGTGAGCGGAAATTGGCAACTGCGGGAAAAAACGAGTGCGAGACCTACCGTGTCATCGTGCTGGGGCAAAACGGGACCGAGGTCCTTGTGGCCCCGAATGGCGACCGATCCGCACTACCTTCCGTGAACATTCCGCGCTGGCAACGAGTGGCAGAGAATCTCACCGCAGCGATCATGACTGACTGGGGAGAAGAAGTCGTCTGTCTTTTCGAGCCGGATGCTTCGGCGTCGACGAATGCCACCGGGATCCGCTATGAAGCAACGGAACACTGGAGCGTCAGCGGCAAACCTAAGATGCCCACTCAATGGGTTCCAGTTTCAGCCTTATCCCATGATTCATTGATTGGTGCTTCTGACTACCTGGCGATCCAGCAATCGATTGCGCAATGTGGTGCCGAAGGGAAGCGGTCACCGTCTGGCCCATTCGCACGACTGGGCTGGTTCAAGGAACTGAGCGAGTGGGTCGAGACGGTAATCGAACCCCTGGGTTTCCATCTCAACGGGAATGTGCGCCAGTTGAACGCCAGCCCGTCGTTCAGCCTGCTTCGATTCGAAACCGACGGCCCGGCACTGTGGTTCAAAGCTGTGGGCAAGCCGAACCAGAAGGAATCTCTCATTACCTGTACTCTTGCGCAACTCTTCCCAAACTACCTTCCGGGGGTACTGGCAGCCCAGCCAGACTGGAATGGATGGCTTACGCGGGAGGCCGCAGGAAAACTTCTCTGTCAAGTACAGGAAGGCGCGCTCTGGAAGAGAGCGGCATCGGCGTTGGCCGACTTGCAGATCGAATCTTTCGACCATGTTGCGCGGATCCTTGGGGCTGGTGCGCGCGATCTGGGCGTGGCGACGCTTTCCAAACTAATTCAGCCTTTCATCGAGAGCATCACGGAACTGATGCAACGGCAGACGAAAATGCCGCCAGCGGCTCTCGGTCGCCAGGAACTGCTGCTCCTGGGAGAGCGCATACAGGGTGCGCTTGATAGTTTGGAGGCTCTGGGAATTCCTGACACACTCGGGCATCTTGACCTCAACCCGGGAAACATCGTGGTTTCGCCTACCCGGTGTGCATTTCTGGATTGGGCTGAAGCGTACGTCGGGAATGCCTTCTTCAGTCTTCAGTACCTGCTCGAACATCTACGCCGCACGATTGGGACGGATTCAGCTGTCGAAGCCAAGTTGGTCCAATCGTATTGCGCGCAATGGGAAGTGCTAGTCCCACGCGGTGCTGTCTCCGAAGCTTTGGCTCTTGCTCCGCTTTTGGCGATCTTCGCCTACGCGGCCGGAAGCGATGCATGGGAGGACAGGGAAAGACTCGAAAAGCCGGCCACTGCTGGATACCTGCGCAGCCTGACGCGGCGGATGAATCGTGAGGCAAATGAACTGGCCGATCGGAGGTCCCTGTGCAAGTGCTGATGGAACCTCCGCCATACTCACGGGTCGAAGCCGTGACCGAAGTCTTGCACGGCGTGCCAGTCACTGATCCCTACCGCTGGCTCGAAGACCAGGAGTCACCGCGTACTCGGGAATGGTTGTCGGCACAAACGCGGTACGCGCGATCCTATCTCGACTTTATCCCAGGGAGAGAGCGCATCCGGGAGCGAATTGGCCAACTGCTCGACGTCGAGACATACGACTCGCTCCAAAAGGTTGGTCTCCGGTATTTCTTCAGAAAGCGTTTGGCGGGGCAGGAGCAGCCTTGCATTTGCTTCCGTGAAGGTAGGGACGGACCAGATCAGGTACTCGTCGATCCGCTGCTCCGGGACTCAGGGCCGCACACGGCCGTAAAACCGCTTCGCATTTCACCCGATGGCGGCGTGCTGCTCTATGAAGTTAAACAAGGCGGAGAGCGTACCGGAACGTTCGAGCTGTTGAAGATCCAGACCCGGGAAACGTTGCCGGATGTACTTCCTCGAGGTTATCTGCGCGGCTTCGCATTTGCGCCAGATTCTCTAGCCTTCTACTACGTTCACGAGGCCCTGGAAACCCTAGAGCCAAATCATCGCGCCGCGTTCAAGCACATTTTGGGCACCAGCCTTGCCGAAGACAAGGAGGTTTTCTTCGCCGGCGAGGACAAGAATCGGCGACTCTACCTCGTTCCCGGCGCGGACCACCTGGGCTTTCTGATAATTCGGTTTGAAGAAAACACAGTGACCGACTTTTATCTCTGGCCGTTCGACGACGCGGATGATCCGGAACAGGTGATTCGGAATGCCCAGTACACGTTCGGACCGCTGCTGCTGAAGGACGGACGTATCCTGGCTTTCACCGATCGGGAAGCGCCGAATTTCCGGATTGTTGAGGTCCAGCGGCACAAGGGCTTCGAGTCGGAATTTCTGACGGTCGTCCCATGCGGCGACTTACCGATCCAGAGCTGGACTGTAAGCGGGGACAGGATTTTTGTTTCGTACGTTCGAGAGCTTCAAACAAGAATCGACATTTTCAACCTATCCGGCAAGCCACTCGGTCACGTGCCGGTCACCAAGTGGAATACGGCATGCCTGGTGGGAAGCTCTGACAATGGGGACGAACTATTCTTCGAGCAAGAGTCATTTGCAAAACCAGTAGAGATTCGCACCTATCTGCCCGCGACATCCGAAGTAACGCTCTGGGCAGAACGGAAGATCCCATTTAACTCCTCGTGCCTCCGTCACACCCAGTTTTGGTTCCCGGCAAAGGACGGGACGCAAATTCCGCTGTTCCTCGTAGGCCGTGAAGAAGTTCTCGATGGAGGCATCCATCCTACGATCGTGACCTCGTACGGCGGCTATGGCGTTCCCATGACGCCACAGTTCAGCGTATTTGTGGCGTTTCTCATCGAGCGAGGCTGTCTCTTTGCGCTTCCGAACATCCGCGGTGGGTCGGAATTCGGAGTCGAATGGCACAACGCCGCCAAACGACGGAATCGCCAGGTGGCGATCGATGACTTCATCGCAGCAGTGGAATGGCTAATTGAGACCGGACGGACAGAACCTCACAAGCTCGCCATCTTCGGCGGATCAAATTCCGGCCTACTGGTCGGCGCCGCAATGACGCGGAGGCCGGATCTGTTTCGTGCGGTTGTCTGCATGGTCCCCATGCTCGACATGTTGCGGTATCACTTTTTTGACAATGCACATGTTTGGAAAGGCGAGTTTGGAACTGCTGAAGATCCGGAGGATTTTGTGGCTTTACTCAGCTATTCTCCGTATCACCAGGTTCAGGATGGCACCGCGTATCCGGCGACGATGCTCGTCTCCGGAGATTCAGACCAGAATTGCAATTCGTTACATGCCAGGAAGATGACGGCGCGGCTACAAGCCGCGAATGTGTCCGGTCACCCGATACTTCTCGACTACAGCTGCTACCGCGGGCATTCGCCGGTGTTGCCCTTGAGTCAGCGGATCGAAGCGCTCACGGACCGGATGGCGTTTCTCTGTGACCAGTTGCAGTTGACCGTGTGAAGTGGAGGTTTCCTCCTATGTCGTTCCTTGTGCTGCGAGCCTATCTGAGATTGATTCAGTTCGATCTGTACCTAGCCCGCACAAATTTCCATGCGCTGTACAACAAGGTGCACTCCTATCCGATCACGAAAATGCCGACCTCAGCCGATTGCGTTGAACGGATCTGTTCAGCAGTTGATATGGCATGCATCTGGTACTGGAAGGAAGTGCTCTGCCTGCAGCGTTCCGCCGCAACCGCATGTTTGTTGAGGCGCTACGGAGTGCACGCCCAAATGATGGTTGGCGCGCAGCAGATGCCCTTTAACGCCCACGCATGGGTGGAAGTCGGTGAGCGTGTGGTCAATGACAAGCCTTATATGCGGGAAATGTACCCAGTGCTCGATAGATGCTAGAGGGTTGCTCACCCGGAAGGACTCAGAACCATGAGCGTTCAGTTCGGCAAGTGCAATTTCGATGGCAAGCCGGTTGATCCCGACGATCTAGAAGAGGTGCGGCCTGTACTTGCACCGTTCGGACCTGATGGGGAAGGCTTCATCTGCAAGGACAACTTTGAGATTCTCTATCGGGCCTTCCACACGACCAAAGAATCCCGAAGAGAACAACAGCCCTACATTTCGGTATCTGGGGCTGTGATCACCTGGGACGGCCGACTCGACAATCGGGAAGAACTCATCGGTCAGTTGGCGAGTGAGTTGTCACGCGAATGCACTGATGTGGAAATCGTCGCTGCATTGTACGAACGTTGGGGAACAACTGCTTTAGGAAAGCTGATCGGTGACTGGGCCCTATCTGTTTGGAATCCCAAAGATGGGTCGCTCATTTTGGCGAAGGATGTCGTCGGCACGCGCCATCTGTACTACTCCGTTGAAAAGGATCAGGTTGCATGGTGCACGATTCTGGATCCTCTGGTTTTGTTCGCAGGTCACGCCTTCAAACTTGAGGAAGAATACATTGCCGGATGGCTGGCATTCTTTCCTGCTGCGCATCTCACGCCATACGTTGGCATTCATTCGGTTCCACCATCCTCATTCGTTCGCCTGGCAAGGGAGCAGCAGAGGGTCAGCCAATATTGGGATTTCAAGCCCGATAGCCGGATTCGGTACCGTAGCGATGTCGAGTATGAAGAGCACTTTCGGGCTGTCTTTGCCCAATCCGTGCGTCGTCGACTCCGCTCCGACAGCCCCATACTCGCTGAGTTGAGCGGTGGCATGGATTCCTCATCCATTGTCTGCATGGCCGATTTGCTGCTCACGCGTGGCGATGCGCACGCTCCACGACTCGATACCGTCTCCTACTACGACGATTCCGAGCCCAGTTGGAATGAACGTCCTTACTTCACGAAAGTGGAAGAAAAGCGTGGTCGAAGTGGGTGCCACATCGATCTCGCATTGTGCGACCCACTCAGTGAGGAGCTTGAACGTAGCGGCTTCGCAGCGACGCCTGCATCAGACGGATGCGACAGCAAATTTCAACGAGCCTTCTCCGACTGTGTACAGTCGCAGAACTATCGTCTTGTGCTCTCCGGTTTCGGTGGCGATGAGGTGACGGGTGGCGTGCCCACACCTACTCCGGAACTGGAAGACCTTATTGCAAGAGCCCAAATCAGGCGCCTCGCTCGTCAGCTGATGCGATGGGCTCTTGATAAAAGAAAGCCTTGGTTCCATCTCTTTCTTGACGCCCTCCGCGGATTTTTTCCGGCCGCCCTGTTTGGGGTATATGCCCACCGAAAGCCCGCAGCTTGGCTGAATCGCAATTTTGTCAAAAACAATCGAGCCGCCTTGTGCGGCTACGATGGCAGGTTACGGCTGTTCGGATCGCCGCCGAGTTTCCAGGAAAACGTATCCACGTTGCACGCGTTGCGTAGGCAATTGGCATGTACAGCGCAGCCCTCCGAACCGACTTATGAAAAGTCGTACCCTTTTCTGGACCAAAGCCTTCTCGATTTCCTGTACAAGGTCCCTCGCGAGCAGTTAGTCCGCCCAGGCCAGCGGCGCTCACTGATGCGTCGAGCACTTACAGGCATCGTTCCAGATATGCTCCTGCAGCGGAAGAGGAAAGCTTTTACGGCACGCGCGCCGGTCGCTGCCATCGCTGCGGATTGGGCGAATCTATCCGAGATTTGTCAGCACATGGTCACTAGCTATCTCGGAATTATCGATTCGGCTGCGTTGGCGGAAACCATGCAAAAGGCCCGGCAGGGGATGGACATCCAGATGGTAATGCTCCTGCGCACCCTCAATATCGAGTTTTGGTTGTTATCGATGCTCGAGCAGGACGTCCTCCAAGGGATCTCAGGAAAAAGTCAAAGGACTTCACTTCCTGCGGCAAAAACCCTTGTGGTGACCTCTCCAACCAGGATCAGCTAGCTTTAGCTAGCTGCGGGAAAGAACGCTAAAAAGAAAGGAGGAAACAACGATGCGCTACACAAAGCCGGGCGTCGTGTTGATAGGACCAGCTATCTCCACCGTCCAAAGCTGCAGTGCAAGAAAGAGTGCGCACGTGTCAGAAGGCCCCCCTTGCAATACGTCCAATGGCACCTCTGCCGCGTATGAAGCCGACGAGTAAACAACCTGCTGGAACGCCCGGGGCCCCGGGCGTTCCGCTGCCACAAGGCGTATGAAACTTTCCCGGAATGTCGCAGCGAAATTGTAACGCGTTAGTGCGGGACGGACCGCAGATATCGATTCAACCATGCGAGGATGCGATTGCTGAGATCCTCCTGATTGACAAAACTCCAATCCCGTGGAGCATGACCTTCACCTTCATACTTAGCGAACTCCACTTCCTTTCCGAGCCGACGCAGATCGGCGAATACCTCGTCGGCAAGAAACGGAGCAACGGAAGACGAATCATTCGAGCCATGCACGATCAATAACGGAGTCTCCACCCGGTCGAGATACATGATCGGAGAGTTTTCGAGATATCTTTCCGGGACCTGCCAAGGACTTCCTCCGAGAATCTTCTCGCCTTCCCGGTATCCTCCTGCCGTGCCGTCCTTAAGCATAGTTCCGTACAGGCCAAGGAAATTCCCAAAGCCCGAAATGTCGACGGCCGCATTGAATCTTTTCGTTTGCACGATCAGCGCCAGGGTGCTATACCCGCCGCCGCTATGCCCCATCACGGCCAGGCGATCGGGATCGGCAATGCCCAAATCAATGAGTTTGTTGACCCCGGGTAAAACTGACTTCTCTAAACCAGCCATCGAGAATCCAATCTCTTCGCTTGCGTCCGGGCAGAGTACGGCATAGCCACGCGTTGCGAGCACCTGCATATTGAAGGGACCGGGGTATTCGCCCAAGCCAAAATGATTCAAGTGATTCGACAGAGAGTTCCCACGATAAACCCACACCACCATGGGATACCGTTTGCCGACCTGATAATCAGAGGGTAACAGCACCGCACCTTTAAGAGGCCGCCCGTCATCACTGAGCCACGACACCAGTCGCGCTGTACCCATTTTGTATTGATCGAATTGAGGATTAAGATGAGTTATTTGTTGCGACCGGTGCAAATTGGCGTCACTAACCCACAAATCAGGTGGATGAGCGGCGTCTTCAATAAAATAGGCAAGTCGCTTTCCATCCCGGCTTACAGCAGCAAGGTACGAATCGAAGTCTGTGGCCAGACCTGTGCACGTATAGCAAGACCCATCCTCAAGAAGTTTAGTGCTCACGCCCGTACGCAGATCGATCTTATAAAAGCCGTCTTGCTTTCCCTCAGCGTCATAGGTCATTACTATTGTCGATTCCTCGCCGATGGGCGTCCATAGCAATCCAGCAGGTTGCGCGATCCGATACAAAATCCGGCGATTGGGTATTCGTGCCACCTCCGTTGAAATTGCGGTGGAGAGCGATGAACGCCAGAGTGACCCACCAAAAACAAAATAGATATTTTCTCCACTCCTGTCCCAAAACGGTGCCTCAATCGCCCCGTCGTAAGTAGATTCGGGCAGCAAAGATAACCGACGAGGAGAACCGCCGCTCAGGGCTACTGCAAAATAATCGCAATGTTGTGAACATTCGCGATAAGCCAAACGGGAGCCGTCGGGTGACCAGGTTGCCGCGCCATCAAGAGACACATCCGATACCGCAACCTGCGTTTGGAGACTTGAAAGACTCACGACAGTCAAGTCGTACACGAGCTGGGGCGATCCTGGTACCAAGAACCTTGTCGGCCGGGCATATGCGACGTGCAGACCGTCAGGAGAAACAGCGAACCACTCGATCATCTGCCCATGTACCACGACCTTGCTCCTGCCGGTTATGAGGTCAATCCGTTGTATGTCGTGAAGGAAATTGCTCTTCAGGTTGAAGAGGTCTGCCCGAATTACCTCATGGCTGCTAGTGTCAACCGCAGCGGCGCGATATACCGTTACTGTCGGTCCGGAAGAGTTGTTCAACGACGACTCATCATCGTTCGGCGGCGCCGAGACCTGCTGCTCGTAATCATCAACCGACATCCCCTCGGGGACGGTCGTGATCAATACGCCTTTCGAATCGGGTAGCCAGACGATCTCACTTTCTAGCGTGGGCCTGATATTCCGGTCCGATACCTCTCGAAGGCGGTCGTCCGTTGGGTCCCAGAGCCACAACCGCGTCTGGCCACTTTCATCCCGAGTTGAGAGAAAGGCAAGATAGCGGCCATCGGGCGACCAGGTAGGTCGCCAGTTGTCACCCCCACCACCTGTCAAATTTCTGGCTGCTCCGGTCTCAGTATTCGCGATCCAAATATCGCTTCCCTGGAGGCATTTCAGGACACCCGTGGCAGCGTAGAGCGTGTCGTCATTTCCGGCAGAAAGCTTGATTCTCTGGCTGTCCTGGACGACATAAGACAATAACTTTCCATCTGGGGAGAACTCAAGGGGAGAGTATGCGCTGAAGGAGCGCGTCTTGAGCGCGTCCTCAATCGATAAGGGAGCGCGTTCTTGCGCGAATGCGGTCGATCGAAGTAACGCGACGAGCATAAAGAAAATTAATGGAACTCGAGTCACTGATATGCCCTCCCCGAAAGCTGTGTTCTTCACCACGACGATTTAGTCTGTCGATAAACGACGATTCCAGTTGTGCTGAAAATCTAGAAGGACAACTTCAGCGCGACCTGAATGGAACGAGGGCCGCCTATCTGGTACAGGGGATTCAACGCTCCGCCCCCTTGATTACTGCCAGCAAGGCTTGCGCCGAGCATTTGAGTGGATAGCCCAAATCCACTCGATCCAAACTCCCCGCTGGGTTGACCGAAGTTCGGATGATTGAGGATGTTGAACATCTCAGCTCGAAACTGTAATTTCACTGATTCGTGCAAAGGAAAGTCACGGTGGATGGCAAAATCCCACTGAGCCGCGCCGAAACCTCTCAGAAAGTTTCTTGGCGTATCACCCTGCCGGGTTGGGATACCCGTGCTCGGATCAAGGGGTGGGTCAGTGAGCGCTGCCGGATTCAGCGCCTTCCTTCCTGGGTACTGCGAACCGTACAGATAAAAAGGATTTCCGGGAACGATATCGGGCCGAACTTCGGCAAACAGGCCACCCGGGAGCTCGGAGAACTGCACGTCGAAGATGTCGAGTGGAGGCGCAGAGCGCACTTGAACCACACTCTGAAGAGACCAGTTGTTGAGAACCCGGTCGGCGAACACGTTGAACTTCGGCGAAGGAACCGCATACGTCAAACCCGCAGCAAACGCCGATCGAATGTCGAAATCCGAACTCCCACGATTGGCGTTGGGACTGCCTGCCAACCCCTTGTTAGCGCCGCCGTAATAGGAACTCGCAGAAGCGGTGTCGATCGAGTGGGACCACGTGTATGACGCAAGGCTTTGCAGGTTATTCGAGAGACGTCGTTGGAACTGTACCTGAAGGGCGTTGTAGTTGGAGCTCGCAGTATTGTCCACAAAGTTGCCATATACGTTTGGGTTGGAGGGCGGAAACAGAATTGCAGACGTTTGCAACAGCCTTTTTCCAGCCGCGCCGACATAAGAAGCCGACAAGGTCTGTCGGCTGCCCAGGGCTTGCTGAAATGCGACGTTCCACTGAAGGGTATACGGGAGCTTTAAGTTTGGATTAAATGCGAACAGATACGAAATCGTTGGGGGCAGAATCGGAGGGGCAGCCATTTGTTGGGCGGAGTAGGGGAAGGGACCCGAAATCCCAAAATTCGCTCCGGAGAAAGGCGGATTGCCGAAACTGAGCAAGCTGCCAACCTCGGAACTGGCGAGGTCATAAAAAACGCCAAAACCGCCGCGAAGCACGCTTTGCCAGGTTGGGCTTGATGTAATCTCATACGCGAGGCCGACCCGAGGGGCAACGTTGCCGTACGTCGTCTTAAAGGGCGCCGTTCCGGAGGGAGCTATTCCCAAATGTGAAAAATCGGTCAAGCTGTACCCAGTGAGCGCCGGAATCTGAGGACCACTGGTCGAGGAGGGTGCGGCGTCCAAATCCCACCGCAGTCCGTAGGTCAGCGTCAGTCGCGGACGCACTCGCCAGGTGTCTTGCGCAAAGGCGCTCAGACTGCGGAATGCCAGGCTGACCACCTCATTGGAAAATACGAACCCAAAGTCACTGTTTCCGGACGTTGCCCCGGACATATTCAGGAAAAAAGCCTCCTGCCGATATGCCGGAGGAGAAGTAACGGGCGCCAATCGGCGAAAGTCGAAGCCAAACTTCAGCGCGTGGGATCCTCTTTGTACAGACAGATCGTCCACCAAGTTGATTTGGCGCTGCAGGTTGCGCGCGTTGTGCCCTGCGCTCAGCCCTACTCCCACGTTCAGTGCGTACAAATAGAAGTTGAAAAGGCCATTTTGTGCCGTATATCCATTGGGGAAAGGTAACGAAGTCAGCGGTGCGGCACCCCCAAACGTGTCCATCGAATACAAACTCTGCCCATTCGTCCTGCTGTAATTGAACCGAACTTCATTCGCCACTACCGGAGAGACGTACCAACTCGCGCCCACAGTCGCCGTCTCAGTCGTGATACGGCCGGGGTTAACTATGCTTAGCGCATTGCCGTCTGCGCCCCGGCTGAACGAGCGTGATGGGGAGTAGTTGTAGCGGCCGAACAAGTTCCACCGGCTGCCAATCCGGTAGTCTGTCCGGAGGCTGTAGGCGTCGAGGCTCGCAATATCCGAGTAACTGGCGTTGAACTGTGCGGTTCCGGTTGGGTTGCCTTGGCCGTTCAAAACCTCTGGACCGTTGGCAACGGGAAATGCACCGAGATACGGCCGCATCTGCGAAACTGCCGTCTGGCGAGCATTGGTGTCCGGAACTGTCGTGACGCCCACTTTCGGGAGCCGAAGACGCAGCCCTTCATAGGAGAAGAAGAAAAACGCATGGTCCTTTCGAATCGGTCCGCTAAAGGTTCCCCCGAAATCGTTCTGGCGCTCTTCAGGTTTGGGCAGACCTTTGTTGTCGGCAAACCAATCGTTGGCATCGAG
>Ga0137391_10003408_pt1 | contig 12036 bp, 11 predicted proteins | sample 15con2h24BmetaG_FD_101399 | JGI IMG/M metagenome (GOLD analysis project Ga0137391, IMG submission 101399) | Vadose zone soil microbial communities from Angelo Coast Range Reserve, California, USA - 15con2h2.4B metaG | ecosystem: Environmental > Terrestrial > Soil > Vadose zone > Saprolite...
AAGGCCAAAGCAAGGCTGTGTTGTCGCGCGGTCGGCAGGACAACTTCGCGGATCAGCCGGTCGCGAACGTCCGTATCCGGAAACTTGAACTCGGCTGGGAGGGACACGGCCATGTAGAGCGGCTTCATGCGCGCGATCCACTCATCGAGAAAACGACGCAGCTCGACTATAGTTGAGCTGCTTAGTTCAGCGTCTACGGACAGGCCCTGGCGGGCAAGCGTCTGGATCGCTTCAGGCCAGTCGTTTAGCAATCCGTCGAGGCGCAGTGAGGCATGAAAGCGGTGGTCAGATTTCGTACCGTCGCTCCAGCGAAGGATCTCCCGTGCATTGAACGGGTCGTTAGTCATCACGACGTCACTAACGCAAGCAATTTCCAATACTCGATCGAGGTGCTCGTGCGAATCCTGCGAACGGAAGAAAGCACGCGCCTCTTCGAGGTCGGGCGACCGCGGGTCAAGGCCAAATGCGTCAAGGATGGAAACGATACCGCGAGCAGCTTCCGAAAGCGGGGTATTCTCGACAAAGAGTTTCTGCCAAACGAGGTCTGCCCGCTCTACCTTAGACATTCCCCAAAAACGCGCCTGCGAGAGATCAGTCGAGCGGAAAGTCTCGGCGATGAGATAGTGGTAAGTCAGCAGGTCATCAATACCATGGAGGAACAACCTGTCAAACTCCGGAGGAAAGACGTGTGTGTGAACATCAATAACAGGCGTTCTGACGGCGAGTTCAACCTCTCGTCTGAGTTCCGGGCCGTCCGTTAATAGCTCAGCTCGCGCGGTGCGATTTTCCATCAGGCTTACCATTGTTCCATCCCTTTATCATAACTCTTCAAAGGCGAATGTTAGTGGGCCTACTTGCGTCGTACGGATCGGCCCAGCGATCGGTCGGGATTATCGGCGTCCATCGCGGCCTGAGCGGATCCTGATCGTAGGGGTACGATCCCAACCGACGATAGAGCTCTTCATATTCGGCCAGTTTGTCTCGAGCAAGCCGCACGCCGAGGCCTGGCCCATTGGGTACGGCGATGACACCATCCTGGTAATTAAACTTACCGGCCATCGTGCTCGGTTTACTTTCATCATCGTCTTCATGCTGCGCGGCGAGTGATATTAAGGCCGGACGTTGAGACGACTCGCAGAAGACTCCGACACCGTCCCGCGCGAGTGCGCGGGTGAATGTCGGAGATGAAAATCTACCGGCTGCCCGCCCTTCCCTTTGGAAGAGGGGCGTGGTCCGGAGCGGACAGTCCCGGGTCACGCCGCCGTCGACAATCAGAAGGAGACGCGCGCGCCGAAACGCCACTGGCGTGATTGGTTCGGCCCCGTGGTTCCCGTGATAAAGCCGAAGTTGCTGTTGTTGACGTCGCTGGTCGGATTGGCGAAGTTCGCGTGGTTAGTCGCGTTCAGTGCCTCTGCGCGGAGCTGAAACTTAACTTTCTCCGAGAACGAGAACGTGCGGAAGATGCTCATGTCGGTCTCGAAGAACCCCGGACCACGAAGATTATTTCTGCCCACGCTTCCGAAGCGCGCGCCTGTCTCCTGTGCCCAGGCACAATTTGACGTGCAGGTCACTCCTTGTATGGTTGTATTTAGCACTGTATTGTCGAACCATGGTCCAGCGGCTGAGCCGACCTGCGAGGCGGTCCCTATTCCGCCCAAAGTACGGATGACCGGGTTGGTTTGATTCGGCACTTGAGCGCTTCCACCAGCCAGCAAATTCGGCGCACTGCCTTGAATGACATAGAACGGCAGACCGCTCATAATGCTCATCACGCCGCTGACCTGGAAGCCGCCGAAGACCTTGCTTGCCCAGCCCTCATGGGCCCACCGTTGCCCCTTGCCGAAAGGCAGGTCGTACACCAAGTACGACTGTAGGTTGTGCGTCCGGTCGTAGCTGGCCGGGCCGCGGTTCCGCTGTTTCTCCGGCAGGTATTGGATTCTCGGACCGCCGTCGTTGTCGGCAAAGTTGATAGCCTTGGACCACGTGTAGGCGGTCCCGAACAGCGAGCTGCCCCAGCGGCGCGTGAACAGCGCCTGGAGGGCATCATAGGTCGTGGTCCCATAGGGAATGATCTCGTTGATGTCCGCTTGCAGACCAAACTTGATGAAGAGCGGCCGACCGCTCGTCCCGGTCCCCGGTGGGCCAGAGTTGATGTTAATGAACCCCATTTGGCCGACTGCGCGCGTGCCCACGTAGCCAACCTGGCCCGTAAACTTCCACGGCAGTTCACGCTCGATGAAGAAGTTGAAGGAGTGAATTTCCTTGCGCATCGGCGTCTTCGGAAACGTCGTGGTGCCCGTATTCGCCGGGAGTGGGATGCTGCCCTGGGTGAGATCGGGTGCAGTGCTTGTGTTAATCAGCCCCTGCCGAAGAGTGGTCACGGGGATGAACGAGTTGGTGGCGCCGTTGAAAGTGATTGCCGGCATCGACCAGATGTTGGCGATTGGGAAGGCATTCCTTACATCCTGGAAGGGCCTCGGGTCAGCGGATTGGCCGTAACCTCCGCGAATCACTGTCTTGTCGTTCCAGCGGAACGCAATCCCTACGCGCGGCAGGAACTGACCTGTGCCAGTGCTTACCCCACTATCAAATGGAATACCAGTGAGTCCGCCGGTGATCACCTGTCCGGTGTCTGGGTCGAAGCGGTTGATACCTGTGTGGTCCTTCCTCGGGACACCAAAAAGCTCCCACCGCAGGCCGTAGGTCAGGGTCAGTCTGCGACCGATCTGCCAATGGTCGCGGGCGTAAAGCGCGTACTGCTTCCACCATACCGAATTGGGATTGCGAAGCTGGTCCACCTTGCCCGCAGTAGTCGGCAGCCCAAGCAGGAAGTCCGCCCAGCTATGGAAGAGCTGGCTCTCGGCGATGCTGCCAGCGTTGCCTTGCTGCCTGGTGGAGGTGCCGCTAAAGCCGAACGTGCCGCGGACGGTCTGAAAGGTCCCCCCCTGTGGCTGGAAGTGGTTGATCTGCTGGTTCTGGTAGTCGAGACCGAAACGGAACGAGTGAGCACCCTTCAACCATGAGAGGTTCGCCGCAGCCACGTACTGATTATCGCGGAAGAGGAACGGGTTTCCAGTGTTGTCGTTGCCGATGTTGGTCCATCCACCGTTGATCTGAAACGCAGGAACGCCACCCTGAAGGTGATCGGGGCCGTTGGTGCCGGGGATTTTCAGAACGTTCAGTCCGAAGTTCGAACCGATATCGAAGCCTTCCGCGCCGAGCCGCTGGCGCGTGTAGCCAATGTTTGCGTCCACAACGACCGAGGAATTGAACGTGTAAGTCCCGCCGAAACCGATGACATTGATCAATCCTGGAGCGGTTCCCAATTGACCTCCATTCAAGGCAGGGCCGCTTACCTCTCCAAATATCGGGGGGTCAATGATCAGCGTGGGGGAACGGCTATAGCGGCCAAAGAACGTGAACTTGTCAGCCACGTAGTTGATCTTAGTGTCGATGTTGGTGCGGTTGAACTGGCCTACGCCAGCCGTTGCGAAGTTGTTTGTGAAGCCGGGCTGGTTCGGCAGCGGCAGGCGCTTCATGATCTCGATTGCCGCGATGTCAATCCGATTTGCGGGAATAGTATTGTTGGCGAAAGGAGTGCGCAGCGCCGGGTTAGGGTTAGACGCCGGGTCGTAGACTGTGATCCCAGTGCCAGTGAAGTTGACGTTGCCATTAGCGTCCGGACGCAGGCTCGTTGGCGCGACGCTGGCTGTGGCCCCCGCCGCATTCCGCTGTGTCGTGCGCTCGAGATCGGTGAAAAAGAAGAGCTTGTTCTTGCCACTCCAGATCTTCGGTCCACCCTCACCGAAGTGTGGCAGGATGATGGGCCCACTGAAGGCATAACCGAACTGGGCGAGGATGTTCTTCGGAATCTTCGCCTGGTTCGTGGGTTGAAAGAAGCGCCGCGACTGGAAGCGACTGTTCGTGTCGTAACCCCAGCCGACACCGTGGAAGTCGTTCCCGCCCGTCTTGATGCTAACGTTGACCGCCGCCCCGCCGGCGAGTCCCTGCTCGGCGTCGAAGGCGTTGGTGACGATGTTCACCTCCTGAATGGATTCCGCCGGCGGCACATAAACGGTGTTGGTTGGCAGCCACGGGTAAATGACGCTCGCACCGTCAATCCTCGTGTTGTTCTGCAAACGCGACACACCGTTGACGTTGTAGGAGATGGACCTCTGCGGGTTGCCGGCGGCTGAGTTTTCCTCTCCGCTACCGTTGCTGACAAACCCCTGGCTCCTTGAGGTGCCCGGAATTAGCAGGATCACGCTCTGGTAGTTTCGACCGACACTGCCGAACAGCGGCAGGTTGTTGATCTGCCTTGCCGATTGCGTGACGTTCACGTCGCCCCGGTCGGTTTGTAGGGGCGCCTCCGTGGCTGCGCTGATCACCACCGTCTCCTTCACCTCACCCACTTGTAACTGGGCGTCGATGCGGCGAACCATATTGGCATCGATCTTCACCGCTTCTCGCAGCGAGGTTTTGAACGAAGCGTAAGTAACGGTCACGTTGTAAACACCCGGCACCAGATCGGTTACCGAGTAGGTGCCATCCTCATCTGTGGTGATGCTCCTAGTGGCCTGTGTGCCAACGTTGACCACATCGACTTTGGCCCCAGGGACTGCTGCCCCATTTGGGTCCGTGACGTGCCCTACCAAAGAGCCATATAAGACTTGCGCCTGCGTGGCGGTCGGCGCGAGCAGAAGTGACAGAACTAACAGGACCACAAATGAAGCAAACCGCCCGAGTGCTACTCGTGCTGAAGACGGTTCTGCCTCGCCCCTTAGTCGGGGCAAATGGTACTTCGGTTTTGTCCCGTTGGGACAGGCAGTGTTAAAGGTGAACATGACTCATTCTCCCCTCTTTCAGATTGAAGCTTTACTGACTCTTGGCGCCGTGCTTCTGCGGCGCTCGCCAATTAATTCGTGACCAAAACAAATTAAGCGGTTCAATTTTATCTTCAGGCGACTGAAGGCGCCCCGAAGTGCTTCTGCAAAACGAGCGCAATCGTGCCTCGCAAACGCGGTTGGGATGACGGGTCTGACGGAGCAATTCGCGTTTTGGCGCCCGTGAACGAATTTCTCTGCACGGTCTCGGTGATTACGGAGCCAACGTGATGCCAGGCACGCGTGACCTCTCCAATCACGACGATCACGTCGGGAGCCAAACCCGTGACCAGCAGAGCGATTCCTCTTCCGAGATAGTCGGCCATTCGATTCAAGGCTTCTAAAGCTTTTGCGTCTCCCTGCTCACTCAGGCGCAGCAAATCTTCAAAACTAAGATCGCGCGCAACTGTTCGCGAGCCGTTTCTGCCGTTACGAGCGCGCGATGCTGACTCCGCGTAATAACGCACTGCCGCCGAGTTTGAAGCGCAAACTTCCCAACAGCCTCGATTGCCACAACGGCACTTAACTCCGTCCTTAACAATAGTAGTGTGTCCGAACTCGCCCGCCATTCCGGTCGAACCTTGGATTAGCTGGTGGTTAAAAATCAGACCGCAGCCGATACCCTCAGATACCGTGATCGCAACTAGATTGCGCAAACCCTCGGGGTGCCGGCCGAACCAGATTTCTGCGAGAGCGCACGAATTTGCGGCGTTTTCCAGCTCAACGGGCAGTCCGATGGCCTCCTCGAGCGGGGTCTTCAAGTCAAAGTCACTCCATCCCAGATTGGGCGCGAACATCAGATGTTTTGTTTCCAGATCGATACGACCGGGCAAGCTTACGCCGATCCCTTCGCAGATTATCTCTGGATGGGCGCGGATCAGATTGCGGACCCGAGGAATCAGGTCGGCTACAAACTTCTTTGGATCCAGGGTGGTTGCCAACGATTCCTGAGCCAGGAAATGCGCATCGAGATCGGCAAATGCGAGCGTCGTCATCGCAGGGCGAATATTGATTCCGATAATGCCGACTCGGTCTTTATTCAGATGAAGAAAGCGTGGACGACGGCCCCGCAACGAATGGCCGTCCGCGCCTTCCGTTATCCATCTCTCTTCCAGCAGTTGTTCCGCAATCACCGATACGGTGCTCCGTTGAAGGCCAGAATGCCTCGCCAGATCCGCGCGTGAAATAGGTTGATGAGTGCGAATCAGGTTGAGAACGATGCGCCGGTTGATGTCGCGCGCCGTCTCGCTGGTGGCAACTTGGAAATTTGTCAGATCAATCTTTCGCATGTGGGTTTAGCCCGGAAGACCGTGACCACGTTTTTCACAATTTCTTGACACAAAGGTGATTCAGCGATCCTATTTAGTTCGTGACGCGAACTAAATATCACTCTCGACTTGGGAAGTCAACAGAAAACTTAACGCTGTTTGGGGAAACGGTGTTGTGCTTTCCCTTCTTTACCAGTACTTTCACAGCTCCTCAACGGAACTGCATCAGGGCATCGTGTTTATGTTGGCATCAGGGCATTCCTCTCTTGCGCTTACGGTACGGTCTCCTGGATAAGCACCGCTACTGGTTTATTGTCGGGAAGCCTGCTCGGAAGCCTAAGGCTTTCACTTCGACGATGCGGCTGTAATTGTTCCGCGCATTGTTCACCACCACCCGCACCTTCGTCGCCGATATCGTGTTGGGAAATGTAAACTGCCGCCACGCTTTGTCATTGCCTGTCACGCTGCCGCCGGGTACGGTTACCCAGGCAGTCCCGATGGTGCACGGACCACCGGCCGCACACGTCGTGGTGTTGGTCTGTACGTCGAAATCGAGAATGCCTTTCATGCTCGCCGACGTATCCAGCGTTGGTTCGCCGCCAGTCTTCCAGTTGTTCTGCAACGTGTAGACATCGATTTCATCTATCACCTGCAGGCCGTTGAAATCTACTTCCAGTATGTCCGGAAAGCTGCCGCGGGTGCCGTCATTCCAGCCGCCGCCGCTGCCCCAGGTATTGCCCGTACTATCGCCATCGATCGCCGCGCTGGCCGGATACCGATCGCTCAGTTGTGTGTCAGCGATCGCCGTCGAGCCTGCTGAGGCCAGCGCCACGTTGTATCGCGGATCATCCGGAACTCCAGTTCCCCACCACTGAGTCCACCGCTCAGCATCGATATCTGCCTCTCTCGATGGATAGATGTGAACATCTGTATTGACGTCCTGACCAAGCAGGAATCTATTTTTGAAGGCGTCTACCGCCGATTGCACGGGGGAGCTTGGCGTTGCACAGTGTCCGTGTCCACCATCTATCGCAAAACCAAACCTGTCTCCTATGCCAAAGGTCTCATAAATCTTTTGCGTTGCCCTTGAGGCGACAAGGTTGGATCGATTTCCCAGCCAAATAAAATCTGTATTACCCGTCTCCAGCAACGCCCTGGGCGCCACCATGGCCATCAACTCATGATGATCGTACGGAAATTTGTAGGCATTGTTGCCGGCAAATAGGGTTTTCGTGATGAACCAGGAACCATCCGTATTACTTGCCTTTTCTACGGCGCCATTAGGCTCGATAGCCTGCGAGACACGCCAGGCTGGGGCGCCCCCACCTCCATTTTCCTGGGCAAAGGTGAGCGCGATCCGCTCGTCAAACGCGCCGGCGAAGAGTGCCATTTTTCCGGCATAGGAGCATCCGTGTACTCCCAGGTATTTTACATCGATGGGGAGCGGATTCACGGCCTGATTCTTGGCGATTTCTATGCCATCAATTAAACGGCTCACTCCCCAAGACCATGCAGCGTATTGTCCCACCTGGGTCGGCCCGCACGGGGCAGGCGCCATCGGACATGGTCCCGCATTGTACTCCGGGTACATGAGGAAGTACGGGTCGCCAGCATGCGGAATTTGTTGTCCTGCTGCGTACTGCGTTACGTCATCATGGACGAAGGCAATGCTTGCAATGCTCCCTGTAGCTGCACCACCCGGAGCGAGCGCCATTTCGATCATTGCCGGATAGCCCGCTGCGGGCTGGGTGGTCGTTGGAAGGCCAATTGTCGAAGTCAGCCTAAGCGTTGTCCCATTGCTGAGCCTGGTAACATCCACTGTGAGTGTACCAGGTGAACCGGGGGTATAGACTGCATTAATGGTGAGATCGCTCTTAGTTGGCTTGGGGCCAATATCCCATTTTTGGATCTGCGCCTTGATCTCGTTACGCCGCTGCTCCCAGCTTGCGAACGAGGTGTCACGACCGCTTCCATCGGCCCACGCAAACGGGTCTGGCAAAGGTCGAATGAATGGGAGTTGATCGTAGGGGAGTAAGACGGGTGGCGGGAAGTTTGCACCCGTGTTCTCAACATCATAGACTAACGGAGGCGTTGGTGTTGGCGTCTGAGCCGCCGCGCTGCCGGCGGCGACGAGAAGTAACATCACCAAAAAAGACAAGGTGGTAAGCCTGGAATTTTTGTTGGACGTACGCATGGCACTCCTCCTTCTCTTCAGTTGGTTTGGAATTGAAGTACGTAAACTGGTGAACTTGCGCGACTCCTGAGAATTTGATGTTTTCATGATTCTCCCCCTCTCTTCAGTTCGTTTGGAATGACCGGCGTGCCGTCATTCATTTTCAGCAGATCAATCGGCATTGATTTCGGCCCTCAACAAGTGCTATTAGTTCGGGGCCACAACAAAACAGCTGCGCAGACAGTGGTTACCAGACGCTTTTCAGCTTCTACTGTCATAAGAATCAGGTTAAGGAAGACTACTTGAGAAATACTTGAGAAATACTTGAGAAAATCTTGGCTTGCCATCGAGAAACATATTTTGGAGAAAAACATGAGTCGCGCCACCGGGGGTCTGCCTTCTGATTGAAACTGCAGGGGGAATTTGGGGGGGGAAATAGTCGGATGAGATGAGCTATTAATTCGTGGCGCGAACTAATAGCACCAGTTTCCCTGAAAGTCAAGAAGAAATACAGAAAAAATACCAAAAATTGCAGGGCCGATAATCATCGTCGAACCTCCAGTTTCTTGCTCGCTTTCTCCAGGTCTTGATCCCAGGGAATGACCGCTTTCTGCTACTCCCGTTTTTTCTGTTGCTTCATATTTGCCATCAGTAACGACACAAATCTCGCTGTGAATTCCAAGCGACAGTACAGCCTCAACTCTTGAACACTTTGCCTTGCCGACTCTTACCAAACGGTAGTAAATTTCTGCACGGTCATCCCCTGTCTAACAGATTAGTAATCCTGGGAGACACTTTTATGAGTCGCATCGTTATCGTCGCTATCTTCTTGCTCAACACGTTGATTGTTGGCTTTGTGAACGCTCAAAACGTCAATCGAGTGGTACCCATACCAGGAGATCCACTTGAGTTGGCGACTGGTCGAGCAACGATTGCCGACACTCCTGAAAAGCGCAGCATGATTCTCAACTTGCTCGAGCGCGCGCGCCAAAACAATAACCTGCACATGAATGGAATGAACGCCTTTGATCTAAAAGTGTCGTTCAACTCAACCGGGCCAGCAGCGTACGCAGCAGCCGGCGATTTGGAGGAGAGTTGGCTATCAAATGCGACGTGGAAATGGACCGCGCATCTCGGTGCTTATTCGCAGGTACGTATTTTTCACAACGGAGTTGCGTATGATTCACAGCCTCATACTTACCTGCCGCTGCGTTTGCTGATGATTCGTCAATCAATCTTCTGGCCGGTCTCAGGAAATTTTGCGAACGATGTGATTCGCGTTGCCGAATCAAGTTGGAATGGTAAGCCCGTCACTTGCGCGCTCATCGCAGGGCCTCGAGCGAAAGCCAGCCAGGAAACTGGTCGACAGTGGAATGAAGAAGAGTTTTGTATCGATCCGGCAACCGGTCTATTACAAACTTATTCGATTGCGCCCGGGATATACGACGTCTATGACTATTCAAATGCCCTCCAGTTTCACGGTCGCTCAATTGCGCGACGTATCAGCATTGTCGAAAACTCCAGCCCTGTTGTGGAAATCCAGCTTAATGACATTGAAGATCTAAACACGACAGATGCGGGTGTGTTTACACCGAGTCCGGACATGAAGGGTCCGGGAATAATGATAGGCTAGCCAATGCGTTTTCCGCAGATTGCAAAAAATGGCTCGGCTTTGCCCTCGCCCGGAGTTCAACCCGTGATTATTCAAGCGGTATTGGACGCCAGCGGAAAGGTACTCGAAGCCGAAGCTCTACAGTCGTCCGACTCTCTATTGAGCGAGGCAGCCTTGAAACTCGTAAAGAACACAAGCTACGGTCCAGTGCGTGGGCGCGAGCCTTTGGAACGCGACGTCTTCATCAACGTGCAGTTTGTGTCCTCTCAATAGTGGAGCGGTAGAGTTTACGAAACAAAGTAACCGGATGAGTTCAGCAATAATACGATTCGCCGGTTTCCCCAAGCGTCGCGTTGACGGTCTCTGCGATAGAGGTGAACGGCAGCAAGATCGTGCAGCCAATGGGCGCGGACGCACCGGAGATTACTGTTAGATTCAGCGACCCCGCCACGAATGTTCTCGGTTTGTATCAGCAGCCGAATTGGTTGGCCATTTTCCGAGTTCAAGAGACCTAGTCTCCTCTCCCCGTAGCACAACCAACTGATTGCTATCGGCATCACCGTTGGACTCTCTGTTGTAGCAACGTTCGTAATCCTTAAAATTGTTGACCTGGTGGTTGGCGTTCGTGTCAGTGTCGCTATTCGGCGTCGTTGTGGCCGGACAGTTAGCGGGAAGAAGTGCCGAACGCTCGGGAGCTACCGCATTCAACGTTGGGCTGACGCTTCTCGGGCGCGGCGAGTTCTCAATCATCGTGGCCAAACTCGCACAATCGGGCGCCTTTGATCCAACCGTTCGCAGCCCTTTACGTATTAATACTAGCGACGTTTGCACCGCTCTTGGCGAAAGAATCGGAGCGCATCTACGCGTTGCTCGCAAAACTCTTGCGGTGGCGCCGCACTGAGAGCGAAGAACGTCTTATTGGCCTTCAATCGACAGAACATTCTCAATTTCCATGCGATTTTATCGGACAACCTATTGGCGGACGCTAATGCCAGCGGTCGGTTGCGTCGCTTCGCCGTAGGTATCGGCAATTCAGTTTATCACCCACTTGAGATACCGCAGTTGATCGAAGGGTCTTTCCAACAGGTCCTGGATACGGCGGCAGCGATTCGCAATCCGTTTGAGCAAGCGTTCTTCGCGATGGTCCATCTGCCTTACCTACAGCCGTTCGAAGATGTCAACAAGCGCGTGTCGCGACTGGCCGCGAACATCCCACTCATTCGTCAGAACCTCTCCCCGCTCTCGTTCATCGATGTTCCAGAGCGTGCATACGTTGACGGACTGGCGGGCGTCTACGAACTCAATCGCGTCGACTTGTTGCGCGATGTTTTTGTGTGGGCCTATGAGAGATCAGCGCAGCGTTATGTCGCCGTGCGACAATCGCTCGGCGAGCCCGATAAGTTCCGATTGAGGTTTCGCGAGGAACTAATTGAAGTTGTCGGCGAGATAGTACGAGGCGGCTTAGCTCCGACCGTTGAAGAAGTAACAAGGACCATCGGCGAGCGCGTGCCAGCTGATTATTTGGATGATTTCGTTCGAATGACAATCAAAGACTTGGAGAATTTACACGAAGGCAATTTTGCGCGCTTTCGGCTGAGACCGTCAGAATACCAAGCTTGGCGCAAACTCTTTCCAGCGAAAATTTAGCTATCATTCTAGGTGTAATTGGACTCTTCACCTCCTCCAGCGATAGACTATCGCAATCCTTGAGATCTATCTTCAAATCTCACCATCCCGTGGAAGTTTATGAGTATGGACAGCGACGAGATCCTAAAGGCTGAGCTCAAAAAGGCCGTCGCGGAGTGTGACCGTCTGCGCGATGAAAATGCGCGGCTCCGACTTAGAGTTCATGAAACACAAGTTATCGTTCCTCTGAAGTCCAAGCACTTCACAGCCGACCACAACAAGAAAGCACAAGCACCGGCAAGGGTAACGGTTGGCTCGCCACCGGAAGCAAAAGTGTCCTTGTTCAGAAGCCTTTTTTGCGGAAGAGACGACGTTTATGCGATCAGGTGGGAAGGAAGAGGGCAAGACGGGCTATTCGCCGGCCGGTAACCGCGAATGGGACAGGCGGCTGCCACTGGTCGTGGACCGAAGAAA
>Ga0137391_10003413_pt1 | contig 12027 bp, 17 predicted proteins | sample 15con2h24BmetaG_FD_101399 | JGI IMG/M metagenome (GOLD analysis project Ga0137391, IMG submission 101399) | Vadose zone soil microbial communities from Angelo Coast Range Reserve, California, USA - 15con2h2.4B metaG | ecosystem: Environmental > Terrestrial > Soil > Vadose zone > Saprolite...
AAGTAAACGCTGGTGCACCCCCGCCGCTTTGCGCTTGAGCAGCGTTGCAATCGCGGTGGCACTTTCGCCAGCCGCGCCTATCGATCGGAGCAGCCCGTCTTCGTCAGGTGTCCACAATGCGTCGAGAAAGAGTCGAAGCCGATCCATTTCGCACCTGCGCAGCGTACCTATGGCGCACCTAATAGCAGTCCTACGGTTCCGAGTATGCGGGCTAAGTGCTTGATTTTGTTGTGGTGCCGCAAACAGGATTCGAACCTGTGACCCCGTCATTACGAATCATGGGCAGCCAGATTTCCCAACTCATTGATGCAAACATGGTTTTGCGTGTCGGCAGGGAAAACCTCAGGTTTCTTGGGATATTACGTCGATAGCACGTTATATCCGGTTGTGGTTCCTTATACCTCGTGTATGGTCCGATGTGCACACACGGTGCAGACACGGACGACTTTCCTATGCCAACGATCAGCGAAAAAATTGTTGAAGCCCTCCCCCTGCCCGGCCTCGATCAGCACGGCAAGCAGAGATCCAACCAACTCCACTATTTCAGCGGCGCCACCCTGCAGGGCAAGAAAGCCCCCGCGGGCTTTGCGGTCCGGGTCACGGCCGCCGGCACGAAATCCTTCGTGCTGTTCCACCGCGTCAACGGCAAGCCCTACCTGCCGACGCTGGGGCGCTGGGACGCCAACGCCCAGGGCGGCACCCTCACCGTGCGGGACGCGATCATTGCGGCCGACAAGCTCGCCAAGGCGATCAAGAATGGCAAGCAGGAAGATCCCCGGCCCGAGCGCACGCGGCGCCTTGAGGACGGCGACAATCCCGAAGGGCTCAAGATCGGCGGGGCATGGAAGGAAGGACAGGACAGCAAGCAGAAAGAACGCGGCTTGCTCGACCTGTTCGTGGAACGCTACGTCGAGAAGGAAGCGAAGCTTCGCAGCGCCGATCAGATCAAGGACGCTTTCGAACGGCTGGTAGCGCCAGCCATCGGCAAGCTTGGCGTTTACGAAATCCGCCGCTCGCATGTGATCGATATGCTCGACGACATCGCCGACGAGAGCGGGCCGGCGATGGCCGACCGCACGCTGGCCCATGTGCGCAAGGCCTTCAACTGGTATGCAACGCGTGACGATGAATTTTCCCCGCCGATCGTGAAGGGCATGGGACGCACCAAGACCAAGGAGCGCGCCCGAAAGCGTGTGCTTGCCGACGATGAAATCCGCGATCTATGGGCCGCCCTCGAAACCGTCGACGCCCCGGACTGCTACCCGCCTTTCGTGAAAACGCTGTTGCTGACCGCGACACGGCGCACCGAATCGTCCCGCATGCACACCTCCGAACTTGAAGGCGACCTTTGGACAATCCCGGGGGCGCGCTACAAGACGAAGTTGGATCATGTCATCCCGTTGACCGACGCCGCCCGCGCCTTGATCCACGGCGAGAAGCCGCCCAGGGCGAAAAATTCGTGGTTTGTTTTTTCGACCAGCGTCAGCGGCGCCGACCGCGAAATGCAACGCGACGGCAAAAAAGCATTCAGCGGATTTTCAAAGGCTAAGACCGAACTCGACAAGACAATTGCGGCGATCCGCGAACGCGAAGGCCGGGCGCCGATGGAAAACTTTCGGCTTCATGACCTGCGCCGTACCGCGCGCAGCCTCATGAGCCGCGCCAAGGTGCCGACCGATCACGCCGAGCGGGCGATCGGTCATGTCATCGGTGGAGTGCGCGAAACATACGATCGCTACGAATACCTGGATGAGAAGCGCGCGGCGTTCGAAGCACTCGCCGCACTCGTTTCGAAAATTCTAAATCCCGCGGCAAACGTCAAAGAACTTACGCCGCTACCTGTCAGCGACGACGTCGTGGTGCCGCATCCGGTTGCCGCGCATCCCATTGCGGCGCGTGGCGGACGCGCATGAAAGACAAAACTCGACTATCGGGCGGGCGCTAGATGCTGGTCGATCCTTGGACTGACACCGCTCCTGATCTGCGGCAATTGTGCCGAGCGCTCGATGGGTGCGGCGTTGCCGCAGATCAAATTCCGCAAACTGTCGAGCGGTTGATCCGGCCGCCCCTTTCCTTTGGTATGTCCGCTTTGCATGATGATCCCGAGATGCTTTCGCGGGTAACAATTCAGCTTGGCGCCGGCTTTGACGGTGACATGGCTGCGTGGTTGCTCTGCTTTGCCAAGGGGCGTCCCGATCCCGGGGCAACTTGGAAGGCGCTTCCCGGCAATGAGAAGCGGCAGGCAAAGCGTTTGTGGAATTGGCTAGGCGAGCATCACGGATTGAGCTCGACCCCGCAGGGCCATCCGCCCACATTCGATCCCGCGCTTGTGCTGTACTGCGCGCGCGTCTTGGCCGAGGCAAGCGGCAAGGATCAATTCACATTCTCGCGCCCGCCCTATGGCGGTAAGCCATACGGGCCAATGTGGCGAGCGCTGATAGAGGCGCTACCGATCGCGCAACGGTTTTTGGCGCGACGTTATCTGACGCCCGCCCTTACTCGCGACGAAATCGACGCCGCCGCCGACTCTATCGCCGAAAAAGTGACCGTCGCAAGGTTCAAAGAGTTTGCCGATTGGAGCCGAAAATTCGGACTTGGGCCCGGTTCGCATGACGTTGCTGCTTCACCGGCCACCTGTCGAGCTGCCCTGATGTCCGCCCGGAAAGAGCAACGGCGCGCCCGGGCATCGAGGCCCCGGAAGCGGCGCGCCTAAAATCCGCTTTTGCTGTATTTGTTCCAATTGTGCAGCCTCGCCGCACAGTCGTCAATCTATCGCCAACGTCAACGAGACGAAGGCGAGACATCATGGCGACAGAAGAAGCCCCTGCAGATTATCTTCCGCGCAAGAAGGCCGGTGCCTACATCGGCCAACGAGTGCGCGGCCGTCCCTATAGCGAAATCACCCTGATCACTTGGGAGAGGGACGGCAAGGGGCCTCCCGTCACGCGCATCGGCCGCGACGTGGTTTATTTCATCCCGAGCATTGAGAGGTGGCTGCGCGCGCAGGAGTGCGAGGCGAAGGGCTCTACCAACGCAAACGCCGCCTGAAAAGCCGAAAGCCGCGCTGCGGCTTGCACAACACGGCTCCCAGGTTAGGCAAATTGTAATGGACCAGCATCCTAAGCAATACCACCCCTGAAGCGACTTTTGCAAGCCTGCCGCGCGATCACCCTCAACCAGGATCGCCGGAATGACCAAGACCCACACTCCCGAGCCCCAGTGCGTCGACGCGGCCGATCACACGCTCGAAGCCGAACGCCTGCGCAGACGTACCTGCACGAAGCCGGCCGATTTGCGGGGGGCTTTGCAGCAACTCCTCGAAGCCCGCGCATTGGCTGGCGAGGCATCCAAGCCGGGGGGATATCGAATGACCGCGTGCCCGACCCCGGCCGCCAAACCCGCCCGCAACCATCTTCCTAATCGAAGGCCGGCGGAAACCATCGCCTTCGATCGCGACGGCTCGCACTATCAATTGACCATCGGATTTTATCCCGATGGTCGCGTGGGCGAGATTTTTTTGGGAGCGGATCGCAGCGATTCGCTCCTCGACGGGCTGATGCATGACGCGGCGATCCTCGCCAGCCTCGCCTTGCAGCACGGTTGCCCGCTCAACACCATCACGCACGCGCTCAAGCGCGACGCCCGCGGTCAGGCGGCAAGTCCGATCGGTGCGGCGCTAGATCGGATATCGCCATGACCGCGCGCGTGACACTCCCGGAGCCCGTCGAGATAGCCAAGTTCTGGAAGAACCGCCGGCATGACGCCATCGTGGTTTCGCTGAGCACCTATGAGGGCAAAAACCTCGTCGACGTTCGAATGCACGCGATGAAAGACGGCCGCCTTCTGCCGACACCGAAGGGTGTGGCGATGGTTGTGTTGCGCCTGCCCGAGCTCGCCAATGCGGTCAATAAGGCTTTGGCGAAAGCCAAAAAGCTGGGTCTGCTCACCGACGATGATGGGGCCGGCACATGAGTGATGGCGCCGCCGATCGCATCGCCCGCGTTGATGCCTCGCTTGCAAAGCAGTTGCGGGATTCGATGGAACGCAACGCGCGGATGAAAACCGCATTGCGGGCGCTGCAGGACAATCCGTCGACACCGAGCGGCACCGCAACGGCCATCGCGCAAATCTTGAGGGACGGCGCATGAGCGACGTTCGAGAGCGCGCCCCCGCATGGTTTGCCGAAATGGTCATTCCGACCGGGTGCGACGATGCGGCGAGTATCAGCCCGGGCCGTGAGACGGATTTGCTGCTGATCGATCCGCGGCCTTGCGGGCTGTGCGGCCTTACGATCGACCGGCACGAAATGGTCGACCACGGCGAGGGCCCGGAATTCTACTGTGCCGATGTTTCGCCGCACGAGATGACGCTGCCGGAATTGGAGCGTCGCGCGGAGCTGCGCCGACAGGAAGAGATCGCAGCGATACTGGCCCGCATGGACGCGATGGACGCCCCCTCCAATCCGCCGGCGCCTCGTGAGGCCCCGCCCTATCGCCCCGCCGCCTCGACGGTGGACGCGTTTCGCTATCTCGTCGCGGCCGGCGACGTTGGGCGCCTCAAGGGATGGCTCGCCGATCGCCCGAAAGACGCGCCTTTGCTGCTCGCCCTGCTGGAAAGTCCTGCAACATGCTGACACGCGCCGACATCGACGAACTCAAGCGTCCCTACATGCCGGCCGGAGGCGAGACTCAGGACGATCCGCGCGACGATATCCCGTTGCCGAACGGCGCCGAGGATTTTGGTTTGCCGTCCGACAGCATCACCCAGGACGAGACCCCGCCGCCGCAACTCATCAGGGCAACGTCGTTCACGGTGCGAGACCCGGCAACCCTTCCGGTGCGGGATATCCTCTATGGGCGCCACCTGATTCGCGGATTTGTCGCCGGTCTTGTCGGGATCGGCGGCAGCGGCAAGTCAACTGCCGCGATGGCCGAAACCTTTGCCCAGGTATCCGGCAAGCCGCTCTTGGGCGTGACGGTGCGGTGCCCGTTGCGCTGTTGGAGCATCAATCTCGAGGATCCTGCCGACGAGATCGAGAAGCGCGCCCAGGCCACCTGCCTGCACTACGGCCTGACCGACGCCGACATTGGCGGCCGGCTGTTTCTGGATTCCGGCCGCGCCCAGCCTGTGGTTGTCGCGCGCACGTTGGCGGGGGGAGCCAAAATCATCGAGCCCGTGGTTGAAAACCTTATCAACGAGATCAAGACGCGCCAAATCGACGTGCTCAGGATTGACCCCTTTGTCAGTTCCCATGAAGTGACCGAAAACGATAACGGCGCGATCGATTTGGTAATTAAAAAGGCCTGGTGCGCGGTTGCGGAGCGCGCACGCTGCGCCGTCGAAATCGTTCACCATCTGCGCAAGATCGGCGACAACGAGCCCACGGTCGACGACGCCCGCGGTGCTGGCGCTTTCATGGCCGGTATGAGGGCGGTGCGCGTTGTCGCGGGAATGACGAAGGCCGAGGCCGAGCGCGCCGGCGTCGAGAACCCCTATCGCTACTTCCGGGTGTTCGCCGGCAAGCTCAACATGGCACCGCGCGAGGACAAGTCGGATTGGCTGTTCCTCGAAAGCGTTGACCTGGGCAACCAGACCGCAGACAGGCCAAGCGATCACGTCCAGGTCGCGGTGCCGTGGAGTTGGCCGAACGCCCTCGACGGGCTCGCCACCCGCGACCTGTTCGCCGTTCAAAAACACGTCTCGGAAGGGGAGTGGCGCAAGAGTTCAACGTCACCGCAATGGGTCGGAAAAGCGGTCGCCGAGGTGCTCGATTTGGACCTCGAAAGTGCGCCAGTTTTGAATCGAGTAAAATCGCTTCTGAAAACGTGGATTGAAACTGGCGCATTGAAGGTGACCAAACGCCTCGACGACCACCGCAAAGAACGTGAGTTTGTGGAGGTTGGCCAATGGGCTACAGATTGAAGGCCGACAAGTGCGCCACCTTGAAAAACTGGCGCAAACAAACCGGCGCAAGTGGAGCAGCTTCTATCGATTTTGCGCCAGTGCGCCAGTTGCGCCAGTTCCTTATAGGAAGGGGAGAGGTGGCGCATCTGGCGCAACACCGCCTCGCGCGTATCCCAGAGCACCACGGCGGCACACGGCCGGACGGCGCCTGCGGCTTGCCGACCATGCGCTCGCCTGCGAGGGGGATTTGTCGTGGTTGATCGCCGTTGGACGCAGTCGGCTCGAAAGGATCGACCGTGACCGTTGACGCCAAACCATCTCGCGATTTCACGGTGCCCCTCATGAGCGCGTCCGAGATCGTGAGACTGTTGCGACGGCTTCGCCATGATCCGGCGAACGGAAGGGGCAAGGGCCGCATCGTCCCGCTCAAGCGGATTGCCGAACAGGCGGGCGTCAATCGTGCTCTCCTGTACCGGGCGATCAAGGAAGGACGGATTTCGGACAACTCTCGGGCAGCACTGTCTCCGGTACTGATGATTATGTTGCAAAGACCGGTGTAGAAGATCCATCGCCCATCATGGCCCTGCACGACTCTGGGGAGGCCGGCTGGTGAGTCCGCACCCCCCGATGTCTGAGAAGCGGGAGAGCCGCAGCGATCCACCGGTCAGCGGAAACCCGAAACAGCCGAAATGAGGTGGTTTGCGAACATTCCGCTTGCTTTTATCTGTGGCATTGCCGACAATGTGGCATTGCTTTAGCAACGCCACAGAGGACGGTCATGAAAGTCACGCCAAGGGTGTTCGGATACGTCCGGGTTTCGACCGCAGAGCAGGCCAATAGCGGCTTGTCGCTCGAAACGCAGCAGCAGCAGATCACCGGCTACGCGATGATGAAGGGCTGGACCGTTGCGGAGTTTTTCGTCGAGGCCGGCGTGTCAGGTTCGGTGCCGCTTGCCGATCGCCCTGAAGGCCAGCGCTTGCTGGCATCGCTGCAGGCTGGCGACGTGGTGATCACGGCCAAGCTGGATCGCGCCTTCCGTTCCGCCGCGGACGCCCTAGGCACGCTCGAGCAGCTGAAGGAAGATCGGGTCGGCCTGCATATGATCGACCTGGGCGGCGACGTCACCGGCAACGGAATCAGCAAGCTGGTGTTTACCATCTTGAGCGCTGTTGCCGAGAATGAGCGCGATCGCATTCGGGAGCGGGTGAGAGAAGCGAAGCGCCATCGGGCCTCTCAGCAGCTTTACAACGGCGGCAAGAAGCCCTTCGGGTTCGATATCGTAGACGGACGCCGCCTAGTCGTGAACGCTAATGAGCAGCGGGCGCTCTCGCGGGGCATGCAAATGGCTGAAAACGGCGACAGCCTGCGAACGATCGCCGCCGTGTGGAAGGATGAATTTGGGCTCCGCGACTATGATGCCAAATCGGTGGCGCGGATTGTGAGTCGCGCGATTGCCGCTGTGGACAGAGCGAGTGACTTTCGATCCTGAGGATCGACGTTTAGCGCTCAGCACGCTCGGCAGAAGTCCCGCAGGGCCGCCGAGAGGCATTCCCCATCATTCGCGTTGTACCCGCACACGCGAGAGAGGGCAGGGGTATCGTTCTTGTGGGCGGTCCCATGGGGCGAGGCCGCGGGGCGAGGCCGCGGCGCGCGCGCCCGGCGAACTCGATGGGTCCGCGAGAACGATTTTAGGGTGCCCCGCACGTCCCTCAGCCAAAAAAAATTTCAGGAGGCCGCAATCCCTCAATTCCCCTACAGCCGCAGCGGTTTGCTCGCTCTCCGACGGTTGGGATTGTCGTGTTTTGCCCGGTTATAGCGCCGGATCGAAGCCGGTATTCCGATGGCGGGCATCCGAGCTCGGATCGAGCCATGTCGATTTTCTCACCCAACTTGTAGGTCGAATTTATCGACATTGGTGTAGGAACATAGTCCTAGACATCGGGCTGCGACTGAGCGATGGTGTCGTCGTCAAACCGGAGCAGCCGATGACGAAGCCGATGATTAGTTTTCGCGCCAGTCCCGAGGTCGCTGAGGCCATTCGTGCGCTGGCAGCCGAGGATCGACGGCCGATCTCACAGTTTTTGGCGGTCCTGGTTGAGGACGCAATTGCGAAGCGCAAGCCTGCCGAACGGCAGCATCCGGCGGCGGCATAGGAGCGCCTGATGTTCGACACCACGATGATCAAGATTGTCCGAGGCGCGGAAACCGCCGGCCCGAAAGATGCCCCTCGCTCCCGCCGACATGGGATATGGGCTTACACCTGCCCGCAGTACCCGCTGGTATGCGGTTTTTCCCGCCAGCCGCTGCTAGATGCCTGCCGGCAGTTACAATCGCACCACGGTGTCACCCGTGAGCGTGTGGGCCTCTTCCGTGAGGGATCGGAGGTCGCCGATATCTCCTGCCCGATCGAGGCCGGCGCCGCGACCATGGTTTCAGACCCCGACAAGGGAACCATCAGGTTCGTAAAATACATCGATCTTGCGAAGGTATTTGACCGCGTGCCCGAGAACCTCGCCGAGCGCGCCAGCGTAGGGGCAGCGTAATGGCCGGCTTTTTTTTGCCCATCTATAGGAAAGTATGCCTAGGACTGGTTTCCTTGGCATTCCTTGCCTCGGCGGCGCTGGCGCAGCCCGTCACGGTCATCGGCCCGATAACTCCCGGCGACTGCACGGCCTTCAACTCGACGACAGTTTTGAAGGACGGTGGCATTCCCTGCGGCGCCGGGCATTTTGCCAACCCAACCGGCGCGGTTGGCCTTGCCGTCGTAAATGGCGTGGCCAGCACCGCAATGCGCAGCGACGCCGCACCGCCGCTGTCCGCGTCGGTACAGTCGGCGCTGACCGGAACCAACGGTCAGATTTTGGTCGGCACCGGCGGTTTCGGTTTTGCATCGATCGTGCTCGGCGGCGATTGCACGTTCACGTCGCCCAACATCGTTTGCACCAAAACCGGCGGCGTCAACTTCGGGCCATTCGCGACGCAAGCCGCACCGTGCTCGATTGCGCAAGGCTGCACGGGGCAGATAACCGCAACACTTGGTTTTCAGGCACTGGCCCCAGTGCCGACGCGTGCAGGCGACGTAATCTATTGGAACGGTTCCGCATGGGTAACCCTCGCGGGCAACAATTCCGGCACGCAAACCTTAACCGAGAATTCAAGCGGCGTTCCTTCCTGGTCGGCGGCGGGTTCGGGCTCTGTTACAAGCGTCACATGCGGCACAGGCCTTAGCGGCGGCACATTCACCACTTCCGGCACCTGCGCAGTCAACCTGACATCGTTCATCAATTCGCTTGGTGCTGACGTCAACCTCAACAACACCGGAACGTATTTCGACGGCCCGAGTGTCGCACAGGGCACGAGTGGAACTTGGTATGCCAGTGGAACGATAACGGCCACCGACACAGCTACCGCAAACATCAATTGCAAACTGTGGGATGGCACTACCGTTATGGCCTCCACCAACCTCAACATAAATGGTGCAGGCGGAAATTTTAGCGCCTCTCTATCCGGAGTTATAACCACTCCTGCTGCGAACATTCGGATCAGTTGCAAAGACGCCAGCACCGTCAACGGGAAGATGATTTTTAACTTCACCGGTAACTCCAAGGACAGCACGGTCACCGCACATCGGATTCAGTGATGCGCAATATCCTCATCATCATTCTATCGGTTGTGGCTTCGCTGGGCTCCGCAAATGCGCAAACTACTTGCGTGGTGCCTTGCACGATTGTTGGAACAGACGGTCCTCAAGGACCAGTCGGACCCGCTGGCCCGATAGGTCCCCAAGGCATTGCCGGCCCCCAAGGCCCGGCCGGTAGTGGCAGCGGCAATATGATTCCGGGCGGCCGGCTAACGTTGGTTTCCGGCAAAGCGGTGATGGACGCCGACACCACCTCAACCACGCTGTTCTATGCGCCCTACAATAGCGACACCTTCCCGGTCCTTGACGGCTCGCTGGTGTGGCAGATCAAGACGTTCACAACGTCACCAACGGATCAGGTTGGCGCATCGATGGCGGGTGGTGCAAAGTGGGCGGCGGGATCATCTCGAGATGTATTCGGTTCGATCAGCGGCACAATCTGCAGCGGGCCAGCGTGGCCAGCCTCGGACCTGCCAAGCCGAAAGATGGTTCGTTATAACGGCGTACTTGTGAACAGCATTGCAGTGACGTGCGACACCTCGGCGAGCGCATCGATCAGTTGTCCGCAATTTCAATGCACCTATTTGGGTTCGATCAACTCGTCCGTTGCTGGCCAACTCACGGCGCAATTTAGCTACGGGACCGATCGAAAATTTGAAGTTTGGACGGCGTACGCTCAAAATCAGATCAACATTACGCTGCATGTCGGCCTGATCGGGGGGGACTACATCCCGAGTAATCAATATGCCGCGGCGTCTCCGAATGCGGGATTTCTGCCGTTCAACAATAATACGACGGTACGGGCCAACGTCTTCACCGGATTGCCGACGCACGTTGATGTTGCGTTCCATGAGTCCGCCTTCATCAATTCGCTATCCGGGCCGTCGGGCACGCTGGCGGCGATAGGCTGGAACGGGGTGGTTTCCGGTTATTGGACGATCAACAGTTCCGACAACAACCTAGAGGCGGACAGTGCCGGCGGTGTCGCGCGATATTCCAACTCGGCGGCAGTCGGTCTCAATACCGCCGGCATGTACATTGCCAAGGCTAACACCGCGACTTCAACCATTCGCGGCGGTGCCTCGTCTCCACCATGGACAACCAACGAACTAAATTCTGTCTTGCTCGCAACATTCAAGGGATGAGGACCAGGGTATCTAAAGGCTTCGAACGAACCCGGGCGTGTCGCTCTGGTTTGCAGGATAGTATCGCTCTGGCCGTTTACCGATCGCATTTCATCTTGGCGCCGTCAGCTCTTTGCCGGGCTCAGTATCGGCCGGGATCACGACGATGTACTCGCGGCCGTATTTCTCCAGACGTAGTTGCTCGGCCTCGCGCCAGCTCGGCACATCCTCTGCCAGCATGAAATCCCGATGCTTGACGATGTTGAACATGTCCACGACCTCGCCGGGAATCAAGTCAGCAACCCGATTCACCGTCAAGGGCGCCAGGCCCTGGACCTAGCCCCGTGCTCGGCCCACGACCCGCGCAAAATGTGCAGCAAAATGAAGTATGAGCGGGAGTTTTTCGAAAAATATTTTCGATTATCGAGGCAACAGATTCCAGATGATCACCAAGACCACGATCAACAGCATTGCAAGGATGGCGCGGCGGCCGCCGCGACGCCTGCTTTACAACGCGATGCACGCAAGCGGCGCGCCGTTCTAGCGCGGCCCCAGCCAGCTTTCGCGCGGTTGCGTCGCTAATCTGTGATCGGGTGGAGAATAGAACCGGCCTAAGATGCGTTTTTTAGGGGTGGTCGAAATGACCCCTTTAGGCATCGGACTGATTGTCTGCGGGCTGACCCTTATCTGCGCCAGCGTGATCTTCCCTTGGATTGTAGGACGCGAACCTTCCTCTCACGAGACCTTCGAACAAAGCCTAGAGCGGCACGATCATTACGGTGTGCGGAGAGCGCCGCGAGATTTGGACGCCGACAAATCAGAGCCGACCGAGCACGTTCCAGACGAGCGCGACCGCCGCGATGAGTAGCATGCACGTGATCGTGCGGCGCCCGATGCGATTCACTCCAGAACCTCATATTCGAATGCCACGCCGTCGGGATCATTTTCCTGGAGCCATTTTTCTGCGGCGTCTTCGTTTGCGAACACCTTGAGATGGTCGGGATCGCCGACCCGTTTGCTTGTGTTGACGTACACGAACACGGTTGTCATTGGTCCCTCCTGAGCTTGCGCCGGCCCCAATGTTTGTCTTTGCGATCGGAATTGAACACCCGCTCGACGTTTCGGTTCAATGCCCTCAGCATTCCGATGCGCGCATGCATTAGCGGCCCGCGATCTTCAGCCGCCATCAAGAGCGCAGTTGCATTCACATGGCATTATCACTAAGCTGCAGAATGGCGGGAAATTTGATCCCCATTGCTCCTTGTCCGAAGTGCGGGAACAAACTGACCTTGGTGGCGACGCCAGGCAGCTATCAATCCCCCACGTTTGAATGCTTCAATTGCAATCGGCCTCTCTCCT
>Ga0137391_10003415_pt1 | contig 12021 bp, 13 predicted proteins | sample 15con2h24BmetaG_FD_101399 | JGI IMG/M metagenome (GOLD analysis project Ga0137391, IMG submission 101399) | Vadose zone soil microbial communities from Angelo Coast Range Reserve, California, USA - 15con2h2.4B metaG | ecosystem: Environmental > Terrestrial > Soil > Vadose zone > Saprolite...
CGGCGGGCAGCATCTTCCTGAACACCAAAGTCGCGCCCACGATCACGCAGTCGATCGACGAGCATGGCCTGATGCTGGTTTCGCTGACGCCGGCCGCGGGCTCGGCAGTCAATGGCGAAGGCGGTTTGCTCAGCTTCGAAGTCGAAGCAATCGGCGCCGGCGACAGCGCGCTGGCTTTCGATCTGGCGAACGTCCATCTGGTAGCGAGTGACGGGCGCTACGTTACGCTCCAGATCGAGCCGATCAAATTGACGGTAAAGCAGTAGTGGCCATGAAGAATAGACAGGGAGACGCGGGGATCGGGGGACGGGGTGATCAGAAGGCGCTCGCTGGCCCAGCTCTTTTCTCCGCATCTCCCCGTCTCCCTGTCTCCCCGTCTCACCAAGCTGATGCTGGTTTCTCGCTCGTGGAGCTGGTAATCACGGTCGGCGTGATGGCGATTCTGACGCTCGGAGTCATTCCGCTGGTCCAGGTCTCGGTGAAGCGGCAGAAAGAGCAGCAACTCCATGAGGCGCTGCGCCAGATGCGCGAAGCGATCGATCAGTTTCATCGCGAGGCCTTGGCCGGAGTCCAATATCAAGTCAATCAGCAGCAGGGGCAAGGTCAGGGACAAGGCCAGGGACAAGGCATACTATCTGATCCGCGCGTGCGCGTGATGATCACCGATCAGACGATCTTTACCGCTGATAACCCCGATCGCTATCCACCCGACCTGGAGACACTGAAGAGCGGCGTCAGCGTGTTGCCGTTGGCGACGCCGGCGGCGTTGCAGGGCGGCGTCGGGCTTCACGGTAATACAGGCATTGCTGATGTAAACCAATCACCCATCCCGAAGACTAAGATATATCTGCGTAGCATCCCGATTGACCCGATGACCGGGAAAGCCGATTGGGTGTTCCGCTCTTGTTATGACCCTGCGGATTCAACGCAATGGGGCGGCGAAAATGTTTTTGACGTCCACTCAAAGTCCGAGGGCAAAGCTCTAAATGGAGAGAAGTACAGTGACTGGTAGGACAATTTCGGATTTCGGATTTCGGATTTCGGATTTGAAAGCCGTTCCGTCAAATTCGCAATCGAGGGGTTTTACCCTGCTCGAGCTGATGATCGTCATCTCGATCATCATCATTCTGGTGTCGGTAGCGCTGCCACAGTTTCAAAAGACAATCATGCATGCGCGCGAAACGGTTTTGCACGACGATCTTTTCAAGATGCGCTCGCTCATCGATCAGTACGCGGCCGACAAGGGCAAGCTGCCTCAGTCGCTAGACGATCTGGTTACTGCCGGCTACATGCGCGAGGTTCCGAAGGATCCGATTACCGATAATAAGGATTGGGTGATGGCTACCGGCGACGACCCGTACTCGACTCAGGGCGGCACTGGAATCACCGACCTGCACAGCGCTTCGGGCGATGTCTCGAGCGAAGGTACTCCGTATAGTGAATGGTAAGGGGAGAACAAGAGCGCATTTTCCATTCGTCATTTCTCATTTTTCATTTGCCGGATTTATTTCGCGTTGCGTGGTGTGATTTCGTGGATCGTGCCCTGGCTGAGTAAAGAAGAACGATCCACGAAATCACACGAACGAACATGAAGCACAATGACAAATTAAAGATAATTAAAGATGTCAAATGAAAGACTGAAAATGAGTGTTCATAACGAATGGCTTCCAATCCACTCGACAAAATTCTGAAACCACGCTTCCCCGCTTGCGCCGTCGGCTTTGAAAAGGATGCGATTGCGGTGGTGCAACTTGAGCGAGGGCGCGGCGGGTTTGTCGTCAGGCGCGCGGCTTCGGTTACTCTGCCTGTCGATCTGGTGCACCCGGGATTTGATGAAACCAATGTTGGCGATCCGGCTGAGCTGGCCGCCGCGCTTTCGGATCTGCTGACGAGCGCGGGCCTCTTGCGCCAACGCAAGTGGTCGGTGACGCTGCCGGAAGCAACCACGCGCTCCGCCGTGCTGGCGCTTGAGGGAACTCCCGGTTCGCGCCGCGAACTCGACGAAGTGCTCGAGTGGAAAATCGAGCGGACCTTTGGCGCGCCGTTGTCTGAGATGCGCGTCAACCGCGAGCGGCTCCCGCCCAATGCCCAAAACCAGGTCCGTTACCTGGCGACCGCCGTGCGGCTTTCAGTGCTGGAAGAATACGAGTCGGTGTTTCGCGCTCTGGGATGGCAGGCAGGTCTGGTTCTGCCGCGGCACGCCGGTGAAGAGCAGTGGCTGCGTTACGGCAGCCAGGGCGACGGATTGTTGCTGACCGCGCACGATGAAGGGTTCACGGCAGTTCTGATGCGGGGCGGACGGGCGCTGACCTTGCGCTCGGTTTTCTGCGAACCGGCGGAATGCGACGACGAGTTGCATCGCGTACTGCTTTTTTATCGCGAACGCTCGGGCGGCAACGGCGAAACCGTGGTCGATCGTTTGCTGGTCGTGGGCGACAGTCTGGACAAAAAACGCGTCTCGGAAGTCGCGAGCGACACTCTGGGAGTCAATCTCCGGCCGATGGCCGCCGCGGACGTGGGCCTGGCCATTCCCGCTGGCGGCCTCGACTTTGATGCGATCGCCGCACCTGCGGGCCTGGCCCGCCTGGCGTGGTAAACTTGGCCAGAACTTCGGTCTGGGCGGGCTTGAAACTTTCAACTCCCTGACGACGTAAAACCGGAAGCAATTGCCACGATGAGTACCACCCTTTCTTTGACGAGCCTGAACGCGCTGGGCGATACCGAGCTGGTTCGCAGCGCCATCGCCGGTCGCGAAGCAGGGTTTGAAGAACTGGTGCGCCGCTACCAGCGGCCCATCGCCGCGTACGTCTATCGCATGGTCGGCGACTACGATGCCGCGCTCGACCTGACGCAGGAAGTCTTTATCAAAGTCTACAACTCGCTCAGCCGGTATCGTTCGGAATTCAAGTTCTCGACCTGGATCTACAAGATTGCGCATAACGCGGCGATCGATTATCTGCGCCGCCACACCGTGCGCGAACAGGCACTGACGGGCAGCATCGACGGCGACCGCCGCGAGATTTCCATCGAGAGCCGGCGGCTCACTCCCGAACAGGAAACCGAACGCAGGGAACGCCGATCCGAAATTGAATCCGTGGTGCAACTGTTGCCGGCGGCCTATCGCGAGCTAATCGCGTTGAGACACTCGCACGATCTGAGCTACGACGAAATCGCCGAAGTGACCGGGCTGCCGCTGGGTACGGTCAAGAACCGTTTGTTCCGCGCCCGCGAAGCGATGCGCGATCAACTTATGCAACGCGGAATCACAGCCCCCTGACGAATTTTCATGGACGATTTTACCCACGACCACGACTGCCGGACCGAAGACGTCGCTGCCTATCTTGATAGCGAGCTCGACGGCGCGGCGGCGGAAAGTTTCGAAGCTCACTTAAAGACGTGCGCGCGTTGCGCGACGGAACTCAGAATGCAGCGCCAGTTGCTTTGCACTTTGGACTTCGCCTTCAGTGAACCTTCGTTCGAACTGCCCGGGAACTTTTCGCGGGTCGTCGCCGCACATGCCGAGAGCGATTTGAGCGGCATGCGCAAAAAGAGCGAGCGCCGGCGCGCGGTGCAGTTGTGCGCCTTGCTGGCGCTTCTGGCTTTCGCGCTGCTCGGCGCGGCGTCAAGCGCGCTGGTGTTTCAACCGGCTCGATCTTTTCTGCGGATCGCCGGAAGCCTTCTCGATCTCGTGAGCCGGGCGCTCTACGACGCCGGCATCGGCGCGGCTGTGATCGTGCGCGTCGTTGGCCGCGCGCTCATTGTTGCTCCCCATGGCCTGGGTTTAATTTTGGTCCTTCCCTTTGTGATCGCACTCGCTTTGCTGCCTCGTTTGATCGTTAATTATCATCGCGCCCACGTCATTGAATAGGAGTTCGGTGAATTCTGATTCAATGATCGCTATCCGGCTCTCACAGGACCCTCAATTCAGCGTCAATGCCGCGCGGACCCTCAACAAAACAATCACCGCGCTCGCCGCGTTGCTGATTTGCATGGTCGCGGCCCAGGCCCAGGCGCCGAATGATCATCCCGGCGACCCTCAGGCTCGGGTAATCGACGGCGTCAGCAACTCCACGGTGTTCGGGCTGGGACAATCAATCAGAATTACCGGCACAGTAAAGCAGGGCGCGATCGCCTTTGGCGGGGACGTGATTGTCGAAGGCACCGTCGACGGAGATGTGGCGGCCATCGGGGGCTCAGTCATTCAGCGAGAAGGATCGAGAATCGGCGGCGACGTCATTGTAGTTGGCGGCATCTATTATCACGGCAAGTCTGCGCCCGGTCGCGATCCGCAATCGGTCACGATCATGTACGCCGGCTATGAAGATCAACTCCGCCACGTGATGCGCGAGCCGTTCAGCCTGCTGCATCCGCAATTGACGCCGGCGTTTCTTGGTCTACGGTTGCTGGCAATCCTGTTCTGGTTCATCGTTTCGCTGGCGCTGACGGCGGTCATGCCCAATACGGTCAGCCGCGCGGCGGCGCGTCTAATTTTGGCAAGGGTGCGCGTGGCGCTAATTGGACTGCTGGGCTCGATCGTAATTACGGTCGGCGTCATCGCTTGTCTGCTGGTGTTGCCGGAGGTGATTGGCGCGTTGATCTCAATTTTGGCGCTGCTGCTGGCTCTGGTGGCCACCGTCTTCGGCCGCGTGGTGATTTTCGCCGCGACGGGCCAGTGGCTGCAGCGGCGCTTTCTGCCGCGGACAAAGTCAGAATCGATCACGTTGCTGATGGGCGTCGCTTTCTGGGTCGCGATGGCTTCCCTACCCTTCGTTTGGCCCCTCGTGATCGCCGGTTTGCTGGTAACCAGTCTGGGCCTGGCGCTGACGGCGCGGTATCGCATTAGTTGGAAGAAGCCATAGCCCCGAAAGCTTGATCGCCTGGCCGGCGCGGACATGTGGTTTGCATCAGCGGGCTGCGTCAATTTGTAAACATTCGTGCATCCAGCAGAGCAACAGACAGACGATGCGCTGGTGGCGGCGATCGCCGCCGGCGATGAAACTGCGTTCGAGCAGTTGTTCGAGCGCTATCGCCGTCATGTCGCACGGGTGGCGGGTCGCTTCTTTGCGCAACGGGAACAAATGGAAGAGATTATCCAGGACAGTTTCACCAAAGCTTATTTCGCGCTGGGCACTTATCACGGCACGCATGCCGCATCGTTCAAAGCGTGGCTGACACAGATCGCGGTCAACTCTTGTTACGACCAGTTGCGGCGCACGCGGCGCCGGCCGGAACAAACGCTTGATAGCAGCGATAACGAAGGTCATCTATTCGCGACCCAGCTCAGAGCCATGGATCCGGCCAGCGATGTAGAGCGAACGGCGGTGTCCCGCGATCTCGCCCAAAAGCTGCTCGCGCGTCTCAGTCCAGACGATCGCATGGTTTTGACACTGCTCGACGTCGAGGGCTTCTCAGTTGCGGAGATCGCGGAAACCACTAACTGGTCCATTTCGAAAGTCAAAGTCCGCGCCCATCGGGCCCGCGCGCATTTGCGGAAGGCGCTGCGGAGATTGCTATGAGAGCTCGTCCGGTCGTCGCGCACGGGCGCGCCGGAGGCCGAATACTTGTAACCTTTGAGCGTTTCGCGGCGTCTTTCATTCGTGAAGGGCCACGAAACATAAGGAGCCCAATCCAATGTTTGACTCAGACAAAACCGAGAATGAACGACTCGACCGCGCCGGCCGCGTAGTGTTGCGCGCGGCCACTGCCGATGAAGCAGGGATTGAGGCCGCGGCTGCTTCACCGTTTCTTTTCACGCGCGTGCGTGCTGCGATTGCCGCGGAACAACGCCGTCGCGAGGAGACGAGTGGTTGGCTGTCCATCTTTTTTGTAGCTCGTCAGGCAGTGCCGGCGATGGCGCTGATCGCGCTGCTGGCGGCAATCCTCACCGTGTGGTCCGCGCAACTCGGCGCACCCGCCTCGCCGGCCGACGATGACGCGCTCTTCGGGGCGCCCGGGGCAGGAGTGGAACAGACCGTTCTTGCCGATCGAAACGGCTTGCCGCCGGATGAAGTATTCAACATTGTGGTAGATCGCAATTACGAGAGAGGCGCAAGATGACTTTACAGGGTCGCACAAGATTGAAGATGTGGCTCGTCCTGGTGGCCGTGTTTGTGCTCGGCTCAGTTACCGGCGTGGCCCTTACCGGACTATATCGCTCGCGCGCCGCCGGCGGTGACCGTTCGGAAACACGAGAGAAAGCAATGCACGAGCGCTTCGAGAAGATGCGCACCGAACTGAAGCTGACTGACGAGCAGACGAAAGCCGTGCAAGCCATCATTGACGAGACGCGCAATGAGTACCGCGCGCTGCGCACCGAGCTTCGACCGCGGTTCGAAGAGCCGCGACAGAAAGCCCGAGCCCGCATTCGCGCGTTGCTAACGCCTGAGCAACAGCAGAAATTCGACGGCATGATTGCCCAGCAGGACGCTCAGCGTGAGGAGCAGAAATCGCGACATTAGAAAATTGTAGGCGAATCCAAATAATCATAGGTTTTTTCGCCGCAAGCAATTGAACTTTTCGCAACAAACCGTACTGGTGAGGCGTAAACAATGGATATCTTGCAGGGAACCGAGAGAACAATTGTGCAAAGACTAACAATAATCATGCTGGTGACGGTGGTGGCGCTGGGATTTGGATTCCGCGCCCACGGACAAACGCCGAGTGCGTCCCCGCAGACCGCGGCGGTTGCCAGCTTGATTGGCGAGGTTAAAGCGATTGACCCGACCGCCAGGCAGATGGTTATCAGAGAAGATAGTGGGGTCATCTTCACGATCAATCTCAGCGACAAAACCCAGTACAAACGCCTGGCGCCCGGAGAGAAGTCGCTGGCTAACGCAACCAACATCGCGATCGGCGACGTGGGCCAGGGTGATCGCGTGTTGGCGCGCTGGCGAGCCGGCTCGGATCAAAAGACAGTGCCGGCCCCGCAGGTCGTCGTGATGAGCAAGGCGGACCTCGCCAAGAAGCAGGATCTGGAACGTGCCCAGTGGCGCCGCCGCGGCGTCAGCGGCATCGTCACTTCGGTCAACGGTTCGACGCAGGAGATTACGGTTTCGAGTCGCAGTCTAATGGGTGCTCAGCAAGCCGTTATCATTCCCGTCACCGACAAAGTCTTGATGCGGCGTTATCCGCCGGACACAATCCCTAAATACAGCGAAGCTAAGCCAAGCAAATTTGAAGAGGTCAAAGTTGGCGATCAGTTGCGCGCACTGGGCGACAAGAGCGCCGATGGTACTCACTTGACCGCCGAGGAAGTTTTGTTCGGCACGTTCAAGATCGTCGGAGGCACCGTAACGGCCATTGACGCGACAGCGAACCAGATCAAGATCAATGATTTGACCACAAAGAAACCGCTTACGATTATACTCAAGCCGGATTCAGTGCTGCGTCGTTTTCCTGAAAACGCGGCCATGATGTTCGGGGGCGGCATGGGGCCGGGTGGTCCGGGCGGCGGAGGTCCAGGCGGTGCCGGTCAAAAGCCGGCCGGGGTTGGTCCGGGCAGTCCAGGAGCAACGGGTCAAGGCGGTGCCGGACAAAAGCCGGCGGGCGTTGCTCCCGGCGGCGCGCAAGGTGGTGGGCCGCGCCCGGGTGGCGGCGGAAACATGGCCGACCTGCTGGAACGTCTCCCGACGATCTCTATAAACGAGTTGAAAGTCGGCGACACGATTATCATGTCAAGCTTGCCCGGTTCTGATCCCACGCAGTTCACTGCCATCTCGCTCGTGTCCGGCATTGAGCCGCTCTTGCAGATGATGGCGGCGCGCCCACAAGTGGGCGGCGGGGCCAGGCCTCAGGGTGGCGTAGATCTCAACGGTAGTTTTGGCGGCATGTTTGGAGGGATCGGCGGGCCATGACCCGGGGCCCTCTGATCTCGCATTTCAACTTCAGAGACAACCGCGAAACGCGGCGCAATTCCATCTAATTGCCCGCGGTTGATTTTGTAAATAAGAGAAGAGCTCAACGATGAATACTAGAAAAATATTAATCTGTTTCGCGGCCTTGATTCTGGCTGGCTCGTTCTCAACTTCAGTCTTTGCCCAGGCAAGGGCCAGTCTGCGCGGCGTGATTTCAGACGAGTTTGGCGCGGCGATTGTCGGCGCTACGGTGAGTTTGACGGATGCGTCAGGCGCGGCAAAGACATCCACCACCAACGCTGATGGCGCGTACGCATTTACCGGACTGGCGCCGGGAAAATACAAGATTCATGCGATTGCCACGGGCTTTGCGGTTTCTACGGACGCGGACGTCGATGTGGCCGCTGGTCGACGCGACCCGGTCAACATTACTTTGAAGATCGCGGCGATCGAATCTCGGGTCAAGGTAAACGCCGAAGCGCCGCTCAGCACTGACACCGGCAACAATGCCAACCAGCAAGTGATTTCCGGCAAGGATTTGGACGCCCTGCCTGACGATCCGGACGAGCTGGCGGCGGCGCTCCAGGCGCTGGCCGGGCCGTCGATCGGTCCGAACGGCGGACAGATTTTCATTGATGGCTTTTCTGGCGGAAACATGCCGCCGAAGGAAGCGATTCGCGAGATTCGTATCAATCAAAACCCGTTTGCGCCTGAGAATGATCAGCCGTCCGGGCGTATCGATATTCTGACGCGACCGGGTACCGACAAATTGCGCGGCGGTGTCAACTTCAATTTCCAGGACGAAAGCCTTAATTCCCGCAATCCATTCGCGATTAGTTCCAGCAAGCGCTCGCCGTTTCAACAACGGCAGTTCGGCGGAAACGTGAGCGGCCCAATCGTGAAAAAGAAGGCGTCCTTCTTCTTTGAAGCTAATCGAAACGAGACGGACGATAACGAATTGATTAGGGCGACCGTTCTGAATTCAGCGCTCAATCCCGTTGAATTCGGGCTCGGGTATCTGGTTCCGCGACGGAATACGAACATCTCCCCAAGGATCGACTATGCAATCAACTCGCGCAACACCCTCGTTGCTCGCTACAACTTTTTCGAATCGACTACCCAGAACCAAGGCGTTGGCGGCTTTAACCTCGCTCAACGTGGCTACGAATCTAAGTCAAAAAACCAAAATGTGCAGTTGACCGAGACGGCCGTAATCAACGCCTACACCATCAACGAAACACGGTTTCAGTATTCCCGCGGCCGAAACGAATCTCTAGGTAACAGCACCGTACCAGTCCTGAATGTGAGTTCCGCGTTCAACGGTTGCGTAACGCCGAGCGCCACCTGCTCGCAGGTTGGTCAACCATTAATGAGAACACTCGTTGGGAGTTGAACAACTTCACGCAGATTCAGAAGGGCACGCACACCTTCAAATTCGGCGGTCGCGTTCGCGGCGTGAAGATCGATGATCTGAACCCGAATAACCAGGGTGGGCAATGGATTTTTTCCGGCGGCTTCGGCCCGGCGCTCGACGCCAGCAACAATCCGATTGCTGGACCTAATATTCAACTGAGCAGCCTTGAACGCTATCGTCGCACCTTGCTGGTTCAGCAAAATGGACTCACGCCAGCCCAGCAGAATTACTGCGGCGCGGGCACTACGGTAGTCGACTGCGTTCGCAAACTTGGCGGTGGCGCGTCGCAGTTCAGTATTAACACTGGCAATTTCGCGGCTTCCGTTTCGCAGACCGATCTCGGGTTTTACTGGCAGGATGATTGGCGCATGCGGCCAAACTTCACCTTGAGCTATGGCGTCCGCTACGAAAATCAAACGAACATTAGCAGCAAGTTCAACTTTGCTCCGCGTCTCGGTTTTGCCTGGTCGCCGGGCGCGGCAAATTCCACCAAACCGCCAAAGACGGTAATTCGTGGCGGTGGCGGCATCTTCTACAATCGATTCGGTGAAAATTTCACCTTGATCTCAAGCCGGTTTAACGGAAGTAATGAACTTCAGTACGTGCTCGCCGAGCCTTTTCTCAAGAATGCGGCGCCGACACAAGCCGATCTTGACGTGGCGACTGCGCGACCAATCTACAACCTTTTGAACTTTTTCCCAACAGTTCCCTCCGCCGCGCAGTTGCAGATTATTCCGGCGACTCAGCAAACCATTTACCGCGTCGCGTCGAATCTTCAAGCGCCGCTGGTCACATTGGCGGGTGGTCAGGTCGAGCGTCAGTTACCCAGAAATATTACCGCGTTCGTCGGCGCTTACTCGTTTCGGATCTCGCACGTCATTCGTGCCCGTGACATTAATGCGCCGTTGCCCGGAACGATTACGGCCGCAACGCCAAACGGCGTCCGGCCAAATCCGGTGCTGGGCGATATCAATCAATATGAATCAAGCGGCAAGTTTCGATTGTGGCAAGCGATGACAGGGTTCAATACGCGGTTCAATCCGCGGATTTCACTTCAGGGCACTTACATCTGGAGCAAGATGAACAATGACACCGATGGCGGCGGCGGTTTCCCAGTGAACTCATACGATTTTACCGGAGAGTTCGGGCGGGGTTCCGGCGACGTCCGGCATCGATTTACTTTGGTTGGCACGATCAGCGCGCCTTGGTGGAAGCTCGTGTTCAGTCCATTTATCGTGGCGAACTCTGGTCCGCCGTTCAATATCACCACGGGACGCGATACCAACCTCGATCGCCAATACAACGAGCGTCCCAGCTTCGCTGCCGCCGGCGCCGACTGCGCGAACATCAACATTCGCTGCACGCGGTTCGGTAACTTCAATCTCGTTCCAAATCCCGGCGAACAGATCATTCCCCGCAACTATGGTCAGGCGCCCGGCTCGCTTTCCGTTAACATGCGCATCAGCCGCACCTTCGGTTTCGGTGGCGAAGCAAGTAGAAGCGCATCATCGGGGCAGGGCGGTCAAAAGACTGCTACCGACACTGCAAAACGCGGTGAAGCCGGTGGCGCGGGACGAGGCGGGCCGATGATCGCCGGTGGCGGCATGGGCGGTGGAGCCAAAGGCCCAGGTGGACCGAGCGGTGGTGGCGGTGGTGGCCCTCAGATGATGGGCATGGGCGGAGGGGGTGGTGGCGCCGGCGGCGCGTCGAAGTACACATTGACGCTGTCGGTGAACTTCCAGAATCTTTTGAATAAGGTGAATCTGGCCGCGCCTGTCGGCAATCTGTCTTCACCTTTGTTCGGCCAGTCGATTGGGCTCGCAGGAAGCTTCGGTGGTTTTGGCCCCGGTGGTGGATTTGGCGGCGGCAGCTCCGGCGCCGGCAATCGACGCGTTACCATCAGCGCCAGATTTAATTTCTGAAACTTCCGACTTGGAGGGTTAACGAGAAACCAAACCTTCGCGCCCAAGCTGAAAGCACTGACAAGGAAGGTTTGGCACGCATAAGCTCCCGCGTCTCTGGTTCTCAATTCTCTCAAAAGGAGCAAAGTACATGCGTCAGTACGAATCTCGATTACTCCGGCTGATGATGATCCTTATCGTGATGGTTTGCACAGTTGAGGCAAGCGGCGGTATTGGAAAAGCGAGTAGTGATAACCCACTAGCCTGCTGGCTTGCATACAGTTTTCAAACAAGGGCGTGCGGGGTCCCACGATCATGCGAGGCCGGGGACATTGCATGCCGGATGGCCAACCAACCCATCAATGACTGCCTGGATCAGGCCGCGAGTAGCTTGTTCGACTGTCTCGGGGCAGGAGGTCACGGACCCCTCGAGCCGTAGTTTACGAAGCGTTAACTTAATTTCTGAACCTTCGCGTAGTCGACGCGTATAGACGAGAGGGTTACCCTTCTCGTCTATACCTTTTTTAGGAGTCGCTTATGAAAAGATACCTGGCAATGCCCGTATTCCTGATTCTGTTTTGTGTCGCCGCCGCACGGGCTCAGGGGCCTGATGCGGCTAAGTCCAATTCTCCTACCGCACCCCCCCCAGCCAATACGATCGCCGCGGCGCCGGCAATAACCGCAAACAGCACGCCGCTGGAACTTGCGCGCGCGGCGCTGGCGGCGCAGGGCGGCGACAAATTCAAGCATCTGAAGAGCATGATGCTGACCGGCTCGGCTGATCTCTATGCGCCGAACAGTGCGCAGTCAGTTCCCGGCAAGTTCGTGATGGTTACTGCCGGAGAAAAGGTGC
>Ga0137391_10003417_pt1 | contig 12020 bp, 10 predicted proteins | sample 15con2h24BmetaG_FD_101399 | JGI IMG/M metagenome (GOLD analysis project Ga0137391, IMG submission 101399) | Vadose zone soil microbial communities from Angelo Coast Range Reserve, California, USA - 15con2h2.4B metaG | ecosystem: Environmental > Terrestrial > Soil > Vadose zone > Saprolite...
CGCCGGATCTGGCCAGTGATATCGGGCGGCGCTTGGCTGCCCACCGCGGGCAGCGCGGCAAGAGGGTGGCCGAACTCGCCCGAGAGGTAGGCGTGACTCCCAGCCTGATCAGCCAGATCGAGCGCGGCCAGTCCCGTCCGTCGGTGTCCACCCTGTTCGCGATGGCGCAAGCGCTGCAAGTCCCGGTGGACGCGTTCTTCCGCGAGCCGACACCGGCGGCGGTGCCGGCGGTGCCCCCGCTCGGGGCAGCACCCCCGCTGGTGGGGGCAGCGCCTCCGCTGGCGGTGCCGCCGCCCGCACCGGAGGGGTGGGCCGTTCCGGCGCGGGAGCGCACCGGGCCCGACGGCCACGGCCGGTACATGGTCCGCCGCGGCGACCGGGCCACCATCGACATCGAAGGCGGGGTGCGCTGGGAGCGGCTCACCCCGCAGACAATGCGCCACCTCGATTTCTTTGAGCTTGTCTACGGCCCGGGCGCGCAGTCCAACCCGACCCTTTACTCCCATCCGGGCACTGAGATGGTGCTGGTCATGAGCGGGCGCCTGGACATCACCGTCGGGTTCGAGCACTACCGGCTCGAACCGGGCGACAGCATGCAGTTCCCGTCCTCGATGCCGCACCGGTACGCGAACCCCACCGAGGAGACGACCCGCGCGGTGACGGTCATCCTCTACGACTGCCCCGACGACGCCCCTAAGGCACCCCCGGACGCCCGGACCCGGTGACCGCGGCCGGCGTGCCGTGGGCTTATGGCGCGCGGCCGTGGGCCGCGGGCTCAGGCCGCGTGGCCGGGCGGGGCCGCAGGACCGGGCGGGGCCGCAGGACCGGGCGGATCCGCGCCGGGCGGTCCCGCCGGAGAGTGGCGGTAGAACTCGAGCGGCTCGGGCGGCAGCGGCGTGTTCCCGAGGATGAGGTCGGCTGCCTTCTCGGCCAGCATCATGACGGGCGCGTAGATGTTGCCGTTGGTGACATAGGGCATCGCCGACGCGTCCACGACGCGCAGGCCCTCGATGCCGTGCACCTTCATGCTCGCTGGATCGACGACCGACCCATCGGCGGTGCCCATCCTGCAGGTGCATGAGGGGTGCAGCGCGGTCTCCCCGTCCCTGGCCACCCAGTCCAGGATCTGCTCGTCGGTCTCGACGCTCGTTCCGGGTGACAGCTCGCCGTCGCTGTACTTGTCGAAGGCCGGCTGATTCAAGATTTTCCGGGCGACGCGGATAGCCTCCACCCACTCCCTACGGTCCTGGGCGGTGGACAGGTAGTTGAACCGAAGCGCCGGGTGGGCCCGGGGGTCGGTGGACGTGATTTTCACCGAGCCGCGGGCATCGGAGTACATGGGGCCGATGTGGACCTGGTAGCCGTGGCCGCCCGCCGGGACGGAGCCGTCGTAGCGGATCGCGATCGGCAGGAAATGGAACATCAGGTTGGGGTAGGCGACATCGGCGTTGCTGCGCGCGAAGCCACCCCCCTCGAAGTGGTTGGTCGCGCCAGGACCCTTGCGGAACAAGAGCCAGTTCGCCCCGATCCATGGACGGCTGCGCCACTGCAGCGCCGGTTGCACCGAAACCGGGAGCTTGCACCCGTACTGGATGTACACCTCAAGGTGATCCTGGAGGTTCTCGCCGACGCCGGGCAGGTCCGCCACGATGCCGACACCGAGGCTCATGAGCTCGCCGGCGTTACCGACGCCGGAGAGCTGGAGGAGCTGCGGTGAGTTGACGGCGCCGCCGCACAAGATCACGTCCCCGGCGGACACGCGCTGGATCTGCCCCTGGTGCCGGTATTCCACGCCGACCGCGCGAGGGCCCTCGAAGAGGATCTTGGTTGCCAGCGCCCAGCACTCCACCCGCAGGTTCGGCCGTCCCATGACGGGATGCAGGTAGGCCCGGGCCGCGCTCAGCCGCCTGCCACGGTGAACGTTGCGGTCGAACGGGGCGAAGCCTTCCTGCCGGTAGCCGTTGACATCATCGGTGAGCTCGTACCCGGCCTGCTGCACCGCCTCGAAGAATGCCTTGAACAGTGGGCTGGTGGCGGGACCGCGCTCCAGCACAAGCGGCCCCTCGTGGCCACGCCACTTCCCCCCGCCGGCCAGGCACGTCTCCATTTTCTTGAAGTACGGCAGGCAATGCGCGTAGTCCCACGTCTCCATGCCCGGGTCAGCCGCCCAGCGTTCATAGTCCATGGGGTTACCGCGCTGGAAGATCATCCCGTTGATGCTGCTCGATCCGCCGAGCACCTTCCCTCGCGCGTGATAGACCCGGCGGCCGTGCATGAACGGCTCCGGTTCCGACTCGTACTTCCAGTCGTAGAACCTGCTTCCGATGGGATAGGTCAGGGCCGCAGGCATATGGATGAAAACGTCCCACCGATAGTCGGGACGTCCGGCCTCAAGCACCAGCACACGGTTGTCCGGGTCCGCGCTGAGCCGGTTCGCGAGCGCGCTTCCCGCGGAGCCGCCGCCGACGATGACGAAGTCGTACTGCCTTGCGCTCATCGCGCCTCCCCTCATCATGGGCCGCCACGGTCGCCGAGGAGGCCCAGCTGGCGTAATCACCGGGTCTCCGGCCTGAGCCATCCGGGCCCTGGCTAGCTCCCGGCCGGCTCGTCAGCTTTCCTGCTCGTCCGCTTTCTTACTCGCCGGGCGGTAGGTCAGCAACAGCACATCGGGACCGACCTTGCGCGATTCAACGAGCTCAAGGTCGGTCTCGGCCGCGCCGTCCTTGAACAGCCGCTTGCCGCGCCCGAGCACGACCGGGTGCACCATGAGGCGGTACTCGTCGACCAGGCCGTGCTCGCGCAGCGTGTCAACCAGGGTCGCGCTGCCAGCGACGAGGATGTCGCCGTCGTATTGGTCTTTCAGCCTGGCTACCGCGTCCGCGACGTCGCCGCTGATGATCGTCGTGTTATTCCATGTCGCTTCGGTGAGGGTGGTCGAGACAACCACCTTCGGCATGCCGTTCATCCGCTTGCCGAACTCGCCGGCAGTCTCCTCCATCGCCGGCCATGCGGCCGCGAAGCCCTCGTAGGTCACACGGCCAAGGAGCTGGACGTCGCTGGCCTGGAGTTCCCCGAACTTGAACTGCTGGCCACCGGGAGCCGGGAACCGGAAACTCCAGCCCCCCAGTTCCGTGCCCTCACTGCCGCCCGGATCTTCGATGACCCCGTCCAGCGAAATGAATTCGCTGACCACCAGCCTGCCCATCGTGATCTCCTTTCATTGCTGATCGATCAACGCAGCAAGTCAGCGACGGCGACGATACCCGGCTCCACCGCGCGCTCGCTGACGTGGCCGAATCCGAGCACCAGCTGAGGGGGCGCGGTTGTGGGTGCCGCTCGGTGGCGGCCCATCCCGTACAAGCCGACCAGGCGTTCACGCGCGGCTATGACCACCGCCTGCTCGTCGGCCGAGTCCGGCAGGTGCGCGACGGCGTGGAACCCCGCGGCCAAACCGGTCAGCCTGACGCCGGGCGCATGCCGGGTGAGGGCGTCGATAAGCACGTCGCGGCGGCGGGCGTAGATGATGCGCATGCGGCGGAGGTGCCGGTCATACCGGCCGGATTCGAGCAGGGCGGCCACCGCGAGCTGGTCCAGGCCGGATGAACCGCGGTCGCTGATCCGCTTCTCCTCCGCGACCGCGTCGACCAGCGATTCCGGAACGAGCACCCAGCCGAGCCGCACCGCCGGTGCCAGCGCCTTGCTGACCGTCCCGATGGTGAAGACGCGGTCCGGAGCGAGCCCCTGCAGCACGCCGACGGGCTCACGGTCGTAACGGAACTCGGAGTCGTAATCGTCCTCGACAATGAATGCGTCGTTACGCTCAGCCCAGTCCACCAGGGCGTGGCGCCGCTGGGCCGCCAGCACGACACCGGTCGGCGACTGGTGTGCCGGGGTGACCACGACGACGCGGGCGCCACTCGCGTCCAGTGCCGCAACATCTATGCCGAGCTCGTCGACAGGCACATGCACGGCGTGCAGGCCCATCGCGCCCGCGGCCCGTACGGTCTCACTGGTCTCGGCGTCTCCGTAGCCGGGATCCTCGAAGGCGGCGCGCCGGACGCCGAGCCGGGCCAGCGCCCGCAGTACCAGGTTGAGTCCCTGCGCGAACCCGGTGCTCACGACGATCCGCTCCTGATCGGCGGCCGCCGCGCGCACGCGCCGCAGGTACCCCGCGATCACCTGGCGCAGCACGGCGCTGCCGCGCGGGTCCCCGTAGTCGAGGTCCGAGGTAGCCACGCTGCGGCATGCCTCCCGTGTCGCCCACACCCAGTCGCCTCGCGGGAAGCTCGCCAGATCGGGCACGCCTGAGCGGAAGTCCGCGATCAGCCGTGGCGGCGGGGCGGGGCGCTGCACCGGCGCCGGCGCAGCTGGGTACTCGCCTGCCGCGACACGGGTGGCCGAGCCAACCCGGCTCGTCAGGTAGCCCTCCGATAGCAGCTGGCTGTAGCACTCTTGCACGAGGCCACGGGACACGCCCAGCTCACGCGCCAGTTCCCGGGAAGACGGCAACCGCTCGCCGCCATGAAGCCGGCCGTTCCGGATTGCCTCCCGGATTCCGGCCTCCAGCTGGGAGCGCAGCGGCTGAACGCCATCGCGGTCGAGCCGCAGCAGCAGCTCGGGTCCCAAACCGGACCACTGAATCACCATGACATTGGAACTTATCAGTGCTCCGCTTCGACCTTATGGTCAGCAGCATGAGTACTTTGACGCACACAGAATCCACCAGGAACACCAGCGGCGGCACGGCGGGAGGGCGGATCGTCAGCGGTCCCCTGGCCCTGGTGTTCCTGTCGTCCTTCGGCATGCTCACCAGCTTCTACCTGCTGCTTTCCGTGACGCCGATGTACGCGGCCGCGGCCGGTGCCGGGAGCGCAGGGGCCGGGCTCGTGACCGGCGTGCTCCTGCTGGGCACCGTGGCGGCGGAACTTGCCGCGCCTGGCCTGATGAAGAGGTACGGGTACCGGACCCTTCTCGCCGTCGGGGCCGGGCTGCTGGGAGTACCGGCCCTGGCGCTGCTGTCCCCCGGTCCGCTGGTCACGATCGTGGCGGTCAGCGTCGTGCGCGGCCTCGGCTTCGGCCTCGGCACCGTCGTCACGGGAGCACTGGTGGCCATGCTGCTGCCGCCCGGACGGCGCGGTGAAGGGCTCGGCCTTTCCGGCGTCGTGGCCTGCGTGCCGGCGGTCGTGGCGTTGCCGTCAGGTGTCTGGCTCGCCGGACACTATGGCTACGCGGTGGTTATAGGCATCACGGCCGCGACCGCGCTCGTCCCGCTGGCGGCGTGCCCGTGGCTGCCTGGCGCGGCGGTCCGCAAGGAGGAGGCGTGCGCCGACGCCGGGCCGCCGGTCGGGCTGCTCGCTGGCCTCCGGCATGGCGGGCAACTGCGGCTATCCCTCATCTTCGCCGCCAGCACGGTGGCGGCCGGCGTGGTGGTCTCGTTCCTTCCGCTCGCGGCCGGGGCATCCGGCAGCATCGCCGCCGTCGGCCTGCTCGCTCAGGCCGTCTCCGCCACGATCAGCCGCTGGTGGGCGGGGCGGCGCGGCGACCGGCATGGTCACGCGCGGCTGCTGATTCCGGGCCTGGCTACCGCGTCGCTCGGAATGACGGCCATGATCTGGCTGGCGTCGCCGGCCGCTGTTATCGCGGCGATGTGCCTTTTCGGGACGGGTTTCGGGATCATCCAGAACGCTACCTTCGCGCTGATGATCGACCGTATGCCGGCGTCCGGATTCGGCATGGCCAGCGCCCTGTGGAACCTGGCCTACGACGCCGGGTACGGGGCTGGTCCTGCCGTCTTCGGCCTGTTCGTGGCCCACATCGGATACCCGGCCGCCTTCGCCCTCACCGGAGCGCTGATGCTCGCGGCGCTTCCGGCCGCCCGGCGCGAGCGCTCCCCGCGGCCCGCCTGACGCTGGCGGCACGCCCGCTCAGCGGGCAGCGATAGCGCTGGCCACGATCGTGATGCATCCTGGAGACGGGTCCGCATCTGACTCGGCGGCGCGTTCCTGCCTAGATGCTGACGCGCAGGAGCGAAATGATCAGCCCGACCGACGTTGACCAGCAGTTCCAGACCTTCGGTGGCGGCGTATCCAACCTTGACCGCTGCAATCTGTGCGGCGCCCCCCGGTCAGCAACGGCGAGTATGAGGTCCACTACATCGGCGTCAACTGGCCGCACCACATCTTCGTCAACCAGAACTTCAAGGTCGTCGGCGCCAACTAGCGCTCCCCGTCCTCCCGACAGGTGCCCGGTCTTGCCGTGGAAGATCAGTGTCAAGGACGCGCCCTTGGCGCGCCCTTGACATCTGATGAACCCGGTCAATGTGTCCGGAAAAGTGCCCCAAAGTCTCACTGCCTGCGTCTCAGTGCAGGTCAGAGACGTAGGCGGCGGGTGAGTCGGCCTGTAGGCCGGGTTCTGTGCACCCGCTCGCGCGGGCCGGCGGCCATCCATCTGGGACTGCCGTTGCCGGCAGCCTCGTGCGGTCTACCCGCGAGCATCGGGCGGGCCGCCCTCGAACGCTCGCGCAGGCCCCGCGCCCCGAAGAGCGCGGAGCCCTTTTGACCTTGCTCCAGGTGGGGTTTACCAAGCCGCCCGGATCACTCCGGGCGCTGGTGGTCTCTTACACCACCGTTTCACCCTTACCCGTGACCAAGCCGAAGACCTGGCCACGGGCGGTCTGCTTTCTGTGGCACTATCCCGCGGGTCACCCCGGGTCGGCGTTACCGACCACCCTGCCCTGCGGAGCCCGGACCTTCCTCACCGGTTCATGGAATCCATGATCCGGCGCGGCCGCCCGGCCGGCTCACCCGCCGCGCTCCTCAGCATAGGTGCTCACCGCCCACTCGCGCGGGTGAAGGTGCGCGGTGTCGTTGAAGGTCCGCACCACCCCGAGGCCCTGGTCGTGCCAGTCGATCTCGCACATGCTCGCCACGTCGAGGTGCATCCGACGCACCGCGGGCGGCGGGGCGAGCAGCGCATGCCGCAGCACGATCTTCATCGGGGTGACATGGCTGACCACGACCACCGTGGCCCCCCGCTGCGCGTCGAGCACCCGGCCCAGGGCGGGCAGCACCCGCCGGGCGGCGGCACTGAGGCTCTCGCCACCCGGCGGTGCCGCCGCTGAGGCCTTGAGCCAGGCGGCCATCTCATCCGGCCAGCGCTCCGCCGCCTCGGCGTAGCTCAGGCCCTCCCACTCCCCGAAGTCCAGTTCCATCCACGCGTCATCCACCCGCACCGGCGCGCCGGTCGCGCCGGCGACCGCCTCGGCGGTGAGCCGCGCCCGCTGCAAGGGGGAGGTCACGATCGCGTCGATGCCGCCGCCCGCCGCCAGGCGCTGCGCCGCCGCCTCGGCCTGGCGCAATCCGGTGGCGGTAAGCGGGATGTCGCGGCGGCCGGCGAACCTCCGCTCCGGTGACAGCGGGGTCTCCCCGTGCCGCAGCAGCACCATGCTGGTTGGCTTGCCGCGCGCCGAAGTCCAGCCCGGGCCCGGCTGCGGCGCACCCGCCGGGCCCGTGATCCCAGGGGAAGAACCATTACCTTCCGAACGTATTCTCCCCCGCCGCTCACGATCCCCAGCGCCACGCCGTTGCGCGTCATCCATGGCCTTGTTGGCCAGCCGGTCGGCGTGAGTGTTCCGGGCCCGCGGCACCCAGTGGTAGGAGACGCGGCCCAGCCGGCGGGCCGCGTCCCGGGCGGCGGCGGCCAGCGGCTGCAGATCGGGATGCTTGATCTGCCAGCGCCCCGACATCTGCTCGACCACCAGCTTGGAATCCATCCGGACCTCAACGTCGGCCCCCGGAGCCAGGTCCGCTGCCGCCTTCAGGCCCGCGACCAGCCCGGAGTACTCGGCCACGTTGTTGGTGGCCCGGCCCACGCTCTCGGCGATCTCGGCCAGCAGATCCCCGGTCTGCGCGTCGCGCACCAGTGCGCCGTATCCGGCCGGTCCCGGGTTCCCCCGCGAGCCGCCGTCGGCTTCAACGACGAGCTTGCGGGTCACAGGCCGGACTCGGGAGTCCGGACCAGGATCCGGCGGCATTCCTCGCAGCGGAGCACCTCGTCGGGTGCGGCCGCCCGGATGTGGTTCAGGTCCACCGTGTTGAGCGACAGATGGCAGCCCTGGCAGCGTCCCCCGCGCAGGGCGGCCGCGCCCACCCCGTGCTGGGCGCGGAGCTTCTCATACAGCGCCATCAGATCGGCCGGTTCCTCGGCCGCGACCGCCGCCCGGCGATCCTGGGCCTTCCCCGCTTCCTCCGCGATCTCGCCCAGGGCCGCATCCCGACGGGCCACGACCTCGGCGCGCTCGCCCGCGATCTGGTCACGCTCGGCCACGACGGATCGCCGCCTGGTCTGCGCCGCCTCGCTGCGCTCCATCACGTCCAGCACGATCTCCTCAAGATCGGACTGGCGCCGCGCCAGCGACGCGATTTCTGACTGCAGGTTCTCCAGTTCGCGGGGCGAGGACACCTGCCCGGCGTCGAGCCGCGCGCGGTCCCGCTCGACCCGGGCCCGGACCTGCTCGACATCACCCTCGGCCTTGCCCTGCTCCCGTCCAAAGTCTCGGTCCTGCGCCTCCAGGGACGAGATCTCGTCCCGCAGCGCGGCGTCCCTGGCCTCCAGCCGGTCAGCCTCCTCGGTTTCCGGGAGGGTGCGCCGGCGGTGATCCAGACGGCCGAGTTCGGCGTCCAGGTCGGCCAGCTCGAGCAGCCGCAGCTGCGCTTCGGGAGATGCTTTCACGGGTCCCCACGTTAGCCTGCCACCGCCGCAACCGGAAACAATCGGATCGCCGGGCACGGGATCACCGAAACACCATCCGGCCGGGGCCCGCTGGCGGTAAGCCTGGGTGGCATGGAGCTCCCGCGGGCGAGCAGGCCCTTCATGCCCGGCTATGGCATCGCGTCCGCCGATGAGGGGAGCGGGCTGCTTCCCTGGTCATGGGCCGCGCAGCGGCTGACGAGCGCGCAGAACTACTGGGTTTCGACGATCCGCCCCGACAACGGCACCCCGCACGCCATGCCGGTCTGGGGCATGTGGGACGACAGTGAACTCTGGTTCACCAGCGGCGTACAGTCACGCAAGGTGCGGAACCTGATCGCCGATCCACGGTGCGTGGTCACCACCGAGGACGCCGTCAACCCGGTCATCATGGAGGGCACCGCGCGAGTTGTCACCGACCCGGCCAGCCTGCGGCGGGTCATCGATCTCATGAACGAGAAATATTCGACGGACATCGAATTCGGGTTCCTCGACCCCGCGGTGAACGCCACATTCTCCGTCCGCCCGGAGCGTGTCTTCGGGATGGTGCACGGCGATTTCACCGGCTCACCGACGCGCTGGACGTTCGCCAGCTGATTTCAGGCCCGCTGATTTCAGGAGGGCCCAGCTGATTTCAGGCCCGCTGATTTCAGGAAGGCCCAGCTGATTTCAGGAGGCCCCAGCTGACCTAGAAAGGCAGGGCCAGCAGCAGGATCGGCCGGGACGTCGGGTGCTTGGCGCCGCCCGCTGCTTCCACGGTCAGGCCGACCTTGTCCCCCGCCGCGAGGCCGTTCACGACGACCGGAGCGGTCATCCCCTGGTGCGCCGCCGGCAGCATTCCCTCCGGCTTCGCTCCCTTCGCGCCCATCAGCCACAGCTCGTACCGCCGCGACGAGGGCAGGGCCGGGAGCCTCACCGCGGTGAAGACCAGCGCGTGGTCGCGGTGGGACATCACGACCGTGGCCTTTCCGCCGGTGACCGCCCGGGCGGTCATGATGGTCGCGTCCGGCGCGTTCAATACCGCGGCGATCGCGCGGGTGTGCGCCTGCTCCTGGCTGAGATCGTGCTGCGTGTCGATCGCGATGCCGCCGAACGCCAGGGCGACGGCGAACAGGCCGCAGGCGATCGCCATGCCCCAGCGGCGGCCCGGCCAGGCCGAGGTCACGCGGGTCAGCGGCGGGAGTTGCCGGGTCCGCGCGGCGGTGGCGAGCACTCGTTCCCGCAGCAGGTCCGGGGGGCGGGTGACCGCCGCGGCCGCCAGCCGTGCCGTGGCCTCCTGCAGCCCCCGGGCCTCCTGGCGGCAGGACTCGCACACGCCGAGATGCCGGGTGAACCGGGCCCGTTCGGCCCCGGTGAGGGCGTCGAGCGCGTGCGCGCCGAGCAGGGTGTGCGGATCGGTCCGGCGGATCTTCACCAGTCCACCCCCAGACAGTCGCGCAGCCGGATCAGCCCGTCGCGCATCCGCGTTTTTACCGTGCCCACCGCGACTTCGAGCAGGCCGGCGACCTCACGGTAGGTGTAGCCGCCGTAGTAGGCCAGGGTGATCGACTCCCGCTGGAGTTCGGTGAGGGCACCCAGGCACTTGCGCACCCGTTCTGCGTCCAGGCGGGCCTCGACGGTCTCGGCCACGACGTCGTAGGAGATATCCGGTGAGGAAGCGCGGAGCTCTCGTTCTGCTGATGCTTGCCGTGATCTGACCCGGTCGACCGCGCGCCGGTGGGCGAGGGTCATCACCCACGCCGCCCCGCTCCCCCGGCCGGAGTCGAAACGGGACGCGGTGCGCCAGACCTCGAGCAAGACCTCCTGGGCGACCTCCTCGGCCTGCGCCGGATCCCGCAGCACGCTGCGGACCAGGCCGAACACCTGGCCGCCGATGCCGTCGTAGACCGCCTCGAAGGCGGCCAGATCGCCCCGGGCCACCTGGGCCAGCAGCGCGCCGAGATCACCACGGGGCCCGGGCTGCTTGCCCTGGGCGGCCGGCTGGCCCGCTCTCCAGTCATCTGGCCGGTCATCTGGCGATGACCGGGATTCGCTGTCCCTCATCCACACGTCCCTTATTCGTTGCCGAGACTGGCCCGGCTTGGCGCCCGGTCCGGCAATCCCGATCGCGATGGGCTACGAATAGATGCTGTGAGCGCTCCCTCTGACGCACGACGCACCGGCCGCGGCCTGGTGGCCGGGCTGATCACCGGCTTCGTTGCGGTCAGCGCGGGCCAGTTGGTTGCCGGAATCGCCAGGCCACAAGGCTCGCCTGTGGCCGCTGTCGGCAGCATGGCCATTGACTTTACCCCGCCCGCGGTGAAGAGCTTCGCAATCTCGACCTTCGGGTCACATGACAAGCTCGTCCTGGTGAGCGGGGTCCTGGTGGTGCTGGCGGTGTTCGCCGCCATGATCGGTGCGCTGGCCATGCGCCGCCTTCGTTACGGCCTGGCCGGGCTGGCGGTCTTCGCGGTGATCGGCCTGGTCGCCGCCCTGACCAGGCCCAACGCGGAAGTCGTGGACGCACTGCCGACCCTGTTCGGCGCGGCGGCCGGCGCCTTCGCCCTGTCGCAGCTGGTCCGTACCGCGAATATCGCGACCGCGGCGGCCGGGGCCAGCGGGCGCGGCGCCCCGGCCGGCCTGGGCGCCCCGGCGGGCCAGGGCCGCCCGGCCGGCCTGGGCGGCGGGGGCGCCCCCGTGGGGGACGCGGACGGGAGCGGCTCCGAGGTCCCGCCCCGCCCACCTTTCGTGGCCGGGCCACCGCGCCCACTGGCCCCGCTGGCCGCACGGCGGAGCTTCCTGGTCACCAGTTCCGTGGCAGTGGTCGCCGGCGGAGTCGGCCTGGTCGGCGCGCGGACGCTGACCGAACGCTCCACCGCCACCATTGCCAGGTCGGCGGTGCGCATCCCGGCCGCGGCTAGCCACGCGCCCGCCCTGCCACCCGGCACGGACTTCAAAATCAGCGGCCTGAGCCCGTTCATCACGCCGAACGACGCCTTCTACCGGGTGGACACCGCGCTGCTCATCCCGCAGGTGACGACCCAGAACTGGCGGCTGCGGATCCACGGCATGGTCGAGCGGGAGATCAACATCAGCTTCGCGGAACTGCTCCGGCGCCCGCTGATCGAGGACTATGTCACGCTCACGTGCGTGTCCAACCCGGTCGCCGGGCCCTACGTCGGCAATGCCCGCTGGCTCGGTCCCAGCCTGGCCAGCCTGCTGCGCAGCGCCGGGATACGGGCCGGAGCCGACCAGTTGCTGTGCACCTCCACCGACGGCTTCACCTCGGGCAC
>Ga0137391_10003421_pt1 | contig 12010 bp, 10 predicted proteins | sample 15con2h24BmetaG_FD_101399 | JGI IMG/M metagenome (GOLD analysis project Ga0137391, IMG submission 101399) | Vadose zone soil microbial communities from Angelo Coast Range Reserve, California, USA - 15con2h2.4B metaG | ecosystem: Environmental > Terrestrial > Soil > Vadose zone > Saprolite...
CCACAGTGGACCACCGCCGGAATCTTTTTCGCCGCCCACGCGGACGGATTTCTGCGTGGCCACGTCCATGATCCAGAGCTGACCGTAGGGTCGGCCGGGCCGATCGCGCATAGTCACTGTGTAGGCGATGCGCCGCCCGTCGGGCGACAGCTCGACGCTGCCAACGGAGCGCAAGCGTGAAAGGTCGCTGCTGCTCAGACCCTGAGCCCCGCTGAATGGCGCCAAGTTGAGCAGCCCTAACGCACAAAAAACGCAGAAACCAGCGCGAACCAAAATCGATTGCGGTCGCAGACGCATCGAGTTCTCCCCTTGAATTTCAGATAGACGTTTAGCACCGGCAGTGTGTCTTAAGCTTCGCCAGGCCCTGCGGAATCGTTCTCACTTCAAGTATTGGTCTATGAATTCGACCCAGTGGCATAGCCCGAATCTTGCGGTGAGCTGGCTCAATTATCAGGCACGCCCCCCTTAAGCAGATGTCGGATCGCTAGTTTTGCCGGAAGTCTTATGCAAATTACGCGGTATCCTTGCACGCGGGCAGCGGCACAGTCAAGAAAACCGCCGGGAGAATGCGGCGCATTGTCATGCTAGAATCTGCACAAGTTGCCCCGATACTGCATCGGGGTCACACTAACCAATGAGCCGACTCTGCTCCTCCCGTTTCGAGCGAGCGGCGCGCAAACTGGGCTGGATGCGCATCGCCGGCATTGACGAGGCCGGACGCGGCGCGCTGTTTGGTCCGGTGGTTGCCGCCGCGGTGATTCTCAATCCCAAGCGGCGCATTGTCGGCCTGGACGATTCGAAAAAGCTCAATGCCGAACGGCGAGCGGAGTTGGCGCCGCGCATCCGCGAACACGCCCTTGCGTGGGCTGTCGCCGAAGTGGACGCGCAGCGCATCGATGCCTGGAACATTTACCAAGCATCGCGCCAGGCGATGACCGCCGCGCTGCAGCAACTGGCAATTCCACCCGATTACTTGCTCATTGACGCGATGCAGCTCGACGTTTTGATCGAGCAGAAATCATTGATTAAGGGCGATGCACGCAGCATCTCCATCGCGGCAGCCTCGATCTTGGCAAAAACGCATCGGGACACGCGAATGGAAGAGTGGGACGCGGTATATCCGCAATACGGTTTGGCGCGTCACAAGGGCTACGGCACGCCGGACCATCTCGAAGCCTTACGCCAACATGGTCCGTCGCCGCTTCATCGGCATTCCTTCGCCCCCGTACGCGATTCTGCCTGCTGGGCCGCTGGTGCGACGCAAGCGCCACTCCCTCTCGAGATTTAATTGTTGGTCTTCGCTGCTAGGCTGTGAAGAACAAGGTTGACTATTTCTTTGGGTCTTTTTGCGCTCCAACGATCACTTCCTGTTTGGCATCGTCGAAGCCGACTCGCTGGCCGGACTGGATTGCCGCGATGGTCATGCACAGCGCGATGGAGTGGCTGTAGCCGGCTTCGATGTTGGCATTCGGTGTCTTGCGGCCGCGTACGCACTCCATCCAATTGCGCATGTTCGCGGAGGTCGCTTCATCCACTCCTGCGCTGGCGCTCTTGTCGATGGCGCCAGGTGCCTCGGCTAGCGAGCGCTCTGAGAGCAGGTTCGGTTTCATTCCAATTTCTTTGGCGTACTTGTCTTCGAGTCCGCCCTCGGAAGAAATCCTGTTTTTGTCGAGGTCCAGAGATCCCCCATTGGAGTAGTAAATTTCCTTCACGTCGCCCGCCGCGTTAGTCTGCCGAGAGGAGTACACAACCTGGAAGCCTTTGGAGGGATCATCCAGCGGGCCGTAGTCAAAAACGGCCGTCATGGTGTCCCAGTTTTTCCGGCCATCGTGCCATAGATAGATTCCTCCATTCGCAACGACGCTGCGGGGGCGCGGCAAGCCGGTGAACCAATGCACCGTGTCGATTTGGTGGACCATCCATTGATCGGGAATGCCGGAGGAGTACGGCCAGAACAGACGGAATTCGACGTACTTGCGCGGGTCAAACGGCACGGAAGGACGATTGACCAGGAATCGTTTCCAATCAACGTCTTCCTCGCGGAGAGAGGCAACCAGGTTGGGACGCCGCCAGCGGCCGGGCTGGTTCACGTTCCAGGTCATTTCCACGCTGACGATGTCTCCGAATTGTCCCGAGCGCATGAATTCGTAGGCGCGCTGGTAGTTCGCTGCGCTGCGGCGCTGCGTCCCGATTTGCACGATCTTGCCGGTATTCCGAACCGCTTCCCGAATGGCGCGAGCATCGGCCATGGTATTGGCGAGGGGTTTTTCGATGTAGGCGTCGCGGCCAGCCGTCACGGCTTGCACGCCATGCTGGGCGTGTTGGAAGTCCGCGGTTGCGACAATCACGGCGTCAACATCTTTGCGGTCGTAGAGTTCTTCGTTGTTTCGCGCTGCGGCGATGGTCCTGCCGGTGACGTACTGCAAGTGCGTGATGCCTTCCTCGCGGCGCTGCCTCCAAATATCCGAGAGAGCGGCCAGTTCGAAATTCAATTCCTTGGCCTGCAGCTGAAAAGCCGGGACCAGGGCATAACGCAACCGGTCGGAGAACCCGACAACGCCCACTCGTACGCGGTCGTTCGCGCCGATGATGCTCGCATAACTGGAGGCGCGGCTGCCAAGAGCGGCGCCCGCCAAGCCTGCTCCCGCTGCCTTCAGAAACGTACGCCGCGAATTTTTTGCCGTCGTCATGCTGGCCTCCGCCGGCGAAGCGCGATCAAAGCGCGCCTGCCTTACTCAGTTGATCCTTCATTCCCGCCATGCTTTGGCGCGAAGATTCTTCCGCGGAGCCCGCGCCCTTCCAGTGCGTTTCAAGGCTCATGGTTCCGGAGTATCCGGCCTGCACCAGAGCGCGGAACTGGCCGACGTAATCGATGACGCCCCTGCCCATTGCCGCCCATTCGTACGTGCCGTCCGCTTTGCGCACCACATCTTTGCAATGCATGTGCCCGATGCGTTCCTTGGGAATTTTTGCGAACCCGTCCGGAAAGGCGATCTCGCCGCGATAGGCCGCATTCCCAGGATCCCAGTTTAATTTGAAGTTCGGCAACTGAACGGCCTGAAGAGTACGCCCGGCTTCAGCGCCGGTCGCGGTGTTGCAGGCGAATTCATTTTCGAGAAGCAGAGTGATGTTCTTCGACGCAACTTGAGCAGAGGTGTCACGGAGTTTGCTGTCCATCGAGACTCGGAAGGGCTTGGGATCGTCCAATCTCCAGAAATCGAAGCAGCGGACGCGATCCGTGCCCAGGGCCTTGGCGATCGCGATGGAGCGTTCCAGCACCTCTCCTTGTTGCGCGAAAGTATAGTCCGCGCCGAATTGAGGTGTCTTCGGGCTGTATTTCGAAGGGGGCGCTCCGGGCCAGTCCGTTTTGAAGAGCGGGCTGGCAATGTCGGTGACCTGAAGACTGAATTTTCCCAGTAGCCGCCGTACTTCGGCGGTTTCCTTTTCGTCGAGGTTAATGATGTTCTTGTTCCACAGGGTTCGCAGCTCGATGTAAGCCAGGCCGAACTCTTTGGAAGCAATTTCCATGGCGTGGCCGAGATCCTGCGTGATCTCATCGGTGATGATCGAAAGCTTGAAGCGGCCGCTCATCACTGGTAGAGGCGAGGCACCAGAGCCAGAACGGCAAAGGAGCGAGGATGCAGCTGCTCCGCCAAGGGTCGCAAGAAAATTACGACGCGATGCGAACGAATACATGGGGTGTTCTCTCCCTTTTCGCGACAAGGACTATTGCGGGATGGTATCACTTTCCGTTCCGCGATCAGCCCGCCGCTGGGCCGGAATCAGAGGAGAACGAAGGAAAAAGAGTTCCACTGTTCATTCGCTTTGTTTTCGCTGACGAATTTCCCGGAGGGAAAGGGGATAACTGCCTGCTCACAAGAGGTTCTGCGTACATTGACTTGTCTTTTTCCCGCCTGATAGCGTAACCAAGTAGCGTTCTGAGCCGTTCCGCTACCGCAGCAATTTGAGGAGAGCCTGTGGGGCAGACTCCAGGGGGAGATTTGTCCCTGTTCGCGCATGGCCTATAACAAGAGCAAGAACGTTGAAGCCGCACAAAAGTTGCTAAACCAGGGCAAAGTCGCCCAAGCCATCGCCGAATACCAGAATATTCTGAAGTACGAGCCTCGCGATCAGGTCACGTTGATGACCATCGGCGAGCTGTATATCCGCCAGGGCGAGACGTTCCAGGCCATCGACTACTTCGAACGCCTCGCGCAGATTTTTGTCGGCGATGGATTTCTGACGAAAGCAATCGCGGTTTACAAGCGCATCGCCAAGCTCGCGCCTGAAGAAATCCGCCCGCTCGAGAAGCTTGCCGACCTCTACGTTCAACAGGGGGTGATGAGCGAGGCCCGGCCTCTTTTCCTACAACTGGCGGAGATCCACCTGAAGAACAATCGCCAGCCGGAAGCCGTCGGTCTCTTGAAAAAACTTCTGCAGGCCGAACCCGACAATCTCCGCATCCAAGTCCGTTTGGCCGATTTGTACCAGGCCATGGGACAGACGCGGGAGGCCATCGAGGCTTATGTTTCCGCTTCGCAGCGGGCGCTGGCCCGCGGTGACCATGGAGAAAGTGAAAAGCTCGCGGACAAGGCACTGAAACTCGAGCCCAACAATCTGGCCGCAGTCATCATCAAAGCGCGTTCATATTCTTCACAGGGCAATCTCAACAAGGCTGCGCAGCTCCTGGAACAGGCGGCCGATCTCGAGAAGGGCGGCGAGCAGACCGAACTCCTCCTCGATCTTTATCTAAAGAATTCCGACTGGGACCAGGCCTCGGCGCTCGCCCATCGCGTATTTGAAGCAGACGAGAAAAATTTTGGGCCGATGCAAAAGGTTGTCGAATTGCTGCTGCAATCCGGGAATGGCGAAAAAGCCATGGAAATCCTGGAAAAGTCGCGGCTGCCCATGATCGACGCCGGGGAGCACGAGGTTGTCGGGAAATTACTCAACGAGCTTGCGGCAAGCATGCCTGGCAGTATCGAACCGCTGGAATGGCTCGTGGAATTGTACGGCCGCACCAGCGATTCTTTCCGCTTGCCCGACGCGCTGGCGCAACTGGGAGATGCCCTGGCTGCCGATCACCAGTGGGAGCGAGCAAAGAAAACCTTCGAACAGCTCCTCGACCGCGAACCTGAGAGCGATTCGGCAAAGCGCAAACTCAATGGCGTGCTCCGCAAGATGGGACTCCTGACGACCGGAGAAGCGGAGGAGCTTCCCGAGGAAAATTTGCTGGCAGATATTCCGAAACCTCCCGCTCCCAAGTTGCCTGTCGAGGACGAGGAATCCGCTCCCAAAATACTAGCCAAACCTGCAGTCAAGTCCGGCGAGCCCGCGCTCGACGAAGAGACGCAAAAATTCATCGCGCAGTCGCTCACCGACGTGGACCTCTTCGCCAGCTACGGCCTCACGCAGAAAGCCATTGGGTTGCTTGAGGCCATCCTGCGCCGCGCACCGCGCCACACGCCGACACTCGAAAAGCTCCTCGACTTTGTACTTGGCGCAGGCGACGACCGCCGCACCGCCGAACTCGCCGCGCTGCTGGAACAGATCCACAGCCAAGCGGGCGACAAGCGCAGCTCCGAACGGTTCGGGGAATTGCGCCGCCGCTTCCAGCGTGCCGCTGGTTTGACGGACGAGGAATTGGCGAGTGCTGTTCCTGCGGCACGACCCGCGTCGGCAGATGCTGCCGAACCAGAGCTGGGGGCTGTTTCGATACCCGAAATCGCCGCGGAACCCGCTCCGGAAGAACCAGCGTCCGCTCGGGTGCCCGCCCCCTTGGAGGAAGCGCGTCCCGCGCCAGTCGAAGTGAACGCCGTTCCCGTGCAGCCGGACGTGCAGGAAGTCGATTTGTCCGACGAATGGGCTACCCTTCTCGAAGAGACGCGTCCCAGCGAGGCGACCGTTGAAGCTCCTGCCCCAGCGCCAGCTAAGCCCGCGGCCGGACCCATGCGTCACACGGAACCTGGGGACGTGGAAGAGTTCCAGATTGGCGAGGAAGCCCCGATTGTTCCGCCGGACGATGTACTGGCGTCCGCCGCGTTCGAGGTCGCTGGCAACGCTCCCGCAATTCCGCTCGAACCGGAACCCATCTCCGAAAACGCGAGGGAGATGCCCGCAGCGGCTAAGCCTAAACAAGTACCAGCGGCGAAGGCTCCGCAGAAACCTCCCCAGACAAGCGAGCCTGAATTCGAACTCGAGCAGGAATATGAGCTCGTACTGGAAGCTGAACCCCTCGTCCCGGCGTACGACCAGCGGCCACCTGAAACCCCGATGGCCCCTCCCAAGCCGGAGCCCGTCGCGCAAAACGCCACGCCGGCGCCCCCCGCGGGCAGCGGTTTTGCTTCCGATCAATTCCTGGCCGATCTTGCCAGCGAAATCGATCAGCTCGGCATTGGCGGACTCGCACCAGGATTTTCGGGAACGATGCCCAATGCTCAGCCGGCGTCCGTCGCGAAGCCGCAGGCGGTGCCCGCGCAGTCTGGCGAGTCCGGTCCGCTTAAGGAAGTGTTCGACGAGTTTCGCGCCGAGCTGGGTGAGATGGGCGCGGAGGACGAAGACCTCGAAACACACTACAACCTGGGCATTGCGTTCCGTGAAATGGGGCTCCTCGAGGAAGCCATCAGCGAATTCCAGAAAGTTGCCAAAGCCAGCGATCGCGGGCGCGCCTTCCGCTACACCATGCAGTGCTGCACGCTTCTGGGCCTGGCCTTCATGGAAAAGGGCCAGCCGGCCATCGCGGCGATCTGGTATGAGCGTGCTCTGCAGACCCCCGGCAATGATCCGGAAAGCACGCTCGCCTTGCGGTATGATTTGGGCGTAGCTCAGGAATCGGCGGGGGAGCCTGAAGCGGCGCTGAAGAGTTTCTCCCAGGTCTACGCGATGAACATCGACTATCGTGACGTGGCCGAACGCATCGCTGCCCTTCAGAAGCCCATCCGTTGATCCTGGACCATTCCTGACAGGACGGGATTCCGCTCATCCATGAACCGGATTTATCGCGCACTACTGGTCGTTCTTGCGTTCGAGATGGGCGCAATGCTCCTCTATCTGCCGTGGTCCGGCTATTGGGAGCAAAACTATTTTCTTAGCCACTATCCTTCGCTTATGCGCATTGTGCTTCATCCGTCTTTCCGCGGCGCGGTGAGCGGCGTCGGAGTTTTGGATATCCTCCTGGCAATCGGCTGGATCGGTTCGCGCCCGGGGCCTGATCGTGTCCCGCCTCAATAACTCATCTTCCGGCCTGCTCCTCTGCTACGTGACGGACCGGCACAGCCTCTCCGGAATCGACGCTCGGGAGGCACGGGAAACTCTCTTGCTGAAGATCGGAGCCGCCGCAGCTGCTGGCGTCGATTGGATTCAGATTCGGGAGAAAGATCTTTCTGGAAGAGAATGCGGCTTGCTCACGCGTGAAGCTTTGCAACGGGCCGCAAAATCGCGGGCCAGCGAGGGAGTTCCAACACGCATCCTGGTAAACGATCGGCAGGACGTCGCGCTCTCGGAGCGCGCCGGCGGTGTGCATCTGGGCGAGAACAGTCTTCCGCTGCTGGAGGCAAAGAGGCTTGCGAACGCCCAAGCCCAAAGCCAGGATTTCCTGATTGGTGTTTCCTGTCACTCTCTGGAGGCAGCTAGAGCGGCCGCCAGCGGCGGCGCGAATTATCTATTTTTTGGACCCGTCTTCGCCACGCCGTCGAAGGCGGCATTCGGCGCGCCACAGGGGCTTGAGCGGCTCGCCGCAGTCTGCCGCGCGGTTTCCGTCCCCGTGCTCGCCATCGGAGGAGTTACCGTCGAAAACGCAATTACCTGCCTTAGGGCAGGCGCCTCCGGGATTGCTGCCATCCGGATGTTTCAGGATGCAGGCAACATTTCTTCGGTCGTGGCATCTCTTCGGGCAAGCTCCGGTTCCCTACCGGGCTTGAGATAGACTGCGCTCCGGTCTGAACTAATTATGGGGTGCCGCCGCCAATCACCTGCGGATCAAATACGCGAGTACCATCTACTGTGATTCGGTATTCATATACGGTGAGCTCGGGCAATCGTTTCCCTCCGGCCGAGTGGGCGTGCTGGTTGTCAAATTTCTTTTCATTGTCCTTGAACGGAGAATCCTTCTTGAACTCGACCAGAAATTGGTGCCCGTTCGCATTCCAGGTGACTGTGTTGTCCTCGCAGACGTACACTGCCTGCGGCTGCGCACCGTTGTTTAGGTTTACGTTCACTATTTGGTCTTCGCAGGTAAATGATTTGACCTTCTTCGCCTGCTTGCACCCGCTCGCTCCCAGCGCGAGGAGCAGAATCAGTGCGAATCGCTTCCCATAACCGGCCCCCACTGGCAAGGACTGCATAACAACCTCCTTCACTCTGCTAAATTAGCGTTGGATCAGCCTCAGGAACCTTGGATTGCCCCGCAAACCATCAAAATTAGGTGTGTCACCCAGCGTCGCGGGCGAAATGCCCCCCGCGACGGCTTTATCGAGTGCTTCCAGAGCGCGCTGCGTGTCGCCGAGCTGTTGATAGACAATTCCGGCGTTGAAGAGCAGTTCCGGGCTCTTTGGCTTGAGGCGCAGAGCGGCGCCCAGATTGTCAAGCGCGGGCTTTCGTTCTCCCTCCATGGCGTGATACAGGGCGAGACTGCTCAGCGCCTCGGCATCGCGCGGATTGACGCGCAGTTTTTCTTCTCCCAGCGCGATAGCCCTGCCATAGGCCCTCGCGGCTTCGGCGCGTCTCCCCGGGGCCCAGTAGTACGCGTCTCCCAGATTTCCCCACAGCTGATAATTCTTTTCGTCCAGCTTCACAGCTTCTTCGAAGTGCTTTGCTGCCTCGGGATAGTGCCGCATTTGAAAATAGGCAGTGGCAAGGTTCGAACGGGCGTCGGCTGTCGCCCGGATGCTCAGCGATTGTTCGAGAAGCGGGATGGCTTCGGCGTATCGGCCCTGCAAAATGCGGACGCCGCCAAGGTTGTAGTAACCGGTAAAACTATCCGGGGCGAGTGAAACTACTTGCGAGTACATCGCTGCGGCATCTTCGTACCGCGCATGATGCTGGTAAAAGAGACCGAGCCAGTTGTACGTCGCCCAGTAGTTCGGGCGCAGCGCAATCGCCTGCTTGAACGTTTTTTCGGAGTCATCCAGCCGGCTCAGCTGCTCGTACGCATAGGCGAGACCTCCGTGCGCGGAGTCGCTCGTCGGTTCCAACTCGACCGCCCGGCGGTATTGCTCGAGTGCCTTTTCGTAGCTGCCTGTGCCGACAAACACTCGGCCGAGGCAGAGGTGAGCCGCCGCAAGCGCGGCGTCACTCTCAGCTGCCTTCTGGCAATTCTCGATGGCTGCATCCGCCCACTGCTTGTCGTGCGTCAACTGGTACTTGCGCCAGTAGGCTTCGCCAAGTCCGGCGTTGGCAGCGGCAAAGGCCGGGTCCTTCTCAAGTGCGTGGTGAAAAACTTTGATGGCATTCTCTACATTTTCGAGCTTGACGTAGTCCTGCAAGTAGCCGCGGCCCTGAAAATAAAAATCGTAGGCAGCAGGCTGGGCCGTGCCGTGAGCCGCAAGCGACTGCTTCTCCTGGGGTGCCAGCTGGAGCTCCATAGCTGCGGCCACGCTTTCAAAAACGCGATCCTGCAGCGCAAACGAATCAGTGGCAGCCTCCGTGATCGTGCCGCTGTGCATTTGCTGCCGCGAACGCGCATCCACGAGGCCGTAATTCACACGCGCCTGGTCTGCCGCGCGCTGGACACTCAAAATCAGCACCAGGTTTACGCCGAATTGCTGCCGTGCCGCATCGATCGTTGTGGCATGTTTCTCGCGCATCTCGCTCATCGGAATCACTGCTAGCTGGTGGCGTGCGCTCAGCTCGCCGAGGCGCGAGCTCAGCGTTTCTGCCAGGCCACTCTCAAAGGCGGACTGAGCTGCAGTGCCGCTACTCGCCGGAGGGAGCACTCCGAGCAGCACCTGTGAGGGTACGGACGCGGATCCACCGTGCTTCCTGAACTTCCCTCCGCGAAGCGCAAGGATGCCCGCGACAGCCAGCAGAACCACTGCCGCCGCGGCGGGTACGGCGCGCAGCGCGCGTGGGGATTTGATACGGGGCGCCGCAGCACCTATTTGGCTTGATGGGGTCAAAGCCTCCAGCGCGGCGCGCACTTCACCTGCGCGCTGATAACGCCTGCCCGGTTCCTTCTCGAGACAACGGTTAATCACCCTGGCGAGCCCGGGAGGCGAATGCGACGGAAGTGCCGGAGGCGCGTTTCGCAGGATCGCTGTGCAAAGCCGGTACAGATTCTCCCCGTGGAAAGGGCGCGTCCCTGAGGCCATCTCATAGAGCACGACCCCGAGCGACCATAGGTCCGTGCGGGGTGAAGCACCTCCTCCCTCAAACTGCTCGGGAGCCATGTACGGCATCGTTCCTGCCAAGCCTGCGCTTGCTTGGGTCGAAACTGTCTCCAGCGTTTGCTTGTCAAAATCCGCCGGATCGCCCCGCCGCGCCAAGCCGAAGTCCAGAATCTTTGCGTCGCCCCCCGGCGTCACGATCACATTCAGCGGTTTCAAATCGCGGTGAATCACGCCACGATCGTGCGCGTGTTCAAGAGCGGAAGCGATTTGCTGTCCGTAGCGAATAATCGTTTCAACAGGGAGACCCCCCGGGCGAATCAGCTTCGACAGCGGCTTGCCCTCGACATATTCCATGACGATGAACACTTCGCCGGACTCTTCGCCGACTTCGTAAATCGCGCAGATGTTCGGATGATTCAGGGATGATGCCGTGCGCGCTTCGCGGCGCAGGCGCTCGTGGACTTCGGGATCAGCTCCAGCTCGTTCAAAGAGAAATTTGAGGGCGACGGTGCGCCGCAACTCCGTGTCTTCGGCTCGATAAACAACGCCCATCCCGCCGCTGCCCAGCGGATCGAGAACACGGTAATGAGACACCACGGGGTTTGGCAAGGTACACCGCCGGGAGACTGCGCAGGAACGGGCCGGGAATTACCACGCAGCGGCTGCGCACCCCAAGCCACTGGTGGGCCAAATCTTAGACTCCGCGACCCCTCAAGTCAACGCAACGGTGACCCCTTTGGGACAGTCTCCGCTCACCAGTCGGTCATCGAGGAAGCGGAAGCGAGATAAGCCAATGACCGCCTGTTCAGGCAATGACCGCGTCATGCCATACTGTGCGGTTCCCAGTTCACTCTTCCATGAGTCGCCGAAGAAGACGTATCTGCCCCGCATGGTAGATGTCGTGAAACGCCACGCCGTAGAGTTGCGGCATTACTTTTGCGGCCCGCCCGGTGCGCAACACTTTGACCACCGTCCCGTGCAAGGCCCGGTGTTCTAGCTCGAGCAACTTCCTATCGGCGCTCCACGCTGCCTCATTCAAGTTGCCTTTTTCGGGCCTAGCAAAAAAATTGCTGCCCTTCAGCGCGAAAGAACCGCGCTTCCCGCCATCGATCCTTCGCCGCACGGCATACTTCCAGTACGCCGCATGGAGCGTCACTTCCCAGATGTTGTGCCGGCCGGCTCCGGGGCGCCAAGCGGCTTGCTTTGCGGTTACTCCCTTGAGGGATTGCTTGAGGTTCGGTCCATGCCAGGTCTTTTTCTCATAGGCTTCAGCGAGCAGCGCGAGTAAGAGCTTAGCGGAATCCACGGGGCCTCCTCAGGGGGGTGCCAGTGAGAGATTCCCGCAAAGGATGGCGCGCTCGCTCCTTCGTGTCAACGCCCGGCTCGCTTACTGTGAAGGATTCGTCCCGTGGCCGGAAGAGCCCGTCTATTCTCTGCTCTCTTGTATTTGTACAGTCGCCGGTCCGCCGCCTCGATAAGTTCAGCGGCAGTTCTGCCGTCATCTGGATAGATGCCTATGCCGATGCTTACGCTGAGGGGTTGCTCCTCTTTGTCAGTTCGCAATCCGGTCTCGATGCGATGCGCGACCTGTTCCGCCATCCCCTTGTCTGAGTCGATCAGTACGACTGCAAACTCATCGCCGCCGTACCGCACCGCCAGGTCCGTCGAACGGCAGTGCTCATTCA
>Ga0137391_10003424_pt1 | contig 12008 bp, 10 predicted proteins | sample 15con2h24BmetaG_FD_101399 | JGI IMG/M metagenome (GOLD analysis project Ga0137391, IMG submission 101399) | Vadose zone soil microbial communities from Angelo Coast Range Reserve, California, USA - 15con2h2.4B metaG | ecosystem: Environmental > Terrestrial > Soil > Vadose zone > Saprolite...
AATCTTCAATAAGGTGTGTATGTGTGCTCTAGCGACACCAAGCCCCACCATGGCTAGACCAGGGTCAGTTAGATGAACCCCATTGTGGGGTTGGGCGCCAACCCTCAAGGAGGTCAAGTCAGGGGGGGATGATGTGATTAAAACCCGACAATTAATTTACAAGATTAGGTGTGCCGTTCGAGCCGAGAGTACGCGCACCTGGGCGCTCGGTTTCAACCGCTCCTGCAGACCTTTAACATTTGCTGTGCTCGCCTCACATCTTTGGTCGCAGGTGGGCCGGTGGATAGTTCCGGTATGCGTCAACGCACCGCCTACGATAACCGCTAGGTTGTAGGATACCTAACCCAATCTTGTATCACCACTGAGTTCGCTAAAACCGTGGCATTCGTGGCACCGCGGAACGCCCATAAATGTAATGTGAATTGTTTCGTGCTTCGCGAACGACTAATTCGAAGTGGCACGCAACGGTCAGGCCAGGATGGACCAGCGTGAGAAACGTAAGATGTCCGTTTGACCCATACACGTGGACTTACTAGGCGCACATGTAAGGTTTGCGATAACCAAGAGAAATTTTTGGGAACGAGGATGCGTGACAAATTGTGTGTGGCGCTAGAGTGATAGCAACCTAGATGTGTCTCATTGCGATACGGCATGGTAAGTGCCTGACGTTCCCAGTTTGTGCCGAGCGCAGTCCATCGTGCTTCTCCGCGTCAAAACCAATTTGACGACGAGACACGAAAAGGATGAGAGTCCAAGTCTACTATCAACGGTCTTCACTGTCTGCGAGGAATATAAATACCTCACCGACCACACAAGGACAGCAAAGGTAACGAGAAATGCTCACTCAATGTTAGGTGTTCGGCCAACGAAAGAGGAGCACAACACCGTATTCCCAGCCCACGAGGTCCTTCGTCACGAAGCGCCGTCAAGAAAAAGAAGCACCGCAGTTACATATGTGGAGAGTGCCCTCGCTTCACAATAAAAATGGCATCGCGTGTCCACACCCCTGGGCACCTGGATTCCTAGGTTAGACCGGCGCGTTCTAGCATTTATACTTCACAACATTCATTTGACGAGATATGAAAATAACGATCTGAGGATTGAGTCTGATATACGTAGTTTGAACCTCATCGGGCTGCTGATGACCAGTATAAATAAATACACAGAAGCCATAAGACAGCAACAGTGACCAGAAATCCCTCACCTGGTCGTTCCCAACCCTCCCCTCCCATCTCGGCATTGACACACGCGCCCACGTAGTCTCCAAAGTGACGCAGAGTCCCTCGCCCCTCGACACGCCCTGGCAGCAGACAGAGAGTGCTCAATGGAAGACCAAGGCATCCAATATATGAACCCCATACGAAGCTCCGCTGAGTTGCTAGCGAACAGTGCAGTTGGGTGTATCCCCCTAACAGCAAGACCGGATACACCCATAACTGCGGATTTGCGATTTCAGATATGGTGGTATTGCCTTGGTCCGCCCTGTGATCAGGTATGGCTCTGATTGGACAATTGCACCGGCGGTCATTGATATGTACCCACCTAGGCAACGCAACTTCTGCAGGAGTCATGGCCGCCAGGGTTGGGGTCTGGACCACCGGGGCTATCGCCGGAGCAGATACCGGAACCCGGCTCTCGGGTGACCACACTTTCCGACACCGATGGGAACTTTGTGCACAGGTTTGAGACATTTGCAGATGATCAAATTCGCGTAAATGGAACCGGATTGGTCAGGGTGAGGGAGCGCAAACTCGGTCTCGTTGAAATTACACTAATACAAATGGCGAATAAGGAGCAAGACGATTCTCTACAACTCACCAGAGATTACCTTCCTGGACAGAATTCGCAGTTCGTTCATGGAAACAATATCTACCCCTGTGGTCCTAACCTGCTTTTCAACGCATCTCACGGTCAATCATCACCCGTATTACCACAGCAGTTCGAAGACACTCAACTGATATCGTCCTCTCCTACCCAACATTATTGGAGTCAAATTGTCGAGGCAATTGGGTTTACAGATCCTGGGCAAGTCCTAGAAATGGGAAGCGCACAGAGCATCAAGCGTGGTGGAAGAGGTCCCAAGGAGTGGCTCTGTAGTCATAACAACTGCAACAAAAAATATCGACGACGCCAAGAGCTTGAGCGGCATACAGTAGACAAGCATAGGGTACTGCACAAGTGTCCTTTCTGCAAAATCAGGTGGACCCGCCCTGAGAGGATAAGAAGTCACCTCATTGACCAGCACCAAGATCATTTCACCGAGGAGGAACGCGGAGAGATTCGTGGCTTGCGAGGTCGGAGAGACACGCTTGGCTTCCTCGCGAAATACCGAACCTCGAGGCTTCCGACCAGTAAGGTGTTCTGACCACGCGCTCCCAGTTTCTCCTGGCCCTTTCTCTGGTCGACATCGGTAACAGGATGGGGAGTTAACAGACATCAGGCAGGATCCAGATGGTTTGTGGTGTTTGTTTCATAGTTAGGCAGGTCCGTATTAGTCGCGTGTGAGGCTAGCAAATTCCCGTGTCAGTCTGTTATTATTGATAGTGCAGAAAGGTTTCGCTCTACCATGACGCTAAGACCGCAAGTCCGATCTGGCGAAGTGTTTCATTTGTGTAATTGTAGTCCGTATTATAAACATGACCATTGATTTGAGCGAGCAGAAGGACTCACTTTTCTGCTCGCTTATTGGCCGCTAATAATTGGGAGATTGGGCTGGAACTTGAAAGCCAACCCCCGGTTGTTCGGGGGAAAAAAAACCTAATAAGCATCTTGAGCCTTGAGGAATAACAGGGATTTAATAAGTTCTCGCCACCACGGGAGGGATTTGCAGGAACGTGGAGGCTCGGAGATGTTGCAAACAGCGAAGGCTCCAAGAGTAACTCTCGGACAAAGCCTAGGGCGATTGGGAAGATTGAGGGAGAGACGGTGGAGAAGCGAGTTTGAGAATATGTCCGACCGGTAAAATCCGAACCAGAACAAGAAGAGGGTTGTTCTGCGCTATTAGCGCGCGCACCAGCACACATGCAGTACAATGACTCTGCTCGTATGTCATGCCGATTGGTAGAAGTTAAGTGTTGTAGGTACGAATAAAGAGATGTTAACCTTTCATGGCATGCAATAATACAAGGCGCAACTGGCTCGAGAAGCCCAAGAGCAGATTAATGTCAAAAGTACTACTATACTACTATCTCGAACTCGCGGGCTGGTCTAAGTAGTTTCCCATATTACACCCCGCGATTCGGCCGGGATGGTCAGCGTCATTGTTTATGGTCGACATCGGCTGGAAGTACATTAAATTCAATGTCGAGCCGGCAAGCCCCGGTAGCGACGTTATCTCAGATGTGGATGGCAGCCACCTCCTGATGCTATTTCATGAGCAGATGGACTAGGGGTAAAGCCGGTAAAGAATGATATCCATTCAAAGGAAAGGATCTGCGTATACTATCTCCTTCGAGTGACCACCTCGAGATCCTAGTTGAACGGTTTTATGAAAACCAATAAACAACAAACAAACACAAAGAACATATAATCTAAGACGCACGTGATCGTGAGTTACAACCAGCTAACGCACGTCGGACTCCTGAATGGCCTTCGTCTCGTACCGTCAAAGTCTCTCGGATGAAGTGGATGTAGCATCCTCTCCTCCCAGATCTGTGTATACCACTACTACACTTCTGTTAAGTGCGTTCCCCAATGAATTACACCCGCCACAATTAGGCTTCTTCCTCTTGTGTGAGCTGCGGCGCCAGTTGAGAATCTCATCCCTCACCCTACTAGTATCTTCCTTGATGATGCACATGAATAGATCGGTTTGTGCGAGTTCGCGCATGCAATCCCGGATAAAGTGAAGGAATTCCTTCAGCATCGGAGGGGTGTTGTCCTACTTGCTATCCATTGTCTCCTATATATTGAGCATAAACGACATGGCACAGTACTTGAGTCGCACTGGCAGATGAGCATTTTTTATTTGCTTCCTATTATCTACTGCGGCGGTGTGAAAAGACACCTGAACGGTGCCAAATAAAATGTGTGGGACCATAAAAGCGATCTCGCTTCAGCAGGCCAAGCGAGGAATAAGGCAAGTCTTGACCACGAGTGCGGACACGATTTTATTTCTCAGAAGGATATGGAGCACACGGCTCTGCAAAGATAACCAAATATCATATCATATATCATTCCGTAATTAATCCGGTCGTCTGCGTGCCTAGGGAATGACGGAATGACTTATTATTCACCTACATAATCAGGGGAAGACGTTTCCAGCCCACTGGCACTCATGTGCGCAACCCTGGCATCGTTATCAATCTGACAGTAAGTTTGATCAGACGCTGGTGTAGGTGTCCTCCGAAGCCATAATAACACTGCCAACTCGAAGACCGCAAGGAATGAAGGTCTGGGGTAGTTTATTATAAACTACCGACGAAAAGTGAGGGTTGTAGTCGAGAGGGAACATCTTACATAGTACTTAACAAGGTTGAGATAGACTGCCGCGTAGCATATGGATAAACCCCGGACGGGCCGGGGTTCCGATCTAGACGTCGCTGCGACTCGGCTCTGACCGTCACGGCGACCTAGTACTAGCACCGTACTGCGCTACTCACCCAACAGGTTCTTTTCGCGTATATCTGCTGCTTTTATTTCAGTCCTATGTGATCTTCTTCTATCGTACGATTCGTCTGCAACCTCCATGACAGGTAGAAGAAGAGCATGAGTGAAACCTTCGCAACGATAAGTATACCACCCTCAGCGGCCTACGAAGGGGGTTGGCCCAAACTCGTCGTCCTAGCTTGCAGATCGCGTCAGGTACTACTAGAAATATAACCACGGGCATCAGAACAAAGAGACTGGATGGTGACAACAGCACACCCTACCTCCGAGTCGCCGCTCATACTCACCCGCTTCCTCGTGTTCCTCCCTTATTCACCCCATCCCGATCGTCGCCACCTTGTACCCCTCTTGACAACTCTCACCTGAGGCCACACACACGTTGCGTGAGGCGAGAGCGTGACCATCTGGGTTGAAAAGGTGCACAACCTGGCTTTTGCGGTGTTGATCTATCTTCTCCACATTCACATTCAACTCTCCTTCCCACCGATGCGGCAATATTGGCTCTATATGACTTGTTCGGCTCAGTCATTTAATACACCAGCGCCTCATTCATTACCGGTCCGAGCTTCCCCTTTAACATTATCTCCCATAACGCCACATGGCTGATTTTGGATACTAGGACACGGCGAACTTGAACGCGGTGTTGTTGGCCTGTCACATGTGCCTTTCCTTTATCAAGGCTGAACAAGGTCCCTAGCGTATGCGATAACCATAGGGCGCTCGGATGAGGCACTACGCATATGTCGGGGTCATTGTGGTTAGATTTTTCCATCGGACAACACGAACCTGGTATGGTCTTTCTGTGTTGGCTTCATTGTACAGCATTCTCGAGGCCGCATCAAAGAACGGGCTGCAAGCTAGGTAAGTATATGAGCGCACTGGCAGAAGTGGTAACATAGTATCCAGAGCTCGTTACGTGGAACACACCACCTTTAACAGTTCGTTTTGACACCGGGCCTGCTACTAGTATGACTTTCGTTTCCCAACCCGAAACCAAGCGCAGTTGTGCTGCTCTAGTGACAGCAACGCCCCGCTGTGATTAGGCCAGGGCCCTGCACCGTTCCTCACTGCAAGGAAGGCGCAAGATGATTAACGCCGGTGAGCCGTGTATACGGGTAGTGCGGTGATGATAGGCCACTGATGCCCCCCGTATATGTCAACTTGAATGTACCGTCTACGGCATCGTGTGTTCTAGGTGACGGAACACAATTTTCTATTACTGGGAAGCATCAAAGGATCGAGGGATCTTGGCACTGCCGGACGCCCGTTGACGTACGTGAACGTTTCCTGGTGACAGAGACGAATTACCACGACAATTCGTTATCATGATGAGAATGCGATGAGTTCAAGATAATACAGGCGAACGTGGTGTAATCTCAAGAAATGTATGTTGAAGCCACAAGCACCAACGGCAGACAGAAAATACAAATTTTGGGCCGAGAAATAGCTTACCGCCGGTATGTGCGACGCCAGATAAGTAGCAACGGATGTGCATCACACGTGGGACGTGCCAACGGGCGCGTGGCGTTCCAGGCCTATGTTCCGTTCCGCATTACATCCCGGTCCATTGGCACAATATCTGTATGATAACAGATACGAACAAACGAAATATCTATCGAGGCTAGTATGGCGGCCTCAACGGGCTGGCAGAGTTGATTATAAAAAGAGAAACCAAATTCTACCAAGACAAAGAACATACCCTGGAAATCCGTCAAACTCTAGTCTCCCAACCCTTCACCCTCGACGGGAACACACACACCTACGTAGTCTCTATCATCTCCCAGCGTTCTCGACCGTCGGTGTGTTCTACACCCTCACATCGAACACTCTACAGAAGCATGGCCGGCCAAATCTTACAAAATTTCAACCCCGTAGAAGGTTCTGGTAAGCCTCCAGCACCCATTACAGCTGAGCGCGTACTACCCTTCATAGAAAGGACAGATAAACCCAGAACTGAGGATTTGCGGCCTCAGTATTCGTCATTTTGCAATTATTCTCCTCCGCGGGGTTACCAGGTATGATTTGATACATCCGCCAGCGACCTATAACTACCCAGCTTGCACAGACAGCAACACATGCCGGTATTCCTGATACAATTCGCACTCCTTGGGAGCCATGGTGGCAGGAGTTAGTGTCTGAGTCGACGGGGCTCGGCATGCTGCAAGGACAGATTCAGGGAGCCGGCTCTCAGGTGATTTCCGATCCCGATTGGTCTGATGCGTATTTTTTGGATGGGTTCAAAGCGTTTGCGGATTGCCAAGTTCGTGCAGACAGTCCAAGACCCGACCGAGTGAGAATCCGCCCTGAGAGACAACTCACTCCGCTGACTCAGGACATTAGCGCATCACATATCAAATTGACGGTTCTCTCCGACGTATCGGAGACTGCTACCCTCTTTGGCAGAGTGCCAACTCGCCATTCGTTCAGGGGGACGGGATCCATTTCCAGATCCCTATCTGGTTCCGCAATGCTTCCCTCGGCCCATCGGCACGCGCATCACGACAGCAGCCGGAATACACCCTGGTTTCCACGATATCCCCCTTCCAACACAATGCCAGTGCAGCTCCGATGCTGGATGGCTTTGAGTTTACGGTACCTCAATGTGTCCCAGAAGTAGGAAGCGTGAAGAGGCCCAATCACGGTGGAAGAGGTTCCAAGGAGTGGCTCTGCTATCATGGTGGTTGTGACAAGGCATATCAACGATTCCAAGAGCTCAGAAGGCACATAAGAGACAAACATCAGACCCCGCGCAACTGTCCCTTCTGTGACGCGAAGTGGACACGCTCAGAAAGAATACGAAGACATCTCATAACCAAACATCAGGATCATTTTACCGGGGAAGAACGCCAAGAAATTCGGCGTTTATGGGGAAGGGATGACACGATCCGCTTTGTTGAAAAATGCGGATTGCCAGATTAATGGAGGGAAGGATGGTAGATTGACAAACATCGAGCGGGATAGGACCCGGGATTATTTATGGGGTTTGTATCGTACTGGTATTGAAGTTGGATTGTAGGATAGTCATTTGAGGAACGCGTAGCGAAAGCCCGTGTCAGCTTCTTATCGTTTTCAACCCAGCGGTGCGCCTACGTTCCGCGCCGAGACCGCAGGGGTCGTATGGTAATTTCGAGTCGTTGATGTAACTATATTTATACATGTAATGATAGCCAAGGATTGGAGCAAGCAGACCCGCTCACTTTTTTTTAATCTCCTACAGTCAATCTAAGGGTATCTGAACTGAAACTTGACCGCCGTTCAATTGGTTTTATTCGAAAAGTTTAACTGATTAATATCGTTCCTTGTTGTACCCTCGGCGTTGGAGCAGGCGATGACATCGAGCAAGATTCGGAAAGTAACGGAGGATTCTTCCACAATGACCTAGGGAGTCGAAAGAATAGAGGCAGGGTTGGGAAGGAGGCATCTGACCGAAAGTAGTATGACAAGGTGATCGCAGTAATTTCCAGTCCGAGAAAAGTGTGATAGATACTCAGCGTAGGCAAAATGCGTACCTTTTCCTACTCGCGACCATCGTATCGTTTGATCAAGATCGATCAAGACCCGTCATCCGCTTATCGTCACCTCGGGAGGGATTTCGCCACTATGTACTGGCCATCGAGGGTCATTCCGTGCAGCACCAACGCAAAGCGGGTCTAGAGGGGCCTTCAAGCTTCAAGCCTGGGCCCAAGTAGATTCAGACCAGAACGAATATGAATAAGTAGAACACATACCATCATGGTCACCGTGGGGACGTAGACCCGTCTTGAACCAGACGAACACCGGGGAGCGCATTATCTCAACGACGACGGGTCTTGTGTACTCGTTATCGAACCATGGTCAAATGGCGGGATCACTGGCACATGAAAGGGGTGACAGCCCGTCACGATACCTGACTGGATGCATAGTGCATAGGGTCGACGAGCCGCGGCTGGAAGTCGGTAACCTAATCCCAGATTCTATCATTCTCGAAAATATGCGTCAGTCTGAGCGCGTCGCAGATCCAGTCCCGGATGGACAGGAATAGTCCTTGATATCACTTCCCATTTATCGTATCTGGTAGTATGTTGGACAAATATACCATTGCAGTGTCCAACGTGCGAGGCGTAGACTTGATTTAATTCTCACAAAATGTAGTGGTTTCAGTCACGGAAGCGCTCATAGGAAGGTGTAAAACACACCTGAACGGTATCTAAAATGACACGTAAGACCACGACGGCTGTCTTCAGTATCCCAAATTGCATTGGAATTTCCCACATTTCCTGTAAGTTGAACAAGGCAAGTTGAACGAGTTGTGCCGTACTAGACGCCAGGAACAGGGCACCAATACAGAACATACAAAGCGTTGGAGGGGTGGGGTGAAGGAAGTGGCGACGGAGCAAAGACCTTAACTGTGGGTGCAAGCGTGGATTTGTTCCTGAGAATCGGGGCGCGAAACACATGGCTCCGCACAGCGAACCAAAGACAAATTCTATGGAGCTTGTCACCCGTGCCTATGGCATGACCTGCCATCTACCTATAATCAGGGGAACAACCACTCACAGATGACGTTTAGGGTTCCCAGTCTGCTTACGTGCACAACCAGATTCTGAGATAATGGGTATGTGGGAATACCCCTGGCGTCGTTATCGATCTGACAGCATGTTAGACGCGCAGTGGACGAGCCTTAGGAGATGGTAGCACCGTTCAGCGGACCTGAGCTATTATCCAACTACGACAAGAAGCGCCGGTGGCGATCGAGAAGGGACGTGTCACTGTCACACTAAGAGGGTTTGCTTTCTCAGAATCTGAATTCCCAGAATGACGGAGCGTGATGCATGATGCATGATGCATGATGAAGTGACTGATTTCATAAATCAATGGCACAGCCGAGTTTACCTTTGTTTGTCAAGCGATAAGCAAAGGCCGACTTACCCTGCAGCTTTATAAAGGGACTCGACGGGTGGAACTGGAGCGCCCGAAGTAGACTGCAACATGCACTTATGGATGTCCCAAAGGATAGGCTGCCATGACCCCAAGGACCTGCAGCGCATGAAGGTTCCTGTTATGCAATATATAAGATGTTACGTGTGGTAGGAATCATATCATCGTGATGACGAAAGCTGAGGCAGTGCACTGGCAGTCTTCCTTTGATGTCGCCATCACACCCTGCGATCCGATTAAATGAATGTACCACTGTGGAACGATGAGGGGAAACAAGGCTCTGTGTGCGCAGCGAGGACTGTGGGGCCTTGGAGCTCGGAGAATAAAAACGCAGTCCCGGTTCAAGGTGGCAGGGCTGCATCCAGCTTCGGAGGAGTCGGGCTAGTTACCGGCCGTGTAGTTGCCAAGAAAAGCGCAGCTGGCCGGAGTGTCCGGCTCCCGGAGCGCTGCGGCTTGGCTCGGTTCCCCTTTTGGGTTGCGCAGCCGTTCCGCGTATGTGGGCCCAACGGCGCCCAACATTCAAAAAGCTCAGAGTCCTGTCCCCACCCCTGCACCTCGATCATTTCCTTCACCCTCGCACTTGACCACCACTTTTCATACCTAAAACGATCATAAAGCATGGAGGACGAAGTCGCGGCTCTTGTTAATCCTTCTTCCTATCGCTTGCAATCACGTCCCTGATCTGTCATCACGCTCAGGTTATCGACAACGGTTCTGGCATGTGCAAGGCCGGCTGTAAGTGTTCCACCAAGTTCTTCATGGCAATGTCTCATTACCCATCGCATCGTTAGTCGCCGGCGATGATGCTCCCCGTGCCGTCTTCCCGTGGGTTATGGGTCGTTGTGACCAAGGGGCACCCTCTGAGTCTCTATATACTATGACAGATCCATCGTCGGTCGCCCGCGTCATCAGGGAGTGATGGTGGGTATGGGCCAGAAGGACTCCTACGTCGGGTTTGTGGCCATCAATTTTGTTGATGCAGTCCTGTGACCCCTATGCCGCAGAGACGAGGCGCAGTCAAAGCGCGGTATCCTGACGCTGAAGTACCCGATCGAGCACGGTATCGTAAACAATTGGGACGATATGGAGAAGATCTGGCACCACACCTTCTACAATGAGTTGCGGGTTGCACCGGAAGAGCACCCGGTCCTCCTTACCGAGGCCCCGCTCAATCCTAAAGCAAACCGAGAAAAGATGACCCAGATCATGTTTGAAGTTTTCAATGCGCCGGCATTCTACGTGCAAATTCAGGCCGTGCTTTCCCTGTACGCCTCGGGTCGTACGACTGGGATCGTACTTGACTCTGGGGATGGCGTTTCGCACACTGTCCCGATCTATGAAGGTTTTGCACTGCCCCATGCTATCCTGCGCCTAGACCTCGCCGGCCGCGATATCACCGAAGCTCTCGTCAAGTACCTCACCGAACGTGGCTATGCTTTCACAACATCAGCGGAGCGCGAAATCGTCCGTGATATCAAAGAGAAGCTGTGCTACGTCGCGCTCGACTTCGAACAGGAGCTCCAGACGGCCGCGCAGTCTTCTGCGCTCGAAAAAAGCTATGAACTCCCCGATGGACAGGTAATCACCATTGGAAACGAGCGGTAAGCACTCTGGCAAACCTTTTGTGAACACTAACCTAATTCTGACTAGATTCCGCGCACCGGAGGCTCTCTTCCAGCCATCGTTCCTTGGCCTCGAGGCTCATGGTATTCATGAGACTGCGTAAATCAAATCTCTCTATCACTCGCCTCGCGTTCTAAACCTCTTTCATAGGTATAATTCCATCTTCAAGTGCGACCTTGACGTCCGGCGCGACTTGTATGGAAACGTGGTTCTCTCTGGGGGCACGACCATGTTCCCTGGTATTGCAGACCGCATGCAAAAGGAGCTTACGGCCCTCTCTCCCGCGAGCATGAAGGTCAAGATCGTCGCGCCTCCCGAACGCAAGTACTCTGTCTGGATTGGTGGCTCTATCCTCGCATCGCTCAGCACGTTCCAAAACCTCTGGTGCTCGAAGCAAGAGTATGACGAGTCCGGCCCTGGCATTGTACACCGCAGTACGTATCCGTATTACGTCTTCTCTGTCTTGTCTTCGGATGTCTTATATCCCCTCTACAGAGTGCTTCTAGGCGAGTTCACGTGTCCGCGCATTGTGGGAGGAGTATCTTTGGCTTATGTGCTTTGCTACGAGCTCTGTTAATGTTTCTGTACGCATACCTACGTAGTTTTTTCTGCCTAGTGGAGTAAATGAAGCAAATGAAGCAAACCCAATCGATAGAAATATGAATATTTCATGACGGCCGTTCGGCACAAGCCGCCTTACAGACTTGAAATTACCTCACCGTTAGTATCGACGTTCATAAGATAAGACTGCTAACACAACGATATCGTGGTCCACAAAGCCATCCACATCCAACGGGAGAAACTCGCCCGACTCGTCTTTCTTACGCTCGATCTTGGCTGCCCACAGCACGATTGCGATG
>Ga0137391_10003427_pt1 | contig 12002 bp, 12 predicted proteins | sample 15con2h24BmetaG_FD_101399 | JGI IMG/M metagenome (GOLD analysis project Ga0137391, IMG submission 101399) | Vadose zone soil microbial communities from Angelo Coast Range Reserve, California, USA - 15con2h2.4B metaG | ecosystem: Environmental > Terrestrial > Soil > Vadose zone > Saprolite...
ACATCCTGGACGCGGACATCAGAGGCTTTTTCGATAACCTCGACAAGAGCTGGCTGATCAAGTTCATGGAGCATCGCGTCGCAGATCCTCGCATCCTGCGGCTGATTCGAAAATGGTTGAAGGCCGGAGTGATGCAGGAAGGTAAATGGTCGGAACCGCAGACGGGTACGCCGCAGGTGTTGAAGGCCATGGCGATGTCTTCGTCATCAGTGGAGAAGGAGGCTCGCCGCGCCGTCTCACTACTGGACCATTCGAAAATAATTTCCCACCTGGTCGCGAGACGGCAATTGGATTTATTTCTCGTCGAACCGAACTGGGACCTGGCAAATTTGGAAAATACAGGCGGCAGGGGGAAGCGCCACCCAAGGAGGGGGCTTCTCCGCCGAGGAATCCATCGATGGGAAATCTCTCTACCTGTGGCTGGGGGAGGCACGATTTGGAGAATGCCGATCGAGGGTGGCGCCCCTGTCCGGATTCTTGAGGGTGTGCGGAATTTTGCGTGGTGGAGAACTGCGGCTGGCGGTATTCATTTTGTCGATGCGACAACCACGCCTGCACTGGTCAAGTTTTTCGACTTCGCGACTCAACGTGGGAAAGCAATCACATCTGTGGACCTAGGATACGGTGATCCTGAGAGCCCAAGCTTTGATATCTCTACAGATGGGCAGTGGATTCTCTTCACGCGTGTGGACCAGTCTGAAAGTGACATAACGCTCGTCGAAAACTTTCGATAACCAAGAATTCTCACATTCGCCCTCTCTTCGTCCCATTACCGGGCGCTGCTACAATGCCTTCTTCTTGGGAGTAAGCGAACTTCTGAGAGCACAAAAACGTATCACCACTGTAGTGTCCGCTCGGTGCTATTTCTTTAGACATGTTTCGAGCCGAGGTCAGGGGTTCCGGGGAGTGAGGGTTGGAAGACGCTCAGGCCGTTGCCATGCTGGTCCGTCGCTGTATCGCTGGCGACGCAGTTGCTTGGCAGCAGATTGTGCAGCGCTACAACCGGAGAATCTATAACATCTGCTATCGCTTCGCGGGCTCGGCGGACGATGCCCAGGATCTTACCCAAGAAGTTTTCATCAAGATGTATCGCACGCTGGGCTCCTACGATGCAGGGCGGGCAGCATTCATGACCTGGCTAACGACCATCACCCGCAACCTGCTGGTCGATCATTTTCGCAAGACTAAACAGGATCGAATGACCGAAACGCTCGACGGGGCATCTTCCGAGCATGAAGACGCAACGCCGCTGAGTGACAAGATCCCAGACAGGGGAGCCCCACCGGATGCTCGGGTACAGAGCCGGGAGGCTGGGGAGACGGTTCATCACGCCTTGCAAAAGCTGTCCCCAGAACTGCGGGAAGCAGTGATTCTGCGGGACTTACAGGACATGGACTACCGGGAAATTGCTGCAGTGCTGAGAGTTCCTGAAGGTACTGTGAAATCCAGAATAAACCGAGGGCGGGCGGAACTAGCACGCCTTCTACAACGTACATATAGGCAGGTGATGTGATGGCAGGCGAAAGCAAAAACGGCATGCAATGCGGGGAGTTTGAGACTCTTCTGAACGAAGCCTTGGACGAGACACTGACCGGGGCGAAGCTGGAGAGTTTTCAGACTCACGGCAGGTTGTGCTCTGTCTGCGGTCCACTGTTGGCGGAAGCGGACGCGGGACGTCGCTGGTTGAAATCGCTAGCCGAAGTGGAGCCTCCCTCTAACCTGGTCGGCAACATTTTGATCGCCACCACTGGGCGGGCGAGCGCCCGAACGCAAGCGCAGCGTGGCACCGCAGGTTCGTGGAAAGATGCGCTGAGCCGATGGTTGGGACCGATATTTACTCCGGCCTTCGCCGTGGCGCGCCAGCCGCGCTTCGCGATGTCGTTTGGCATGGCGTTTTTCTCACTGTCCATCACGCTGAGCATGGCTGGCGTCAAGATGAGCGATGTGCGGAACATCAATCTGCGGCCCAGTGCGATCAAGCGGTCGTATTACGAGACCTCAGGCCGCGTAGTGAAGTATTACGAGAATATTCGCTTTGTGTATGAGATCGAATCCAGGGTGAGAGAGTTCAAGCGAGCAAACACGCCCGCTGAGCCTGCACCCGAGCCTAAAGACAAAGAACGTAAAAATAATACCAGTGGACAGCCTGAACAGAAACAAGAACGCAACTACAGCCAGGGCGAGAACCAGCCAGTGCTGGCTTCTCTGCCCAATGATCCACCTGTAGTGATGGTGACCACTTACAGGAGGTTTTCATGAACTGCGCCACGCACAACGATATTGCAGCAGTGGCTTACTGCCGTACTTGCGGTAAGCCCCTGTGCGCGAGTTGTAAGCGAGACGTTAAAGGAGTGATTTATTGCGAGAACTGTCTGGCGGAGCGGTTGCAAGGAGTGCAGCCGCCCCAGACCACGTATCAGCCAGTCGTAGATCCAGGCGTGAGAGCGGCGCCGCTTCCGGGATCTGGTCCGAATCCTGCGCTGGCCGGAATTCTGGCAGCGTTTTTCCCCTTTGGAGTGGGAGCGGTGTACACCGGACAGTATGCGAAAGGTCTGGCGCACTTGCTCATTTTCACAGGACTAGTGTGGGGACTTTCCTCCGGCGCAATGGGAAATCTGGAACCGGTGCTGGGAATTGGCATGGCGTTCTTTATTGTCTACCAGATCATTGACGCAATCCGCTCGGCCAAGGCAGTACAGGCAGGACAACCTCCTCCTGATCCGTTCGGGCTGGCTCGAACTTTCAGCGGCGGCGAGAGAGTCGACACGTCCAGGATACCGATGGCAGCGGTGGTGCTGATCGGTTTGGGAGTGCTTTTCCTGCTGCACACGATGGGTTTTTGGTTCTTCAGCGTCGAACGCTTCTGGCCCGTGATCTTAATTGCAATTGGAGCGTGGCAAATCGCGCGACGCCAAGGGATGATCGGTCCATCCTACGGAGCAAATTGTGGGGTTCGAGGCCGGAGTTATGTTGGACCTGTGGTGCTGCTCACCTTGGGAACTCTTTTCCTGATCCAAAGTTTTGACGGGCCCGGATTCCATCGTACGTGGCCATTGCTCCTGCTTGTGATCGGTGTAACCAAGTTGTGGGAGAGTCAGACATCAAGTCCCGAAGGCCGCGATGGAGTGCCACCGATCTCTGGCGGGCCAGAATCGGGCGGCGCCGTCAGCGGCGAGGTTCAACCGCCAACGGAGGTGAACCGTGGCTAGTCCAGTGCAGGTTGCTCCGCCGCCTCGCCCCAGAAGATCGCTGGCCGGGCCTTTGGTACTGATCGTCCTTGGGGTTGTGTTCCTGTTAGGAACGCTCGGCGTGTTGCAGTGGTACATGCTGGGTAAGGTCTGGGCTCATTACTGGCCTGTACTGATTATTCTTTGGGGTGTCGTCAAGCTGATGGAGTATCACCAGGCACAGCGAGATGGCACGCGGCCTCCGGGAATTGGTGCGGGGCAAGTTTTTCTGCTGATCGTCTTGATCTTTTTCGGATTGGCAGCTACCCAGGCGTCCCGTTTTAACTGGGGCCAGATTCGAGATCAGATCAACATTGACGATGGCGATTTCCCGCTGTTTGGGCACACCTACAGCTATGACGATCAACTGCGGCAGGAATTTCCCGCAGGGGGAAACTTGCATGTCGTCAACGATCGCGGCGCGGTGAATGTGACGGCATCGACCGACAACCAGATCCGGGTGGTAATTCATAAACGCATCAGCGCCGACAAGCAGGAAGACGCCGACAAATGGAATTTAAGTACAAAGCCGCAGATCACGGTAAGTGGTCAAACAGTAAGTCTCAATGCCAATACACAGAGCGCGGGAGATCATTGGGTCACGACCGATATGGACGTTTCCCTTCCGCGCAAAGCTTCGGTAGTGATATCAACCCGGCGTGGTGACGTGAGTGTATTGGGGCGGGACGGCGAGGCGAATATTTCCAGCAACCATGGCGACGTTTCGCTGGCGGACATCAATGGAAAGGTCAGTCTGGACCTGGATCATAGCTCGGCTCGAGTGTCGCAGATCGCCGGTGATGTTGCCGTCGAAGGCCACGCCAACGACGTTTCGCTGCAGGACATCAAGGGAGGCGTGCGGCTGAACGGTGAGTTTATGGAAAGCGTGAAGCTGGCAAAGATTGCCAAGACGGTCAGCTTTAAATCCTCACGGACTGATTTAGAGTTCTCGAATCTCGATGGCGATCTGGACCTCGACTCTGGCGATTTGCGGGCCAGCAACCTGATGGGGCCGCTACGCCTGAACACGCGGTCGAAAGATATTCGGTTGGACGGCGTTTCCGGCGATGTGCGACTGCAGGACGAAAACGGCGCTGTCGAATTGCGTCTGAATAAACTGGGCAATGTTCAGGTGGAGAATCGGCGAGGGGATATTCAAATCTATGTTCCTGACAAAGCCGGGTTCCAACTGGATGCCAGGGCGCACAACGGCGAAATACAGTCGGACTTCAATGAACTGAAAGTCGAAGATGCCCACGATCAAGCAACAGCTGTCGGCACGGTCGGAGGTGGCGGGCCACGATTGGTTGTCACCAATGAGCATGGGACGATTGAGATTCGTAAGGGATCGTCAGCGGCAGTAATAACGCCTGCGCCGCCTTCTCCCAAGGAACCGCGTGGGGCGAAATCTAAAGCGCCGGAGCCGACGGAGAATTAGATTCGGTGGCTAGTGGTCAGTTCTCAGTTGTCAGTTTGCCGACGGCCCGCGACCGAGCGGGCCTCGCGCTCGCAACGATCGAATAGCTTCCTGTTGTAAACTTCAGTGTGCATTCTGGCCTTCGCATCATCACGTTTTGCGTCCTCTTTTTGGCGAACGATCTGCTGCTATTCGCGCAAAGTTTAAAATACAGTAAGGCTCCCAATGTTGGGAACGGCGAGCGCATCTTCAAGACCACGTGTGTCGCTTGTCACGGCAGCGACGGGAAGGGCGCTCCGCAGACGACCGCGGGATTCGAGCGCCCGGACACCTTCCCCGATTTCACCAGGTGCGATCAAACTACTCCCGAACCTAACTCGGCATGGAAAGACGTAATCGTGCACGGCGGGCCGTCGCGGGGCTTTTCCCAGATCATGCCGGTATGGGGAAAGTTGCTGACGTCAGAGCAGATCGATGACGTCATCGCCTATCTGCGCGGCTTCTGCACCAATAAGCACTGGCCCCGAGGAGAGTTGAATCTGCCACGCGCGCTGGTTACAGAGAAGGCCTTTCCCGAAGACGAGGTCGTAATTTCGAACGCAGTGAATACCCGGGGAGCTCCTGGCGTGACCGTGGACATCATTCACGAGCAGCGCTTTGGGGTAAAGAACCAGATCGAGATCGACGTTGCCCTAGAATTTCAAGACCAGAATCACACCTGGTATGGCGGCGTGGGTGACACCACGTTGGCGTTGAAGCGCGAGATTTTCTCCAGCCTGAAGTCAGGATCGATCTTGAGCCTGCAGGGAGGAGTGCTGGTACCGACGGGCAGCCGGACGCGAGGATTTGGTAGCGGCACCACGACCTTCGAAACCTTCGCTGCCTTCGATCAGCTGTTTCGCACCAATACCTTCTTGCAGACGCAGGTAGGGGCTGATCTGCCGCGTCATACCGATATTGCTCCCCAATCGATCTTTTGGCGGATCGCCGTGGGCCAGAGCTTCGCGGCAAATCGCGGCCTCGGCCGGCTCTGGTCACCGATGGTGGAATTTCTTGCCGATCGCAATCTCACTACGGGAGCGAAAACTAACTGGGATGTAGTTCCAGAGATGCAGGTAACGATTAGCCGAAGACAGCATATCCGCGCCAACGTCGGAGTACGCACGCCGATGACGAATACGACTGGACGGCCAGTTCAGCTGATGTTTTACCTTCTGTGGGACTGGGGAGACGGAAAGTTGACCGAAGGCTGGTAATGCAAAAGCACATCTGGTGGCCGATCGTCATTTCGGGAATAGTGATCGCTTCCGCTCCTTTTGTGCGAGGTGGCGAGAGACACGGTGTGCTGAAACCGGAGTTTCAAACTTCGGACCGGTGCGTTGCCTGCCACAATGGACTGACGACCAAATCGGGTGAGGACATCTCCATCGGCTTGGATTGGCGGCCAAGCATGATGGCCAATTCTTCGCGCGATCCATACTGGCAGGCAAGTGTGCGACGCGAATCAATCGATCATCCGGAGTCGAAGCCTGCCATAGAGGCTGAGTGCTCGGTCTGCCACATGCCTATCATCCACTTGCAGGCCAAGCGCGACGGTCGCAAAGCGGAGATTTTCGCGCACCTTCCGTTCAATTCCAATAATAAGGACAACGCCGCAGCCGAAGACGGAGTTTCCTGCTCGGTGTGTCACCAGATCGCAAAAGAAAAGCTGGGCACGGCCGAGACCTTCAATGGTGCATTCGAAGTCGACGATCCCGAGAAGGGTGACCAGCGCTCAGAGTACGGTCCCTTCGCCATCGACGCCGGACATCAGCGCGTGATGCAGTCCTCGACCGGTGGCTTTCTGCCCACCGAGGCGGCTCACATTCGCGACTCGGCGCTGTGCGGCACCTGCCACACTTTGAAGACCCAGGCTCTCGGGCCGGGCGGAAAAGAGATTGGCGCTTTTCCGGAGCAGATGCCATATGTCGAATGGCTGCACAGCGATTATCCGGGCCGGAGCAGTTGCCAGTCGTGTCACATGCCCGAAGTCCACGAGGAGGTGGCGGTCACGTCGGTCATGGGTCCTTCACGCGTCGGGATGCACCGCCACGAATTCGTCGCCGCCAATTTTTTCCTGCAGCATATGCTCAACGAATATCGCGGGGATCTGAGCGTCACCGCTCTGCCACAAGAACTTACGAGCGCAGCTGCAAGAACAGTTGCATTCCTGCAGACTCAATCTGCTCGCGTGAGTATTCGTAACCTCGAGTCGAGTTCCAGCGGGCTAAGCATGGAAGTGTTTGTCGAGAATCTGAGCGGACACAAGCTTCCTACCGCCTACCCGTCGCGACGGGCATGGCTACACGTTACGATCCGCGACGGAAATGGGCGAACTGTTTTTGAATCGGGAACACTCAATCCTGACGCTTCGATAAAAGGAAATGACAACGACGCCGACCCGTTGCGGTTTGAGCCGCACTATCAGGAGATCACAAGCCCTGAACAAGTCGAGATCTACGAGCCCATCCTGAAAGACTCTGCCGGTCACGTGACCACCGGCCTGCTTTCCGCCGTCGGCTATTTGAAAGACAACCGCATTCTGCCGTCCGGGTTCAATAAGGAGAGTGCCGAGAAAGATATTGCTGTGGTTGGCGAGGCCGCGGAGGATCCCAACTTCAACGACAAAGGCAGTGTTGTCCGCTACTCGGTGTCAACCGGAAACGCTCTCGGGCCCTTCCACATCGAGGCCGAACTCTGGTACCAACCCATCGGATTCCGATGGGCTCACAACCTTGCTCCGTACACAGAAGCAGAGCCACAACGCTTTGTAACGTACTACGACTTCATGTCATCGAGTACAGCCGTGCTGCTGGCTAGGGCCGAAGCAACACACTAGGCTTGAGGCCAATCTACTTTAGAGGGTGCCCCGTTCAAGCTTCGCTTGGGCGGGGTTTTTCTGCGGGTGGATACACATTCACGGCAGGAAAAATCCTAAGTTGCTCCCGCTTCCGAGCGGCCCGTTGCGATTCAATCTCCACCGTTCCCGCTTCGCCGTTTAAATAATGACGAAAGCTGCTCCAATCCCAATCCTCGGCGCGCGGTACCAACCCGCGTTCTACCGGATTCCGGTGAATGTAACGAAGTTTCTCCACAAACTTGCGCTCACTCCAGAGATTGAAATCGTAGTAGCGGGCTTGCCAGAAAGAATCAGCGGCTCGTAGCGCCAGCCTCCGTGCGACTCCCTGCTTTAGCGATTGCATGGCTTGCGCCAGAGTTCCGCGCTGGGGCTCGCTTATCAGCATGTGCACGTGTTCGGGCATAACTACGTAGCCGTACACGCAGAGTACGAAGCGCTGCCGAACGCGTTCCAGTGCGGATTCGAAAGTCGTACGAGATTCGACGGTTCCGAAATTTGGTCGCCTTTTAAAGCGAATGAATGTTAAGTAGTGAAGCTGGCGAGTCGCATGGAAGCGTTTGAGTCCCCAAGGCATGGAGACAGCATATTTTCGCAAGTAGGATTGCGTCTGTGACCCCTGAAGATCAAAATCCCCGCCCAAGCGGAGCTTGGACGGGGCACCCTCGAGAGTTAGGATCGAAGTATAGGCGGGTTACCCACCTACACGTGGCTCACTTCTTCACCTCGTATACCAACGATACGATTCCGGAGCGGTAAAGCTTATGTGACGACAGGCTCAACTTTGTTTGCTGCGCAATCGATGGCAGCAATGCAATGCCTCTGCCTAACAAGACCGGCATAATGGCCACCTCAACCTTGTCCACCTCCCCCATTTCCAGCATAGAGCGAAACAGTTCGCCTCCACCAAACAGCCAGATATCTTTGCCGCTCTGCGCACGCAGTTCTTCGATCCAATCTCGATTCAAATCGGAGAAGATCGTCACCTTCGGGTGGTCGGCATGTCGCAGGGTACGGGAGACGACGATTGTCTTCACTCCCTGCAGGGCCGTCTCGCCCAGTCTCGCTTTCGCAGCGTCGTAGGTGCGACGACCCATCAGCAAGGTGTCAAACTGTGCCCAGATTTCAGCGAAATTGACCTCCGGGTCGCTGACAATCCAGTCCGCTTCACCGTTCGGCCCGGCGATATAGCCGTCCAGGCTCATCGCAACCCCGTAGCGAATTCTCTTCATGCGGCAGCTCCTGTTGCTCAGGATGAACCTTAGGATGGCATAAAAACAGAAAGGTGAGAATACTAACGACCACGCCTCAGCCCTCACCACGAAAGTCCAGATTCCCGCCACTCGACCGGCAAACAGGATGTAAGCGGATTTACTTATTCTTGTTGCCCAACATAGGTCCGCGCCGGCAACCCATTCGGATGGTAGCGTCGCCGGACGAGGACCGGCGAGTATGTCGGGTCGTGTGGCTGTCACCGCGTGCTATTCCAGTTTCGGCGGTTCAGGTCTCCAGTTCGCCACCACGAACAGCGGCGCTGTGGCTGAGCCAACCTGTTCGCTCACGAGAAAGCGTTTTCCGTTTATCACATCGTATTCCGCTCCCTCAGGGAGCCGGAACAAGGTAACCGGCTTACCGAAGCGGCGCTGTTTGAGGTCAACCACTGGAACAGCAACGATGTGCCAGTCATTGGTTCGATAAAAGAGTTCCTTGCCGTCGCGGCTCCATCGAGGATCGTGACCACCGCCGAAGGAAACCTCTGTACCGCCCGCGGCACCAGGGACGGCGGGCCGATAATCTCGATTGGGCCGGACTCGTTCGACGGCAACGCCATCCAGCTGCCGTCCGGCGACAACCTCGGCATCTCGTCTTCTACAGCGGGGCCAATCAGGAAGGCCTTCCCGCCGACAAGTGACTGCCCGTAGATGGACGTTTCTGTGCCGGTTTCCGTCTGGTAAAGGTAAAAGATCGAATTGCCGTCAGGTGACAGATCACTAATGATTTTTGAGCCGTTCAATCCAGTCTGAAGCATCCGCCCGTTATCGCTGCTTCCTGCGTTCTTGATGAACATTTCCTCTTGGGTGCCTTGAAGCGCCGAGTACACGATTCGCTCGCCGTTCGCCGTCCATGTCGCCGCATCGCCTCCGGGACGATCGTGAAAGCTCTCCCGCGTTCTGGTGCCATGTTCCAAATCAAGCGACCATAGGTCTCCGGCGTGTGTTCTAGGATCGAACAAGGTCACCAGAACGTGGGTCCCCTGAGAGTCGAGGCGTGGCCCCGCGGCAAACTCCGGCTCCCCAAGAGTTTTCAGCACCTGCCCCGACCGGTCGTACCAGCGCAACAACCTTGGTGACCCACCTTGTTCTTTGGCGGAGATAAACCCATTCCTGGATGCATCAAAGGCCGCCCACCCGAACCAAGCGTAAAAGTTGCTGGTTTGGCCGTTTCGCTACTTGGACGTGTGGCTCAACCGAAAGCGGATGCGCAAGTGTTGGCGAATCACGTTCATGCATTGGCGCGCGAACGGTCGGACTAGATAGCAGCGCCAGAATCTGAACTCAGCACTTACTCGCTAGTGAAGTAATCCACCGTAACCGGATTCTCAAACAAAGAATAATCGCGCGTCACCACTGTGATCCCACTCTCGGTGACGAAATATCGTTGGCGGTCGGCCTGCGTGTCGTAACCAACCGTCGTGCCTTCCGGAATATGTACATCACGGTCAATGATGGCTTTACGTATACGGCAGTGGCGACCAACGTTCACATGTGAGAACAGAATGCTGGCATCCACTTCACTATAAGAATTTACCCGCACATCGGGCGAGAGCACACTGTTGCGCACCATGCTGCCTGAGACGATGCAGCCTGACGAAACAATTGAATCCACCGCCGTCCCGGTTCGCCCCGCCTCCGCAAACACAAACTTGGCCGGCGGATATTGCCGCTGATGCGTACGAATGGGCCAATCGGAGTCATACAAGTTGAACACTGGTGACACCGCGACGATGTCCATATTGGCTTCGTAGTAGGCCTCGAGGGTCCCCACATCGCGCCAATAAAGCGCTTCCTTTTTGTTTTCGTCTACAAAATCGTAGGCGTAAACCCGATACTCACCCACCATTCGGGGCAGAATGTCCTTGCCAAAGTCGTGGCTGGAATCCGGATCTTCCGCGTCTTTCAGAAGCACTGGAATCAGTACGTCGGTATTAAACAGATAAATACCCATGGAGGCAGAAACCTTATCCGGATTATGAGGAGACCGTAAATCCGTCTCCTTAGGCTTCTCCAAAAAACCGAGTACCCGGTGCTCGCGGTCTACGTCCACCACTCCAAATCTGGAAACCTCGTCAGGATCGACCTGGATGGTCGCCAGCGTCACATCGCTTCCTCCGTCTTCATGCTGCTTGAGCATCCGCCCATAATTCATCTTATAAATATGGTCGCCGGACAGTATCAGCACGTGTTTGGGCTGCTCCGAACCAATAGAATAAATGTTTTGATAGACCGCATCCGCCGTCCCTTGATACCACTGATCGCTGACCCGCTTCATGGGCGGCAGTACTTCGACAAACTCGCCCATTTCCCGGGCCACGATGTTCCAGCCCTCGCGAATGTGGCGGTTCAGCGAAAGCGCCTTGTACTGAGTAAGGATGTAGACGCGGCGCAGGTCAGAATTAATGCAGTTGGAGAGGGTGACATCAACGATGCGGTAGATGCCGCCAAATGTGACCGCAGGCTTGGCTCGGTCACGGGTGAGTGGATACAGTCGCTCCCCGGCGCCTCCGGCCAACAGGACTCCCAACGTGTCTTTCATTTGGCGTCCGGTCTGATGCTAGTTGCGACTGCTATCGCGTGCATTGGCGCACAACTAGCACCAACGGCGTCCAAAATACTAGCACAGCCCGAAAACGAAGCCGGAAAGCTCGGGGATTAGGGGTCAGAAGGATTGGAATCTTGCAGGGAAGTAACGAGCTAATCGGTCATTGTCGTTGATTCTCTGCGAACGGCCAACGACGAACGACTGCCTTTCCTTACGCGGCGTCGTCCTCAATCTTGATCCGCAGAGACTTGAGAAACTTGAGATCCTGTTCGCTGATCTTAAACTCAGGGTTGCTGGTTAGCGTAGTCACCAGGGAAGTCTTGTCGCTCGATTTCTCCCCCGGCTTGCTGACCCCAATGGTGGCTTCCAACACGAGGAAAATGTCGTATCCGCCGTCTTTGATTTTGGAAACGACTTCGGCAATCTGCTCCGAGTCAGCCAGCGACTCATTGATTGCCTCGCCCAGTTCCTTCATCAACTGTTTTAATTGCTGGTCCACACCACCCCCTGGAATAAGCGCCAATCCAAACCGATTTCGGAGCGCCTTTCGATCCTCTAATACATTGGATGCTTCCTCGGCTCACAATGTTTCGTCACGACAACGCTCTTATGCGGCGCTATTGTACCTCTGAAAATTGATAAA
>Ga0137391_10003435_pt1 | contig 11994 bp, 10 predicted proteins | sample 15con2h24BmetaG_FD_101399 | JGI IMG/M metagenome (GOLD analysis project Ga0137391, IMG submission 101399) | Vadose zone soil microbial communities from Angelo Coast Range Reserve, California, USA - 15con2h2.4B metaG | ecosystem: Environmental > Terrestrial > Soil > Vadose zone > Saprolite...
GAGGCCGGCAATGAGCCCGACGCCATCGGCGTGTCCAACGATCGGGTGATCGGCAAGGCTGCGGAGGCCTGCGATCAGGCGCGGGCCAACGGCTTGAACATGGCCAATGATATTCGTTTCCTCGTAGATATGCAGGGTCTCGAGCGCCACTGCCGTCGCCACCGGATGGCCGGAATAGGTGAACCCGTGAGCGAAACTGCCTTGCTTATCGCCTTCGATCAGCATCGCCTGGTAGATCTTCTCGTTGATCAGGAGGGCGGAGATAGGCTGAAACGCTGCCGAGAGCGCCTTCGCGCAAGAGATCATGTCGGGCTTCAAGTCAAAGGTCTGGCTGCCCCACCAGTTGCCGGTGCGTCCGAAGCCGCAGATGACCTCATCGGCCACGAACAGCACATCGTATTTCCGTAGCACGGACTGGATCTTCTGAAAGTAGGTCCTGGGCGGGACGACCGCACCGCCAGCACCCATCACCGGTTCGGCAAAAAAGGCGGCAACGGTTTCGGGCCCCTCTTCGAGGATCAGCTTTTCCAGCGCGTCGGCCATCCGGGTCGCAAAGGCCTCCTCGCCCTCGCCCTCGACGTGGTTTCGGTACCAGTGTGGAAACGCCGTGTGACGCATCATCGGCAGCGGTATGCCGAAATCCGCGTGCATGTCCGGCTTGCCCGAGAGGCTGGCGGCAGCGACCGTGTTGCCGTGATAGCCCGCCATACGCCCGATGATCTTCTTTTTCTCAGGTTTGCCGATCGCGTGGTGGTAGTACCAGATCAACTTAATGGCGGTATCGTTGGCCTCGGAGCCCGAGCACTGCAACAGCACTTTGGACATCGGCACCGGCGCCAGGTGCAACAGCTTCTCCGCCAGACCGATCGTCGGATCGTTCGAGTTGCCCCGGTAGGTCTGGTAGTAGCCAAGCTTTCGCATCTGATCGTAGGCGACTTTCGCCAACCGCTCGTTGGCAGCAAAGCCCAAGGACGCACACCAAAGGCCTGCCGCGGCATCGAGAGAGCGCTTGCCCTCGTTGTCCTCGATCCAGATCCCATCGCCTTTGGTTATGATGCTTGGACCGGTTTCCCCGTGCATCCGCGGATTTGTCTGCGGATGGATGTAGGACGCAACGTCCCGGGCCTCCGGTGAATTCGGCATGAAGGTCATAACCAGGTACTCCCAAGAAAAAGTCTCTTCAGAAAGGCGTCGGTTCTCTTCATCAGCATCCCTGCCGCTCGGTGCAGCATCCCGGCAACAGCGGCGACCTAGTCCGCTATGTTCAATTTGCCCAGGCCATAAACGCGATCGACGACCAGCAGCACAGTAATCGTAAGCAGCATTTGAATGACACCGATGGCGGCGATCGATGGATCAAACTGGTATTCCAGATAACTCAACATGACGACGGGCAGCGTGCTGGTGGTGGCCGTGCCGAAGAAGAACGAAATCGTGAGATTGTCCAACGACGACAACATGCAAAAGAGAAATCCCGCAAACATCGCCGATCGGATGAGCGGCAATGTCACGTGAAGTACGATCTGCCATCGCGTCGCACCGAGGATCGAGGCCGATTCTTCAATGCCGATGTCCAGACTCCGATGCACTGCCGTCACCGTTCTCACGATGTAGGGAAGGCCCACGACTGCATGCCCGATCAACAACGACCAGAAACCGATGCCGAAGCCCAGTAGCGACATGTAGTAAAGAAGAGCCAGCCCAAGGACGATCAGTGGAATCGACAACGGGGCGAGCAGAAACATGGTGACAAATTGGCCAAGATTGGAGCGCGCTCGTGACAAGGCCAGGCCAGCCGGTACGCCAAGCAATCCTGCAAGGATGGTCGAGGCAATGGCTAGCTCAATACTGAAGATCAAGGAATTCAGGAAGGGCTTGTACTCATAGACACGCCAGTACCATTTGAGCGAGAAGCCCTCCATCGGAAAGCTCACGTAGTCCCGTGTACCGAATGACGCCACGAAGACGACGAGAATTGGCGCGAGCATGAAGACAAAGAAAATAACGACGAATGCCCGCAGGGCGATGACCCCTAAGCGGAATTTACGCGGCATCTGTCGACCATAGGTTCATCTCGGTCAATTCCGACGTCGCAGCACGCGCAATTGCGCAAAGAGACAGACGAGTGCGAATACCAGGAGAATGTTGCCCATGGCGGACGCGAAATTCACGTCACGCGTCACCATGAACTGCTGATAGATGAGAAGCGGCAACGTGTGAATCGTACCTTGGCCCAGCAGGAGAATGCTGACGAAAGCGCCATTGGTGAGCATGAAAACCAGAATGGAGCCGGTCAGGATCCCTTCGACGCTGAGCGGAAGGGTGATCAGCAGGAACGTCTGCAGCTTGTTCGCGCCAAGGATCTGAGCCGACTCCTCCAATCGGCGGTCTATGCCCCGTAGAACCGACGAAATGGAAAGCACCATGAACGGGATGAGGACATGCACCAGGCCAATGACGGTTGCCACATAGCCGTTCATCAGATTTATCGGGCGAACCGTCAGCCCGATTTGCTGGAGCAACATGTTGAGGAGGCCGGTTCGCGCGAAGAGTACTTTCCAGCCGAACGTTCGCATGACGATTGAGGTCAGAAGGGGCGCAATCAGCAGGAAGATGATCAGGTTGGCCGATTTGTCGGCATACCGAACCAGGTAATAGGCAATCGGATAGCCGAGAAGGAGTGAAATCAGCGTCACCACCAGGCTGAGCACCAGTGTCTGGACAATCGTTCCCAGATAGTAAGCCTCGGTCAGCAGCCGCGCGTAGCTTGTGACCGCGCTTTGTTCACCCGATTCCGTAAATCCCTTCAGACCATTGTGGATCAATGGGAAGACAAAAAATGCGATGAGAAAAACAGTGCTGGGCAGCACCCAAGCGAAGCCTACAGCTCCGCGGAACCCTATTCGAGCGGCATTAGACCGGCTCAGCATTTCAAATCTTCATCAAGCAGAACCGCGCTGCTCGGGGTCCAGCTTAGATAAGTCCTGGAACCAGCTCTCGGCATGTCATTGCCACCAGCCTCTTGTGCTTGAAGATACGCGATCATTGGTTCATTGCTGCCGGTCACGCGCAATTGGCACGTGTAGTAACTGCCTCGGAAGATACAATCTAGGACCAATGCCTCGATCGCGAAGCCGTTCTTTCGGGAATTGTCGATCGACAGTTGCAGTTTCTCCGGTCGGACTACAAAAGCGATGGGAGAGCCAGACGGCACGCGACGCGTCGTCGGAACGACGACCTCCTCGAGCCCCCCAACGCTTGGTGACAATTTCACGCGGCAGAGGTCTCCCTCAGACTCGATCGCCGTGCCCTCAAACAGATTTGAAGTACCCAGAAACGCCGCGACGAATCGCGTTGTCGGTCTCTCGTATACTTCCGTTGGAGAGCCCAACTGGAGAATGCGGCCGTGGTTCATCACAGCCACCTGGTCGCTCATCGTGAGCGCCTCTTCTTGATCGTGCGTAACCAGTAATGTTGTGATACTGAGCCGTCGCTGCAGCGAGCGTAGCTCAAACTGCATGTTCTCCCGCAAATTCTTGTCCAGCGCGCCCAACGGCTCATCAAGAAGCAGCACGCGCGGATTGGTGATCAGAGCTCGCGCAAGCGCCACCCGCTGCTGCTGCCCGCCGGAGATTTGATGGGGATACCGCTCGTCGTACCCTCGGAGTTGAACCAGATCGAGCATCGTCCGCACCCGCTCGCCGATCTCCGCGGCGCCGCGCTTTGCCATTTTCAGGCCAAAGGCGATGTTTTCCGAGACGTTCAAGTGGGGGAACAGACTGTAATTCTGAAATACCATGCCGAGCTTGCGGCGATTGGGCGGCAGACTTGAGAGGTCTTGACCATCGATCAAAACGGCGCCCGTATCGGGTGCTTCGAAGCCAGCAACCATTCGCAAGCTCGTAGTCTTGCCGCATCCCGAGGGGCCGAGCAGGGACATAAGGTGTCCTGGTGCCACCTTCAGCGTTGTCGGATGCACCGCGACGTGCTGCCCGAACCGCTTTGAAACGTTGTCCAGCGTGAGCCATCCGCTCGCGGTTCCACCGTCCGCTTCTTCCCTTTCTATTGCGATGTCACTGCTTGCGGTCGTACCTATCGCCATCAGCGACCAATCTCCTTATTCCATCGCTCGACCCACTTCGCTGAGTTTTTCTGGACCTCGGCTGCTGGCGAGAATCGGATTTCGTCAAGCTTTGCCATCCGAGGTTTCAGCTTGTCCGGATAGACGACTTTATCGTTGACTACAGGGTATTGCAGGCGCTCCGCGAAACATTGCTGCGGTCCGGGCGAAAGCGCGATATCGACAAAACGCCAGGCAAGCTCCGGCCCGTTCTTTACCTTCTGGATGATGTTGGGCACGGCGACGCCGCCGGGCGCAGGGTTGACGTAGCCAACCCATGGCTTGTTGTCATCGTGGAACGCCCAGGTACGCCCATCCCAGTAGATACCAATCTCGGCTTCACCGCTTTGAAGCTGGGTCAGGAACTCCGTGACGCTGGACCACCACACCACATGCCCACTGGCCTTGAGCTTCTTGATCGCATCGAATCCCGGATCGACGTTGGTCGCTCCGCCACCCATCACGTCCGCCAAGTTCCAGATCAGGATATATAGCGAGTCGGTGTAATTGATGGTCGGTAGGCTCGCCGTCCATTCACCCTTTATGGTTCGGTCGACAAATTCTTTCCACGTCTTTGGCGGATTCTTGATGCGATCCTTGTTGTAGGCCAAGCCAGCGGCGCCATAGTTGATCACCGATCCATAGTCGTTGACGATGTCGCGGAATTTTTGCGGAACGTTCGCCAAACTTGGCACGCGATCCACCGTGAATTTCTCGACGAGTCCCTTCTCGCCGGCGAGCAAGGCGCCGGCCACTCCATTCATCATTACGTGGATTGGCGGATTCGCCGAATTGGCCTCGACTTGGTTCATCCACTGGGGTGACGATCCCAATACAACCTCGACCGTCTTGCCGGTCTGTTTCTCGAACGCCGTCACATAGCACTCGCGAAGCGCCTTTTCCCAAATGCCGCCGTATGCGGTCACCACAATGTCGGCGGCGTCAGCTGGCGACGTCAGAATTGCTCCCAACATCAGCGGTATGGCAATCCATGCCGCACGGCGGCCTGCCTTCATCCGTTCGCCCATGATCACCTCCCTAACGACGTGGGATCTTCGCGCTGCCGATCGAGGCGAATCCCCCCAAAAGCCCTCAAACGTTCGCCGTCGCGCCCAACCACGTCCAATAATCTTGTCGCGCTGATGTCTAACCTGGGGTTATGACCGCGCGCCGCGGGCTCCTATTCCACCATATCCCGTAGCGACGCGCGTATGTCGTTGGCGAATTCCTTGGTGAAGCGAGAGGGCCTCCAGGCATCGCTGGTGATGAGCGCGATGGGAACCTGCACCTGCGGCTTGAAGGGACGCACGACCAGATCGCCGAATTTTCCCCACGGAATCAGACCGTCCACCAGCGCCACGCCGATGTTGCGCTGGACCATCGGCGCGGCGGCGATTGCGAGAGCAATTTCGATATGGGGTCGGCGCTTCTCGCCGGCTGCTTCGAACGCAGCGTCCAGCAATTTGGCGATCTGCGGCTGGGACCCATAGCTGATCAATACTTGATCACGCAGCACCTGCGGCGTGATCTCGGAAAGCTTGGCAAGCGGTGAAGCCTTGTTCATCACAGCCACAATGTTGGCAGTGCCGATGACTTCACTGTCGACCAGGGGAGCCATAATCGTCGTCATCGTCACACCAAGGTCGATTTCGCCGACAATGATCTGCTCGCCAATTTCGCTGGCAGGCAGGGTGTGCACGATGACTTGGATCGCAGGGTTCCGCCGGGCAAAGCGTTGAATGGCCGCCGGGAGTATAGAAAAACTGGGCGGCGAACTTGCCGCGATGCGTATCAACCCGACCTCGCGATCCCGAATGCGATTGGAGAACTGCTTGAGGACTTCGAGCTCGCGGAAAATACGGTCGGCATCTTTGAATAAGAGCTGGGCTTCAGCTGTCGGGATCAACCGTCCCCTTACGCGCTCGAACAAGGTGTAACCGATCTGACTTTCCAGATGTCGCAGCACCTTGCTGATGGCCGGTTGCGAAACGTTCAATGCTGCCGCTGCCGCCGTTAACGTGCGGTTTCTCATAATGGCTCTGAAAACTTCGAGTTGGCGCGCATTCATCGATATGGTCCAGCTGCCTCCAGAGCATAACCGCAGGTTTGAGTTGGAGAAACACCAAGCATTAGACAAAGAAAACCCGGCGATGGACCTTCGACACCGCTAGATCGGAGGAAGGGCAATGCCTAGGCGTTTCATTCGTTTGGCAGAAACCGAACGCCAGACAGTCAGCATCGAAATCGATGGAAAGAGGTCTCAAGCCCTTGAGGGCGACACGCTTTTGATCGCCCTGCTGTCGAATGTTGGTCACGTGCGGGCGTCGGAGTTTGACGATGGCCCCCGCGCCGGCTTTTGCCTGATGGGCGCATGTCAAGACTGCTGGGTCTCAACCGTGAGCGGTAAGCGGCTGCGCGCTTGCTCGACCATCGTTGTCTCGGGCATGCAGATCGTTACCGACCGTTCGGAGGCGACGTGGTCGACCCGCGTGTAGTTGTGGTCGGCGCTGGCCCAGCCGGTGTCCGAGCGTCTGAAATACTGGCCGCTGCTGGGTTGCGCCCAACGGTCATCGACGAGGCGAGGCGCTGCGGCGGTCAGATCTACCGCCAACAACCCGAGAACTTCGTCAGGGCGATCGACACCCTCTATGGAACGGAAACGGCGAAGGCGCGGTCGGTACACGCGGCGTTCGAGGCCTTGCGCGACCGGATCCAATACCGCGCCGAGACGTTTGCCTGGAATGTCGTCGACGGCCAGCTTCATGTAGAAAGCGGAGGGGCGAAGGCGGCGCTTCCCTTCGACGCGTTGATCATCGCGTCCGGAGCGACCGATCGCGTGATGCCGGTACCGGGCTGGACTTTGCCCGGCGTCTATTCGCTGGGTGCGGCGCAAATCGCCGTGAAGGCTCACGCGTGCTCGATCGGACGCAACGTGGCGTTTATGGGAACGGGACCGCTGCTTTATCTGGTGGCCTATCAGTATGTGAAAGCCGGCGCGAATGTCGCTGCAATTCTCGACACATCCACCATTGCGGAGCGCTTGGCGGCGCTGCCGGCACTGACCGCCCGGCTGGATAACGTGTTCAAGGGATTGTCGTATCTTCGGCACCTGCGGGGTCGCCACATACCCATATTCAACGGGGTCACGCCCGTTGAGATTTCCGGCGCCGACGGCAAGGGCGTCACCTCGGTGTCGGCTCTGCGCCGTGGTGGGCGCCGACTGGAAATCAAGTGTGATGCAATTGGACTTGGTTACCATCTGCGCGCCGAGACGCAGCTTGCCGATCTTGCGCGATGTGCGTTCAAGTTCGACTTGTCGAGCCGCCAATGGTTGCCGGAGATCGACGAGGATGGCCGCACGTCGTCCAAAGGCATTTACCTGGCCGGCGATGGGGCCCAGATCCTGGGGGCGGACGGCGCCGAAATTCGCGGTCGCCTCGCTGCTTATGCTGTCCTGCGCGATTTTGGCCATGCGGTGCCGGACGATACCGTCGCGTTGCTGCGACGGCAATTGCACCGGATCGAGCGATTTAGTCGGGGCCTTGCGCGCGCCTTTCCCTGGCCATCGAAGCTCGTCGAGGCGCTGCCCGATGACACTGTGATTTGCCGCTGCGAGACGATCCGGGCTGGTGAGCTTCGAGGTTCTGCCCGGCTCAAGGGCGCCTGGGAAGTGAACCGGGCAAAGGCGTTTAGTCGAGTCGGCATGGGCCGCTGCCAAGGTCGATATTGCGGCCATGCCGCAGCCGAGGTTTTGGCGGCGTCTGCAGGTGTGCCGATAGAAGAGGTGGGCCGCCTGCGCAGCCAGGCGCCGGTGAAGCCGCTCTCCATTGCGACGAGTGACGGAGCGATCCGGTGAAGCGAGCTGCCGACATCCTTATCGTGGGCGGCGGCATCATGGGCTCGTCAGCCGCGTTTTTCCTCCAGCGGCGCGGACGTTCGGTCACCCTGCTCGAACGGGGCCTCGTCGGCCAGCAGGCCAGTGGAACAAATTTTGGAAATGTCCGGCGGCAAGGCCGATTCCTTCCCCAACTGCCACTTGCGAACCGCTCGAGGCAGATCTGGGGCCGGCTGGGCGAATTGATCGGCGAAGATGCCGAGTTCCTGATGACCGGACATATCCGCGTCTGTTACGGCAAGGATCAGATTGGTACGCTCGAGACATACGCCACGAAGGCGCGCGAGTACGGCCTCGAACTTGAATTGCTGAGCCAGAACGCCCTCAGGGACAGGTTTCCATTCATCGGCCCAGAAGCCGTGGCGGGTTCGTATTCTCCGCACGATGGCCATGCCAATCCGCGGCTCGCGGCTCCCGCGTTCGCTTATGCCGCGCGGCGTGAAGGTGCCGTCGTACGGGAGAATGTGGAAGTTCTTCATATCGAGAAGAGCGGCGAGGACTTCCGGGTCGAGACGTCGAGAGGCGAAGTCTTCCAGGCGCCCGTCGTTCTGGTCGCCGCGGGCGCCTGGGCCAACCGGCTCTCCGCAGAGTTTGGCGAGCCCGTGCCCCTTGTCGCGCGCGGCCCGCAAATGGCGGTAACCGAACCCGCGCGCTATGAGATCAAGCCAGTTCTCGGTGTAAGCACGAAGATAGCTGAGGAGGGCGTCTATCTTCGCCAGATACCACGCGGTAATGTGATCTTCGGCGGCGGCAACCGTGGACCGGCCTTCACAGATTCGAAGCGCGCCTATGTCCTGCCGGAAAACACACTAAGCCAAATGCGGCAGATCCAGCGGATCGTGCCGGCGCTCGGATCGCTGCGCGTCATTCGCGTCTGGAGCGGCATCGAAAGCTATCTGCCGGACGATATTCCCATCATGGGGCCCAGCGGCCGCGTCAGCGGGCTGTACTACGCCTTTGGCTTTTGCGGGCACGGCTTCCAATTGGGCCCGGGGGTCGGGGACGTCATGGCGGAGTTGATCGACACTGGCGCTACGACGACACCGATTGAACCCTTCTCCATCAGCCGATTCGCCTGACTGATGCCAGCACTGCGCAGGTAATTGTCAAAGCGTGAGAATCATCAAGAGGAGTACGTAATGTCTGTTGTCGCAGCTCAGCGAGAGACCGTTGGCGCCGACGGTGCTACCATTGCCTTTCACAACGATACCTTCATCTTCGACGGCCTCTCGATTTCATACGTGCTTGACGAGAAGTATGCGGAGCGCTGCCTGGCGGGCGGGGTGAACGCCACAAACGTGACCTTCGCGCTCGAGGAAAACTGGGACAAGGCACTGCACAACGTCGAGACTTACCTCTCGAAGGTGGAGCGAAATCCTCTGTTGATGCTGTGCACCCGAAGTGATGACCTGCTAAAGGCGAAAGCTAGCGGCAAGCTCGGCGTCATGTTTGGCACGCAGGGCGCCAGCATGCTCGAGGGGCAGATCTGGCGTTTGGAGTTGTTGGTTCGCTTGGGCCTCCGATTCCTCGGCCTTGCCTACACAACGGCCAACGATTTTGGCGATGGCTGCGGCGAGAAACGCGACGCGGGCCTCAGCTATCTCGGTGAAGAGCTGATTACGCTCGCCAATACGCTGCCGGTAATGATCGATCTGTCGCATTGCGGTCATTGCACGCGCGCCGAAGCCACGAAGCTAGCGCGCGCTCCGGTTTGCACGCACTCCAATGCGGACGGGCTACGACCGAACGGCCGAAATACTCGCGACGACACGGTGAAGGCAATGGCCGCAAAGGGCAGCATGATGGGCGTCTGCGGCCTTCCGCAATCTCTGGCCGACGACGTTCCGACGCTGGATGATCTTCTCGACCATGTGGACTACCTCGTAAAGCTCACGGCTGTGGAGAATGTCGGCATCGGGCTCGACTACGTGGAAGCATACAAAGATTCGCCAAACGTAGTGGCGCCGCCGAGCGTGGTGACGTGGCGCACACGTCGGCCCGACATCTTCGGCTCGTTGACGTCGTTCGGACGTCAATCCTATCCGATCGGAATCGAGACCGTGAAGACGCTTCCGAATCTGACGCAGGGGCTGTTTGATCGTGGTTATACGAAAGACCAGGCTGCGGCGATTCTAGGCGGGAACTGGTTGCGCGTAATCAAGCAGTTCTGCGACTGACGAGCACAGACAGGATCGTGAACGTGTTCAGTGGCGCGAGCAGTACTCGGAAGCGTCCCGGGGACGGGGCCTCGGTGGCTATCGTAGCGGTGAATGCATGAGTGTATTTGTGGCCGATCCAAAGTTCGAACCTTATTGGTGGGAGGCAGTCTCCAAGCGGGTCACGAGTCCGGCGATGTTGCCGGCGACGACCGAAGTCGCGGTCATTGGTGCTGGGTACACGGGACTTTCCGCAGCCCTTACCCTGGCGCGCGCCGGCCGCCGGGTGACGGTGATCGAGGCGCATGAACCGGGTTGGGGCGCCAGTACACGAAATGGTGGAATGATGGGCCTGGCCTACGGGTCTTTCATGGCCGCCAAAAAAACGCACGGGGTCGAGACTGCGAAGAGACTCTATGCCGAAAGTGCTATGGCGATCGACTATGTCAGCACTCTGATCGCACGCGAGAAGATCGACTGTAATTATGCAAAGGTGGGGCATTTCCGCGGTGCGTCCCTTCCAAATCACTACGACGCCATGGCGAGGGAGCTGGATGAAGCGCGTCGTCATGTGCCGACGCAATGCTATGTGGTGCCGAAATCGGAACAGTCGCTGGAGATCGGCTCGGACTACTACAACGGCGGTGTTGTAAACCCCGATCATGCGGGCCTACACCCTGCGCTCTATCACGCTGGGCTGCTGTCAGCAGCGGAAAGGGCCGGCGCCACGATCGTCACGAACACGCCGGTACGCCGGATCGTTCGACAGGGCAGCAGGTTCGCATTGACTACGCCTAGCGGTGAAGTGACGGCAACCGAAGTACTCGTGGCCACCAACGGATACACGGGGCCAATTACTCCTCAGCTTCGACGACGTGTCATTCCCGTACCGAGCGCCATCATCGCGACCGAGCCTTTGAAGCCGGACCTGATGGCGAGATTGATGCCGAAAAAGCGGCTGCTCGCCGGAAGCTTGCGCATCGTAACCTACTACCGGCCATCACCCGACGGCACGCGTATCCTTTTCGGCGGGCGAGCCTTCGCGAGCGGCGGGCCGTCGGCAGATCGTGTAAATGCGCGGCACCTACACCGGGCGTTGACGAAAGTGTTCCCCGAACTGAGTGCCGTCAAGGTTACTCATTCCTGGCACGGAATGCTTGCGTTTTCCTTCGACAAGCTGCCGCATGTCGGGGAGATCGATGGCTTGCACTATGCCATGGGATATTGCGGGGTCGGGGTCGGCCGCGCCACATGGCTGGGGCACAAAGCGGCGCTCAAGATATTGCGTTCGCCCGAGGGTGAGACTGTTTTCGATACGCTGACATTCCAGTCGCGGCCACTCTATTCCGGCACGCCATGGTTTTTGCCGGCGACGATCGCCTTCTACAGGATCGCCGACGTGCTTCGTCTCTAGAAAAGCACAACCCAGACTACTGCAAAGAATGCCTGAGTTCGTGGCCTGATGTTAGACGCGGTTGGGCGTACTTGAGCGTAGTTTGTCGCCTCAGGTCGCAGAAAAGGTGGTTGCGGGGGCAGCATTTGAACCTGCGCCCTCTGGGTCATCAATCAATATTTAAGAGCGAATGGCTCTGGGAAACTGCATGCGTTGAAGAGGCGGCGACTACAAATATTAATTTACTGGTTCTCTTCGCGGACGTCCCTCTGCATCACCGGCCCATTTTCTTCGGTCCGTGCCTATCGGCGGCCAAGCCAATCGGCAATCCGATACCGCTAGGGAAGAAAGGCGTCAGCTCGACCCGTGACCATTCTCGCGAGCGGCGCAGGATCGGCCGGGGGACCCTCGCCACGCCAGGCGATATGGA
>Ga0137391_10003436_pt1 | contig 11993 bp, 13 predicted proteins | sample 15con2h24BmetaG_FD_101399 | JGI IMG/M metagenome (GOLD analysis project Ga0137391, IMG submission 101399) | Vadose zone soil microbial communities from Angelo Coast Range Reserve, California, USA - 15con2h2.4B metaG | ecosystem: Environmental > Terrestrial > Soil > Vadose zone > Saprolite...
CCGTCTCGATGTCGGCGACAACGGAAGCGGCAGCCGACGCGTCGCTTCGATAATTGACAACAACGGCATAGCCACGTTGACCCGCGAGACGGCATGTCGCGGCGCCAATGCCGCGGCTACCACCGGTGACGATGAGAACCTTGCCCGTCATCGGCGCACCGCCATCAATAGGCCGCCGCGGCATCGGAATAGATCCCGCCGAGACCCCATTCCTGGCGGAAGATGCCCTCCATCTCGCGGCGAATTCGGACCGCCTCGCCGGTCTCGTCGAGCGCGACGTCGCTCCACCGAACGACCTCGCCCTCGCCCACCGGCCGCTGCAGCGTCACGTTGTGCGCGAGACCGATCGGCAAGGCGCCGCGCACCAGCGATTCGGCCGCCGGCATCAGCCGGCCATAGACCGTGAAGCCGCCCTCGCCATCGAGCTTTTCTCCGGCGAAGAGCGGGCGTTTCGCGCTTGCCACCGCGTCACCGCGAAAGCCGGTGGCACTGCCGGTCGCCTCGCCGCGTAGGCTGGCGCTGGCGACCGAGAGGCCGAGTTCGAGGCCGATGAGGTGATACGGCTTGTACATCGCCGCGTAGCGCCCCGACGGGTCGGTGATTAGACCATATTCCGCAAAGCAGCGGCGGACATACTCGCTCGGCGCCTCGAAGGTAACATAGACGCCCCAGCGCAAATCGCGAAACACCGGCCGGCCGTCGCGCTCAAGCGAGGAGATGACCTCGACCGTACCTTTGTGATGGAGCGCACCGCCTTCCGCCTGCGGCTTCAGCACAAGCGGCAGATCGTCAACGCCACAGGCCGGAAAGCTGAGCCCGTTGGGCGCCGGCTCGAGCCCGGTGGCGTTCGCCACGGCGGCCATTTCGATCGCCGATTTGGTGCCGTCGAGGAAGGAGTTGAACATCCGCGCATTGAAGTCGCCGGCGGCGACCTGCGCCTCGCTGAAGCCGTAATGGCCCCACACCGTCTCCGGTGTTGACGCATGATAAGCCGGCAGATATTTCGTGCCCTTGCCAGCGCAGACGATGTCGAACCCCGCGGTGCGACCCCAATCGACCATCTCGGCAATCAGGGCCGGCTGGTCGCCGTAGGCCAGTGAATAGACGATCTCCGCCTCGGCGGCGCGGCGGGCGAGCAAGGGACCGGCGAGCACGTCGGCCTCGACGTTGACCATGACGATGTGCCGACGGTGCATGCAGCAGAGCAGCGCGTGACGGATCCCGGCTGCCGGATGGCCGGTGGCATCGATGACCACTTCCATTCCGCCGGCGGCGATCAGGGCCTCGGCGTCGTCGGTGATCGTGGTCCCGCCGCGTTCGACCGCCTCGGCAAAGGAGCGCGCGGCAAATTGTTCGGCCGGCCAGCCGACCCGACGCAGCGCCTGACGCGCGCGATCCGGCGAGAGGTCGGCGATCGCCATGATGTGCAGTCCTGGCGTACGCAGCGCCTGCGCGAGGAACATGGAGCCGAACTTGCCGGCACCGATCAGCCCGATGCGAATCGGCCGTCCTGTCTCGGCACGCGCGCGCAACTTCGCATGAAGGTTCATCGCCTACTCCGCCGCCGTCCGATGCTCGCGCGCGTAACGCAGCAGGCAGTCGTCGTCCAGCATCTCGATCGGGGTGAAATCGCGGTTGGCGATCCATGTCGGCCGCTTGAAGCGGCGAATCGCGTTGTCGCAGCGGTTGAGCGACAAATAGACGATCCAGCGCGACCACGGCGTCAGATTCGATCCCGAAGCGTGCACGAGATTGCCGTGAAAAAGCAGCGCCGAGCCCGGTGGGCCTTTCGGCGCGACGATGCCGCCCTCGGCAATGAGGTGGGTGATCGTCTCATTGTCCACCGTCCATAGCGGATAACTCGTCGTCGTCACGTCGTGGCCGGCCTCGAGGCGGCCGCGGCGATGGCTCTTCGGGATGAACATCAACGGCCCATTGAACTCGTTCGCTTCGGCAAGGAAGAGGGCAATGTTCATGGCGCGCGGCGCAGGCATGTCGTCGTCGTTGTACCAAGTCGCATAGTCCTGATGCCACTGCCAGACGGCGCCGTCGAAGGCCGCCTTGGCGTTGATCTTGAACTGATGCATGTAGAGCTTGTCGGAACCAAGCAACTGCATCCCGGGCATGAGAAGCTTTGGGTGTCGGGCAAGCCGCGCAAACACTTCGTTCCAGGTCTGGACATAGAAAGCGGTGCGCGGCGCGTCTGTGCCCTTCTCTCGCACCACCTCATCACGTGTCTGCGCGAGCAATCCCGGAACCTCGGCGTTGAGAAGCGTCATTTCCTCGGCAGAGAACAGGCTCGGCAGAATGAGGTAGCCCTGCTCCTCAAACTCCGCGATCTGCGACACGGTGAGTTTCACTGGACCTTCTCCATAGCGCGATTTGTCAGACTGCTTGCTGCAGCGAGAGGGTGAGTTCGGCGATCAATCCCTCGGCGGCGCGCTCGGCATGACGCCGCGACAGCGCCTCGGCCCGCTCGGCATCGCTGGAAAGCACCGCCTCGAGGATGCCGGCATGCTCGTCCCAGATCGACCGGAGCCGCAAGGGATCGCGCAGGACCTGGCCCATCACACGGCGAATATGGTGCCAGTGCAAAGTCGCGGTTTCGGCGAGCAGCTTGTTGCCCGAGAGGTCATAGAGAAACCTATGAAAAGCGATGTCTGCGGCGATCATCGCGGCAGTATCGCCGGATGAGACGGCGCGTCGGCCACGCTCGATGAGGGCGCGCCCCGCCGCTGCCGATGCCGCGGTATGGCGCCGCGCTGCGCCGTGCGCCGCCACGCCGTCGAGCGCGCTTCTCAACTCGTAGAGATGCGCGGTGAAGACCGGATCGACCGGCGCCACGATGAGACCCCGCCGTCCGGTTTCATGGAGAAATCCCTGCCGCTTCAGCAGGAGAAGCGCCTGCAGGACCGGTTGGCGGGAAACCGCCAGACGCTCGGCCAGCTCGTCCTGAACCAGCCGCTGTCCGGGTTCCAGCCTGCCGGTACAAATGTCGTCGAGGATCGCGGCATAGACGCGCTCCATGAGTGGCGGCTGAACGACGAGGCGCTCCATGGTTACGGAATACCGTATACGGAAAAATCCGGCAAGCGAATTGTCCAACGAGCAGAATGGTGGACGTGGATTTCGGAGATTGTCGCGAACTGCTATAAGCGGCCCACTCTCGAGATCCAGATCACGGAGGGCGCCGGAATGGACGAAGACCGCTTCAACATGTCGATCCGTAAGTTCCTGAAGGCGGTCGGCGTCACCTCGCAGCGCGAGATCGAGACTGCCGTGCGGACCGCCGTAAAGGCCGGAAAGCTCAAAGGCGACGAGAAGCTCAAGGCAACGGTCACGCTCACCCTCTCCGGCGTCGCCCTGAAACACCAAATCGACGGCGAAATCGAGTTGGGCTAGGGGAAGCGTGCTCTAGCGTCGCACCACCATCAGCTTCTTGATCTCGGCGATCGCCTTCGCGGGGTTTAGCCCCTTTGGGCAGGTCTTCGTGCAGTTCATGATGGTGTGGCAGCGATAGAGGCGAAAGGGATCCTCCAGCTGGTCGAGGCGCTCGCCGGTGTTCTCGTCGCGGCTGTCGGCAATCCAGCGATAGGCCTGCAGCAGGATCGCCGGTCCGAGATAGCGGTCGCCGTTCCACCAATAGCTCGGGCACGCCGTCGAGCAGCAGAAGCAGAGAATGCACTCCCACAGCCCGTCGAGCTTCTCGCGCTCGGCGACCGATTGACTCTGCTCGCGATCCGGCGGCGGCAGCGTCATCGTCTGCAGCCACGGCTTGATCGAATGGTACTGTGCATAGATATGGGTAAGATCCGGAACGAGGTCCTTCACCACCGGCATGTGTGGCAGCGGATGGACGCGGATCTCGCCGTTCACCTCCTCGATCGGCTTCAGGCACGCTAACGTGTTAGTGCCGTCGATATTCATCGCGCACGAGCCGCAGATGCCCTCGCGGCAGGAGCGGCGGAACGTGAGGGTTCCATCGATCTCGTTCTTGATCTTGATAAGCGCATCGAGAACCATCGGTCCGCAGGCATCGAGGTCGATGCCATAGGTATCGAGGCGAGGATTCTCGCCGCTGTCAGGATCCCACCGATAGATCTTGAAGTCGCGCGCGCGCTTGGCTCCGGCGGGGGCCGGGTAAGCCTTGCCGGGACCGATCCTCGAATTTGCCGGAAGCGTAAACTCAGCCATTCAAATCTCGCTCAATAGACGCGCGCCTTGGGCGGGAAGACCTGCACCTCGTTCGACAAGGTGTAGAGATGCACGGGTCGATAGCCGATCGTCACCTTGCCGCTTCCGTCGAGCCACGCGACGCTGTGCTTCATCCATTCCTTGTCGTCTCGATCCGGGTAGTCCTCATGGGCGTGCGCGCCACGGCTTTCCCGGCGATTGGCCGCCGAGTGCATGGTGACCACGGCCTGGGCCAGCAAATTCTCGAGCTCGAGCGTCTCGGCGAGGTCGCTGTTCCAGACCATAGAGCGGTCACTGAGGTGCAGATCGCCGACGGAGCGCGCTACCTCGTCGATCTTGCGGACGCCTTCTTCGAGCACGGAAGTGGTGCGGAAGACAGCGCAGTTATTCTGCATCGTGCGCTGCATGGCGAGTCGAATCTCGCTTGTCCGCGTGCCTCCCTTGGCGTTGCGGATGCCGTCCAGCCGGGCGATCGCGGCATCGCCGGCAGCAGCTGGCAGCGGCTTGTGCGGCATGTTCGGGCGAACGAGTTCGACAGCCCGCAATGCCGCCGCGCGGCCAAACACGACGAGATCGAGCAGCGAGTTGGTCCCCAGCCGGTTGGCGCCGTGGACGGAAACGCAAGCCGCTTCGCCAATTGCCATGAGACCGGGCGCGACGCGATCGGGATCGTCGGGCGTCGGCGCTATCACCTCGCCATGATAGTTGGTCGGAATGCCACCCATGTTGTAGTGCACGGTCGGCAGCACCGGTATCGGCTGCTTGGTGACATCGACGCCGGAAAAGATCTTCGCCGTCTCCGAGATGCCGGGAAGCCGCTCATGCAGCACCTGAGGATCGAGATGCTCGAGGTGGAGCATGATATGGTCCTTCTCCGGACCACAGCCACGTCCTTCGCGGATCTCGATCGTCATCGACCGGCTAACGACGTCGCGCGAGGCGAGATCTTTGGCATGGGGAGCGTAACGCTCCATGAACCGCTCGCCTTCGGCATTGGTGAGATAGCCGCCCTCGCCGCGCGCCCCTTCGGTGATCAAACACCCGGCGCCGTAAATGCCGGTGGGATGGAACTGGACGAACTCCATGTCCTGGAGCGGCAAGCCGGCGCGCAGGATCATGGCATTGCCGTCGCCAGTGCATGTATGCGCCGAGGTGGCAGAAAAATATGCCCTGCCATAGCCGCCGGTCGCCAACACCACGAGATGGGCACGAAAACGATGAAGCGTGCCGTCTTCGAGGTTCCACGCCATGACGCCGCGGCACGCACCCTCCTCATCCATGATGAGATCGAGGGCGAAATACTCGACGAAGAATTCGGCGTCATGCTTCAGACATTGCTGATAGAGCGTGTGAATGATCGCGTGACCCGTGCGGTCGGCGGCGGCGCAGGCGCGCTTTGCCATGCCGCCCTCACCGTAGCCTGTCGTGTGCCCACCGAACGGGCGCTGGTAGATCTGTCCCGCCTCGGTACGCGAGAATGGTACGCCGTAATGCTCAAGCTCGATGACCGCCGGCATGGCGTTGCGGCACATATATTCGATGGCGTCCTGGTCGCCCAGCCAATCGGAGCCCTTGACCGTATCGTACATGTGCCAGCGCCAATCATCCTCGCCCATGTTGCCGAGCGCTGCACTGATTCCACCTTGCGCGGCCACGGTATGGCTGCGAGTTGGAAAGACCTTGGTGATGCAGCCGGTCCGCAGTCCGGCGGCCGTCATCCCCAAGGTCGCCCGCAGCCCTGCCCCGCCGGCGCCAACGACGATGACGTCGTGGCTATGGTCGACGATTTTATAAGCTTGCGGCATGTCGGTCAGCCTTTGAGAGCCACGCGCAGTACGGCGAAGATGCCGGCCACCGCCAGCAGAACACAGGCAAAACGCACCGCGATCAGCGCGCCAAGCTTGGTCCATTCCTGATGAACATAGTCCTCGACGACGACCTGCACGCCCAACGCGGCATGGTAGAACGTCACAACGATCAGCACGATCATCAGAATCGCGGGTATCGGCTGGCCAAGCCAATTGACCGCCTGCTCGTAGCCGCCGCCAATATGGGTGAGGAGCGAGACGACGAACCACAACCCGAGCGGCACGAGCGCTATCGCCGTCAGGCGCTGTCGCCACCAATGCTCGACACCCTCCTTGGCCGAGCCAAGCCCGACCGCTCGACCGAGCGGCGATCGCATTCTTCCTTGCTCCATTGCGACTACTCCGCTGCCCCCGGCCGATCCAACCGTGCTGTCATTGCGATATGCCAGCGACCACGGCAATGAGAGTGAGGCCGGCGCTCGCGGCGACGACGGTCCATCCGGTCGCATAAGTCGTCTCGATGTCGAGACCATAGCCGGCATCCCACACGAGGTGCCGGACGCCGTTGCAGAGATGAAAGAACAGCGAATAGGCCCAGCCGACAAGCAAGAGAATGCCGAGCCACGAGCCGAAGAAGGCTTGCGCCTGCGCGTAGGCTTGCGGACCGGACGCCGCCGCCAGCAGCCACCAGACGAGGGGCAGCGTGCCGATTGAAAGGGCCAGTCCAGTTGCGCGATGGGAAATCGACAAGACCGATGTCAGCTGCGGCTTATAGACCTGCAGATGCGGCGAGAGCGGCCGGCCGGCTTGTCGCATATATAACCCTCGGTTGGCTGCCGCGGCACGAAGCGCGCGCGCATCAGGACGGAGGTGATGATTAACGCGCCGGCTTCGGTCAAGTCAACGTTCGCAGCGCCGATCGCGGGGAATCGCATCGCCGTCCGGGCGGCAGCGACCCGGCAAGACTGTGGATAACACTGGGGAGAAATGGTGAATAAAATGTGCAGTATTTGCCGATCTATTCACAGAAAAAACAACTAATACCGTAAACAAAGCTTGCACGACAGCAGCCATTCGGTGAAGATTACATGTGGCTCGCGAGAGCTTCGCTGTATTCGAGCAGAAGGCGTCGACACTCCTACGGGAATGTCGGGGTGCTGCCAGAAGCGGCGGTGCCGGGCTCGCCGACAAGGCGGGCGCCTCGGAGGGTACGATTGGGAGGTCTGACGACCAGCCGTCGTGCCGTATTCGGCAGGTCGAAAGGCTCTGTCGATCCGGGCGGCGACGGGACAGCCGCAAGGCCGTACCGCGTCGCGCGACCGGCTGCCTCACGCCCGCGAGGGTGCAAGGCGGCAGATCGCAGCGCAGCGTTGAGTGCTCCATTCGATGCTCGCAAAGGATCGATTGGGTTCGTAAGCCGCCGCGATACGCCCGCCAGGGTCCACCGGGGGACGCGTTGGTGTCGACCAGACGCCAGCGCCGGGGGCGGTGAACCCGCCTGCTCGCCAGGCCGTGGGGCCGTGATCGGCTCCGGAGGCGTCAGAAGTGTCCGCGAGGGCACGCGGCCTGGAAGCAATTCCGGCCTCTGACGCCTCCTTCTTTTGCAATGGCTGGTCTTTACGATAGCTAGCTCGCGGGCCGCTCGGCGAGCGCGGCGGCGAGCGCGACGAGACGGCGGGCGTTCTCGACGTGAAGATTCTCGATCAGCTTGCCGTCGAGAAGAGCCACGCCGGCGCCCGCCTTGATCGCAGCCTCATGCGCGACGATGATCCGATGCGCCTGTGCGACCTCCTCGGCCGAAGGCGCGAAGGCCGCATTGGCCGGTGCGATCGTCTTGGGATGGATCAGTGTCTTGCCGTCGAAGCCGAGCTCACGGCCCTGTCGACAGGATCGCGCAAAACCTTCGTCGTCGGCGAGATCGAGATGAACCCCGTCAAGGATGGCGAGATCGCAGGCGCGGGCTGCCAGCACGCAGAGGCCGAGCGACGTCAACAGGGGCAGGCGATCGCTCGTCGGTCGGGCGTGAAGATCATTGGCGAGATCGGAGGTTCCCATGACCAGCCCGGCGATCCGCGGGCTGGCGCCGGCGATCTCGGCGGCGCGCAGAATGCCGCGCGGCGTTTCCATCATGCACCAGATCGCCAAGCCGTCGGCTGCCCCACCGGCGACCAGCATCGCCTCGGCCTGACGGACCGTCTCGACGCTTTCCACCTTGGGCAGCAGCACACCGTCGATTGGCATGCGCGCGGCCGCGGCGAAATCGTCCTCGCCCCATTTCGTGCCGAGCGCGTTGACGCGTAGTATGAGCTCGCGCCGACCGTAGCCGCCGCTCGACACCGCCGCGACGACCGCCAACCGCGCTGCTGGCTTGGCATCGGGGGCAACCGCATCCTCGAGATCAAAGATCAGACCGTCGGCATCGAGCGCACGCGCCTTTTCGAGGGCGCGCGCATTGCTCCCCGGCATATAAAGCACGGAGCGGCGTGGACGAACGTCGATCGGCATCTTCCCTCCAAGCCGTGCCATTATAGCCGCTCGATGCGGTAGCCGCTTCCCGGGATTCGCATGACCACTGCCAGCGTGATGAACATCCTGTCGGTCCAATCCTCCGTCGCCTTCGGCCATGTCGGGAATTCGGCTGCCGTCTTCCCGCTGCAGCGTCTCGGCTTCGAGGTCTGGCCGGTGAACACCGTCGCCTTTTCCAATCATCCGGGCTACGGCGCGTGGCGCGGCCAAATCTGCGATGCCGAGCTCGTTGCCGCCCTCCTTGCGGGCATTGCCGAACGCGGCGTCCTGGCGAGCTGCGCCGCGGTGCTCTCCGGCTATCTCGGGACGGTGGAAACGGGGATTGCCGTTCTCGATGCCGTGCGCGAGGTCAAGAAGGCCAATCCCGGTGCGCTCTACTGCTGCGATCCGGTGATCGGCGATCGTGACGGCGGCGCCTATGTGCGCTCCGGCATCGCGGCATTCTTCCGCGATCGCGCGCTGGCCGAGGCCGACATAGCGGCGCCCAATCATTTCGAGCTCGAGCAGTTGACCGGACGAAGCGTGGCATCGCTCGCCGAGGCGCTTGGCGCGGTCGATGCTCTGAGACGGATCGGTCCGCCGATCGTTCTGGTGACCAGTCTCGAGACAAGCGGCAGGCGCGACGTCAGCGAGATGCTCGTCGGCGAGGATGACGCGGCGTGGCTGGTGACGACGCCCCGCCTGCCGATCGCGGTCAATGGTGCGGGCGACGCCGTCGCCGCACTCTTTCTTGGTCACTATCTGAGGGCGCGAAGCCCCGAAAAGGCCCTCGCCGCCACGGCCGCCGCGATCTTTGCCATCATCGAGGCAACCGCCAGAGCCGGCACCCGCGAACTGCAGCTGGTCGGTGCCCAGGATGCCTTCGTCGCGCCGCGCCGCCACTTCGCGACGCGGCGCGTGCGTTGAGCTGCTTCAGCCGACCTTGCGCTTCGGCGTGGCCGGCTTTTTCTGCAGGTGGCGCTCGATCAATGCCTCGGCAATTTGAACGGCGTTGAGCGCCGCGCCCTTGCGGAGATTGTCGGAAACGCACCACAGGTTCAGCCCATGCTCGACCGTCGGATCACGGCGGATGCGGCTGACGAATACCGCGTCCTCGCCGGCGGCCTCGGTCTGCGTAACGTAGCCTTCGTCGGCGCGGTGGTCGAGGACGGTGACGCCGGGCGCCTTCTTCAGTGCCGCGCGCGCCTCGCTCTCGCTCAGCGGCCGTGCGAATTCGATATTGACCGCCTCGGCGTGCGAAATGAAGACCGGTACGCGCACGCAGGTCGCCGTCACGGCGATGTTGGGGTCGAGGATCTTACGGGTCTCGACCGCCATCTTCCATTCTTCCTTGGTCGAGCCGTCATCCATGAAGACATCGATATGCGGAATGCAGTTGAAGGCGATCTGCTTGGTGAAATATTCGCGCTTGATCGGATCGTTGACGTAGACGCCGCGAGTCTGGGCGAACAGCTCGTCCATGGCCTCGCGGCCGGCGCCCGAGACCGACTGATAGGTCGCCACGACGACCCGCTTGATCTGCGCCAGGTCATGCAGCGGCTTGAGGGCGACGACCATCTGCATGGTCGAGCAGTTCGGGTTGGCGATGATGCCGCGCTTGGTATAGCCGGCGATGGCATCCGGATTGACCTCGGGCACGACGAGGGGAACATCCGGATCCATACGGAAATACGAGGTATTATCGATGACGACGGCGCCGGCCTTCGCCGCGCGCGGGGCGTGCACCGCCGAAACCTTGGCGCCGGGTGAGGACAGTACGATGTCGATGCCGCGGAAATCGAAAGTCTCGAGGTCGCGGATCTTGAGGATTTCGTCCTCGCCGAAAGAGACTTCCTTGCCCACCGACCGCGACGATGCGAGGGCCACCACCTCATCGGCCGGAAACGCCCGTTCCGCCATGATCGCGAGCATCTCGCGACCGACATTGCCGGTCGCGCCGACCACCGCAACTCTATAACCCATCGCACCGCTCCATCGTCGATACGTGGCCAGGCTGACATCGTGAGATGGTGCTGCCGCTGAGGATTGAACTCAGGACCTCTCCCTTACCAAGGGAGTGCTCTACCACTGAGCTACGGCAGCACGACGTCCATTGTTCCGCGGCCACGGTGGCGGGAGGAGATACACGACGCGGCGTGGCTTGGCAAGGCAAGGAGGCTTGGCGGCACGCGGGAGACCCTAGCAGCGGTCGCGTTAAGCGACCCTTACGAAACCGGCAGCCTGGTGATGTTGCTCGGACGTTTCGGTAGCGGCGGTTGCGCCGGCAGCAGCAGGAATTGCGAATAGAGCTCGCTGGCATAGCTCAGCCCGAAGCGGTACATGCGATAGCCGTAGATCACCGCGATCGGCAGCAAGCCGACCGTCACCCGCCAATCTGTCTCGGAATAGGCGAGGCTGAGGAGGGCGAGGGCGAGCAAGGCAGCGGCCAAGCCGCGATTGAGCGTGTAATTGCCGTCAAAACTGTCGATCCGCGCCGGCTTGCCGTGCGACATGACGTCGGCATAGATCTGGCGGGAGATCGGCAGCCACTGCTTTGGGCTCATTCCGCGCACCGTGCCGATGTCGAGCCGCAGCCGCTGCCGGATCAGCTGTTCGAGGCTGTCGGTCTGCTCGGGCGACAGCAGCGGCGTGTTTTCCCGGACCACCCAATCGGACGGCCGCCCGCGGCCCAGCCACACGGCTATCTCCATGATGCTGCCGAGCGCGGCGGCGAGGTGGCCGGCAGCATAGGAAATCAGCAGGAAGAGACCGAGCCCGCCGATGCTGACCCCGTCGCTGAAAAACAGCGCACGGAATTCAGGAAAGAAGAAAAGAAGGCCGAAGACAAGCGTCGCCCCAGGAATCAGGATCCCGGTTTGCTCATAAAAGGAGAAGTTCTTTCCCATGAGTCCGCGTCATTTCACCTGCAGGTCTGCTAATCCTAACATGGACGTCATCGCCGGGCACCCCTGAAGAGCGGGTCGTGGGAACTCTACCGCGAGTTGGTCGGGACTAGCGGCGAACCTCGATCGGCCTCCCGGCTGTCAGCCGGCGGTCTGCGCACGCCTTGGTGAACTCGGCGCCGAAGAGCAGGATCTGCGCCGAATAGTAGATCCACAGCAAGATGATGACCAAGGCGCCGGCGGCACCGTAGGTCGAGGCGACGTTGCTGCTGCCGATATAGAGGCCGATGAGATATTTGCCGAAGCTGAACAGCAAGGCCGTGGTCATCGCGCCGATCCAAACGTCCTGCCAGGCGACTGGGGCATCGGGCAGAATCTTGAACATCATGCCGAAAAGCACTGACGTCATAAGGAAGGAAAGCGCGAAGTGGAGCGCCCGCAGCATCACGGGCAGGCCGGGGAAGACGCCGCTGAGAAAGTGCCCGAAGGCGGTGAGCGCCGCGCTGAGCACGAGCGAGACGAGCAGCAGGAAGCCGATCGCCAGGATGAGGGAGAGGCTAAGCAACCGGGCGCGCACCAGCGA
>Ga0137391_10003441_pt1 | contig 11987 bp, 17 predicted proteins | sample 15con2h24BmetaG_FD_101399 | JGI IMG/M metagenome (GOLD analysis project Ga0137391, IMG submission 101399) | Vadose zone soil microbial communities from Angelo Coast Range Reserve, California, USA - 15con2h2.4B metaG | ecosystem: Environmental > Terrestrial > Soil > Vadose zone > Saprolite...
CGGTTGGTGCAGATGGCGGCCCATTGATCTACAACGGCTCAGAAGAGGACCAACTCTCCCTCGATTCGACCTGCCGCAAACTCCATCGCTTCCTCAGTCAGCCGCAGCGCTGAGCCCATCAGTCACCCACAAATTCCCCGAACGAGGCAAAAAAGAAGGCTCCGCTCTAGTTGGCCACCGCGCGGAAGCGCTTGGCGTCACTGAGGAGCAAAGCAATGAATGCTCCAAAACGTTCTTCTCGCGTTCCTCAATTGGGCTCCACCAGCACATCGTTATCCCGCCAGCAGGAGAGCCGCCGCCTGCTCGCCTATCACAACGCAGGGCGCCATTGTGTTGCCGGTCGTTACACGAGGCATAATGGAAGCATCTGCAATACGGAGGCCGTCCACGCCGTAGACCTTCAATTGGCTATCGACCACCGACATTGCATCCAAGCCATTTTTGCGGTTCCAGACTGATGCCAGAAAGTGCCAAGCCCGTCGCGAAAAAAGCGCTCCAGTTCTGTCCGGTTGAGAGGGCCAGGTGCTACTTCGCGCCCAGTAAAAGGTCGCAAGGGCGCTGAGTTGCCGATTTCCCGAACCATGCTCAATCCGGCCATGAGATCTTTCAGGTCTTGGGGATCACCGAGGTAGTTGGCGTCGATCTTTACCGGATCGGCCGGATCAGCGCCCGTCAAGTGAATGGCGCCACGACTCTTCGGTCGCATGCCGACCGCCAGGGACCAGCAGGCGGACGGAGGTTTGAATCGAGCCCCATTCTCGGGGGTAACATCGGGCCCTTGGTGCGAATAGGCATAGAAGTTGGGGGCGTCCAGTTCGGGAGATGTCTTCCAAAAACACGCGGTCTGACTTCTCGGAAAAGGCGACGGCGTTTTGTCCGTATTTTCCCAGACACACCCAAATGCAATGTGATCATGAAGATTGCGTGCAACGCCCGGTAGCGCCTGCAACACTGGAATACCGACTCTCTGCAGCTCCGTTTCGTCTCCAAGACCAGACTGCATCAACAGCTTCGGCGTATGAATCGCGCCGAGGGAGAGAATGACTTCACGTGTGACTTTGGCACGAACAGTCTTTCCCTGGTAGTGAAACTCAACGCTCGTCGCACGGCGGCGATCGAATAGAATTCGGACCGCCAATGCACCGGTGAGTACAGTGATGTTCGGCTGAGCCATGAGAGGGTACACATACGAACGGAAGATCGACTGTCTTTTACCGTCGCGAACAGTTTCATCGACGAGCGCGCATCCCCCTGCCGCCTCCATCATGCGGCCATTCGGGTTGGAAAAGCGTTGCAGTCCCGCCGATTCAGCGCCTTCCAGCAAGGCGAAAGCAAATGGGCGAGGTTCCGCTGCAGGCTTGACGTGTACCGTTCCGTGCGTGCCGCGATACTCCGGATCGGGGCTTCCGTCCCACGCCTCAACACGGCGGCGATACAGGTCGAGAACGGCTTCGTAACCCCACGATGGATCGCCCGATTCGGAAGCGTAGAAGTCCCAATCAGCCCGGTGTCCACGAGACCACGTCGACACATTGATGCTGGAACCGCCCCCCAGGACCTTGCCCATGGAATAGCGAATCGCTCTTCCATTCAGATTTCGATTCGGCTCAGCTACGAAGCCCCAATCCAGTTCGCTGCCAAGGGTCATCGGCCAACGATTGGGATTGGCGACTAAATCCGTCTCATCAGTACCACCAGCTTCAAGCAATAGCACTTGGGTTCCTGGATCCGCTGCAAGCCTCGCAGCCACAACACAGCCGGATGTGCCTGCACCGCACACAACGTAATCGAACGTCGAACTGAGTTCCGAACAGAGCTTCTGCTGGTTTACACTTCAACCTGATCAAGGTACTGCAGACTTCGCAGAGCGAGTCCGAGCGTCCTGTGGTTTTCGGCTGAGCTTGAGCTCCGAAGGCATGCTATACTCGTTTCGAAATGACGATACAGACCAAATCCATGATGAGACGGCGCGTCAATCGCGCTGGGCCCTCGGGATTGGTCTGACCATTCGCTAAGTTCAGATTCGATTCTCGGCCAAAAACACGAAGGCCCCGATTTTTGGTCGGGGCCTTTCCATCCGCGACGGCTTTATGAGAGCCGCGTTCTTCCTACTGAACTAGCGAGCCTCTTCACCTCAAACTTGGCTGGCCGGGCAGGATTCGAACCTGCGCATTGGGGGTGATCGTGCTAAGCCGTAAATCCGTGACCGTGCTTGGACAGTGGGAGGTTGGAAGGTCCATTGGCGCCAATTACCAGCCACTCCCAGGTTGGTCTGCGCGAATGTAAGCGGTCTGTGCTGGAGCACAATACTCCTGGCCATGATGGGAATGCGCTGTGTTCTCTTCCTATTTAGCTATGCAGTCTTGGAAGCGGTGCGGGGAACCTCTTCCATGATCCCGGACAACCAAAAACAGCTAAAACATCGCATTTCCAAAGCTTACAGTGAGTTACGTCTGGAGGAGAGATACAGAACACTGCGCATGGGTAAATTAGCTTTATTCAGTGGCTGCACAACTTCCACAACGATAAAACTCCTGTACAGCGGCTGGGGCAAACTCTGCATCTGATTAGTCGACGGGGCACGGGTGCAAGGACCAATTAAATGCGTGTTGGTGGTTTTGGCGGCGGCTGCCGTACTGATTGTTTTGGTCTCGCCTGAGCTGGATGAGCTACCCTGCACGATTGGTAAGCACACCCGCAATCGAACAGTGCCCATCTCGGCCACCACGATTTTACCTTTCTTGACTTTACTCTGTCCTCCTGCCGGGTACCAGTGCAACGCGGCGTCGCAATTGTCGCGGGTTAGGGACGTGCTTTCCTCCAACTGTACTCTTGTCTGCTGAGGCTACGCTTTTCCCCAGGCGCCAATCAACACAACCTTGGGGAGCAGAAGTATGTTTGGAGAGACAGGCAGCAACTTACCAACGGTGGTCACTGGCGTCTTCTGCGAGCCGTTCAGTGCCGCGAGCGCAATCGCAGGGCTGTTGCGAAGCGGCAGTTGGGGTATTGGAGGGACACGTACCCGCTGTCAGCGAGTTCTTGCTTGCGATTGGTCTGTACTGCTAATGGTTCGCGTAGACCCAGCGCGCAGAAAGAAAGAGACGAAGATTGCCATCGAACTGCTGAAGCATTATGGCGGAGTCTGTGCTGTCGCAAACAACAACTATGCAAGCATGAGTGATTCTTCGCCCGCTCGCGACCGAGATCCACATCGACTGGGAGGCACTTTGTGAGCCAAACTCAGAGCAGACGAGGACTGGAAGTTCTAGACGTGCTCGCGGCGTGGAAAGTCGATTCTTGCCGGCAGCGCTCCAATGATGTCGATCGAAGTTCCGCGTGAATGCCCACTCAGTTGCCCTGGTTGCTATGCATATGGCGAAATGCATCTGGGCGGCTCAATCAACCTGCGAAGCCTGCCGGGGCAAGGAATTGGTGGACGGCATTGTGCGTCTCGTCCAGCAGCATCGTCCTTTGCATGCCTCTCTTGTGGGCGGCGAGCCACTGGTTCGCCATCGCGAATTGAGTCGCGTACTGCCGATATTAAGCAGCATGAAGGTCCACACCATGGTGGTCACAAGTGCTGTTATTCCGATTCCTCTGGAGTGGATGAGTATCCCAAGGGTGCGAGTAACAGTTTCTGTGGATGGTCTCCCTGAACATCATGACGTGCGGGGCGAGCCAGCAACCTACGACCGCATCCTGAAGAACATTGCCGGATGTCAGGTAAACATGCATGGGACGATCACCCGGCCGATGCTTGAGCGCCCCGAGTACGTTGAAGAATACATTTCCTTCTGGAACGCCCGTCCCGAGATAGTTCGCATTTGGATCAGTCTGTACACTCCCCAGAAGGACGAAGACACACCTGAAATGTTGACTCCAGCCCAGCGCGAAAGGATGGCTGCAGAGCTGCCCGCATTGCGCGCAAGATATCCGAAGCTGCTCGCCAACGAGGGTATTTCCCGAGCTATTCGGGTTCCTCCCGCCAGTCCGGCGGAATGCATGTTTGCCAGAATGTCGACAAACTATTCGGCTGATCTTGCGACTCGCGTCGAGCCGTGCATTTTTGGTGGGAGCCCTGACTGCTCCCAATGCGGCTGCGCAAGCAGCAGCGGTCTGCACTGGCTCAAGGACCTGCGGTTGGGCCGCTTGGTAAAGATTGAAAACATAGCCAAGGCTTCGATTGTGGTCGGGTCGTTTGCTGGGGGGCTGCGAAGAGGCTATCGCCCGCACGCTCGCTGGAAGTCCCAGCCGGCAGCTCAGCTGGTCAAGATCGGCCGGCCGAATCCCCGAGACGGCAGGGGAGCGTGAGGTTCTCTTGGCGGTCCGAAAGAGGAAAGGCCGGCCTAGATGCTTGGCGACCTGCTGAAAAAACGATGCGTTAAATCCACGGGGGTGCTGTTGCTAGGTACCCTCCTCGCTCTCAGCTCGGGTTGTGCCTCCCGCAACATTGTCCAGGCGCCGACCGGCCGCTTCCAGGTTCAGCCAGGAGCGTTTAACCAATACTCGCCTGAACAGGACGTTGAAATCGGCAAGCAGGCGCAGAAGGAAGTGAGCCGCCAGATGCCGGTGCTTCCCGACTCGAGTCCGGTCACGAAATATGTCCAGCGGCTGGGGCAGCAGTTGGCGGCTCACACGCCCGGCCCGAACCAGTGGCCTTTTTCGTTTCACGTGGTGAACATAAAGGAAATCAACGCGTTCGCCCTGCCCGGCGGTCCAGTGTACGTGAACGTCGGGACCATCCGGGCTGCGGGTGACGAAGCCCAACTGGCCGGGGTGATGGCGCATGAGATCTCGCACATAGTGCTGCGTCATTCCACCGAACAGGCCAGCAAGGCCGCCATGGCACAGCTCCCACTCGCCGTTCTGGGGGCGGCCATCGGCCAGAGCACGGTAGGTCAGCTGGCGCAATTAGGCGCTTCCATCGGGGCGCAGTCCCTGTTTCTGAAATACTCGCGCGAGGCCGAGCGTGAGGCCGACCTTCTGGGATCACAAATCATGTACGACGCGGGTTACAACCCTTACGAAATGGCCGAGTTCTTTGCCAAGCTGGAGAAGGAAGGCGGGTCCGGGGCCCCACAGTTCCTGAGCGACCACCCTAATCCCGGAAATCGCGTGGAAAGCGTGAGCAAGGCGATCAGCAAGTACCCGAAGAAAAACTACAGGAAAGACAGCCCCGAATTCGAGCAGATCAGGTCCGAGGTGGCCAAGATGAATCCGCTTACCTCGCAGCAAGTCGCGCGGCAACAAAAGCAGGAGCCGCAGCAGGGGCCACAGCAGCAAGCGCAGATCGGGGAAATCAATCCCCAGGACGTGAAGCCCATCAGCCCTTTTCGTAAGTTCGATCACAATGCGTACCAGATCTCGTACCCGGACAACTGGCAGGTGTTCGGCAACGCCACCTCGGCCGTAACCATTGCCCCTCCTGCGGGCGTAGCGCAGAACGCTATTGCCTATGGAGTTATCGTCAGCGGAGTTCGTCCCGAGTCAGGCCGGGAGTCGCTCGATCAGACCACTCGGGATTTGCTCGACTCCTTACGCCGGTCAAACCCTGGCCTGCGCGTGGATGGCGATGCAAAAGACGTTCGGATAAACGGGGTACCTGGCAAGTCGGTATATCTCGTCGGTGACTCGCCGGTGCAGGGACAGAACGGCCCCGTACGAGAACGCGATTGGCTCGTAACCCTGCAGGGGCGGGACAATTCCGTCCTGTACCTTGTCTTCATCTCGCCTGACAGGGATTTCGGACGAGTGGCGCCGGCGTTCGAGCAAATGCTGCGGAGCGTGCGAATCAAATAAAAATGTGAAATGTCGTGAGGAACTCGGAAGTCATTATCAAAACCAAAACATGGATTCCCGAAGAAATCTTGGAGACCGTGGCACGTGGCAGACCCAAGGACGAGCGGAGCCGAGAACTCGCTCGGGTCACCCCGGGTCAATAGCGAGTAAGCTGCCTCAACTGGATACTTCTATCGATGTGCGCTTTGCTGCTTATATGCCCCTCCCAACCCACGCGTCGCCAGAAAGACGATCCTCCGGTTCCTACAGAGAAGACACGATGGCTACGCTCTCACCTTACGGCATACAATCGGATTTCAAGGTGGAGGTTTTTTGTGAACAAACTTCTCAGATCGTTACTCAAGACAGTAGTTTATTTACTTGAGCAGTCTGACCGTGATACGGGAGACATGGCGGACCGTGTAAAGGATCGGGTTCAAAACCTCGCCCGCCGAGCCCGACACGCGATTTACAGGCAAGAGGACCATAGGGTCCGTAACGCGATTAGCTTTGCAGCTGGAATCGGTCTTGGAATAGGGGTGGGAATGTTGCTCGCACCAGCAACGGGAGAAGAAACTCGTCGCTCGATAGCCGGGAAAGTTCAAGACTTCGGCGACAAAGTGAAAGAACGCTTTTCCCCAGAAGTAAAAAAGCCCGCTACCGGCACAGAGGGAATGTAAACTCCTTGCCGAGCTTTCAGGAATGACAGGCTAGTCAGTCCGCTGTCGTTGGGCGCAGGCCGAAATGTCTTGATTTATGGCTCTCTTGAAGGAACACATCGAGACCATTTCTTACGACGGTGATCGCTAGACAGCTTTCGCGGTTGTGCTCTCCAAGTTGCGACGGCTGCAGATTAGTGTTCGATTGGCCATGGCATTCCGGCCTCACGTCGGATCCAGCTAAGCTCCAGCTTGGCTTCGACTTGGATTACGGCACCACAAAAGCCGCCGCCGATCTATGGAGAAAGAAAGTGATCGTCCACAATTGGCCGAGAAAGCCCTGGATTCCGGCGCAGGGCGCGAGACATTCGCCCGCACGGTCACGAAGTCCGTGGAGTCGCGGTTCGCGCTCGCCTACGCTGCGGGGCGTTCTGGTCTGGGTCGAGCGTAATTTCTGGGATGCCAAAGAGGATGCCGAACGCTACCACCGGGAGCAATACCCCAAGATCAACGAGATGCTCTCGCACCTCCTCGATACTGCTTCCGTTATTCGGACCTTCGACGTCCACACCTCGACGACCCATAGGGTCGTCGCAGGCAGAGCCGCCTAACAACAACTACGCCACACTAGAGGTGGGCCACTCGGCTCACCTCTTTTGTTTCGTAAACGCATCACTGGAAATGCTGATAGCACGCTATGGGCATGCATTCCGCTCTGCTACGAAAATTAATTGCGCTATGCTGCTTTTTCTTGAAGCGTGAGCGTCACTTGGTAGCCCAAACGTTCCAAGCGATGGACCAAATTGAGCGTGAGATGGTTTTTGTTGAGTTTGTCGAGGTAAAGATCGCCCAGATCGTTGTAGGACACTTGCTGGGAAAGCATGTGATAGATGGCCACCAAGATCTTATGGGCGATGGCCACGGCAGCGCGCTTGTACCCGCGACGGGCCTTGAGACGATAAAACTTGTCCCGCAGGTAGGTGCCTTTGGCCTTGGCTGCGGAGTTGGCGGCCTCGACTAAAGCCGTCTTCAAATACACATTGCCCTTGGGGATACGGCTGCTCTTGCGCTTGCCCGCCGATTCGTTATTGCCCGGACAAACTCCCGCCCATGAAGTCAGCTGCGAGACGTTCGCAAACACACTCATGTCGACGCCGAGTTCCGCGATGATGACCGCAGCGAGTGTCCAATCCACGCCGGGGATTTCCTTCAATAAGGCAAGCTGCGCCGCATAGGGTTTTAGCTTCTCCTGGATGCGCTGCTCAAGAGTCTCGAGATCCTTTTCCACGGACTCCAGTCGCTCCAGTTGTAGTTTGAGCAGAAAACGATGGTGTTCTTCTACTCTTCCTTCCAGAGCGAGTTCGAGTTCGGGAATCTTGCTACGTAGCCTCCTCTTGGCCAGCTCGGCCATCTCCTGCGGGGTGGCTTTGCCCTCGATCAGAGCCCGCAGCATCAATCGGCCGGAGACCCCGAACACATCGGTGGCCACGCTGGACAACTTGATGTTGGCCGTCTCCAACAACTTCAGCAGCCGATTGCGTTCCGCTGCTTGACTCTCTCCACCAGCTTGCGCCGGTAGCGGGTCAAGTCGCGCAGTTCGCGGATAGGCTTAGGAGGAACGAAGCTGGGGCGCAGCAGCCCATGACAGAGCAAGTCCGCCAGCCATTCCGCATCCTTCACGTCGGTCTTGCGTCCGGGAACCTTCTTGACGTGCTGCGCGTTGGGCACCACGATCTCCAACGCTCCTTCCAAAATCGCGTAGAAGACCACCGCGAACTACACCTACTGATGGAATCCAAACGCAGAGCTTTCATGTCACGCATCCGTTTCATCCGCTGAATAGCTGCCAGTTCGCAGTGGCCGGATTTTGCCGCTACGGAGTGGAGGATCGTGTGTGTTTCCACGATGAGAAGGGCCGAATCTGCGAGATTCCGTTGAGTTGGACCAGCCTGGCAACGGAAGACTCATTTGTGCTTTTAGCTGCAGGCAGGAGCTGGTTTCTGTTCGAAGATCTGCTGGATTTGGCCCGCTTGATTCGAGAGAGTAGGAACGATGTGTAAAGATAATTTCGCCGGAAATGGAAGGAAAATTATGCCGGAACGGGAAGCCAAGAACCGTCCGGCAAGAACCGTAGATACCAGTTACTATCAGTGTTCATCAGTACATTCGCAGCAAAACCTATTGACACCATGACGGCATCTCACATAATTATATTTACACGCCATAGGCGCCTGCATGCCTCCCAAGAAGACCAACTCGCGCAAGCGCGACGCGCTCCGGCAACAGGGATGCTTGAACCCGCACCCGGAGCAGGTTGCAGATCCTCTGTTCCAACAGAGCGATTTCTTCGATGCCCACGACCTAGTCCAGGTCAAGTACGAGATGCTGCGGCGCGTCCAGATCGACCAGCAGCCGGTCAGTCAAGCGGCGGCCGCGTTCGGCTTTTCTCGGCCTACCTACTATCAAGCCGAGCTGGATTTTCAGGACCAGGGACTGTTCGGGTTGATCCCCGAAAAGCGTGGGCCGCGGCGAGCGCACAAGCTGACTCCCCAGGTGCTGGAATATGTGCGACAGATCCGATCCGAACAGCCATCGTTGGGCATCGCCCAAGTAGGAGCCGCGATTCTAGAACACTTTGGTGTTCTCGTTCACCCACGGAGTATCGAGCGCGCTGTGGCGCGACAGGAAAAAAAACGACGTTGAACCAACGGCCAGTGGTCACGTCAGCGGAGCCTGTGGCTCAGGGTACCGGGGCGACTCTGCTCGCTGCCTACGAAGACCTGCGGCAACAGGTTCTCGGCGGACTTAGCTCAAAAGGCTTGGGCATGTCCCTTTTGTTGGGACAAGGGATGGCTGTCTGGATGAAAGCATGCTTTGCCACATTGGCTGTTCCCTCCAACCGGCACCTCCAGCCCGCGGTTCCGGTCACAGTTGTCCCTGATGTCCACGGCGAAGTCGTTCGAATTTTAGCTTCCATGGCATTGGGACAAACGTATTCGAGGAGCACATAAGTATGGAAACAACGAAGAAGGTAACTGCCAGTCATCTGCAGCGGGGGGCTTTCCTCTACATCCGCCAGTCTTCACCGCGTCAAGTCCTGGAGAATATCGAGAGTACAGAACGGCAATATGCTCTACAGCAGCGTGCCATAGCCTTGGGCTGGACGATAGGTCAAATCACTGTCGTCGACAACGATCAAGGGCAATCCGGCGAGAGCGCGGCTGATCGCGAAGGTTTTCAGAAACTGGTGACGGAAGTCAGTATGGGGCGAGCCGGCATTGTACTGGGGCTGGAGGTCTCGCGCTTGGCCCGCAACTGCGCCGACTGGCACCGACTGCTGGAGATCTGTGGCCTTACCGACACGCTCATCTTGGACGAAGACGGGATCTATCATCCTGCCGATTTCAACGATCGTCTCTTATTAGGCTTGAAGGGAGAAATGAGTGCCGCAGAGCTCCATGTCCTTCGCAGTCGGCTACGCGGGGGCTTACTCAACAAGGCGAAGCGAGGAGAACTGGCGATGCGACTGCCCCTTGGCTTGGCCTATGATGACGCAGGCCGCGTCGTTCTCGATCCCGACCAACAAGTTCAACAAGCCTTTCGCTTGTTGTTCGAGACGTTTCGACGTGTTGGTACCGCGTTCGGTGTTGTGCGCGTTTTCTTTCAACAAGGACTTAGTTTCCCACGTGGGGGAGCAGCCCCAGGGGAATGGAAGTGGGGCGAACTGGAACATCACCAGGTCATTCGTACTTTGCGCAACCCACGCTATGCCGGAGCTTATTTCTACGGCCGAACCAAGCACCGAAAAAAATCGCGGGGAGAGGCACAGTGCGTTCGCGGCTACCTCGCGAACAGTGGCACACGTTGATCCTAGACACCCATCCAGGATATATCTCCTGGCAGGAATACGAAGCAAACTTGCGACGCTTGAGCGAAAACGCGCAAACCTGCGGAGTGGCACATCGCCGATGCCCGCCACGCGAAGGTCCGGCGCTGTTGCAGGGACTGGTGGTCTGCGGGCGCTGCGGGGGACGAATGACAGTCTCCTACCATTACCGTAAAGAGCGCCTGGCTCCCTACTACTGGTGTGCGGGGCGCAAAGAAGCTGACCAAGTCCTGCATGGTGAATGCCAACGCATCGCAGGAAGTAACATCGATCAAGCTATCGGAGACCTCCTGGTGGAAGTGGTTAATCCTTTAGCGTTGGATGTGACCTTAGCCGTGCAGTGTGAACTGGAGGCTCGTTGGGAGGAGACGGATCGTCTTCGCCGGACCCAGGTTGAGCGTGTGCGTTACGAGACCGAACTCGCGCGGCGGCGCTTTCTCCGCGTGGATCCCGATAATCGTCTTGTCGCCGCTTCTCTCGAATCAGACTGGAATGAAAAGCTTCGCGCGCTCGCCGAAGCCGAACAACACTATGCGCGCCAGCGTCAGCGCGATGACCAGAGCTTGGATCCTAGCCAACGCAAACAGATTCTTTCGTTAGCCACCGATTTCCCTCGACTCTGGCGTGATCCGAACACACCCCATCGCGAGCGCAAGCGCATGGTTCGGCTCCTCATCGAAGATGTCACCCTACAAAAGGCCGACCAGATCGAAGTGTCCGTGCGTTTCCGAGGTGGCGTCAACAAGACGTTCAGCCTTCCCCGCCCGCTGAACCACTTTCAAAGCCGCAAGCACAGCTCGGAGGTGATCGCCGAGATCGATCGGCTGTTGGATTACCACAACCATGGGGAGATCGCTACTATCTTGAATAAGAAAGGCTACAAAACCGGAGGCGGTGTTGATTTCGATGCAGCCACTATTGGCCGCATTCGCATCGCCTATGGTCTGAAAGATCGTTACCAGCGCCTGCGCGATCGCGGCTTGCTAACTCTTTCAGAAATCGCCGATAAACTAAAGGTCTCCGTCGGAACTATCCGTCGCTGGCAACACCGCGGACTGCTTCGCGTATATGCCTATGATGATCAAAACTGTTGTCTTTACGAAGATCCTGGATCGACTAGCCCAAAGAAGGACAGGCGGCTCGGTGAGCACTCAATCTACAAGGAGGTGCAGTGTGAAGCGTAGTTCTAGACCGGTTTCCAGTAAACGCCCGTGCTCTCCATCGCCAGATGGGTGCAGCCTTCCGCGAGCAACCATTCGCGCAGGCACACCAGCTCTCGCGTAGTGGTGCCAAAGGTCCGCATCTGCTTTTGCACTCTTCCGTCTTTCCGAACCATCAATAAGCAGGCCACGACCGTGGCCTGATGTACATCCAATCCACAACCGCATTCCACTAAAGTTTGCATCACGCCTCCTTGGGAGGCGATTGCTGCGCCGCGGGTCTGTTACAGATACTGCTACGCGTCCTTCCCATTTTTGGGTACGACCAAACGTGATACCTTTACCAGCCACCGCGGCACGCTTATAGCCGCGCCGCGCCTTGAGGCGGTGAAACTTGTCTCGCAAGTAGGTGCCTTTCGTCCTAGCCGCCGCATGCGCCGCCTCGACTAAGGCGGTCTTCAAGTACACGTTGCCTTTGGGGATACGGCTGCTCTTGCGCTTACC
>Ga0137391_10003442_pt1 | contig 11986 bp, 9 predicted proteins | sample 15con2h24BmetaG_FD_101399 | JGI IMG/M metagenome (GOLD analysis project Ga0137391, IMG submission 101399) | Vadose zone soil microbial communities from Angelo Coast Range Reserve, California, USA - 15con2h2.4B metaG | ecosystem: Environmental > Terrestrial > Soil > Vadose zone > Saprolite...
GCTGGCCTATCACAACTTCGCCTCCGCGGCGGTGGGCATGGCGCTGGCGGTGGCTCTGATTCGCGGCATCGCGCGGCGCGAAAAAGAAACACTCGGCAATTTCTGGGTCGATATGACGCGCGCAACCCTGTGGGTGCTGCTGCCGCTGTGCATCGTCTTTTCCCTGGTGCTGGTCGAGCAGGGCGTGGCGCAGAACTTCAGGCATTACGACACGGCGAAGCTGATCGAGCCGCAGCAGGTGCAGAAAACCGGAAGCGACGGCAAACCCATGACCACCGCTGACGGCAAGCCCCTGATGGAAACCGTTACAGAGCAGGTCATCGCGCAGGGTCCGGTGGCCTCGCAGGAGGCCATCAAGATGCTCGGCACCAACGGCGGCGGGTTCTTCAACGCCAACAGCGCGCATCCCTTCGAGAATCCGATGCCCTTCAGCAACTTCCTGCAAATGGTGTCGATCTTTCTCATACCCGCCGGCCTGACCTATACCCTGGGGCGTATGACCGGCTCGCAGCGGCACGGCTGGGCCGTGCTCGCGGCCATGTCGGTATTGTTCTTCGCGGGCGTGGTGGTTGCCTATCCGGCGGAGGCGCGCGGCAATCCGCTGCTGACGAGCGCCGGCGTCGATCAGCACGCTTCCGCATTACAGCCGGGCGGGAATATGGAAGGCAAGGAAGTCCGCTTTGGCATCGCCAACTCCGCGCTCTTTGCCACCGTAACCACCGATGCGAGTTGCGGCGCGGTCAACAGCATGCACGACTCGTTTACTCCGCTCGGCGGACTGGTGCCGCTGGTCAACATCATGCTCGGCGAAATCGTCTTCGGAGGCGTGGGCGCGGGCATGTACGGAGTGCTGATCTTCGTGGTGCTCGCCGTCTTCATTGCCGGTCTGATGGTGGGGCGAACGCCGGAGTACATGGGCAAGAAGATCGAAGCCTATGACGTGAAGATGGCCATGCTCTACGTGCTGATCTTCCCGCTGTCGATTCTGATATTCAGCGCGATCTCGGTAGTCTCGCCCGGTTTCGGAACGGCCACACTGACCAACAATGGTCCGCACGGCCTTTCGGAGATGCTCTATGCCTTCACCTCGGCCACCGGCAACAACGGATCGGCCTTCGCCGGGCTGGGCCCCAATCGCTGGTACAACTTTTCCATGGGAGCGGCCATGCTGGTGGGGCGGTTCCTGATGATCGTCCCCATGCTGGCGGTGGCCGGAAGTCTGGTGCGCAAGAAATCGGTGCCGCCGTCGCCCGGGACGTTTCCGGTGACCACTCCTCTGTTTACCGTACTGCTGGTGAGCGTGATCGTGATCGTGGGCGCGCTGACTTTCTTCCCGGCGCTGAGCCTCGGGCCGATTCTCGAACACCTGCAGATGAACGCGGGGAAAACGTTTTAGGAAGATTTTAAATTTGAAATTTAAAATTTTAAATTTGAAATCTTTTGTTACCTCCGTTTCCCTCCGTGTTTCAGGATTTCTGGTTTTGACGTTGCCAAAAGGACATAAAAGATGACGAGCGCGAACAGACGGTCCCTCTGGGACGCGAAGATTGTGCGGCAGGCGCTGCTTGATTCGTTTACGAAGCTGAATCCGCGCACCATGATGCGCAATCCGGTGATGTTTGTGGTGGAGGTGGGCAGCGTGATTACCTCGGCGCTGCTGGTCCGCGATTATCTGGGCCATCGGCCTGGTTTCGGTTTCGATCTGCAGATCACCTTGTGGCTGTGGTTTACGGTGGTGTTCGCCAATCTCGCCGAGGCCATGGCCGAAGGGCGGGGCAAGGCCCAGGCCGAAACGCTGCGCAAGGCCAAGTCTGAGACCGTCGCCAACCGCCTGCTGCCCGACGGCGGCACGGAAAAAATATCCGGATCGAAACTGAGGGCCGGCGATCATGTGGTCTGCTGCGCGGGGGAATTGATTCCCGGCGATGGCGAGATCGTCGACGGCGTCGCATCCGTGGATGAATCGGCGATAACCGGCGAATCGGCTCCGGTGATTCGCGAATCGGGAGGCGACCGCTCGGCGGTGACCGGCGGCACGCGCGTGCTTTCCGACCAGATCAAAATCAGGATTACTTCCAACCCCGGCGAGACTTTCATCGACCGCATGATCGCGCTGGTGGAAGGCGCGGAACGGCAGAAGACGCCCAATGAGATTGCATTGAACATCCTGCTCGCCGGGCTTACGGTCATCTTTCTTCTGGCGGTGGTGACGCTGCAGCCATTTGCCATTTACTCGGGCGCGCCGCAGACGATTTTTGTCCTGGTCTCGCTTCTGGTCTGTCTGATTCCGACCACCATTGGCGGCTTGCTTTCGGCCATCGGCATCGCGGGCATGGACCGTCTGGTGCAGCATAACGTGCTGGCCATGTCGGGCCGCGCGGTGGAGGCCGCCGGAGACGTCAACACCCTTCTGCTCGACAAGACCGGTACCATCACTTTTGGCAACCGCCAGGCGACGGAATTCATCGTCGCGCCCGGCGTGAGCAGCGAGCAGCTCGGCGATGCGGCCCAGCTTTCGTCCCTGCCCGATGAGACACCCGAAGGGCGCTCGATCGTGGTGCTGGCCAAAGAGCGATACGGCCTGCGCGGCAGGGAACTGGCCGCGGGACAGGCGCAGTTTATCCCTTTCAGCGCGCATACCCGGATGTCGGGCGTGAACTTCGATGGCCGCGAGATTCGTAAAGGGGCCTCCGATGCGATTGCGGCTTACGTCCGGGAAAAAGGCGGGCAGGTCCCGAAGGAGGTCACCGCCATTGTGGAAGGCATTGCCCGCTCAGGCGGCACGCCGCTGGTGGTTGCGGAAGGCAATTGCGCTCTGGGTGTGATTCATTTGAAGGACGTAGTCAAGGGCGGCATACGCGAACGCTTCAGCCGGCTTCGCGCCATGGGGATTCGGACGGTGATGATCACCGGCGACAATCCGCTGACAGCGGCGGCCATCGCGCGCGAAGCGGGCGTGGATGACTATCTGGCCCAGGCCACTCCGCTGGATAAGATGGCGCTGATTAAGAAAGAGCAGGCCATGGGGAAGCTGGTGGCCATGACCGGCGACGGAACCAACGACGCTCCGGCGCTGGCCCAGTCGGATGTCGGCGTGGCCATGAACTCCGGCACCCAGGCGGCGAAGGAAGCCGGGAACATGGTGGACCTCGATTCCAATCCCACCAAGCTGCTGGAAATCGTGGAGATCGGAAAACAACTTTTGATGACGCGCGGCTCGCTGACCACGTTTTCCATCGCCAACGACGTCGCCAAATATTTTGCAATCATTCCCGCGATGTTCGCCGCAACCTTCCCGGTGCTCAACACGCTGAACGTCATGCGCCTCGCCACGCCGCAGTCGGCGGTGCTCTCGGCGGTGATCTTCAACGCCCTGATCATCGTCGCACTGATCCCGCTGGCCCTGCGCGGAGTGAAGTACCGGGCATTGAGCGCCGAAGCTCTGCTGCGAAGAAACCTTCTGATTTTCGGCTTGGGCGGAGTGATTGCGCCGTTCATCGGAATCAAGCTGATCGATGTGGTGATCACGGCGGTACATCTGGTGTAAAGGAAAATGCAAGAAAAGCACTCAGCAGTCAGCATTCAGCCATGAAAAAATGTCGCACATCGAAATGTTCCATCGGCAGTCATGCGCAGGGAAACACCAGTGGGAATTCCATACGGTTTCATGGCTGACTGCTGAGTGCTGACTGCTGAGTGCTTAAAACGGAGGATTCCATGAAACGCAATCTGATTACCGCAATTCTGATGACGCTCGTGACCACCGTGTTGCTGGGCGGGGTGTATCCGCTGGTGGTTACCGGGCTGGCGCGTGTCTTTCCGAGCCAGGCGGAAGGGCAGCTTATTCGCCGCAACGGCGTGGTGATCGGTTCGCGCATCATTGCGCAGCCGTTTACCGGGGCGGGATATTTTCATCCGCGCCCTTCGGCCGCGGGGAATGGCTATGATCCGCTGAATTCCGGCGGGAGCAATCTCGGCCCCACCAACCAGAAGCTGATCGACCGCGTGAAGGCCGATGTCGCGGCGTTGCAGGTTGAGAATCCCGGCGTGCCCGTGCCGGTCGATCTGGTGACCACTTCCGGCTCGGGACTCGATCCGCACATCTCGCCCGCTGGAGCGGAATTTCAGGCGCCGCGCGTGGCCCGGGCACGGGGAATTTCAGAGCGGGAATTGCTGGGTCTTGTCCGCGAACACAGCGAAGGGCGTCAGTTTGGGTTTCTGGGCGAGCCGAGGGTGAACGTTTTGGAGTTGAATCTCGCGCTGGATGAACGGTTCCCGGCAAAGGCAAAAATCAGCCGCGAATGAATGCGAATGAACGCGGATAAACTGGCCGCGAACCGCGATTTACCTTAAAGTATTCACTGAGGACCTGATTTGCTCACCCTGCGCCAGAAACTGATTCTGAGTTTCGCGATGCTCATCCTGCTCACCTTCGTGGTGAGCGCGCTGAGCATCTTTCATTTCGTCCGCCTGGGCGGCGCGGTGGATACGATTCTGGCCGACAGCTACAAGGGTATTGTCGCCACCGAGAACCTGAAGGACGCGCTGGAGCGCGAGGATTCCGCCGCCGCCTTCTATATGGCCGGTGAAGCCGACCGGGCCCGCCGGCAGTTCGATCAGAATCAGGTGATTTTTCACCAGCAACTCGATCTGACCTCGTTCAAGCTCAACGAAAACGGGCGCAAGCCGATCGTCGAAGATGTCCGCGCGCGGTCCGATCGATATGAGAAGAATGTGGCCGCCTTTCTGCAACAGCCGGGCGGCACAGCCGCGCTGACGCACACCTACTTCACCGCGCTGCTTCCGGAATTTACCGCGCTCAAGGGCCGCATCGACGATCTGTTGCAGGTAAACCGCCAGGCCATGAACGCCGCCGGCGAGCGCGCCCGGGGCAAAGCCCGCAGCGCCCGCAACTACAGCATTGGCGCTTCGGCGATCGCGCTGGTCCTCGGCCTGGTTTTTTCATGGCAGTTTACGCGGCTGGTGGTCGCGCCGATTCGGCTGCTGGCGCGCAGCGCGCACCACATCGCCGAAGGCGAACTCGATCAGCGCATCGAATACCGCTCTCATGATGAAGTCGGGCTGCTGGCCGCGGAGTTCAACCGCATGAGCGTGCGGCTGCGCGAGCTGCGCAAATCCGACGTGGGGCAGATCATGATCGAGCGGCGCAAGTCCGACGCCGTGCTCGAAGGCCTGTTCGAGCCGGTGGTGGTGACTGATTCCGCGGGCAATGTGATCAAGGTAAATCGCGCGGCCAAAGTCGCGCTGGGCGAAGAGGCGGGCGCCAACCTCGCGGGCACTCCCATGGGCGAGCGCCTGCTGACGGCGGTGAAGCAGGCCGTGGAGATGCAAAGTCATCTGGCCGACGAAGGCGACACGGTCATGCTGCCGTTGCGGGTCGGCGATGCCGAACGAAGTTATCGTTTGCGCACCTCGCCGCTGCGCGATGAAGCCGGGCGGCTGACCGGCGCGGTGACCGTCCTCGAAGACGTGACGGCGCTGCGCGAGGTCGATCGCTACAAGAACAATTTCATCCAGGTTGCCACGCGCAAGCTGCAGGACCCGCTCAGGATGCTGCGCCTGGCGCTCTTTGCCCTGACCCACGGCCACACCGAGCCGCTGCAGCCATTGCAGAAGCGCACCGTCTATGACGCGGAAGAGTACGGCGACCAGCTCGATACGCTGATTACCGACCTGCTGGAGATGGCGGAGGTGGATTCCGGTGCGCGTCAGCTGAATCCCGAATCGATGCGCCCGGTCATGCTGGTGCGCGACGCCATCGATCGCCATGCCGCCGCCGCCGATTCGAAACGCGTCAGGCTGGAAATGAAAGTGTACCCCGACATCGCGCCGGTGCTCGCCGACCGCCGCTCCATGCGCAGCGTGCTCGATAACCTGATTGCCAATGCCATCGCGTTCACCCCCGAAGCGGGCACAGTGACCATCGATGCGCGCGAGAAAGACAACTTTGTGATCTTCCAGGTCCGTGACACCGGAGTCGGCATTCCGCCTGAGCGGCTGCCGCGCATCTTCAGCCGGTTCGCCGGCCAGCGGGCCGACGGCAAGGGCACCGGCCTGGGCTTGGCTCTGGTGCGCCGCCTGGTCGAAATCCAGGGCGGCCAGGTCTCCGCCGAAAGCAAGGTGGGCGAAGGTTCGACCTTCAGCTTTACGCTTCCCCTCGCGCCGTCGCCGGTTGTGCGCCATCTTGTGGAGGAGGGCTGATGGCCGGCTTCTCTTCATTTCCGCAGAACCCATCTCCGCAGAACCCGGTTCCGCAGAACGATTCCATTCACGCGCAGTTCATGCAGCGCGAGCGGGCGTGGCTGCGCATCTATATCGGCGCCGCTCCCGGCGTGGGTAAAACCTGGCAGATGCTTCATGACGCCAATCTGCTGCGCGAGCAGGGCATGGACGTGGTCATCGGCTTCGTTGAGACCTATGGGCGTCACGATACCGATGCCCAGCTCCGCGACCTCGAAACGGTGCCCCGCCGCCGGGTTGACTACCGCAATGTGATTCTCGAAGAGATGGATGTCGATGCAGTGATCCGGCGCAGGCCGCAGGTCTGCCTGGTGGATGAGCTGGCGCACACCAACGTCCCCGGCTCCAGAAACCACCGCCGCTATCAGGATGTCCTCGACCTTCTCGACGCCGGAATTCACGTGATGACCGCCGTCAACATCCAGCACCTTGAAACCCTGAACGACGCGGTGACGCGCTCGGCGGGAACGAAGGTGCGCGAGACCGTCCCCGACAGCTTTCTGAAGCGCGCCGATGAAGTCATCAACGTGGATGTCTCGGTCGAAGAGCTGCGCACGCGTCTGCGCCAGGGCAAGGTCTATCCCCCGGAGAAGATCGAGCAGGCGCTGGCCAATTTCTTCCGCAAAGGAAATCTTTCCACACTGCGCGAACTGGCGCTGCGCACGGTCGCGGAAGAAGTCGCACTGAAGGCGGCGCGCTATCGCGAGCATGAGGGACTGGAAAAACCTTCGATCCCCGAGCGGGTGATGGTGTGCATGTCGCCCCGTCCCGGCACCGAGCGCCTGCTGCGCACCGGCGCGCGCATCTCCGGACGCCTGGCGTCGGATTTCTACGCGGTCTACGTCGAATCCTCAAACCTCGAGCCGGGACGCATCTCGCCTGAAGATCACGCCCGCCTCACCGAGAGTCTGAAACTCGCCCAGGATCTGGGCGCGCGCGTAGTCAAGCTCAAGAGCAACCGAATCGCCGACGCCCTGATCGACTTCGCCAAACGCGAAGGCATCACCCACGTGGTCTTTGGACAATCGGCAAGAACGCGCTGGCAGATCCTGATACACGGTTCGGTGCTCAACCGCTTTCTGGACGAGGTGCGGGATGCGACGGTCCAGGTGATCCCGCTCGGGAAGAAGCAGGATAGCGGGGGAAGCTAAAGCAGCAATTAGCAATTGGCAATTAGCAAAAGCTGGCCGAACCGCGCTATGCCTTTCCCACCCCACTGATTGTCATTCCGAAGTTTTCCGGGCGCGGTAAGGTCGCGCCCCCGGTCAGTGGTGGTGGGAAAGGCAAAGCGCGAGGGCCGGCAGCTTGCGCCAGTAGCCAGTAGCTACCAGCCAGTAGCTCAGTTCAAATTGCTTTCAGAATCGCCTCCGGCGCAGCGCTGTCTCCGAACGTCTCGCTCACATGCACAAACCTGTCCACGTTCCCCGGAGCGAACACGAAACTTCCGCCCAGTTGCATCGGATCTTTGCCGAGTTTGTGCTGGTGATGTCCGCCGGCTTTGGCGCGTTTGCGGGCTTTGAGGTTGTCTTTGCGGAACAGATGGAGCAGTGAAGCTTTTTTGAGTTCCAGCGCGCGATAGGCCTGGCGGTCGCTGTCGATCAGCAGGGGGAACTTGATACCGGTATCTTCGCGGAAGGCCTGGGCGTAGTTGCGTCCGCCGAGGCCGATGGCGATCAGCTTCGCACCTTTGCTTCGGAACTCCTGTTCATGGTCGCGCAACTGCGCGACGTGCTCACGGCAGAAGATTCATCCGTAGTGGCGAAGAAAGACGACGACCGCCGGGCCGTCGGCCCAGAACGAGCCGAGGGACTGCTGTTTTCCGTCAACGTCGGGAAGCGTGATGGCGGCCAGCCTGCTGCTGAAGGTTTCGCTCATGGGCAACCATTCTCAGGGGAGGGGCGGGGCGTGTCAAGCGGGCCTTCTGTCTTTGTCCGGAGGAATTTTATTGTAAGGTCCGCACATCTGCATTATGTTGTCTGAAGACCCGAAGGGAGATCGATCTCTCGTGAAAATCCAGCGCAGCAGTGTTGTTTCCGCCGTCCTGCTTCTCATGATCCTGTCGCTTCACGCTTTCGCGACGGACGACCGTGCGTCCCTTGATCAGAAGCTCACCGAGTTATATAAGGGCAAAACGGTGATGGTCCGGGGCTCGTATTGCGGCTCATCGCTGGAATTTGACGGGTCAGGCAAAGTGCTCGGAGGTAACCAGGCGGGCGACTGGACCATCTGTCGCGATATCCGGATCAACGATTTGAAGATGGCCGACGGGCATTTACAGATCAGCGGACGGCGCGTCCTTTGGTTCTTCGATTCGATACAGAAAAAGTTTCGCGAAGTGCCGGAGATTTGGCCGGAAGATCAGAAGATAAAGGAAAAAAAGAAGTACGAAAAGCAGATGAAGTCCCTCTCCGTTTCTCTGCGTCTCGAAGTTCCCCGCGGCGCGGACCAGGCGCAGATTGAGTCACTCTTGAAAAACACGTTCTGGCCCCCGGATGCCTCTCCGCTTGAAACTACCTCACCGTTATGGGCTTGCTATTTCGCCCCCGAACAACAGGATTGCTGGCCTGCCGCCCCGCGCACGGTCAAAGCTCCGGCTCCCGTATCGAAGGTTCTGCCGGGATCAAAACCGCCGAAGCCGGTTTTCACCCCCGATCCGGATTACAGCGAAGCCGGGCGCGGCTGGAGACTCCAGGGAATTACGTCCCTGGACGTCGTCGTCGATGCTGAGGGCGTTGTCCGTCGTATTACGATCACCCGTCCTTTGGGACTGGGTCTCGATGTTACGGCCGCTGAAAAAGTGAGGACCTGGAAATTCGAGCCGGCCCTCAAATCCGGTAAGCCGGTGCAGGTCACGATCCAGGTTGAGGTGAACTTCAATCTATATTGAAGGAAGCCGCATGGCAAGCAGCAAACGGCAGTTGGCATTCGGCGTCTCAATGACCAACTGCCACCCGTTATTTATCCCGCCGCACCCGCCGCAATTCCTTCAATCGCCGCAAGATTGGGCAGCAGTTCATCCGGAATATTGTGACGCTGCTGAAGCCAGGACAGGCTGTTGTACGACACCTGGACTTTTCCGGCGGCATCTTCCCAGACCAGGATTTTTAGAGGCAGATCGAGCGCGCTGAGGGGCGAAGCGACCATCACGGGAGTCCCCGCCCGGGGATTTCCGAAGATCAGCAGTTTGGCCGGACGCATAGTCAGGCCGGCCTTTTTGGCTTCTCCGTCGTGATCGATGACCGCAAAGAGAGCGACATTTTTGGAAGCGAGAATGGTTTTTACCTTTTCCACCGTTTCCGGAACGGAAAGATGGCCGGGAAGAGTTACGATGCCGGTTGTTTCCATGGAAAGATCCTCTCTCAAAAATACCACTGATTTCCCCAAAAAATAACAAACGCTGCAACACCAAAAATCAAAACCGGAAAACCTGAAACACGGAGGGAACGGAGGAAAAAATCTGAGGGAAAATCTGAGGACTTCAGGGGGTTATGTCGCAGGATTGGCAGTAGTCTCGCAGGCATACGAAAATGTCCGATCAACGTTACAACCCCTGAAATCCTCAGATTTTTCCTCAGATTTTTTCCTCCGTTCCCTCCGTGTTTCAGGTTTTCTGGTTTTGCTGATTGCCAATTGCCATTTGCTTCTGTGATACATTCAACACATTCCTATGGCAGGCGAAGAGCGCGGCACACCGCGATGGCTTGATCTTCTCTGGCTGCTGTTTCTTGGCAGCCTCGCCCTGCTGCCCCCGTTGAAGGAGCCGCATAAGCAGCTCATCCTCCTGTTGTTCGGGACTTTCCAGTTTGCCGAGGGGGCTTTCATTCGCTTTGTGGCCGCGCGGGGATTCCGGTCGCCGGCGGGCGAGACGGTTTCTGTCGTTATCAAGCTCGTTCTCGCGAACCAGTTGATGATTCACACCAGCGATGTGGGCATCAACAGCAGTTATTACCCGATCTTCTATCTGCCGGTCATGACCGCAGCCATGTATTTCGGCCCCGTGGGCACGCTGCTCTGGACTCTGGTGGCCTCGGGCGCATACTGCTGGTTTCTGATTCCGGTCTTTCTGGGCGAATTCACGCTGGCCGCCGGAGGCCGCGCGGAGCTGCTGCTGCGTGTCACGTTTTTCTTTCTGGTGGGCATGATCGTCAACCGCTTTGTCATGGATTATCGCCGGCAGACCCAGCAATATCAGGTGCTCGCCGAGAACCTCAGCGAAGCCAACCGGAGTCTGGAGAAGGCCCAGGAAGAGGCCCGGCGCGCCGAACGACTGGCCGCTCTCGGGCAGCTTTCCGCCGGACTGGCCCATGAGATTCGCAACCCTCTGGGCGTCATCAAGGGATCGGCTGAGCTGCTGAACCAGAAGCTTTCCGCGGCCGACGCCATGGCGAAGGAACTTGCCGGCTACATCTATACAGAAGTTAACCGAGTGAGCTCGCTGGTCAGCCGTTTTCTGGATTTCGCGCGGCCCTCGAACCTCGACCTGAGGCCACAGCCTCTCGTTCCGGTCATTGAGAAGGCCCTCAGGTATCTGATCGAGCAGGGTCATGCATCCAATGTTAAAGTCGTCAGAGATTTTGCATCCGATCTGCCGCCGGTGATGCTGGATGAGGACCTGTGCGAGCAGGTGTTCACCAATCTGCTGCTCAACGCCTGTCAGTCGATGGGTGACGGGGGCGGAACGCTTCGGCTTTCCGCCTACGCGGCGGCGACCGAGGAAGGGAATGAGATTATCGCCGAGGTGGAAGACAGCGGCCCCGGGGTTCCCGCGGAGATGCGCGAGCAGATTTTCAATCCCTTTGTGACGACCAGAAAATCCGGGGTCGGCTTGGGGCTGGCGATCGTGGCCAAGATTATTGACGGACACGGCGGCACGATCCGGGTGGTAACCGGACGGGGAACGGGCGCGTGTTTTCGCCTGTCGTTCCCGGTGGCGGGGTTAGCCGCTGATTTACGCGGATGAACGTTGATAAAGAGCCTGATTAAAGATTTATTTTTTTGTTTTTAAATCCGCTTTTATCTGCGTAATCAGCGGCAAAAATCTTTTGTTTTTATATCAACTATGCCCAACATTCTGATTGTCGAAGACGAACCGAAGATGCGCCGCCTGCTGGAGATCAGCCTGGGCGAAGACGGTCATGCTGTGACCGCCGTCCCCGATGCCGAGACCGGGCTGAAGTTTCTGCAGCGCGAACCCGTCGATCTGGTGCTGACCGATCTCAAGCTGCCGGGCATGAGCGGCCTGGAATTTCTGCAGGAGGCCCGGCGCATCAACGCCGTGGTGCCCATGGTGGTGATGACCGCCTATGGTTCGGTTGAGACCGCCGTGGAGGCGATGAAGGCCGGAGCGGGCGATTACGTGCTCAAGCCGTTTTCCATGGCGGAGATGAAGCTCAAGGTCGCCAAAGAGCTTGACGTCCAGCGGGTGCGCGATGAGAACCGGACTTTGCGCGAGGCCCTCGGCAAACGGTATCACTTCCAGAACATTGTGGCCCGCAGCGCAAAGATGCAGGAAGTGCTGGCGCTGGTGGAGCGGGTCGCGCCCACCAACGCCACCGTACTGATCGGTGGCGAAAGCGGAGTTGGCAAGGACCTGATTGCGCGGGCCATCCATCAGCATTCGCGGCGGCCGTCGGGACCCTTTATCAAGATCAACAGCACCGCCATTCCCGATACGTTATTTGAAAGCGAGTTGTTCGGGTTTGAGAAAGGCGCGTTCACCGGGGCC
>Ga0137391_10003449_pt1 | contig 11976 bp, 9 predicted proteins | sample 15con2h24BmetaG_FD_101399 | JGI IMG/M metagenome (GOLD analysis project Ga0137391, IMG submission 101399) | Vadose zone soil microbial communities from Angelo Coast Range Reserve, California, USA - 15con2h2.4B metaG | ecosystem: Environmental > Terrestrial > Soil > Vadose zone > Saprolite...
GCATGCGCCACATCATGGGCGACGACAGCGACATCCAGGCGAGTCGCCATGCGCGGGCCTTGGTCGGTGGCGTGCTGGCGGCCGTGATCGGCCGCACCGATCTGTTCGTCTCGGGCGGGGCCGGGCATCAAGGGCCCGACGGCGGTGGTCCCATTGCCGTGATCGCGCGGCGCCCCTGATCGGAGGCCACAGGCTGGCCCAGCCCTTGCTTGCGGCTATTATCGGGGCGGATGCGGCGTTTCAGGGACGGGGAGCGGAGCCGGAATGGCGTCAGTGTCGGACGTGCAACTAGTTGCCGTAACGAAGCGGTTTGGCACGACCGTCGCGGTCGACGCGATCGATGCCGAAATCCCGGGCGGAACCTATTGCTGTCTGCTCGGCCCGTCGGGCTGCGGCAAAACGACGATTTTGCGCATGATCGCCGGGCACGAGACGCCGACCGGTGGCGAGATCGCGGTCGGCGGCGCGCGGGTCACGCACCTGCCGCCGGCGCGACGGCGCACCGCGATGATGTTTCAGAGCTATGCGCTCTTCCCGCACCTCAACTGCGTCGACAATGTCGCCTTCAGCCTGCGCATGCGGGGCGTGCCGAAAGCCGCCCGCCGCGACAAGGCGCGCGAGATGCTCCGGCTCGTCGAGATGGAGGCGCAGGCCGAGCGCTTGCCGGCCCAGCTTTCCGGCGGGCAGCAGCAGCGCGTGGCGCTGGCGCGGGCGCTGGTGACCGATCCGAGCGTCCTGCTGCTCGACGAGCCGCTCTCGGCGCTCGATCCGTTCCTGCGCATCCGCATGCGCGAGGAGCTGAAGCATTTCCAGCGCCGGCTCGGCATCAGCTTCATCCATGTGACGCACAGCCAAGATGAAGCCCTGGCTCTGGCCGATCTCGTCATCGTCATGAATGCCGGCCGGATCGAGCAACTGGCGCAGGCGCGCACGGTCTTCGACCAGCCGGGCACCACCTTTGTTGCCCGCTTTATCGGTGGACACAACGTCTTCGCCTGCACCGTCGAAGCGGCCGACGGCGCCGGTGCGCGCCTCCGCGGGCCGCACGGGATCGCGATCATGACCGCGCGACCCGGCTTGGTTTCGGGGAGCGCCATCAATGTCGCGCTGCGCAGCGACCGGATCCGCATCAAACGGGCAGTGCAGCGGCTGGTCGCGGTCGGCGGCAGCGCCGTCATCGGCGCGACGAGCCCTTCATTGTCGACGCGCGTCGCCGCGGTCGAATACCAGGGCGCGGTCGTAAAGTTGCGCCTCGAATCCGATTGGGGCGAGGAGCTGACCGTCACACTGCCCGACCAATCCTTCTATCTGGCTCCGGTCGCCGAGGGCGACATTGTCGCGATCGAGTGGGACGATTCCGACGTGCATATCGTCGGCTGAAAAGACAGGGAGGGCTTCATGGCACGGCAAAATAGCGGGACGACCCGGCGGCAGATGCTTGCCGCGGCGGCATCGACCGGCGGCCTCGCGCTCGGCATGCGGGCGATCACCGGCTTGCCGTTCGTCCATGCGGCCGATCCGGTCACGCTGCGGATCGCCGGCACCGGGGTCAACCAGTTCAAGCAGCTTGCCGACAAGTGCAAGGAAGATCTCGGCTTCGTCGTGCAATACACCTCGCTGGTCTCCGACGACGTGGTCAAGCGCGCGGTGACGCAGCCGAGCTCGTTCGACCTGCTCGATTCCGAATACTGGATGCTGAAGAAGATCGTGCCGTCCGGCAATCTGCGCGGCATCGACACCACTAAGATCAAATATTACGACCAGATCGTCCCGATCTTCACCAAGGGCAAACTGCCGGACGGGAAGCAGGTCGCGATGCAGGGCATCTCGCCGATCAAGGTCGCCTATCTCGCGGCCGAGAAATCAAAGGAGTTTTCCAAGGGGCCGTCGAAATTTATGTCGGTTATCCCGACCGTCTACAACGCCGACACGCTGGGCATCCGGCCCGATCTGATCAAGCGCCCGATCGCTTCCTGGGCCGAGCTGCTCAATCCCGAGTTCAAGGGCAAGGCCGCCATCCTCGACATCCCGTCGATCGGCATCATGGACGCTGCGATGGCGTGCGAGGCGACCGGCAAGGTGAAATACGCCGACAAGGGCAACATGACGACCGCCGAGATCGACAAGACGATCGCGGTGATGATCGATGCGAAGAAGGCCGGGCAGTTCCGCGCGTTCTGGAAGGATTTCAACGAAAGCGTCAACCTGATGGCCTCGGGCGAGGTGGTGATCCAGTCGATGTGGTCGCCGGCCGTGACCAAGGTCCGCCAGAGCGGCATCGCCTGCACCTACCAGCCGTTGAAGGAGGGCTATCGCGCCTGGGCGGCCGGGCTCGGCATGCCGACCCATGTCGAGGGGAAGATGCTCGACGCCTGCTATGAGTTCATCAACTGGTATCTGTCGGGCTGGGTCGGCGCCTTTCTCAACCGGCAGGGCTATTACACCGCCGTCCTCGACACCGCGAAAAAGCAGATGAGCGCGGATGAGTGGGACTACTGGATGGAGGGCAAGCCCGCCAAAAGCGATATCCTGAGCCCGACCGGCGAGAAGATCGAAAACGCCGGCGCGGTGCGCGACGGCGGCTCATTCGCCGAGCGGATGGGCCGGGTCAGCGTGTGGAATACGGTGATGGACGAGGACCGCTACATGGTCCGCAAGTGGAACGAGTTCGTCGCCGCGTGACCGTCTCGTACGAAGCGTCCGGTTCGTCTCTAGCCCAGGCTGAACCCCGCACCGCCCGGCAATTGGCGGCGCGCCTCGGGGCGATCGTCCCGTATCTCCTCGCGATGCCGCTCGTGGCGGTGTTTCTGGTGTTTTTCGCAGTGCCGATCGTGCTCGTCGTCGTGGTGAGCTTCTTCGGCTACGAAACCTATCAGCTGCTGGTCCCCGATTTCACGCTCGAGAACTACCGCGATGTATTCTCCGCGGCTGTCACCTACCGCACCTATCTGATCACCGTCGAGTTCTGCGCCATCGTCTGGGCGATCACGGTGGTGCTGGGCTTTCTGCTCGCCTATTTCCTCGCCTTTCAGGTGCGCAGCGCGACCTGGCAGCTCGTCCTCCTGCTGTTATGCACGATCCCGTTCTGGACCTCGGTCGTGATCCGGATGATCGCGTGGATCCCGCTGCTCGGCCGCAATGGGCTGGTAAACCAGCTGCTGGTCGGCGCGCAGGTCGCCAGCATGCCGCAGGAATGGCTGCTCTATTCGCAGTTCTCGGTGATCCTCGGCTATGTCCATCTCTATGCGCTGACAATGTTGGTGCCGATCTTCAACTCGATGATGCGGATCGACCGCAGCCTGATCGAGGCGGCAAGCGACGCCGGCGCGACCACTTGGCAGGTGATGCGGACCGTCATCCTGCCGCTATCGAAGCCGGGGATCGCGATCGGCTCGATTTTTGTCATCGCGATGGTGATGGGCGACTTCGTCACTGTCGACGTTCTGGGCGGCGGGCAGGTCGCCTCGGTCGGCAAGCAGATCGCGACGCAGCTTTCCTACCTGCAGTTTCCACCGGCGGCCGCGACCGCCATGGTGCTGCTCGTCGCGGTCATCGCGATGGTGGCGCTGCTCGTCCGCATCGTCGACATCCGCAAGGAGCTGTGAGCATGCTCGCCGCTACAGTGCGGACTGCGCGGCCGCCGATCTTCTGGGTGCTCGCTCCGTTGTTCGGGGCGTTCGTGTTGTTTCTGTACGGACCGATCGCGGCGATCGTGATCTTGGCGTTCCAGGGGCTGGAAGGCGGGCTGGTCTTTCCGATGAACGGCGTGTCGCTGAACTGGTTCGGCGAATTGTTCCGGCCGCAATCGATAGGCGATATCTGGGGATCGTTCGACCGCTCGATCGCGCTCGGCGCGATCGTGATGCTGTTGACGGTGGTGTTTTCGCTGCTCGCGGGGCTCGCATTCCGGCGCCGCTTCCGCGGTGCCTCGGCGGTCTTCTACATTGCGGTTGCCAGCCTGGTGATGCCTTCGATCGTGGTCAGCCTCGGCATCGGGTCGATGTTCGAGATGCTGGGCATCGAACGCCATTGGTATAGCTCGGCTCTCGGTGCACACCTCACCTGGACGCTGCCGTTCGGGCTCCTGATCATGCTGGCGGTGTTCAACCGCTTCAACCCGGCCTACGAGGAGGCCGCGCGCGATCTCGGCGCCACTTCCTGGCAATCGGTCCGTCACGTCGTCGTGCCGATCATCGCCCCGAGCCTCGTCGGTGTCGCGCTGTTCGGCTTCACCCTTTCCTATGACGAGATCGCGCGGACTTCCCAGTCGGTCGGTGCGCTCAACACCCTGCCGCTCGAGCTTCAGGCGATGCAGACCAACGCGACAACGCCGGTGATCTATGCCCTGGGCGCGATGACGACCGGGTTGTCGTTCGCGGTGATCGGCGCGGCGTTGGTGGCAGTGCTGATCGTGCGCCGCCGGCGGACCCGCTTCGGGTCGGATGCCGGTACGGCGGTGTGAGGCAGCGATGCGGCTGATTGGAGTGGATGTCGGCGGCACCTTCACCGATATCGTGTTCGCCGATACTACGACCGGCCAGACCCTGATTCACAAGGTGCCGACCACGCGAGACGACCCCTCGCGCGGCGTCGTCGCCGGCATCGCCGAATTGTGCAGCCGTTCCGACATAAGGCGCAGGGCGGTCGACCACGTGTTTCACGGCACGACGATCGGCACCAACGCGGTCCTCGAGCATGACGGCGCAGTCACCGGGATGATCACCACGGAGGGCTATCGCGATGTCGTCCATATCGGGCGCCACCAGCGGCCGCAGCATTATTCGATCCGCCAGGAGGTGCCATGGCAGGACCGGCCGCTGGCCCGCCGGCGGCACCGCCGAACGGTGGCGGAGCGCCTCATTCCGCCACGCGGCGACGTGTTGATCCCGCTCGACGAGGCGGGGGTGCGCGAGGCCGCTCGCGCGTTGCGCGACGACGGTGTCGAGGCGATAGCCGTCTGCTTCCTGTTCTCCTACCTCAACCCGGCGCACGAGGCGCGCACGCGCGACATCGTGCGCGAGGAGGCGCCCGAAATCTTCGTCTGCAGCTCGGCCGAGGTGACGCCGCAGTTCCGCGAATTCGAGCGATTCACCACCGCGCTGCTCAACGCCTTTGTCGGGCCGCGGCTGCGTGACTATGTCGCCCGGCTTGAAGGCAGTCTCGGCCAGGAGGGGTTCGCCGCCGAGCTGCACGTCATGTGCTCCAACGGTGGCGTCGCGACCGCGACGATGGTCGCCCGCAACCCGGTACAGACCCTGCTCTCAGGGCCGGCGGCGGGAATCCTCGGCGGCGCCTGGAGCGGCGCGCTGTCCGGGCATCAGCGGCTGATCACCTTCGATGTCGGCGGCACCTCCGCGGATATCGGGATCGTCGTCCACGGGCGCTTCGCAGAGGCGACCGCGCGCGATACCTGGATCGGCGGCTACCCGCTGCTCGCCCCGATGATCGACATCCACACGATCGGCGCCGGCGGCGGCTCGATCGCCCATGTCGACAGCGGCGGGGCGTTCCGCGTCGGGCCACACAGCGCCGGGGCGGATCCCGGCCCGGCCGCGTACAGTCGGGGCGGGACCGAGCCGACGGTGACCGACGCCAACCTCGTCCTCGGGCGGCTCGATCCCGACAATTTCCTCGGCGGCGCGATGCGACTCGACCCCGACGCCGCCCGGCGCGCGGTCGGCGATCTCGCCCGGCGCCTTGGGCTCGGCCTCGAAGAGGCGGCCGAGGGCATCCTGACGATCGTCAACGCCAACATGGCCAACGCGATCAGCTCGCGCACCGTGCAGAAGGGGCTCGACCCGCGCGGTTTTGCCCTCGTCGCCTTTGGCGGCGCCGGCCCGCTGCACGGCGCCGAGGTGGCGCGCTTGCTCGGGATCCCCGAGATCATTGTGCCGGCCTATCCCGGGATCACCTCAGCGGTCGGTCTGTTGACCACCGACCTCAAATACGACGCGGTGCGCACCGAATTTCAGGCCGGCGATTCGATCGACATCGATCGGCTCAACCGCGACCTCGCGGCGATGCAGGAGGAGCTGGCGCGACAACTGGCGGCCGACGGGATTGCCGGCGCCGATGCGGCGTTCGAGCGCTCGGGCGATCTGCGCTATCTCGGACAGGGCTACGAGCTGCGCGTCCCGTTTCCCGACGGTCCGCTTGACGCAGCGGCGCTCGGCGAGGTCTTGCACCGCTTCGGCGAACTGCACAAGGTCGAGTACGGGCACGTCTTCGCGGCGAGCCCGATCGAGATCGTCAACATCCGGGTTAGCGGCATCGGCCATATGCCAAAGATCGCGCACTCCCGCCCGAGAGGCGGAGGTAGCCTCGCCGAAGCGCTGGTCAAGACCGCGCGCTGCGCCTTTCGCCAGGATGGCAGCCTCGACGCGGTGATGACGCCGTTCTACAGGCGCGACCTGTTGCCGTTGGGGCAGAGGATCGCCGGGCCGGCGATCGTGCTGCAGACCGATTCGACGACGGTGGTGCCGCCCGATGCGACGCTGACCGCAGATGAGAGCGGCAATCTGATCCTGCGGTTGGAGGGTTAGGCGATGGATGACAGGGCCTCGATCGACAGCATCACCGCGAGCGTCGTCCAGGGCGCGCTCGAAAACATCGCCGTCGAGATGGGCTACAAGCTGATGCGCATGTCCTATTCGTCGATCATCCGCGAATCCGAGGATTTCGGGGCGGCGCTGGTCGATGCCGCTGGGCGCGGTCTTGCCGAGTCGGCTCAATCGACGCCGCTGCAATCCGGGCCGATCCCCGGCTATATCCGCGGCATACTGAAGGCGCTCGAAGCGCGCGGCGACACGGTGCGGCCGGGTGATGTGATCATGCACAACGACGCCTACGGCGGCGCCAGCCACGGCCCCGATGTGGGGTTCGCCGTGCCGGTGTTCCACGACGGCGAGCTCGTCGCCTTCGCCGCGACGACCGCGCACCACCTCGATATCGGCGCGCTGAGCCCGGGCAGCTGCGGCATCGTCGACGCGATCGACGCCTATGCCGAGGGGCTCCAGTTCAAGGCCATCAAGGTCTACGACCGCGGCATCCGCAACGATGCGGTGTGGCAGCTCCTGCGCGACAACATCCGCGTCTCCGATCTCGTCGTCGGCGACATGGAAGCGCAGATCGCCGCGTCGCGGATCGGTGCCGAGCGGCTCGCCGCGCTGATCGAGCGCTACGGGTATGAGCGCTTCACCGCCGCCTGCGAAGCGGTCATGGACTATGCCGAGAGGCTGATGCGACAGGCGATCGCGGCGGTGCCCGACGGCGACTACAAGGCCGCGACGATGATCGACGGCTTTGTCGACAGCCCCGACCCGGCGAAGCGGCATCTCCCCATCGTCGCAACCGTGCGGGTGCGCGGCGGCGAGATGGAGGTCGATCTGACCGGCACCGCTGACCAGGTCGCCGACCGGCCGATCAACATGCCGTTCGAGGGCACGGTCGATGTCGCGGTATGGCTGACTGTGCGCTCGGTGCTGCTCGATACGGCGGTCTGCGGCCACATCCCGGTCAATCACGGGCTGTTGCGTCCGATCCGCATCACCGCGCCCAAGGGCTCGCTCGCCAACCCGGTCTTCCCGGCGCCGACGATCGCCCGCTTCTGCCCAGGCAACCAGGTCGCCGACACGGTGATGAAGGCCCTGTCGCAGGCCCTACCGGGCCAGGTGTCGGCCGGGATCGGCAATCTGAAGGTCATCGCCTTTTCCGGCATGCGGGAGGGCGCGCACTGGGTCCATATGGAGATCTTCGAGGGCAGCTATGGCGGGCGCAGCGGGCTCGACGGGATGGACGCGGTCGACACGCTTTATGCCAATACCCGCAACAACCCGATCGAGGATATCGAGAGCCACCTGCCGCTCCGCGTCACCCGCTACGAGTTGCGCGAGAATGCCTGCGGCGCCGGGGAATGGCGCGGCGGCCTCGGCTCGGTGCGCGAGTTCGAGTACCTCGCCCCGGGCGGCGCTTCGGTCGAGGGCGAAGGGCATGAATTCGCTCCCTGGGGCCTCGCCGGCGGCAAACCCGGAAAGCCTGCCGAGCTGCGGCTGATCCGCCAGGACGGCGGCGTCGACCGGCTGCCCTCGAAGGTGCCGCACATGCAGATCCGCGCCGGCGAGAAATTCGTCTGCGTCGGCCCGGCCGGCGGCGGCTACGGCGACCCACTGGCGCGCGACCCGGCGCGGGTGCGCGAGGATATCGCCGACGGGTTCGTCTCGCCCGAGGCCGCGAAAAGCGATTATGGCGTCGTGCTGAGCGCCCCGGGGATCGTCGACGAGGCTGCAACTGCGCGCCTGCGCGGCGAGAACTCGGCCGTGATGAACAGACCGGCGTAAGTTCGGCGGCGGGGCAGGAGCCGTCAGAGCATCGACATTCTCGGCGGTTCGATTTTTCGGGACCGCTCGAATTCGTCAAGCGGGTCGCCAATCCTGTCCGACCGGGTGGCGGGCGGCTGATCGAGGGCACGTTGGCACGACCTTTGCGGTACCGACGCAATAAGAGTCCCTGGGGAGAGCGCCGATCTGATTCTCAGAGCGCGAAGGGTCTGTCCCATGGAGCTTGGCGTCTTTATTCCGATCGGCAATAACGGCTGGCTGATTTCGACCAATTCGCCGCAATATCTGCCGAGTTTCGAGCTTAACCGCACGGTTGTCGAAAAGGCCGAGCGCTTTGGGTTCGAGTTTGCGCTGTCGATGATCAAGTTGCATGGGTTTGGCGGTCCATCGCAGTTCTGGGACTACAATCTGGAATCCTTCACCCTGATGGCCGGGCTGGCGGCGGTCACCAGCCGCATCAAACTCTTCGCCACTTGCGCCGTGCTGACCGTCCCGCCGCCGTTCGCCGCGCGCATGGCGGTGACGGTCGACTCGATCTCGCGAGGCCGGTTCGGTGTCAACATCATTTCCGGCTGGCAGCGGCGTGAATATACGCAAATGGGGATCTGGCCGGGCGCGGAACATTATCGCCGCCGATATGACTACTGCGCCGAATACGTCTCGATCATGCGCGAACTTTGGGAGACCGGCCGTTCGGATTTCAAGGGCGACTTCTTCCAAATGGACGACTGCCGTTGCCTGCCGCTGCCCATGGCCGAGATTCCAATCATCTGCGCCGCCCAAAGCGATGTCGGGACGCAGTTTGCCGCCCAACATGCCGACTACAATTTTTGCACCGGTGGTGGTGTCAATCAGCCGACCGCGGTCGCGCCGAGCGTTGCCCGCCTGGTGAAGGCGACGGCCGACACCGGTCGCGATTGCGGCGCGTTGATCCTCCAGATGGTGATCGCCGACGAGACCGATGACGCGGCGATGGCCAAATGGGAGCACTACAAGGCCGGCACCGATGTCGAGGCGCTGGCTTGGCGCGATGAGCAGGCCGAAGACGATCCGAGCAAGGATCCGTTTGCCCAGCCGAACCGGCGCAGGACGTTCGGCATCGAGAAGCTGCCGACAAATCAGGGCGTGTTTGTCGGCTCTTACGCATCGGTTGCGCGCATGCTGGATGAACTGGCCATCGTGCCGGGCGTGCGCGGCGTCATGCTGACCTTCGACGATTTCATCATCGGCATGGAGCAGTTCGGCACCCGCATCCTGCCGCTGATGCGGTGCCGCGCCGCCGTGAAAGAGGCCGCATGAGCCGCTGGCCACGAGCGTTTTCCCCTTGCCCGACTAGCCCTGCGAAAGGAATGACGATGAGCACAGGACCCAATACCACCCGGCGCCGGGTATTGCAGGGCGCGTTGGCCGGAGCGGGCTTCGCCGCCGGCTCGGGCGGCTTCAGCGGCTTCCCTTTGATCTGGGCGCAAAACATCAAGGATGTGACGTTGCTCCACGCCGGGCCGCCGGTCGCTGCGATCCCGCAGATCGGCGAACAGGCGACCAAGGATCTCGGTTTCACGATCAAGATGCAGGCGACCGAAAGCGCCGATCTGTTGAACCGCTTTCTGTCGCAGTCGAGTGCGATCGATGTCGGTGATGTCAGCATCACCTTTATGAAATACCTCGTCGGCCGCAATGTGCTGCAGGCAATCCCGCGGGCAAAGTACAAATACTGGGACCAGACGATCCCGCTCTTTACAAAAGGCGAGTATCCAAACGGCAGCGAGGCCTCGACCCAGGGGGTGGCGCCGTACACCGTGCTCTACGCCACCGGGTCCGATGGCCAGAAATTCGCCAAGGGCCCGACCGACTGGCTGACCGGCATTCCGACCATCACCAATGCCGATACGCTCGGCATCCGCCCGGATTTGACAGGGCGGCCGATCAGCAGCTGGGCCGACCTTATCAGCCCCGAATTCAGGGGCAAGGCGGCTTTGCAGGACCAGCCGACCGTCGGCGTCATCGATGTGGCGATGGCGATCGAGGCGCGCGGCGACCTCAAATACGGCAACAAAGGCAATATGACCAAGGAGGAGATCGACAAGACCATCAACCTGATGATGGACATCAAGAAATCCGGGCAGTTCCGCTCGTTCTGGACGACCTTCGACCAGTCGGTCAATTTGATGGCCTCGGGCGAGGTTGTGATTCAGTCGATGTGGTCGCCGGCGGTGACCGCGGTCAAGACGCGCGGCGTGCCGTGCGTGTTCCAGCCCTTGCGCGAAGGCTATCGGGGCTGGGGCTACACCCTGGCGCCGATGAAGCATCTGGCCGGGCTCAAGCTCGACTGCTTCTATGAATACATGAACTGGTACACCTCGGGCTTTCAGGGCGCGTTTATCGCCCGCCAAGGCTATTACTCGTCGGTCCCCGAGAATGCCAAGAAGTTCCTGACCGAGGCCGAATGGGATTATTGGTACGGCGGTAAGCCGGCGCCGACCGACATCATGAACCCGTTCGGCAAATTGATGGAGAAGGCCGGCGGCCTGCGCGACGGCGGCGCTTTCTGGGACCGCATGGGCAACATCGCCGTGTGGAACTCGGTGATGGACGAGGACCGCCACCTGATCCGCCGCTGGAACGAGTTCATCACCACGTGACGATCTCGGCCGAAAGCATCACCGGCTGGGTGCGGCAACGGCGATGTGTCCTGCCGTCCTGGCATTTCTCGCCGCGCGCGGTGTCGTGGCTGCAGGTCAGCCCGCTCGCGCTGATCCTCGTCGTGCTGTTCGCATTGCCGACGGTGCTGTTTGTCGTCGTCAGCTTTTTCGACTACGACCGCACCGGGATCTATCCCGCCTTCATTCTCGACAATTACCGCGAGCTGTTGACCACGCCGGCGACGATCCGCGTCTATGTCAGCTCGCTTTCCTTCGCGGTCACGGTTTGGGCGATCACTCTGCTGCTCGGCTTCAGCGTCGCCCATTTCCTGATCTTTCACGTGCGAAGCGCAGCGGTGCGGACGGTGCTGTTCCTGTTGTGCGCGGTCCCGTTCTGGACCTCGGGCATCATCCGGACGATCGCCTGGATCCCGTTTCTCGGGCGCAACGGGGCCTTCAACCAGATTGTGATGCACGCCGGCATCACCTCTCAACCGCTCGATTTTCTGCTGTTTTCAAACTTCGCGGTCATCGTCACTTACGTCAATCTGTTCACCCTGCTGATGGTCGGGCCGATCGCCAACTCGATGTCGAAGATCGATCCGGCGCTGATCGAGGCCGCGCGGGACGCCGGCGCGAGCCGCTGGCAGACCATGGTCGAGGTGATCATTCCGCTCTCGAAAACCGGCATTGCGCTAGGTTCGATCCTCGTATTCACCCAGGTGATGGGGGATTTCTTTGTCGTGAAGCAAATGAGCGGCGGGCAAAGCGCCTCGATTGTCTCGGCCCTGTCGAACGAGATCCAGGCGATGGAGTACCCGCCGGCCTCCGCCAGCGCGGTCGTCCTCGTGACGTTCGTCGCAATCATAGTGGCATGCATGATGCGGGTCGTCGATGTCCGCAAGGAATTGGTGAAATGACCGAGGGGTCCGCGTGACGGGGTTGCCGCGATGATGGTCGGCGGGCGAAGCCATGCGGCCGGCGCCGGACGCGGCCGA
>Ga0137391_10003451_pt1 | contig 11973 bp, 9 predicted proteins | sample 15con2h24BmetaG_FD_101399 | JGI IMG/M metagenome (GOLD analysis project Ga0137391, IMG submission 101399) | Vadose zone soil microbial communities from Angelo Coast Range Reserve, California, USA - 15con2h2.4B metaG | ecosystem: Environmental > Terrestrial > Soil > Vadose zone > Saprolite...
AAAACAGGCTCCCCTGTTCGGGAAGCTCGCCGCTGGTCACTTTCTTGAGTTCCTCGCGTAAATAGGTGATCAACTGGTCAAAGCGCTCATCAGGGATTTCCTTGTAGCTGCCCACGCGAAAGCGCGTTTTGATGCGCCCGTACAACGAGGCGTACGCCAGCGGGCTCTGTGGGAAGCGTTTCTCTGTCTCCCGCACAATGCGCTCGACCCAGGCCTGGACCTCTCGTTCGTGCGCGGGCGTGAGTTTCTTCGTACGCTCATCGATGCGCGCGACCTGCGCTTCTGTCACATCCTGCCGGCTTGCCAGCGCCTCGAGCAGGTGAACCGCTTGCTCAAGCTGCATGGACACCTGCCCGGTCGCCTCGAGAATCGCCTCCATATGCTCGCGCAGGAAGGTCGCGACATCGATAAGGGTGTCGATCTGCTCTGCAAGGGCGAGCACACGCGGGTCGGTGGTCGGAATCACCTGCGCGGTACGGATGCCCACAACGCGCATGAAGACCTGGGTGGCCACCGGGGCCAGTTTTTCCTGGTAGACCTCGATTTTGCCCCGGAACTCCGCGTTCTTCATCGTGCTTGTTTGCACGCCGCCCAGCCACAAAGCCACCTTGTCGACGCGCAGGCAATTGGCCCGCTGCAAGCCGCCACGGCTCGCAAGCGCGATGCGCCGTAAACCTTTAGCCAGCGCCTTAGTACGTTTGATACGCTGCATTTGCCCCTTGATATTTAAGCCCAGAGCTTTGCACATCCCTGGCAGCGTAATGTAAATCATGCCTGCTGCGGTCATCGCCGCCGCCAGGTCATCACCCAGGAAGGGCACGATCTGCTGTTCGACCGCCTGCTCTTCCGGGATGTCTGCATCCGTCTCACCGTTCTCCTGTGTATCCGGCGCATACCGATCCTCGTCGTCCATCTAGAAGCTCCTTCCAAAAGGGTGGTGTATTTTGCACCACCCTTTTCCCATAGTCATTTTCTCTTGTCGTTGGCTATATACGCCTACTCCCGCTCGTCGGCTGTCTCTGGGTGTGCTCTCCCTGATTGGCTGGCACAGCGCCTCTTGAAGTGACGGGTACCTGGTGGGAGTATCTGCCGGCTTGTTGCCCACTATCCTAGTCACGGAAATCTCCAGGGTGAACGAAGAGTTGCACGTAACCACACACGGTACATACCAATGGGGTGGACAGTGATCCGGCCAGCTTATGCTTCTTTGAGCGGAGAACGACATACCCATACCCCACAAATTGACTCCAGACTCGCTAGGATGGCTCCGCTCCGCAGACGGAACAGGGCTGCGGTGGATTGGTGGGGTGTGATTGCATAGTGGTGCTCCTTCGTTCGCAAACGCAAGAGTCGATGTGTCAGCCAGTCTGGTTCTCTGCATAGAGAACGTTTGTGGTCCAAAAACGAACGGTCTGTCTGAAAAGATACACCGACAGACGGTAGAGAGGGCACCGTATCTGTATGTGCCGGTTGCTGTCGTATCCACTACGCTGGTCCCTTCCTGTCCATAACGCTCTTTCCTGGAACCTCTGAGTATCAATTCCTTGTGCGCTCCTACGTTCACAGCCTGGATAAGAGAAAGTGTCATGCTGCGCCATCCTCACTTACCCCGCTGGCCTGCTCCGGCGCTGCATCGGCCTGCTCACTTTCCGTATCGGATGCCTGCGGGTATTCCTCTCTGATGATCCGCAGGTGATTTGCAACCGTTGTATGCGAGACACCGATCTGCTCAGCGATCTTGCGACTAGAAAGCGTCATGTCCCCCAACCAGATGGCGCGGATGCGCTCCCTGGTATCAGCATCGCCCGCTTCATTGGAAGGGCCCTTTCTCCTGGTTCGAGGTGCTGCTCCCCGCCCTGGGTCGCCACTATTCGATACTGTCGTTCGCCTCGCCTGAGTAGTTGTTGCTGCCGCCGGGAGCGCCGCGACTACCTGGTTTGCCGGGTGCCTGAGCGTTCCTTGCCGGGCATGTTCACCCCGGATCTGGGTCACGGTGGTCTGCACTTCGGTCACGGTGGTGGTGATCTGCGTCACCGTCATAGTGAGCTGGGTGACCTGTTCGGCGAGCTGCCTGAGTGCCTCATCGGTTGCCGTGGGCGGGGCCTCTACGGAAGGTGTTTCTCCCTGTTGCTGCTTGCGCTTGAAGATCATGGGCAAGTGCTCCAGGACGTAGACGGCGACCATGAGCCCCAGTGCCACGCTGCGGATGAAGGTGAGCAGTTCGCCAGAGAGGTGCAAATTGCTCAGCACCATCTGGGCAGTGTTCTTGACATCGATGCTCGCCACCTGCTCCACGGCCAGTACGGTCACGCCGACGAACAGGAGCGTCAGTGAGACCAGGGTGTAGATGAAGCCGGTGGACCACTTGCCACGCTGCCAGTCGCGCACGGCCCGGGCGATCATGGTGCCGACGTTGAGTTCTACGGCAACGCACTGGGTCCAGATCCAGCCCTGTTGTAACGGTGAGCCGGGTGTCAATACGTTGTTGCCCAAGTAGAAGTTGCCCAGGCTCAGGACGAAACCGATCAGGAGCAGCAAGACAGAGAGCTCGGCGACGCTATCCTGGGCCAGCATGATGATCTGTCCAATGATGACTGGCATGTAGCGCCGCAGCAGCTTGATATTGTCGATCCCGTTCTCCCAGCGCTGCCAGGTTTTGGTGGTCTCTGTCGTCTGCCGCATCAAGCGTCTCTCCTCGACTTTCTCTCTGTGACGATCCGGCCGGCGTGCTTGTGATAGCACCTGTAGTCGAGGTGCATCTGGCGCACGCTCTTCTTCATGCTGCCGGTGGCCCAGTAGCGTTGGATACATGGTATTGCCTGCGTTGTGTGTGCACTGGGTTGCATGAGTTGGCCTCCATCTCTACAAGCGAGTTGCTGCATTAGTGCGCCTCCTCTCCCGGCTGCCGGGAAGCATTCCTCCCACCGTATCTCAACTCCATCTGGTTCTGCCGGATCACCTCCATAGCCAGGGCGTACTCCTCTTCAGCCTGCTCGTAGGCTTTGCCCTTGCCAGGTGACACCCCCCAGACTGCTCGCATGATGTCGGCCTTGTTCTGTCCCAGGAGCGGGATCACCTGGTCAACCTTACGCTTGAGAGCGTCCTCGGACATGCCCAGTTCGTCCAGCCTCGCCTGGAGAGCAGGATCAATCTGGTTTCTGACCTGCTTTCCATCCACGTTCGATCCGCTTTCAGCATCGAAACCGGGTGTCTCAGTGTGGTCGCGCATGGGGATGATCGACCTGTTTTCAGGGTGTAATCGATCTGCTTTCACCCCTCGCACGAGCGGCGATGGCGGCAGCAGGCGTGCCAGGTACGCCAGGTCGGCTGCCGTCACATTGCTGGCGGCGACGCGCCTCACCTCCGTTGAGTCGGAGAGCAGTAGGAACCCGTGCCCCTTCGGGAACCTGGGGATCTCCCTGACAGCGTCAGCACCCAGAATGCGCATGGCCTGGGCCTGCGTGGGATGCAGGCGCATGATGAGCTGGCTCATGCAGGCGTCCCGGAAGTCGATCTCGCCCAGCGCTTCCTTGGTCGCGAACTGCGAGGCGAAGAGTCCGGTCAGGCCGAACTTGGCGGTCTGGATGCCCAGCGATTGCATGAACAGGGCCAGGTCGAGAGACAGCTTTCTGATGCTCTTGTCACTGGCCTTCTGCAGGGCCATCAGTGCCGGGACCTCGTCCACGACGAACATGATGTGGTAGCCGTCGTAGGGCGTGGGCTTGCCTCCGATACGTGCATCGCGTAGCCTGGTAGCGTGGGAGAGCACCCGCATGATTTCCTGGTGCGTCATGGCCGGCGGCAAGATGAACCAGTCCTTGAGCGCGGCGATCTTGACCGAGATGGATTTCTCCGGGTGGTTACGGTGCGGGTCGATGATGTAGAACAGGGTGTCAAGGACTGTCGCCTGTGCTATGTTGTTAGCCATGTAGGTGGTTTTGCCCGACTGCGAGCCCGCGACGATCAGTTGTGTGTGTTGCTCGTTGATGGCCCCACGGATGGGGCTGATGGTGACCTGGCCGGTGATCTCATCCTGCACGATTTCGAAGCAGAACAGCATGTCGCGCTGGCCCGGCCCGACCTCTCCGCTCGCCAGTAACTCCGCGAAGGTGGGGATATGGAGCTGCCCGGCAGCCGGTAGGAGCTGCTGCTGTTCCTCGCGGGCGCGGGTACTGGAGTCCCGGGAGTCGAAGCGCGGCGCGTAGGTGTGTGGCACGTTGGCGATGTAGTTGCCGCTATGCACCTCGATCACATGGCGACTGCGCTCGTCGTAGACGAAGGAACGATTACCCCGCTCATCGGCAGGAAGTCGCGTCCGCAGCAGGTGAAGCCTGGTTTCGTGCTCCTCATTGGCCCGCCGCCGCTCGTCCTGCCTGGCCAGGAGGTCTTCTCGTGCGTAGCGGATGCGCATCCAGGCCAGGTACCCTTTGTAGAGCCCGACCGCGATCAAGAGGCCGGGAATGGCGATCACAGCCAACAGGACCAGGATATGGATCAGCAGGTTAGACGTCGTGACGAATGTCTGCCAGTTGGCGACCAGGGCTGCCACCAGAACGACCAGGAGCAGCACACCGAGCACGAAGATGCCCAGAGCGATGGCCGGATTCGGCGGCTCGTAGACGTCGATGTCATTGCCAGTTTGACTCATAGTACACCTCACATTATGGGTGGAAGCAGTGCTGGAAAGCTGTACGCACTGACCGGCGCATGGACGGGAACAATTTGACAAGACTGTACGCAACAACCAGGAGCAGCAGAATCTTGCCAAGGCTGTCAGCGTGGGTGTACAGGTTGACAAGATGCGTTGCCAGCTCGCGTAGGGCGTCAATGAAGAGCGTAAACAGTGAGATCACAATGATAAAGACACCCACGGTAAACGCAAGGGCTGTCAAGATGCCCAGTGTAAAAATGACCATTGTTGCCAAAAACAGTGTACGGTCGCTAAGGCCGAAGAAAACAGGTCGCTCCTGGATAATCATGATGTTCTTCCTTTCCATCCTTCCCTTGTAGCCAGGCTCTCTCTTGAGATATCCACTGCCTGGCCTCGACGGTCCACGACGACAATCTATGCCGCGGTCCAGCTGGAGCGTGCATTCCGGCGCTGGTACTCCTGGCTGATGATGTAGTTGAGCTTGAGCAGGTCGTCGCTGGTGAGCGTGTCTGTGGGGAGCGTCTTCTGGACCACACCGGCGACGAACTTGCTCCACTGCGCTTCGAGCTCGTCAGGCTTGACCCGGTAGGTTTTGGCGTAGAAGGCCTGCACCGTCCCGGTGGTGAGCGCCGGCCTGTGGCTGTGTCCCTGCTGCTGTGACACGGGTGGCCGCTGCCGCTGCTCCAGCACAGCCTGGTGCAGTTGAGCCAGCTGCCCGTCAGAGAGGTCCTGGTCGGCGACTGCGGCGCCGAGCACGTTGGTCTTCAAGACAGTCCATTGCTCTGCCAGGTTTGTCGGTGGTAGGTGCGAGGCGGCCAGGAACGCTGCCTGCACGGCCTCGACGGTGTGAACCGGGACATGTCCATCGTTGTTTGTCTGCGCAAGCCATTCGGGAGACTGCTCAACGGGATGAGCGGTCATAGGGTCTGGTGAAGAAGGTACGTCGATGCGTTCGGGATCATCGATGTACACGAGTGCGTATTCTGTGCCACAGCCGAAGTCACGCGCGCACTCCGCTTTCGCTGCGGTTTCCACCTGGTCCAGCCGGGAAAGCGGGCCGCTTTTGAGCGCTTCCGTCTTCTTGTGGCTCATCTGGTAGTCGGGACCCAGGTACAGGCGGCATTTCACGACAGCCAGGTCGCGCTCCACATCCATGAGCACGAGGTCGCTGCTGAAGTTGGCTTCCTCGTAGCGCAGGTGGAGCTCGTAGAGCCGCCACGCCGCCGGGTAGTAGTCTTTGGGGCCGTCCTTGGTCTTGATCTTGATGAGATGATCGTGGGCATGGTAGGGTGTAATGGGGAGCGCATGCTGTTGATTGATTGCTGACTGATGCATCTCGACTAGCCTTTCTTTTCTGTAGAAACTGCTAGTCATGGAGCCTGGGTTTGTGCGATAATGCCCAAAGCCCTCATGACACCTGATTGTCATTTGGGTTAGCTCACTGACCGGTCTGGTTGGCGCCTCCGGTCTAGTGAGCGCCACGCTACGAGATCTATAGATGGTGCTTTTCAGGGAAAAATTGAGCTGAATGAGCTCAAATGCTATTGTGCACCCTTGCTCATCCTGAAGTATCGGGGTGTGCTTTCTCTTAGGTTCTTAAGCATAGAGACTATGTAGCTCATTCTGCTTGCTCCTCTTAGTAAAGTGTCAAGCCTAGATCATCTAATGTAACGGTTGGTCTTCCAGCCAGAGTTAACATGGCATTTATGGCCTCAAGGATCTGACTTGCAGTAGCGTATGTCACACGGTAGCCGCTTTCTGCTCGTATATACGTGCGGAGACCAATACTGCGTGTCCTCCGAGCAACTCCTTCTTGGCTTGCTCCCAAGTTCTCTCGTATATGCCGTAGATTTGTGGCTGGCATAGCAAGCCTCCTGTTATGCATTCCGCCTGGAGCAGGAGCGTGAACTCGTTGTGGCTCTATGACATTCGTTAGATTAGCTCCCAAACTGCGGTAATACCCTATCCAATAGGCTTCTCGCTCCCCTGCTTGATTACGATTTCCTATGTCGGCCTCAAGAACATCTAGAATCGGTACAAGGTTTTGTTGCTTTAAGCTCTTTATCCAATCATATCTTGCACCTTTCTTCTTGGCACTAAAGCTAAGAATATGCTGGGCATAACGCTGAAGTATGTATGAGCTTCGCCCTATATATCGCGTGCTGTTATCTCGCGGGTCGATAAGCCTGTAGATAGCATACTTCTGCTCGGCTGCTTGCATTGCTTCCATGTGCGGCTTTCTCAGTAGAGAGTTAGTCCTAGATCATCGAGCGTGACTTTTGGTTTACCTGCCTCAGTAAGCAGAACGTTGATTGCCTCAAGTATCTGCGTTGCTGTCTCGTAGGTGACACGCTTTCCGTTTTCTGCATTCTTTACTGTGCCAGTGCTTACAGACCGTGTTCGGCGTGCTAGGCCCTCCTGAGATACGCCTAAATCTTGACGTATCTGTTTCAATGGAGTGTCTGCCATAACTTTCATGGTCCGTCCTTTCTTACAGTTAGACGTTTACCTGTAAAGCATTGGCCGTAAATATTTAGCTGTAAAGCATTGTATCATGTAATTTTGGAAAAGTCAATGCTTTATGGATAACGTCTTATAGATAAGGATTTTAATCGTAAAGCCGTAATGCTGTCAAGCTTGACATGAAATGCTTTATCTCTATCTGGTTTCCCATCGATGTTGTAAAGGCGAAGATACCGTTACCAACGGATTTACACTCCTTAGTGGACTTGCTCCGATGTGAAACGTTAGAATCGCATTGAAATGCCAACTATTTATTCTTCTCATCCCACAAATCAAAAGCACCAATGTCCTCAACAGACTCTTTCAGAGGACATTGGTGAAAGGAATGAAATGTCCGGGTCGGTCTCCTATAAGAAGCGAAGGACGTTCTCTACGTAGAGGTCGATGAGATGGAAGGCATAGGGATAGACCGTGTACTGGTTCAGGCGCACAAATTGCACGCTCGTTGCCAGCAAGAGCGGTCGGATGTCGAAATTGTCGGCTCCCATGTAGACATCGAAGTGTCGGATAAGATGTGCCCTCGGCTGTTTCGGTTTCATCGACTGGGCTGAGCCAACCAGGTAACTGTAGTCGCCCTCGTCGTACCAGATGCCTTCATAGAGATGCAACTCTTTTGCCTTGTCGCTGGAAAACCATCCCATCTTTTGGTAGAGGCCCTTGATCTTCCCGCGCGTGTAATGCCCGTGCTTGTCGGGCCGGATATCGAGGATGCGGATGATCTCTTCCCAGAGTTCGCCCTGGGTGAGGTCGTGAAACGAGATCGCGGGATGCGTTTGCCCTATCTCGTCCAGGAAGGCATCGTACTGCTCCAGTTGCCGGTAGAAGGCCACGGATTCTCTTTCGCGGTTATTCTGTGGTTGGGCCTGCGGGTCCAGTAACCCGCGGGCCAGCAACTCTTCGGAGGAGAGGCTGGAAGCTGAACAGACCTCATCATAGTGGGGGAGGAGCTTGAGTACCTCGATGGGGAGTGCTGTCTCTACCGCCGCCTGGCGCTGGATGATCTCATCGTAGTCGTACAGGACGCGCTCATCCATGCCCTCTAGCTCGATGAAGAGTCCCTGGCCCACGATGACATTGTAGCTGGGCAACTCTTTTTCCTCTTCCTCTTCCCCGGTTTTTCGGTACTTGCGCAGCATTTTGCCGTGCATTTCATGCCAGTCTACTCCCAGTTGCCTCAGAAGCTGGTCACGTTGCTCTCGAGCCGCCGGGTCGCGCAGATCCAGAAAGCGGAGCCGATCTCCATCGAACCACAGGAGCGTCTCATAGGTTTCTGCGTTTGAGCGGCCTCTCCGGATGAAGACATGTTCTACGGGCGCCAGCGGGAGGGAGTTCCGGACGCTTTTTTCGTAGAGGATGACGCTCTTCAGGTATAGTTGCGAGAGCGCCATCTCGACCTTCTGTTGGAAATCCTCGTCGTCCGTCTTAGGAAGGGGATACTCAAGGTATTCCTGTGCCATCATCCCCTCGCCCTCGTTGGAGTTGACATCGATAGATTGTTTGGGTAGGTGTGGGAAGCGGGTATACAGATCGGTGTAGGGATCGACCTGGCCCGCGAGCACGCCCCCCTCGAGAAAGTCCTCTTTGTTGTGATCCTGGACGACGAGTACGGCTCTGTCCTGCGCCGCTGAAAGGTCCGTGATCGTGGTGAAAGTGAGGTCCGGCCACAGGTGCGCGAAGAGGTCCAGGTAGTCCTGTAGGGGGTGTTTCCGCACCAGGCGGTTGTCATACACACGGATAGCATTGAGGTTCGCCAATGGGAGCTGCACCTCCCGATCGGGCGGCAAAAACTCGGTGAACGTTCGCTCTTTCGTAGCGCAGGAGATGCCATACTGATCAAGATAGGCACTGAAGCCGCGGACGAAGTCGTACAGGATTTTTCCGACACTCGCCTCGATTCGCAGGAGGTCGTGGTACGCGAGGGTGGTGCGTTGCCCCTTTTGCGTGAAGATGGCGTAAACAGGTTCTTTGGACTGGAGGGCCTTTGTCACCTCCGCCCGTTTCAGGTGGAGAAAATATCTCCTTCCGTATTTGCTGCTCGCTTTGATGTTTGAGCCAAAGTAGGCGTAGGAGGGTCGGTCGGCGTTGTCAACCCGCCGGAACGGACGGGCGTGGCCGAGTACTTTGAACTCCTGCCGGGCATCCTCTGGCTCGTTTCGGATATCTCCTTTGAGTTCGATCTGCAGGCAGACGTGGATTTTCTTGACGCGGTCGTACCGGGCGTACACATAACAGAGGTCCTGGCCGATGAAACGCCCGACCCGCTGGCTGTTCACTCCGCGGAAGTAGGCGATGTGCAGCAGTTTGAGCAGGAGGTGCAGGCCGAGGTCGCTGAACGCGATCGCGCGCCAGAGGAAGTATCCCGGCTTGAGAAATGGGATGGCGATCTCCTGAACATCAGCGTCGCGTGGGTAGAGCACATAGACGACCCATTTGGGGACGCCGCCATCCAATCGGTCGTACTTGAAGGCCTTGTAGGGGTAGTCGAGTTGGTCCCGCAGGCTGTTGTGCATCTGCCCGTAGTCGTTCCTGTTCTGGCGCCAGCGCAGCTCTGCTGGTAGCTCGTATCGGATCAGTTTGAATGTGGCTTCCAGGCCCTCGAAGCCGACAGGCTTCTCGACAATCAGTGTGGTGGTTTTGACGGCTCGTTGCATCAGCGTTCTCCTTCTTCGAGATCGCTCGTAAGGTCTTGGCGGAAGTACTCGAATGCCTGGTGGTAGGCATTGGGGGCATGGCGTTGCAAAACTCCCTGGATGATGACGATGGCGGCGTCGGCGAAGTGGCTGACCGGGCCAAAATCGGCGTCATAATAGCCCAGGGGGCGTTCCTGGCTGCTCGCCAGATTGAGGTAGATGAGTTTTCCCTGCTCGCCGTGATAGGCGGCGATCTTCTCGAGTTTGGCTCGCGCATTCTGCCTGAAGTATTCCTCATTCAGCTTGGGGTGCCAGAGATCATCGCCAGCATCGGCGGAAAGCTGTTCCAGCGTGAGCTCGCTGTAGTACTTGCAGTCGATATAGTAGGGGCGACCGAAAATTTTTGTGTCGGCTACCTCAAAGAGCGCGTCCGGCGTTTCTTCCAGCTTGATCTCCTCATCGTGAAGCAAGGCCGCGATCGCCTCTTCGCCGGCAGCGCCGGCCAGGATGGCCTGGTAGCAGTAGGGCGTGAAGAACTGTCGGCTGAGGCGGTTGAAGGCCAGTTCGTACCCATGCCCCAGGAAGTAGTCGCAGATGACGCGGTTCTCGACGAGAACATCGTAGATGGCGTCCATGCGCCAGCGACGGGAGTCGGGCTGGGTCAGATGCGCGGGAATGATCTCATGCTGCGGCGTGAGGTGAAGTACTCCATTGACGGCGTACGGGGACTCCACGACGCACTTATATTCTCTGAGAATCTCGCTGCCAAAATCATGCTTGAGCGCCGCCTGCCGCAGTTTCTGCCACTGGTCTCGCGCATCGCGATCACCGCTGCCATTGCGCAGCCCTTCCAAACGAGTGAGCAACCGTCGAACAGAGGTCTCGCACTGCTCATTTCGCCCCTCGAGCCTGGCGTCCTTGCTGCGCTGCACGGCGTCCTCCCGCTGGGAGAGACTCTCGGAGACCAGCTCGAGGAGCTGCCGCAGGTTATTGGAGATCAGGGGTTCGCGTTCGGCCCGCAGTTGCGCGTACTTCGGGGAGCAGAAGGCCTGGAAGCGCTCATACACATCCTGACTGAGCAGGACGGTTTGGTCCGGCATCTCCGTCCAGATGCGTTCCACGCGACCGAGGGCCTGCATGAAGGTCGCCATGTGGTTAAACAGGGCATCTGTCGCCGTGCTCAGGTCGGTCTGGTAGCGTATATTCCATTCACTTGATGCGTTGAGCGTGCTGAGCGCTTGGCGGAAGCGACGTTCGTTGATGGCTTTCCCGGCGAAGAGTTTGGCTTGATACCAGATGTTCTCCTTGAGCGCGGCGATTCGTTCATCCCAGGGGAGTTCCGGGTCTGGCTTGCTGAAGTAGAAGTAGGGGGTCCCCAACAGGCTGATGTGGGTGAAGTCCTTTTCTTCCTTACTTCCCTCATACGGCTTGTATTGCAGGTTGACGCCGTTGCCAGCGGAGAGGTACTGGGTGACGACCACGACAGGCTTGCCTTGCCAGAAGAGATGGTCGAAGGTTTGCTGCGCTTCCGGGTTCTGGCGAACCATCGTCGCCACTTGCGCGTTATAGAAGACGACGATGAACGTCTTGCCTCGCAGGGCGATCTCGTAGGCGTCAAACCAGCGATTGCTCGCGCGTTTCGCCACCTCGAACAGGCCCCCATCTTGGGTGTGATACTGTTCGCGCTCGAAAATGAGTTTGATTTGCCGGAAGGTGTTGAGGAAGAGCAAGTGGGTGCTACTCTCGTCAGCGTGGCGGCACATCCAGAGGAGGGCGGCGAAAAACCGCTGCACGCGTCGCTTGAGATGGCCCGAGCGTGTGTCCTCACCGAAGTCCTCGTCGGTCGCGACCGCTGTGAGGAAGGCATCGAGACCGCACTGGTACTCGTCGCTGGTATCCAGGTCGTCCAGAATCGCCATGTTGATCCTGTTGTTCCGCGCAGCCGCTTTCAGGCGGTTGCGTTCGCGGATAATGTCTTTGTCGATCTCATCCTGGGGAATGACCTCCACTTGCTGGGCCAGCCAGTCGAGATTGAAATTATGCACATGCCGCGCAATATCGGCGGTCGCGGACAGGCCAAAGACAAGATTGTGTTCTGAGAGGGCGCGCAGGATCATCTCTGGGGTGAGGTACATGCCGTAGTGGCGGACCTCGACTTCTGCGCGGTCT
>Ga0137391_10003452_pt1 | contig 11973 bp, 8 predicted proteins | sample 15con2h24BmetaG_FD_101399 | JGI IMG/M metagenome (GOLD analysis project Ga0137391, IMG submission 101399) | Vadose zone soil microbial communities from Angelo Coast Range Reserve, California, USA - 15con2h2.4B metaG | ecosystem: Environmental > Terrestrial > Soil > Vadose zone > Saprolite...
AAGGAGTGCCGGTGGAATTGTTTACAAACCAGTGGCGAGTGGCGAGTGGCGAGTGGCAAGTGAGGAGTGGTTCGGCGGAGAAGAGGGTTCAAGAGTTCAAAGTTGAAGGTTCAAAGGACAAGGAAGGAGGGCCGGCAGGGATGCCGGCGCTACAAAATGGGGTACAAAGCGGGGGCCTGTGGCTGGGAGTGGAGGGGCAGGATATCCAGGAGACGCCGAGGGTGTTGCTGGTGAGTGTACCGTACGCGTTGAAGGCGGCGGATGCAGAGACGCTGGGAGGATTGCCGGCGTCGGCGTTTGTGCTGGCGAGTTCGCAGACGGGGGGCACGGCGACGACAACGGAGAAAGGCACACAGGCAGGAGTGCCTGTGCTACTAAAGCCGAGGACGGCAACAACAACGACAACGACTTCAACGGGCAATGCGAACCTGCTGGCGAAATACGACTCGAACAGCAACCTTGTGCCATCCGCCGTCTTTGAAGCCAATGGGAACGTGGGCATCGGTACGAGCAGCCCGCAGGCATCGCTGCACGTGAGCGGGAACACGCTTCTAGTGCAGAGCGGAACGACGGCGCAGGTGCAATTGAGCGGAGCGGCTTCGAGCGGAAGATTCGGGCAGGATAGCAACGGAACTTTTCTGGCCAGCGATACTAAGGGTTCGTCTCTCCGATTTCTCACCAACAATGGCGGCTTGAACGAGTGGATGCGAATCGGGAGCGCGGGCAGCGTGAACATCGGCAGCGCGCAAGCGGCGCAGCTTGGAGAGGCCGTGTTTGCGCCAGATAACCTGGACACCGTGCACTCGGTCATCGGACAAGCCGGGTCGCAGTATCACTTCCGGCTATCGAGAGCGATTCCGGACGACCGTGGCGCACGTCACTTCCTCATCACGCCGTACAAGTACGGCACGGCGATTGAGTATCCTGGCGTTGTCGAGTTCTGGAACCAGGAGTTCTCTGTGCACAATCACCCCTCGCTTCCTGGCAGGGGCGCATTCTTCTGGGTGGGAGACGAAATCGATTCGGGCGGGCTTTTCGTGACGGCGATGAACAACAGCGGAGGCAGCAGCAGCAACGTGACCCTCGCGGCGGATCGCTTTACGCATACGAGCCACGGGTCGATGAATTTCGTGGTGCGAAACACCACGGACGCATTTAGGTTTGACATGGGGCCGTTCGGGTCCGAGGTCATGGCGGCGCAGATTTCCGGCACGGGTGCGGCCTCGAACGTGGATCTTTACAATGGGCCGGTGCAGGCGACGCTACGGGCGCAGAACGGGACCACGGTGGACGCGGAGATCGGCTCCACTTCCAATCATCCCTTGAGCTTGTTTGCGAACAACGGAGCGGCGCGAGCGACGCTGTTCCCGAGCGGGAATTTCTCCATCGGCAACAACACGGACACGGCGCCGCTGGCAGTAGGAACGGCAGCGCAATTCCAGGTGTCGCCGGCAGGAGCGGTGACGATCGGCGGGGGAACCCCGATCAAGCAGCATCTGTCAACGACAGTGTCACTGGCTTTCAGCGGGTTTGCAGCGCACTCGTGTAACACGCTCACGGTTGCGGTCAACGGGGCGGCGGAGGGCGACTCCGTGGCTTTGGGAATGCCCAATGCGCTGGGATCGCTGGACGGGGTGACGTGGTTCGGATGGGTGAGCGGCGCCGGCGTAGTCAGCATTCGAGGCTGCAATGCCACGTCGCATAACGTGGCTGCACCAGCCGCGGCGAACGTCCGCGTGGACATTTGGCAGCACTAAAGCAAGTTCGTTAGTCGGGGCCCTGACTGGGCGCAAATTTCCGATCAAATTTTAAGCATGCGAATCCTGTTCCTACCGCGATACGGGCCGCAGGGAGCCAGCAGCCGGTACCGGATCTGGCAATATGTGCCGCTGTTCGAACGGGCGGGACATGAGGTTGAGGTGCAGCCGCTGCTGGATGATGGTTACGTGAGGGAACTTTACGAAACGGGACGGCGAGGGAGCTGGTGGCTGGCGTCGGGATATGGAAGGCGGTTGGTGAGGGCATTCGAGTGGGGCCGATTCGATGCGATGATTTGCGAACAGGAAATGCTGCCATTTTTGCCAGCATTCGTTGAATTGTGGCTGCAGCGGGGCAAGGCACGATTTTTTGTAGATTATGATGACGCGGCGTACGCCAACTACGCGCGCTGGCCGTGGCTGCGAGGAAAGATCGCGCGGGTGATGGCGGCGGCCGAGACGGTGGTTGTGGGGAACAATCATTTGGGCGAGTACGCGCGACAGTTCGCGAGGCGGGTACGCGTAATACCCACGGTGGTGGATCTGGCTGGGTACCCGAATCACAAGGAGGCGGGGGAGGCGGAGAGCGTTCGCGTGGGATGGATCGGCACGCCGATTACGGCGAGCCTGTTGAAGGGATTGATTCCGGTGATGGAAAGATTGCAAAGCGCGCATCCGAAGGTGAAGTTCCGCTTCATTGGAGCAGGGAACACTTTTCCGCGGAATGGGCTGAGGATGGAAGTTCCGGCGTGGTCACGAGAAACGGAAAGCGAGCTGCTGCGAGGATGCGACATCGGGATCATGCCGCTGCCTGACACAGAATTCGTGCGGGGAAAATGCGGGCTGAAACTGATTCAGTACATGGCGTGCGGGCTGGCGGTGGTGGCGTCGCCGGTGGGAGTGAACCGGGAAATTGTCGAAGAGGGGAAGAATGGGCACCTGGCTTCGTCAGAGGAGGAATGGTTCGAGCGGCTGGACGGGCTGATCCGGGACTCGGTGCTGCGCATGAGTCTGGGAAAGGCCGGACGGGAGAAAGTGGCGGGAGGCTACACGCTGGAACACGGGTTCTCGAAATGGCGGGAAGTTCTGGAAGGTGACCTTCATGGGGAATAAAACGATTTGGGCCGGAGAGCAGGAGATGAATCAAGAAGTCCAGAGGATCGGACGGAAGAATGGGCTGGAGCTGGCGGTGCCGTCGCGGGAGCGAAAGGGCATTGGGGACGTCATTTTGTCGGCGGAATCCTCGATGCTGATCGCCGGAGTGCGCATCGAGGCGCTGCGACTGTATCCGGATGATCGTGGCTATTTTTGCGAGCTGGCGCGGCTTGGAGCGGCGGGGATCGCTGAACGAATGCTTCCAGGTGGCGGCGCGAGCGTTCAGATATCCGCAACGCAGACTTATCCGCAGACGATCAAGGCCATCCATTACCACTTTGAACAAACCGATCTGTGGATGCCGATTTCCGGGATGTTCCAGGTGATCTTGTGCGACCTGCGCAACAGTTCTGCGACCTTTGGAAAAGTGAACACTCTCTACGTGGGGAACTTGCGGCCGTGGGCAATCCTCATCCCGCCTGGCGTGGGTCATGGATACAAAATCGTCGGCAACGATCCCGGCGTTCTCGTGTACATCACCAACCGTTTTTACAATCCTGAAGATGAAGGCAGATTGCCCTACGATCACCCTGGAATCGCTTACGACTGGGAAACTCAACACAAGTAAGCAACCTTACATACAAATATGCGAGTGCTAATCCTTGGCGGTACAGGATTGCTCGGGCGGGCCCTTGTTGAGGAATGGAGCCTGGACGAGGTGGCCGGGGTCGGGTCTCAGGAAGCTGACCTTCGAGATGTTGGACAACTTCGCAGGGTGTTTTCCGACAAGCGGCCGGACTGGACGGTCTTGGCTGCGGCATATACCGATGTGGACGGCTGCGAAAAGAATCCAGCGCTGGCTCGAGCGATTAACACCCAGGGCGCCGCGAACGCCGCAGCGGTAGCTCGCGAGTTCAGATCCCAATTATTAATGGTGAGTACAGATTACGTCTTCGATGGCCGAAAGGGCAGGCCCTATGAAGTGGACGATCCAGTCTGCCCTATCAACGTGTACGGCCAGTCCAAGGCTGATGGCGAAGACGCCGTTCGGAGAGTGCTGCCCGACGCCCTGATTGTGCGAACCGCGTGGCTGTTTGGAACCCACGGTAAATGTTTTCCGAAGGCCATTCTGGCGCTGGCAGCGAAGCAAAAAGAACTGGCAGTTGTTGACGATCAACATGGAAGCCCAACGTTAAATAGAGATTTGGCGCGAGCGTTGATCGGTCTTGTAAAGGCCGATGCCAACGGAACGGTGCATGTCACAAACAGGCTAAGTTGCTCTTGGTTTGAATTTGCACTGGAGTTGCTTCGCGTAGCAGAGCAAACCGATGTTCTGGTCCGGCCGATTGTAACGGAAGAGGCCAAACGGCCAGCGCGCCGGCCCCGGTATTCCGTGCTCTCGCACGCCAGCCTTAAGCCTTACGGCATATCGATGCAGACATGGCAGCAGGCGACGCGGGACTACCTTCGAGAAGGCATTGCTTTAGCCAATTCCGCCGCAAACGGCTGATGCACAAGTTGAATCTGATGGGCGTTCGATTCGCGTACCAAAAGGAGAGGTGACTATGAAAGGGATTATCTTAGCGGGAGGAACAGGTTCACGTCTTTTTCCTTTGACGCGGGTGACGAACAAACATCTATTGCCGGTCTATGACCGGCCGATGATCCACTACCCGATCGAAACTCTTGTTGAGGCTGGAATCCAAGACATCTTAATCGTCACCGGCGGCAACAGCGCGGGGGATTTCCTTCGGCTCTTGAGAAATGGCAAAGACTTTGGCTTACAGCAATTGAATTTTGCTTATCAGGAGGGGGAAGGCGGAATCGCCGATGCGCTGCGTCTCGCGGAGTACTTCGCAAGTGGCGAAGAAGTCTGTGTGATTCTGGGAGACAACATCATTGAAGGAAGCATCCGGTCAGCGAAGGAGGAGTTCGAAAAAAATGACGGCGGGGCGATGATCCTGCTGAAAGAGGTAGCCGATCCGGAACGATTCGGAGTTCCCGTTCTTGAAGATGGCCGGATCCTTCGAATCGAAGAGAAGCCCAATGTCCCGCAATCACCGTTTGCGGTTATAGGGATTTATTTCTACGATCGGTCCGTTTTTAACCGCATTCAGACTCTAAGACCTTCCGGGCGCGGAGAGTATGAGATTACTGACGTGAATAATTCCTATTTGGCAGACGGGCAGCTCAATTACAAGATCCTCGAAGGGTGGTGGACCGATGCCGGAACTTTTGAGTCCCTATGGAAGGCCAGCAATCTGGTCCGCGAAAAGGTGGTGAACACGACCGAACTGGTAAGTGCTGCTGCTGGAGGGAAGCAATAACCATGCGGATTGCGATTACAGGTGGCGCCGGGTTTATCGGCTCGAACTTCGTTCATTACTGGCTGCGCGAACACGGCGAAGACTCGGTTGCCGTCATCGACAAACTTACCTACGCGGGGAACATGAAGAATTTGGGCGCCGCATTGACGCACCCGCGTTTTGAATTTTTCCCTCTGGACGTGGTAAGCCCGGAAGTAGCCGACGCTGTCGCCGGGGCGGACGCCGTGGTGCACTTCGCGGCGGAAAGTCATGTGGATCGTAGCATCTTGAACGCCGGGGAGTTTGTGCGTACAAACGTTCAAGGGACGCATCAGCTTCTCGAAGCCTGCCGCCAAAACCATGTGTCACGCTTTATCCTAGTCAGCACCGATGAAGTCTATGGCAGCCTGGGACCCGCCGGGGAATTCACGGAATCTTCGAATCTCTCGCCAAACAGCCCTTATGCCGCGAGTAAAGCGGCGGCAGATTTATTAGCTCTCTCTTACGTACAAACGCATGGATTCCCGGCTATTGTTACCCGGTGTTCCAATAATTACGGCCCTTTCCAATTTCCTGAGAAATTCATCCCACTGATGATCGCGCAGACGCTCGCGGACCAGCCTCTGCCAATTTATGGCGATGGGCAAAACGTTCGCGACTGGATTCATGTTGAGGATCACTGCCGGGCAATCGATTTCATTATTCAGCATGGAAAAGAGGGTGAGGTCTACAACATCGGGGGAGAATGCCAGCAGCGAAATCTGGATGTAGCCCACGCGATCCTGGAGCACCTTGGAAAACCGCGCAGCTTGATTCAGTTTGTTCTGGACCGCCCCGGTCATGACCGCCGCTATGCGATCAATTGCACAAAATTGAAGACGAAACTGGGGTGGCAGCCGCGCTGGAGCTTCCCCTCGGGCCTAAGAGAAACAATTCGGTGGTACCAGGAGAACGACGAGTGGCTGAATGAAATACGAAGCGGAACGTACCGCGACTACTTTGAAAAACATTACGTAAGGAGAGACCAAGTTTTTGCTAAAGAGCTGCAACTTCGGTCCGAGGCGGCGGTGGGAGGTCGCTAAGCGATGTGCGGGATAGCGGGATTCATCGATTTCGAGGCGAGAACCTCGGACGAGACGCTGCGAGCGACAGCGCTGGGGATGGCAGTGAACCTACGGCATCGCGGCCCGGACGATGAGGGAGTTTGGTGCGACGCTTCGTCCGGGGTCGCTTTATCTCATCGCCGACTCTCTATTATCGATCTGTCTTCGGCGGGCCATCAGCCGATGTTCTCCGCTAACAGGCGGTACGTCGTCGTTTACAACGGTGAAATTTACAACTTTCAGGAATTGCGCAAGGAACTGGAAAACTCGGCCAGCGGGGTGCTATTCCGCGGACATTCCGATACCGCGGTGATGCTCGCGTGCCTGGAACACTGGGGATTGGAGGAATCACTCAAGCGCTGGAACGGCATGTTTGCTTTCGCAGTGTGGGACAGGGAAAGACAGGCCTTGCATCTCGGGCGCGACCGGTTTGGTGAGAAACCGCTGTATTACTCCTGGATGGGCAACACCTTCTTGTTCTCTTCAGAGCTCAAGGCACTGCGAGCCCATCCTTCGTTTCGACAGGAGACCGATCGCGATGCCCTTGCACTTTACCTCCGTTACAACTGCGTCCCAGCCCCTCACTGCATATACAAAGGAGTTTTTAAGCTACCCGCCGCAACCTTTCTTACACTAACGACCACCAATCCCCGATCTGGCAGACCAGTATCCTATTGGTCTCTGCGGAGTGCTGCTGAAGATGGCCTCACCAAACCCTTCGCTGGGTCTATAGAAGAGGCCACGGATCAGCTGGAACTCTTGCTTCGCGATGCGGTCAAGCTGCGGATGGTAGCAGATGTGCCCCTGGGAGTGTTCCTCTCTGGTGGAGTGGACTCTTCTACGGTAACCGCTTTGATGCAGGCGCAAAGTTCACACCCGGTGAAATCGTTTTCGATCGGCCTGCACGAAAAGGAATACAACGAGGCCACGGATGCAAAGGCGGTAGCTCAATGCTTGCAGACGGAACATACGGAACTCTGTATAACGCCAACTGAAGCACGAGAGGTGATTCCACTTCTTCCGGGGGTCTACGATGAGCCGTTCGCCGATTCTTCGCAGATTCCGACGTTTCTGCTGGCGCGGCTGACACGCCAGCGGGTCACCGTCAGCTTGTCGGGCGACGGGGGAGACGAAATCTTCGGCGGCTATAATCGCCATGTGTGGAGCGCCCGCCTTGGGAAAACAATCGAGCTGGTACCTTCGGCGATGAGACAAGGTCTCGCAGCCATTCTCAGAGGTGTTTCGCCCAGCCGTTGGGATTCGTTTTTGCGCATGTGCACACCGTTCTTGCCTGAAAGTCTGAGCCATCGCATCCCAGGTCTGAAGCTGCATAAACTCGCCCGCGCATTAACAGCCGATGATATCGATGGCGCGTACCGGCAACTTATTTCGCTCTGGCCGGAGCCGTGTTCCGTCGTCCCTGGCTCGCGAGAAACTTTCACATTCCCGAGCAAGCTCCAAGCAGGAGGCCGATCACCCTCTTTCGCCGAGCAAATGATGTTTCTGGATACCCTGACGTATCTGCCCGACGACATTCTGACCAAAGTAGATCGCGCGACCATGGCAGTAAGCCTCGAGGCGCGTGTGCCCTTTCTGGATCATCGAATTGTGGAATTTGCATGGCGTCTTCCCCTTCCCATGAAAGTCCGGCGAGGAAGAGGTAAGTGGATTCTCCGCGAGGTTCTTCATCGGTACGTGCCGCAGTCGCTGGTGGAACGGCCGAAGTCTGGTTTCGGCATTCCCCTGGAATCGTGGCTGCGCGGGCCCCTGCGGGAGTGGGCGGAGGAGCTTCTCGGAGAGCAACGCCTGCGCGAAGAGGAGTTCCTCGATCCTCGTCCAATCCGGCAGAAATGGGCAGATTTTCTTGGTGGCAACGGCGATTGGCACTCGCAGCTCTGGGGCGTGCTCATGTTCCAGGCTTGGCGGGAGGAATACCGAGCGAAGCCAAGGGAGAACATGGCGGCGATGTCATGGCTGGCTAAGAACCTCTTCGTGGTCTGAAGTGTTCGTAATCACCCATTTTAATGAGCCATTAGATGCCAGAGCGGAAAATCCACCTAAATCCCTGGAATGCAATCATGACAAGCTTCAAGAACTCATTTTGGGAAACACGAACGTAACGCGAACTATTTGGTTTGTCGCGTGCGGAACGGCTTACTCAATTCTGATACTACCGTGCAAGATAGTATTTCCAACGAACAAAGATCGGCCGAAATACGGCGGCAATGTCTCGCGCTCAAAGTCACCGACAACTGTTTTATAAAGCATTCAAGCGCATTTGCAGAGCACACAACTCTCGATAAATTTAGTAGGAATTGTTAAATGCGACGCCCTCATCGGACAGGATTTTTCTTTTGGCGCGCAATTGAGGCGCGCAAGAGGTAAGCGTCAAAAGAGCCAACGCGGATTATACGCAACTTGCATTCAGCACAAATCGCAACAGGACGGAGGTCACTCTGTGCAACTGACTTGGATCTCGTATAAATGGAAAGAACTACGCGAAGAATACCAGACATTCCCATGGAGAGAGGCGTGGGTACGAGTCATTGCGGACTTGATTTCCGTTAATTCGTCGATAGTTTTTGCATTTGTGGTCTGGTACTTCGTTTACTGGAAAATCTTCAAGACGCCTCACCCCGAAGCTCTTGCGCTGCATTTCAGAAGCTTTATCGGCGCTTACGGCTTATTCTGGTCTCTCCTGGCGCTTGTTGTCTTTCAGCAGCAAGGTTTTTACACGCGAACACGCGGCTATGCGCGCAGGTACAAAGCGTTGGTCGTGTTGCGGGCAGTGACACTCTTCGTTCTCGTCTTGGTCTTCTCTGACTATTTTATCTACCGGGGAGAGCTATTCCCACGAGGGGTCGCATTATTGAGCTGGCTGTTTCTACTTTTGACGGTCGGCGGCAGTCGATTCGTAAAGCATTTCTTCTTCGACCTCTACCGTAGGCAGCCGCAGCGTCTCCCAAGAAGTCCTGAACACATCCTGGTTGTCGGGGGAGCAGGTTATCTTGGGTCGGCACTAGTGCCGATGCTCCTTGAGCGCGGGTATCGGGTACGAGTCTTGGATTCTCTGCTCTTCGGCAAAGCCTCCCTCCAACCCATCGAGAAGGATTCTAACTTCGAACTGGTCGTTGGTGATGTGCGCGACATTCAGGCCGTAGTTCAGGCCGTAAAGGGATGTGATGCAGTGATCCATCTTGCCGCCATTGTTGGAGATCCTGCCTGCGACGAAAACAGGCAGTTGGCGGCTGAGATCAACCGAGCGGCTACCAGCATGCTGATTGATGTCGGTCGTGGATATGGCATCCAGCGGTTCTTGTTTGCCTCGACCTGCAGCGTGTATGGCGCATCCGATTTTCTCATGGACGAACATGCCCAGGTCGCTCCGATCTCTCTTTACGCTCAGACCAAGGTGGATTCCGAAAGACTCCTGCTCAACGCGAAATGCGCGGGGTTCCACCCGACTATTCTCCGGCTTGCTACGCTCTTCGGTGTGTCACCGCGTCCCCGGTTCGACCTTGTCGTAAACCTCCTGACGGCGCGCGCGATTCGTTGCGGGAAGATTACAATTTTCAACGGAGAGCAGTGGCGGCCGTTTATGCATGTTCACGACGCTGCCCGGGCTTTCATCGCATGCCTTCAGGCTAATAACGTCGGCGTGGTCTCCGGAGAAATGTTCAATGCGGGTTCCTACGGACTGAATCATCGGCTGTCGGAAGTCGCTGAGATGATTTCCAAAACCATCCCCGCAGTTGAAGTCGAGCACGTCGAGAATGAAGACCGGCGAAATTATCGCGTTTCGTTTGACAAGATTCACACCAGGTTGGGATTTGTTTGCGAGAAAACCTTGGAGCAGGGGATTTTAGAGATTGCCCAGTTGGTCCGCAAATCCCCAAGCGACGATTTCTCCACGGAAATGTTTAACAATCGAGCCATGCTCCGGGTCTACGCTCAAAGTGTCGGGTCAGAACGATCCAGCATCCGGCTACTCAAGACGCTGGCAGGGGCAGACTGAGAACCTGACGACGAGCATTTCCGCCAATTTCGCTGGCCCTTTCAATTCACGCATGAGAAGACAAAACAGGAAAATAGCAGAGACGCTAGCTCGACCGCGGGTCGTTTGTGTGCTTACATCCTCGCTTGGTCTCGGATTTTTACGTGGGCAGCTTGCTTATCTCAGGGAAGCCGGCTACGACGTCACTGTCGTATCTTCTCCCGGAGATGAACTTACGCGTGCCGGGCAAGTGGAAGGCATGCAAATAGTGCCTATCCAAATCGCTCGAGAGGTTTCCCCGCTGCGCGACTTGATCTCGCTTTGGCAACTATGGCGACTCATGCGCCGCCTCCGACCCTCCATAACGAACGTTGGAACCCCGAAGGCAGGCTTATTAGGAGGCTTGGCCGCCTTTCTTGCGGCAGTGCCATGTCGATTCTACACTCTTCGGGGACTTCGGCTAGAGACTACGTCTGGAATACAGCGCCTGATCTTGCTATTGGCGGAACGACTCGCTTGCAGGTGTGCGCATCGAGTCATCTGCGTTAGCGAAAGCCTCCGTCAAATGGCAGTTGCTCTTGGTTTAGTCAGCCGACGACAAACACTGGTTTTGGGATCGGGTAGCTCCAACGGTGTTGACCTCTCGCAATTCGAACTCGATCAGACGGAACGACGCAAGGTATCGGAGCTACGATCAAACCTTGGAATTCCCCCCACCGCCCCTGTAGTTGGTTTTGTGGGGCGATTCACGCGCGACAAAGGAATCGCAGAACTGCTCCAAGCTTTTTCGATATTGCGCGAGCGCCTGCCTGAACTCCGCTTACTGTTAGTTGGAGATGTCGAAGAAGGAGACCCACCTTCCTCGGATGTGCTTCAGAGAATTAAAACAGACCCCAATATAGTTTGTCCTGGTTTTGTCGCTGACCCCGCGCTTCACTACTACTTAATGGACGTACTCGCGCTGCCAACGCATCGGGAAGGTTTCCCAAACGTCGTCTTGGAGGCAAACGCAGCGGGAAAGCCAGCGGTGGCTACCGGCGCCACTGGAGCGGTCGACAGCATCATTGACGGGGTAACAGGGACTATCGTGCCCGCTGGCAACATCGTCGCGCTTGCCAATGGGCTTGCAGGACTGCTCGAAAATCCGGCCTTGGCCAGGGAGATGGGCGAGAACGCACGGAAACGCGTGACCGCGGAATTTCAACCTGAACAGATCTGGTCGGGTCTCCTCTCGGAGTATCAGTCCCAGCTTCAAGCAAGAGGGATTCGCCCCCCCAGCGCCTTGGTTCGGGCAGCAGAGCGCGATCATGCCGCTCAAACTGAAGCATCTTTATTATGATTATGACCCGCATCGTCAAGCGATTGATCGACGCCTTTCTTTCCGCAACTACTCTCATCTTGTTGTCACCAGTGATGCTGGGTATCTCTGTGCTGATTTGGCTATTCATGCAGCGTCCGATCCTCTTCAAACAGAGGCGAGCCGGCTACAGAGGAAGACCATTCACACTATTCAAGTTCAGAACAATGGATGATGCGCGTGACGAGCAAGACCAGTTTCTCGCAGATAAAAATCGCTTGACCAAGGTCGGAATAGTCTTTAGGCGCCTCAGCTTGGACGAACTCCCACAACTCTGGAATGTGCTGATTGGCGATATGAGCTTGGTCGGGCCACGACCATTGCTCGTGGAATATTTGCCGCGTTACACCTCAGTGCAGGC
>Ga0137391_10003453_pt1 | contig 11969 bp, 7 predicted proteins | sample 15con2h24BmetaG_FD_101399 | JGI IMG/M metagenome (GOLD analysis project Ga0137391, IMG submission 101399) | Vadose zone soil microbial communities from Angelo Coast Range Reserve, California, USA - 15con2h2.4B metaG | ecosystem: Environmental > Terrestrial > Soil > Vadose zone > Saprolite...
CTTGAGAGAAACCACCCCAAGTATTCTCCAGAACGTTGCCCTCGACTAAAACGCGCTGCGCATTTTTCAGTTCGAGGAGATTTTTGACAATGAATGGATTGCCGTTTGGTCCCCCCACGTAGCCGGGCTGGCCTTTCATCCAGGTCAAGGGCTTGAACAGGTGATTCCGGCTGATCTGAATATCAGCCGGCGTCGTGGTTCCGACGCCACCGCCGAAGATTATATTTTCTGCGGAAGCCTCCAGAAAGTTGTTCACGATCTTGTAAGGTCCCCCCGGTTCGCTGCCAAGACCACCGGCGATGGCCTGCGCATCCGTGCATGCTCCAGTGACCGAGATGCAATGAAAATCCGTAAAAAACGAATCCACGACCGATACGTAGGTACCTCCCTCGAGCCAGACCCCTCGGGTTGTCTCGTCCTGGGCAGTTCCATGCATCCAAACCCGGTCAAAGATAAGGTTGTTGGCCGTGCCGCCGCTGGCAATTGAGGCCAGAGCGGTGACCACGCCAGTTCCAGCCGGACGAGTGATCTCGATACCCATGAGGCGATAGTGGTTCGCTCCAGCCGCAAAAACGATGGGGCCATTGTTACTCGCCGCCATCAGCCCGGCCAGAACCTTGGTGATGGCGGCGCACTGCAAAGCCGGGCGGCCGGGCAGGGAAGAGATGCCGGCATAGCAGGGCGTTAGGCGGCTGCCTTCCGAGGGCAATGCTGAATCGTCAGCGCTGCTACGAACGAGGATCCAATGGTTGTCATCGCAACTCTTCGCGGGGAAGGTGAAGGTTCCGGTAAACATTGCGCCCGCCTGCAGTTGAATAGTGTCTCCGCAGTTGGCGCGGTTGAGGGCGGACTGCAAATCTCCACCGGAGTTGACGGCGATGGCGGTGCCGGGCGCGAGGGTATTCGACATTTCGGAATGGATGTAGATACGGGGTAACTCCGCCGGACCATCAAACCCACTGGCCGAAACCGAAGAGACGGTTAAGGTGAAGGCAGCGGTCGCACTACTGCCTGCGGCGTCAGTCACCTTCGCCGTGAAGGGAAACGATCCGGAAACTGCGGTTGTACCCGCCATGACGCCGCTAGAGGTCTGCAGCTGGATTCCGGACGGCAGAGCTCCCGCTGCGAGACTCCACTGGTAAGGAGCAACTCCACCGGTCGCCGAGAGCGTTGTGGTATACGGCGTGCTGACATCGGCCGCCGCAAGGGAGGAATTGGCGATCCTGACAGAAGCCGGCGCGGTAACTGTTACCGTAGCTGACCCGTGCGAACTGACGTTTCCCGCACCCGGATCGACGATCACCGGATCACGGGGATTTCTATCCCCCGCGATCATGGAGTCAGCGGCATTCCCAGCGCCCGCGTTTGCACGATTGGGGGCGCTTGTGGCAGTAATGGTGACAGGTGTATTGCTGGTCACCTTGGGTGCCGTAAAGAATCCACTGCTCGAAATCGCTCCTGCGCTTGCTGACCAAGTCACGGCAGTATTTGGACTTCCGCTTATGCGGGCGGTGAATTGTAATTGCTGTTGTGACGCCACGGTGGCAGTGTCGGGCGAGACCGAGACCACGGTCGCGGCTTTGGAAGTGGCGGGGTTGCCGGTTCCAGAAGTCTGCGAAGGTAACGAGCCACAGGCGGTGGTCAGGCCAGTAAGGCAAAGCAAGAGCGACACAATGACAAAACTCCGGATAAGCGATCTATCACCGCGATAGCGTTCTTCCCAGTGCCCGGCGTCATACATTTCGGAATAACCTCGTAACGGAGTTGGGGGGGACCGTCGTTCGAGTCCTTAGGTTAGCACTGTAAAGAAGGGAAGGCTGGGCGGGGCAGATAACCTAGGTACAAGGCCTATTAGAGCACACTAGTACATCACGGGTGTGCCATGCACTTCCGGGTTTGAAACCAGAGAGTTGGAAGCCCAGAAAAGAACCAAAGAACGACACATGGGCTCACAGCAGTACGTTTGCATAAGGCGGTATTTTGGCCGGCGTTACCCGGCCCTAAGCCTCTTCCTGAGAGGTGTCGATGAGGGCGATAGCCACTTGGTTGGCGGCGTCCAGATCGTGGATGCCTTCTACCTGCCACGCCTTGCGCGTCCATATTGCCCACAGAAGTCCGATACCATAAACTGCGGAGCCCGCCATCAGTTGAATTGCCAACTGCAAATAGTTGTGTGCAGCGACCCAATGGCGCATGAGTAATAGAACGGCGATGAGCGGCGCGCATAGTACCAGAGGCAGCGAGAAGGCCTCGCGAAGGTAAAGCCCGACCCGAAGGTTCAAAACACGGCAAAGATGTCGAGGCAGAAAAAATAAAGTAGTGCACAGCAGTGGAATGGCGGTTCCGGCCGCATCGCCCAGAATGCCAAACCGCCTTACAAGGAAGATACTGAGAATTAGATTCGCGGCCCCTTCCAGCAGGGTCGCTATGGCTAGAGTTCTGTGCTTCGCCATTCCAAATAGAACCCGGCTCGAAGCCGACTGCGCCAACAGGAGGGTGTATGGAACCACTAGTACCAGCAAGACGGGATAACTAGTAGCTACATAGCGGACTCCCACCCATGCCTCGATCACCGACTTGCCCAAAATGATCAGAATTGCCGCTAAGGGAAAGATGATCAGAGCGCAAGCCCGGTTTCCCGCAACAAAGATCTTTCTTAGCCCGGACAACTCTCCAGTCGCATCAGACTTGCTTGACATCGGAACAAAGATCTGTGCCAAGCCGCTTACAACGTCTCCAGCGTACTCCATCAAGCGTGAGCCGATGGTGAAATAGGTGATCGCAGCTGAGGAAATAAATGTGCCGATGACCATAGCGTCCGTCTTAAAGCGCAGCCGAGCCGCCACAATGATAATGAAGGTCGTACCGCTGTAGCTGGCGATGCGTTTCAGGCTGTCGCGATTGAGATGCTTGAGGCCAAGGTGCAAGGGCAGAATGCGGAGCACTACCGTTGCATTGATCAGGCCGGCTAGCAACGGCAGCGCCACCGTGATCAAGGCAACTGTCAGCAATCCCCGACCGTGCCGAAGGGCAAGGACAATCAGCAGCGCCCGCACGAGGGTTGCGCTCATGCTGGTTAAGTTCAAGACATAGAACCGCTGTAGGCCCTCCAGAATTCCGCCAAATACACCCACAGGAAAACCCAGGGCCACGGCCGATCCCACCAATAAGAACAGCCAACGCGCAACTTGAACGGAACTCCCCGAGATGCGAAACATTGAGCTCACATGGAAGCTGGCAGTGATTGTGATCAGGATCGCGACCATGCCGATTCCGCTATAAGTGAAGAACGCGGTATTGATCAAACGGTTCAGTTCGTCATGGTCGGCAACGGTGGAATACTTGGCGACGTAGCGGATGATCGACGACCGAATTCCCAGATCGAAGAGTCCGTAATAGCCGGTGATGGAAAAGATTAAGATCCAGAGACCGAAAGCCTCATCTCCCAAGTGATGAAGGATATACGGAGAAAGAAAAAGACCGACGAGGATATTGAAGCCAAGGGCAAACCAGCTTGAACCGACATTCTTGAAAATCGCGATTTTATCAAGTCGCTTCATTAGCTTCCGGCTTGCCGAGTCTGGATAGCGGGGTGGCCTTTCCACGCAAACTGCAATTGCTCAAAGTCTGTGATGCAGAGCTCGAGCCAGCGAAGTTGCACGCGGCGCTGAGAGTCGGACCTCAGCCGGTAGTAGTTGGAGCGAATGATCAGGAACTCTAATAACAGCGACGGAACCTGCTGTGGCGAAACATTCAATCGTTCCCCGGCATGCAGGATGAGACGCCGAGTCAGGCGCCCGATCGCTGCATCCGAAAAGAACAATGCCTTGAACGTAGCAGTCCAACGGTCTTCTTCGGACGCAAACCTCACGCTCTCGGCGGCACGGGGAAGATAGCCGGTAGAAAGAAAAAATTGAAAGAAGTCGTAGAGTGGCGGCAGGCCGCCGGCCAGATCGCACCAGTCGAATACCTCAAACTCTCCGGTTTTTCGGTCGATATGAGCGTTCTCAACCGAAAGATCGCCATGCTGAATCCAAGTCGCAGAAGACTCCGGAACGCTTCGTTGAAAATATCTCCGCTCCGCAAGTGCGCGTGTCAAGTCGGGACGACTCGTCGGTATTTCAGGAATCTCACGCCAGGCTGGTGGGATCATTCGCACTCCTGACACGTTCTGCAAGGCCAATGTGAGTTCAAGGATGCGGTTGCAGATCTGAGAAAAATCTCTCTCGACTCTTCTTGAGTTGTCAAAATAACCCAACTCGCGAACCATGCCACTTATTTGCGTTCCCCGCGACGCTTCTTCCAAATAATAGTGGGTAGCGCCGATTCGTAGCGTGCCGTAGACGCGCGGAACGCGCAGGAATGTTGCGGCGGAAATCTTCAGGTTTTCCTGTACCTTGCCCCGATTTGTAGCCTCCGTTTCAAACGGAGTTTCGCATTCTTGAACTCCCACGAAAATTTTTAGATATGCAAGGTTGGAGCCAGTTCTCGCGTCGCCGATCCGAACAATGGAAGTTTCCTTGAATGGCCGTGTATGGAGCGCCCATGTGACTCCTCGGGGCGTGGTCGCTTCATCTCCTCGGCTTCTATCGGATTCCATCAGGCACTTTTCGATCCATCTTTGCAGTTTGGTATTGCGGCGGGGCTGTGTCGAAGCCAGCAGCACGAACTCCGACACGAACCGATGGAAAAAGGGCAACGCGATTCTCCGCGCCCTGCGCTTCCAGCTCCGCCGAGGAGCGGGGCCAGGATGGTAGAGTAATTCCAAGAAGTGTTGTTGTACCCAGGCGGGGATAGCAAGCGGGACGAGATCGTAAGGCTGGTTGTAACCCGGATCAGCCCAGTACAACGACAGGTCTGCAAATCCTGCGTCCGAAAGTAGGCTGCGGTATCCGCCTTCCGAGTACGTGTAAGTCCGATATTCTTTTTGCGAGCTCACTTGGGTGCGGTAATGGGTCTGAGAATTGCGCCTTACCACGAAGCTCGCTACCGCGCGAGGAACCAAGCTTGTGTATGGAAGTCCCGAGTGGTCGCGACCGCCCCTAAAAGAGTCCAGACCGAATCGGTTTTCGATGCCGATTAACAAGGTGCCATCATTCTTGAGAAGGCGGTGAATCTTCTTGAGAAAATTGATCTGGGCCACGCGGGGGTCGACTGCAAGGTCCCATTCTCCAACCCATTCGAGGACACCATTCACGACCACAAGGTCAAAACTGTTCTCCGCCAGCGGCAGGGCCGTGGCCGATGCTTGAACGAGATGCACATTGAGAATCCCCTCCTGCCGCAACCTTTCCCGGGTGAAGTCGATCCGCTCTGGTATCGCTTCAACCGAATAGACCTCTCCTGCAAACCGAGAAAGGGAATGGGTAATGGCCCCGTAACCGGACCCGATGTCAAGGACGGTAGACTGCTCATCAAGTCCCAGCATGGGAGCCCATGAGGCGCGCTGAAGATCGAGCAACCCAAATCTCATGTTGTCATTCGCGGGAAAGTGGGTACGCACCGCGTCCGCCCAAGACCCTCGACGTGCGGCGTCTAGCAGCTCAAGAGCCTCTTGGCGGCCAACTTCACCCCAATAGTGATCGGAGGCCTGAAAAAAGCGAGGGATTCCGTCGCTAACCGGCCACGCTGCCCCGCATCCGCCGCAGACACATCGGTCCGGGCCACAATCTAGCTTCTCACCGCATTTCAGACATTGGAGTGTGGTCATTTTCTTTCGTGGAGGAGCGATAGCTTAGTTCAGGTTGCGGAATACAACGCTTCGCCGCAGAGGTCGCCAAGCGCCAGCAGTCTCAAGGTCTTCAGTGGCTTTCCAGATCATGGCCTCCCTCTAACCGGCAGCGCAAGTATCGAGAATATCCGAGTGCTTGCGGTTTGACTAGTCCGGGCCAACGGGGTGAGTGCGAGCGAGTACGCTTGAGCGGCCTCGATTTTCTTATCGCGAATGGATTATGCCGAAGAGGTAACTTGATCGACCGCCGCGAAACTACCAGCTTTAAATCTGGACTTTTTTCAGCGCGACGAAGGTTCGACCGTCGATCAATTCAACATTACCTGCCCGATTATAGGTATGAATGCCAGAGATTCCCGGCCAATGTTCGGGAGAGATCGTTCGCATGGGCCGTTCTTGATAGCGCCGCTTCGATAGTTCCGTGATCTCATTGAAGCTGATGCTGTAGCCATAAGAGGGGGCGCCGCTCTGACTCGGCCTGATCGGCCGATTGTCATATCGAAGGACACATCCCGCTCCACGGTTGTTTCGGATATCAGTGGAAATGGGATTGGCGGGATGAAAATGCCAATTCCCACGGAGCGACTCCGCATAAAAGAGCAGGAGGGTGCCGGCGCGCGCACTTGGCTCGGCGCTGGTGGTCATGAGCCACCAGAGTCCCTCATGCTCCCAAATTGTTGTGTCCACAAATTGTCCTTCCAATAGAATCGCTTCCCTGATCCATTGGTTTGGGAACTGTTGGCATCGAAAAAGACTGACGGAATTGGAATCGACCGACTCGGGAACCATGAAGATTTCCGATCCTGCGCGGAAGATGTGAGGGTAGGAATAGTGGCGTTCGGGACTCTCCAGACAGACTTGCGGGGAACCCAATTTGCCCTGCGTCGAAACAGGAGCACAGGCGATGCCCGCCCGCTTCTCTTTGTAGGAATAGTCTTCGAAAAAGGCCCAGCACTGGCCTTCGTGCTCAAAAGCAAATGGATCGGCCCAGAAACGACCCCTTGGAGGTTCGATCCAATTGAAACCTGAGAAATCAGGTTCGGAGAAGGACGTATGGAATGGGCTACGGTTCAATCGGCAGGCGATCTTCCAATGTTGTACGGTCGATTTGCGAAATGGATAAGAAATTGCTTTTTTAAAAAAAACTGGCGCCAGCCAACGGATAACCTCCAAGTTGGCTGGGGTCTTATAGATCTTGCGCTTCCCTTTGTAGGGAATCGCCGGAAGGGCCTTTTCGAGGATGTAGTCCCAACCGCAGCGGTGTAACTCGTTTAGCTTTCGGATGATCAGTTCTGTCGAGCCCCAATAGGGCGTGAATCGATTCCGAGACAAACTCCAGAGGCCTTCAGTCGCAAAAAGCGACTTGCAGAGTACGAGCCCGCCATCCAATTCCTCGCTGAGAACCTGCAAAACGACCCCCGAGAGGGAACAGCCTTCATATAACTCCCAGAAATGGGCCGGACCGCCACGGTAAAATTCATTGTCTCCGTGGTGAAAGGACCAGACCCCATGGCGGGCAGCTTTCAAAATGTCGCCATGGAGAATATTGAAGCCAAACCGAACAAGGACGTCGAGGTTTTTAGATCGAATCTTTTCCACAGCCTCGTCTGGGAAGCGATGAACGAATTTCCTTCCTACCGGTTCTACTTCAAGCGTTTCGATTCCAGAGAAGAGATCCTTGCAATCGATTTCGGCTAGAGGATCGGGGGTTGGTTTCATCCGTGTATCGAGGCGAAGATAGAGATTGTAAGCGAACTGTCGTCTGAGTTTCGGATTCAAGAGGGACCGCAGGAACCTGAGAGCGCCCGAATTCGGCGGGTTGTCAGGTGCAGGAGTGGTTGTTCTGACAACCAACAACTCGATTTCGGCAAAATTACTGGCCTTGATGTCCGCGATGATCCTGGCGAATGAAGTGGAGATTTTCTCCTGCGAGTCCAGAAGTAAACCAATCCTGAGAGGTGGGCGCGTCGCGGAAGAGTTGCGGTAATAAAAGGTCGGAGCCGACATGACGGTCTTCGATCAAGTGTACTAGGAGGCAGCCGAATCAGAGATACATCGCGGGCTAGCGAGCCTGTTCGGCCAGACGGATGTGCGGTTCCAGCAGAGCAAGGAGCTGCTCTTTCAAGAATGGACCGCTTGCAAGCATCCCTGACAAAAGCGGGTCAGGACGATTGGCGGTTAAGTTTGCTCTTTCAAGCGTGCTGACAAAAGCGCCTGCGCTCTGCACCAGCGCCGCACCTGCCACTACGTCCCATTCGTTTTTTGGAGTGAGAGTGAAAGTAACGTCTGCCAAGCCAGCCGAGACCAGAGCTAGCTTGTAGGCCACCGACCCCATGGGACGAATCTTAAAAATCGAATTCTCGAATGCTTTCCATTCACCCCGCTTAACCTCGCTGCGGCTCGCCAAAACGAGCGCGCCCTCCAGACTCTTGCGCTGGCTGGGTTGCGACGGTTTGCCGTTGTAGATGACGCCAGATTCGATCGATCCCAGAAAAGTTTCGTCGGTTGCTGGATTGTAGATTCCACCGGCCACAGGACGGCCATCCTCGACGAAGCCGATCGACACGCAGAACTCGGGGATACCCTTGACGAATTCGCGGGTGCCATCGAGCGGATCAACCACCCAAACGCGCGAGCACTGCAGGCGCACAGGATCGTCAACGCTCTCCTCGGAAAGCCAGCCTTCCCCTTTGCGCAGCAGAGTCTGGCGAAGAACGGCATCGAGGGCCCGGTCGGCTTCGGTTACCGGATCGTGTCCCACTTTGTATTCGGTTTCAATCGCCCCCGGCGTAAAGCGGGCAAAGATCGCGCGGGAAGCTTCCAGCCCGGCGCGAATGCGTTCCAGTATTTGAGCGTAAGAGTTTGAGCGCATGATTTCCCGATATTCCAGCGATCACAGGGCAGTGACGATCAAGCCATTAACATGCGAGCTCCCGTTGTCAACAAGACCGCGCAAAGGATGCGTCTTAGCCACGGAACCGGAACCCTCGTGCTCAGGTAAGAACCCACTAGTCCGCCTGGAATTGAGCCGATCAACAACGCCCCGACCAGGTTCATGTCAACATTGTGCATGCGAAAATGGAGCAGACTCGTAACGCCGGTAAGAATCAGGGCGTGGACGATGTCGGTTCCCACCATGACTTTCGGCTGGAAGCTGTAGAACAGCAAGAGCATCATCATCACAATGCTGCCCGAACCCACTGAGGTGATGCCCACTAGGAATCCCGCCACCAGGCCGATAAGCCACATCCAGGCGAACGACTTGATCGTCGGCGGGCGCACCGCCGCCCGCTCTTCGATTTTCTTCTGAAAAAACAGGAATGTTGGAATGCAAATCAGCAGCACCCCAACTGCGACGGTGATGAAGTGATTGACGCCATTTCCGTAAAGATTTCGCAGGTGAACCAGATAGCTTACGCCCAGATAAGATCCGGGAGCGCTGCCGGCTGCCAGCGCCAGAACAACCTTGCGCCGCACCGTGCCTTTGCGCAGATGGACAATGCTGGCGCCGATTTTAGTAACAAAGTTGAACAGCGCGTCCGAGCCAACAGCACGAATCGGAGGAACGCCCAAACCGAAAATAAGGATCGGGAGCAGCAAAACGCCGCCCCCGAGTCCCGTCATTCCAATGAGGGTCCCGACTCCAAAACCCACCAGGCTCTTGATCAGTAAATCCATGCCAGTACCGGCTCAGCCCCTGAGTCATTCCTCCGGCGGAGACTTCAGACCGACTCCGCTGCCGTTCCGATGAAGCCTTCCCTCTCCAGATGCAGGATGATTTCCTGCGCCGCTTCTTCTGGGGATAATTCGCCGGTATTGATGGTGACTTCGGCGTCGGCAGGCGCTTCGTATGGATCGGAGATGCCTGTGAACTCTTTTAGAATTCCCGCTCGCGCCTTGGCGTACAAGCCTTTGCGGTCGCGTTGTTCGCAGACTTCCACGGTGGTGGCGATGTGCACCAGGATGAATCCTCCGTAGGGCTCGATCAGTTGCCGGACATGTTTGCGAGTAGCGTCATAAGGCGCTATGGGCGCGCAGATAGCGATACCGCCATTCTTGGTGATTTCCGATGCAACGTAGCCGATGCGCCGGATGTTGATGTCGCGGTGCTCTTTGGAGAATCCCAGCTCGGAAGACAAATTCTTGCGAACCAGATCGCCATCGAGCAGGGTGACCGGGCGTCCGCCGGTTTCCAGGAATTTCGTCAGCAGCACATTTGCGATCGTCGATTTGCCGGAACCGGAAAGTCCGGTAAAGAAGATGGTCACGCCTTGCTTGTGACGCGGCGGGAAACTACGGCGCAACTCAGCCACAACTTCGGGATAAGTGAACCAGGCGGGAATCTCACGGCCCTCGTTCAGGCGTTGCCGAAGCTCAGTGCCGGAGATATTCAGCACGCGATCGCCCTTCTTTACCTCGTCGTCGGGAACGTATTTATCCTGATCCTCGAGGTAGACCATCATGTTGAAGGGCACCATGGTCACGCCGATATCGGCCTCGTGTTTTTTGAACACTTCCTGCGCCTCGTAGGCTCCGTAGAAGGGCTTACCGTCGGTGTCTTTCCCCGGACCAGCGTGATCGCGGCCTACAATGAAGTGGCTGCAGCCGTAATTTTTGCGGATGAGCGCGTGCCAAATCGCCTCACGCGGACCGCCCATGCGCATGGCGAGCGGCAGCAAAGAAAGCTTGGCGGTAGACTGCGGGAACTTGGAAAGCAGCAATTGATAGCAACGCACGCGGGTGTAGTAATCGACATCGCCCGGCTTGGTCATACCTACCACGGGATGTATCAGCAGGTTGGCTTCGACTTGCTTGGCAGCCCGGAACGCTAGCTCCACGTGAGCGCGGTGCATGGGATTGCGGGTTTGGAAGGCAACGACGCGGCGCCAGCCCACGCGGGCAAACTCGGCGCGCAATTCGGCAGGCGTCAAACGCAGGTTGCGAAAATCATAGTGGGACGGAATCTGGACGCCTTCCAGCTTGCCTCCGACGTACCACGGATTCGCCTTGTTCATGGCGTAATCGGCACCCGGATGGGCGTTGCTGGTGCTGCCGAAAACTGCTTTGGCTTCCGCTTTGCGGTCAGGCTGCCAGACTTCTTCCACGTTCAACACTGCCAACATCACGCCTTCCGGATCGCGCAGCGCAATCCTGCTGGCGCCGGGCATGAGCTTCTTGGCAAATTCCTCGGTCACATCGAGGGTGATGGGCATGGGCCAAAGAGTTCCGTCGGCTAATCGCATGCTGTGACAGACGCCTTCGTAGTCGGCGCGCGTCATAAATCCGCGCAGCGGAGAAAACCCGCCGGTGAGCAGCAACTCAAGATCGCAAAGCTGGCGGCCAGTCAGGTCCCATGAGGGCCAATCTTTGGAATGGGCCTTCAGTTCGGCGATTTTTTCAGGTTGAGCGATGAGTTGAACAAGCTCTCCGCCGTGGGGCGGAATGAGATGGCTGGTCGAAGCTGTCAAGTGCTAAGCCTCCTGGATTCGTATGATTGTCATGTCTACTACGTTTATGGTATTTGACTGGATTGCTTCCCAGATTTCTTCAGGGCCCGAGCGATGCCAATTTGCAGATTTCTTAAGGGAGAGGAAAAACCCCGAAATGTTACCCAACAGACTAACACTTCTGGCGGGCGCTAAGAAAGCTCACTTTACTCTCTGCGAATAGCCATGAGGATGGAGCAATTGGGAGGCCTTCCGGAATTGCGGGTTTCCGGGTAAGTATATGAAACTAATGTGTTGCAGGGCTGTCCGAGCGTCGCAGAATTAGTCGGGACGGTCGAGATGTGAAAAGAAATTAAAACCAGGGTAGAGCCTTTTCACCTCTAGTGCGGGACCGCCTTTAGTGTGAGCATTCCGGCTTGCGACCGCAGTGATGACAAGACTACCCGGCCGCCGCGGACCAGTTCTTCAAGTGCCACTGCCGACCGCGGACACACAGGGCCGCGACATAGCCGGCGCCAGCAGATATGTCCCGCAGGGTCCAGAGCGCAGCTTCAGAATTATCCGGACGGGTGGAAAGCAATGCATCACGATTCTCCTGGGCAACGGAAACGTCAAATTGATGCAGAGGAAGCGATAAGCCTTCGCCGGTCGCTTTTATATAGGCCTCCTTGCGCGTCCAGCAGCGGAAGAAAGCCTCAAATTTTTTCTCGTTGGGCAAAGCGGCAAGTTGTTCCAGTTCGTGCGCAGAGAAGAACCGGCGGGCGATGGCCTCAACGTCAAAATCCCCGCGC
>Ga0137391_10003459_pt1 | contig 11959 bp, 25 predicted proteins | sample 15con2h24BmetaG_FD_101399 | JGI IMG/M metagenome (GOLD analysis project Ga0137391, IMG submission 101399) | Vadose zone soil microbial communities from Angelo Coast Range Reserve, California, USA - 15con2h2.4B metaG | ecosystem: Environmental > Terrestrial > Soil > Vadose zone > Saprolite...
CCCGGACTGCTGCCCTGGGCTCCCAGCAGTTCAGCCATGCGCTCAGCTGTGACCTCCTCGTTGACCACGGTCCGCGTAACGGCAGCGGAGCTGGACCCCTGGCTGGCCATCATTGCCACCAGGCCCAGGTCCTTGATCTCGCCGAACCACCGCCCTTCGGACAAGATCTCGACCTTGATCACGTTCCGGTAGTAACGCCTGCCCATCCCGTCATTCATGATGGCCCTACGGGACGGTAACCGCCCCAGTGCCAGTCGCCCGCCGTGTCCAGCGTGCCGTATCGGTGCTGCTTGTGAACGCGCCCGTAACCCTTGATACCGAAAATGCACCCGGTCACGTTCTCGATCATGTAACGGCCGCTCATGTTATGAGGCGGCCCGACGTCCACTTTCGTGTAGACGCTGCCCGGCCTCACCCGCGTGATCTCGCTCTCCCACATGTGCGGGGAGTCCGGGAAGCGCGCTTTAAGGCCGGCCTGGACCTGGTCCTGCACCAGCCTGGCGAACTCTTCGATGGTCATGATCTTCATCCTTTCTTCTCTTCTTCCGGCGGCGCCGTGCTGTAGGTGATCTCCAGCAGGCAGTAGCGGCCCGCCTGGGCGCCCAGCTCGGCCAGCAGGTCATGGCCGCCGACATCGATCTCCTCATCGGTCCACAGGTATCCGGTGATGTCGGAGTACCGGTGGCCGAAATCAGCATCCCCGGCGCCGAGCATCTCCCGGAGGGCGCCTATCTTCATGTCTTCGTCCGGGCAACGCCGGCTGGCCGTCCAGTACTGGACGGACAGGTGACTGCCGTGCTCTTTAATGGCATCAGAGACGGCCTCAGCCAGCGGGCCGGAGTAGTCCGCGCCCCAGTCCTTCTCATCATCTTCCTGGAGGTAGAGGATGTCATCCGCATCTCCATGGGTACCCAGGCGGATGACCCCGCGGTATATTTCTGTTGTCATTCATTCCTCCTTTACTGCCCCGGCGGCGGGCAGGAGTCCCGCCAGTTCCATCAGCCCCGTAAGGGCGTCGCGGAATTCGTCCAGGTCATCGGTGTCGATGTATATCCGGTAGGCGTCCACTGCCTCTGCCGTGGTGTCCTTGCGGCCGAGGGAATATGCCGCCCTGATGGCATCCACCACCGCCTGCACATTCCCGGCATCCACGGGCCGCCTGTCAGCCGCCGCGCGGCGTATCGCACGGACCGCGCTGGCCTCTATATCGCGCAAACTGCTTGCCATTTCACTCTCTCCCCGGCTGGCTGGAAGATGCCGTCATGGCGCACACGCCGGGCACGGCTCATTGAACACGTGATCGCCGCCGTTACGTGGCACGGGCACCACCCGGTAGCCACTGCGCTCCCAGTTCTGCCTGGATTCCTCCGCGCGCTGGCGGCGCAGCTCCGGGGATGCGGTGCCCATATGGCCCAGGCCGATGTGCACGGTGCCGTGATTCCTGCCCGCAAGGCTGGCCAGTGTCCCGGTAAACGGCGTGACGTCCAGCTGGTACACGGTGCGCCTGGCCCGCAGCAGGGACCCGATCTCCATTTCGGGCGTGATTTCCGTGCCCGCTACAGATGTGCGGGTATTCCCCTCGCGGGGTTCCACGATGAACCAGTCCGGGTCATCCGGATCGGCGCCGTGGCTGATGTAGAGCCTCATAGCGGCGGCCTCGCTTTCTTGATCTTCCCCAGGATGCCCGCGATCTCCGCGAGCATCTGCTCGCAGCGCTCGATCGCCATCCAGATCTCCCCACCGGTCATGGTGCCCTGCGGCGGCGGGTCCTCCTGGTAGCTCCCCAGCTCGAACATCACCTGCCGGCGGATCTCGCGCGGCCCGGGTCCGCCGGCGGCGGCCAGCAGCCGTGCGTGCTCGCCGTCCTCCTCACGGGCAAGGCCCAGCAGGAGGTGCTCAGTGCCGACGTAGTTGTGGCCGAGTTTCAGCGCCTCGCGGAGGGCGAGCTCCAGCACGTTCCTGGTCTGCGGGGAGGCCGGGATAGGGCCCCCGGGGGATGCTCCCGGGCGGCGCCCGAAAATCTCGCCGGCCTGCTGGCGCGCTGTCTCCAGGCTGACCCCCAGCACCGCCAAGACCCGGCCGGCCACGCCCCCGCCCTCGCCGATGAGGCCGAGCAGGATGTGCTCGGTGCCGATCTGGGCTGCGCCCAGCATCCTGGCTTCTTCCCCGGCCAGGGTCACGGACCTCCGGGCCCGGTCGGTGTACCGCTCAAACATGGGTCATCTCCTCCTTCAGGCGGGTTCCAGGGCGCCGTCCCGGGCGCGCTGATACCGGGCTCATTCAGGTCCGGCCTGGTCATCGCGAACCCGGTCAGCGGGGTGCCGCCGAACATGTACCGCTGGACGACGGCCAGCAGGCCAGCTTTCGTCAGGCCACCGGGGTGGCGCTGGCGGTAGAGCCGGACGCCGTCCTCATGCGGATGGGCCAGCTGGATCTCCTGGTAGCGCATGACCTCACGCTGCCTGAGGATCAGCGATCCCGCGCATTCCAGGGTGGCGGCACCCTCTGGCGCCCCGCGGGCGCCTTCGGGAACCGGGTTATCGGGATCAGTGGGATGGCAGGTCATATCCTCACCGCGGCGCATCCCGGCCCACAGCCGGGCCAGGTTGCGCGCGGTGTACCAGCCGAGCGGATGCGGCTCCCCCTGATTGGCGGTGCGCCACGGGCAGGCCAGGCAGGGCCGCTGGGCGGCCGGCCGGATCTGGGTGCGCCGGGTGTCAGGCATTGCCTTCCCCCTCTTCCGGGCGCCCCAGCAGGGCCTCCACCTCATGGCGGCGGTACCTGCGCTCACCGCCGGGTGTGGTGAAGAACGGGATCTTCCCCGCCCTGGCCCACCGGCCGACCGTCGCCACGTCCACCCCGAACATGGCGGCCACCTCGGCAGGAAGAAGAGGATCCGGCGCTGGATCAGGTGCCGCCGGCGGCCCTTCCTGCTCCTCCCCCGCGGCGCCGGCCAGGCCCGCGGCCAGGATCATGCGCCAGGACGTGAGATCGATCCCGCCGGCCAGCGCGCTGCGCTGCGCGCCGTCCTCCTCGCCGCGGGCGTGGCGCATCAGCGCGTACTGCGCCACCATCTGGTGCTCTGGTGATCCGTAGCCGGACCGGGCGGCCATGGCCAGGCCGGCGGCCACGTCGACGCGGTCAGCGTTGTACCCGGGCACCAGCGGCATGCCGCAGGCGTCCCGGGTCATGGCTTTGCCTCCCCGCGGATCACGTGGCTGCCATAGCCCGTGCGCCAGGAGCATCCGGCCTGGTGACGGGCCAGGCCGCCGCACTCGCACCGGCTGATGACCGGCGGCCCGCACGACACCAGCGCCAGGTCCAGGGTCATCCGCTGCCACGGGGGCACCTCGAACGGCGTCTGCCCGCAGCACGGCATCGGGAGACCGTCATCAGGCGGTGTGCGGTGCACCACCTCCGGCTGGCCGCCGGGATTGCATCCTGGCGCCTGGGCCTTCGCAATCCCGGCGTCCATGCCCAGGAGGAATATCTTTTCGGCAGCCTCCCCGATTTTCCGCTCCCACGTTCCCCGGTCCTGCCCGGTGCCCCAGCCGGGATCAGAGATAACCCGGATCTGGTAGGCCAGGTTCTTCACCGCGGCTGCGGCATCTTGTCCCGGGGCCCTGGTGGTGTGCCCTTCCTGCGGTGTGCTCACTGCGGGTTCCTCCTCTCCTTTTCCAGCTCGATGAGCTTGCCCAGTTCCAGCCGGGCGGCCATCAGCGTGGTCCACGCCCGCTGGTCGTCGTGGGCGGCCAGGAAGTACTGATAGGCCGACAGGCTCCTGCGGGCGCCGCGGGCCAGCCGGCGCCGGGTAGCGACGGTGATGATCCTGCTCATGACGCCTTCCCCTTCCTGGTGCCCGCCGCAGCCACGCTGGCGCGCAGGCTGCCGATCAGGCCGGAGGCGGCCGGGATGCCCGGCTGCCCGGCCATGTGCCCGGTGATCTTGGCGGTGATCAGGGCCTCCAGCGCGGCCCGGCTCTCGCTGGCGTGCTGCGCCGGGTCCCAGTCCGCGGTCATGGACGTGATCAGCCGGACGGCCATCCGCAGCTCGGCCTCGCGGACCTCCTCACCGGCGGGCACCGCGGCCGGCGAGCGGACCTCATCCGGCCATAGCAGCATCTGCAGCACGAGAGTGCCATCGCGCACCGCCAGGACCGCCATGGACTCCTCCGAGCGCAGCGTGATCCGCACGATGGCGATCTTGCGGGAGCGGGCCAGCGCCGCGGTCAGCAGCGCGTAACCGCGCCCGCCCGCGGCATCCGGGAGCAGGAAGTAGGGCTTGCCCAAGGTCAGCGGGTCGACCTGGGCGGCCGGGCAGAACTGCACCACGGTGATCTCATGGCCGGCCTTCGGGATGGACTTGATCTCCTCGTCGGAGAGCATCGCCATCGTGCCGCCGGCCATCTCGATGCCTTTGGTGATGTCCGCATAAGGCACCTCCTGCCCGCAGTCCGTGCAGAAGCGCTTCATGGTGATCCGGGCGCCGTCGGCCCGGTGCACCTGGTGCAGGCCGGTGCCCGGTGACCCGGACGCGGCGTAGAGCTTGATAGGCACGGTGACCAGCCCGAAGGTGACCGCCCCCTTGAACATGCACTTGCCGGCCACCGCGGCGGCGGGCGGCGAGGGCTCGGGAACGGGCTGGAGCGGGCGGTTAGCCCTTGATGCGGTCATGATCGTTCTCCTAAACAGTGATCTTGATCCTGGTGGTGACGTACTGCGGGAAGCCTACCGGCTAGGTGCTGGCAGGGCTCATGTTTCCGTCCGGGTATTTCTCCGCTTCCATCAGCTGGGCGGCAAGCCTGCGGCTGGCGTGATTGATGTCCGTGTGCCACTGGTCAGCAGCCGACCGGACCCGGGCGTCCAGGCTCTGGGCCGCCCGGGTGACCAGGGCGCGGTGCTCCCGGTAGGCGGCGTTGCGGGCCTGCTCGCGGGTGGGTTCCATAGGATGATCGTGTTCCTCTCAGATCAGGGGTAATGGTGAGTGGTGAGCCTGCACGCAGATCGCGCCGTCTCTGGGATTTCCTGTCCTGGATGTGGTGGTGCTGATCCGCGGGGCTAGATGCTGATCTCGACGTACGGGTGCTTTGTCATCACGAAGCCCATTGCACTCCGGTCGTGCGTCCGCCACGTGACGGACCTGACGCACCCGGCGATGCCCCCATCCACCTCAGTGACCTGGCGGGCGCGGTCATCTCCGGTGACTTTCCCGTATGGCGGGTGGAAGATGTACTCTCCTACCCGCGGTACGGGGCCATCCCATTCGGGCAGGTCCACGATCAGTTCCGGTCCCTGCACGATACGCATGTGCATTGTCTGCTCCTATTCAATTTGCGCGGGTCATCTGCCTGATCGCACGCCGGATCCGGCCGGGCCGCACCGCCTAAGCCAGACTTCCTCACCCGGGCGCCGCAGCACATAGCCGTAAGGTGCCCGGCAGATATTCATGCGCAGGCCCATGGCCGCCATCCGCCGTCTCATCCGCCAGGCGGCCAGCAGCAGCGACCGCGCCTGGCGGGGCGCCTCACTGCGAGGTGAGAGATCAACGCCGTCGCAGTAGTGGCGTACCGTGTACCTGGTCATAGTGCGGGCTTGATGCTGGTGACCTCGGCGGAATCGGCGTCCAGGTCCAGGTCTACCGCCTCACCCTCGGACAGCTCCCTGAGCAGGCCTACCAGGTCACCGTGCTCCCACGGGTCGCCATGCAGGGCGCTCAGGTCCTCCGGCATGGCGTGTCCCTCGGTGCCAGGGCTGTACAGCGCGGAGCTGACCGGGCCTGGTGCGGTGACCGCTTCCGCCAGGTCGCTGAGGTGGACGGTGGCGCTGCGGGTGACCACTTCTGACCAGGTGATGGTGACGCACTTCTCGCGGCACACCTGGCAGGATGGGCTGCCGAGGCATGACGGGCGGTGAGTGTCTGGCGTGGATTGTGCCTGCTGCCTGATCAGCGCATCCTGCTCTGCGGTGCGCTTTAGCCCGGAGTTGACTACTTCCGGCACTATCTTGCGATCAGTCATGATCTTGTCCTTTCCCCTTGTTCCCTTGTTCCCTCCGGCCGGAGCGGCCGTGACGCGGAGCGCCCTCCTGCGGGCGCGCCGCATCATGATTGCTCCTGCCCTACCTGATCTCGGTGACGGACACCTGGAAACGCTGGCCGGTGGCCGGCGTGGTCATCGTGAAACTGTGGGTGGGCAGCACCGGGCCAGGCGCGGTGCTGGCGCCGTAAGCCATCAGCATGGTTTCCCTCACCAAGCTGGCCATCTCGTCTTCTGAGATCTGCTCCGGCGCCTCGCCATCGCCGGCCTCCAGCAGCACGCCGCTGGACAGCTCTTCGGCGTGGTCGCGCTCATCATTGCCGTTCATGATCGTGTTTCCTTTCTCTGGGGTCCATGTCAGGTATTGCGGGAGCTGGCCGCGCGGGCGCACTCCGGAGCACCGCGGGCAGCGCCGGGCGGCGCCGCCCCGGTTCTTGAAAGACTGCTCGCGCTCCCAGGTGCCATGCTCGACGCGGGTGATCTTGAAGGAGATGCCGAGCCGGTGTGCCACATTGATCACGTTCACGTCCGATGTCCCGCTGGCGTGCCGTTTCATCCGGGCAGCAAAGTCACTTACCAGGGCGAACCCGGTGTAATGGCCTACCTGCTGGCCTGGCGCGCATTTCCCGAAGCGCTCGTCGAAGCACAGCAGGTAGACCAGGCCGGGGTCGTCCTTCATGGGTGCTCGCGGGCGAACGCTGCCCAGAAGTGCCGGTGCAGGTCCTTCAGCACCTCCGTGATCTCGTCCCGGGCCCCTTGCATCCCGGCCGCCTTGCGGTCACCCTTGAGCACGGCGGCCTGCTTGTACCAGCCTGACGTCAGATGGGTGCGCAGGACGGCCTCATCGTCTGTGGACAGCCCGCTGAGCACAGCCATGCCCGCCGTCGGGGGGCTGACGGACAGCGCAAGCTCACGCGGACCGGGCTGGTAGCGCGGGCACCAGCCGAAGTGATCCAGGGCGGCGCCGTCGTGATCCGGCTCGGTGCCACACTCCCCGCACGCCTGCGGCATGAGGGCGTCGCGGGCCACGCGGGCGGCCGGGTCATCCATGGTGCCGGGAACAGGTGAGAAATTGCCCTGGTCATCCTCGGTAAAAGTGCCGTCAGAATCTAGGATCTCGTGCTGCCAGGCGTTGCGGGCGTCCTCCTTGGCCCGGCTGTGGTCATACTCCTCGTCGTACGGTGCCAGTGGGTACGTGGCCATGATCTTGTCCTTTCCTAGGTTTCCCCTAGCCGGGGGCACGGCGCGTGATCCGCCCGGATCACGCGCCATGCTCACTGCTAGGCCCTTCTACGCAATGGCCATCAGGTCATGTGCATCGCGGTAGTGATGCTGGCGGATCAGCGGGTCAACGTGCAGGTCACCGCTGGCCGACCGGGTGATGATCAGCCATTCATGGCTGATCAGGGAATGCATCGGCCATTGCGAGCCCACGGGCACCGGCAGCGCCCTGCCGCCCGGCCCCTGCGCCGCCCAGGACCACGCGCCCTGGCTGCGCTGGATGCGCCCGGTGTGCAGGGTCAGCAGGACCGTGCCGTCCGGCAGGTGCAGGCCGGCCGCCCGCAGCCGGGCCAGCAGCCTGTCGTGCACGGAGGCGGCCATCAGTGCCGGTCCCAGGTGGCCAGGAACTCATCCGGATCGTCCGGGCCGGGGATGTCCTCGACAGGCCGGCCGGTGCCGCGGACCAGGGCGGCGATGTCCTCCAGCATGCCCGCGCCCCACTCCGGGTCTGTGAGAATCCACGCGATGGCGTTCAGCGCGCGCTGGTCCGTGATGCCACGGACCGCTTCGGTGATGACGGCATCCGAAGCATCGGCTTGCGCCTGCACCCGGATAGCCTGGGGGTCGTCCTCCCCCTGGCTGCCCCCGTCATCACGCCTCACTGAGAATGTTTCCAGGATGGCCTCGGCAACCGCGTTCTGGAAGCCGTCATTGAAGCAGTTAGGCCATTCTCCGTTCAGGTAGTCCGCGAGTGCAGCAGCCGTTGCGAGGTGATCCTGCTTGGCCTCCAGCTGCGCGGGCGATGGCCAGGGCACATCCTGGCTCACAGGTGGCTGGCTGGTGAGGGTGTAGCCGGTTACCGGGCTGGCCAGCCCGAGGTTAACTAGATCCTGCCAGCTCTCGCGCTCCCGGGAGCTGGCATGGCCCAGCCAGAACCTGATGAGCGTGCCGGAGTCCGTGGTGAACTCGATGAGATCGGTGCCGGCGTCGAGGGCGTCAATGGACTGGTGGGCGGTTTCCGCCGGCATGACGGTGATGAGCATGCCCAGCAGTTCATCGCGGGTCATGCCGGAGTGGGCAGTCTTCATGATGATCTTGTCCCTTTCCCCAGCCAGGCGTCTACGGCCCGCAGGTCATTGAAGATGTGGCCAGCCTTGCCGCCGGCGTCCTGGATCCCGTAATCACGCTGCTCGGCCTGCCAGCTGTAATCCACTATGCGGCGGATGGCAGACAGGATTCCGGCGCTCCCGGAACTTCCCCGCCATTGCAGGGCATATCCGGGCACGGCCTGGTCTTCCAGCCAGAACTTGTACAGCGTGCCGGATTCCGCAGCCCACTCGATGGGATCGGTGCCAGCATCCAGGGATTCAAGGCCCTGGCGGGCGGCATCTTCTGGCATGCCGATGCTGATGAGCTGGCTGAATAGCTCGGCCCGGCTCATGCCGTAAATCCTGGTCTGCATGTATTTCATGCGTTTCATGATCTTGTCCTTTCCTCGTGGCCCGCCCGTCGTTGAGCGCTCCCCGCGTGCCCCCGGCTGCCCGGGGGCACACGGCCAGCGTTCAGCTGGTGCTGTCGCCGTCATCCTCATCGGGAACCTCGCGCCCGGTGGACCGGACCAGCACGGCCAGGTCCAGCCCGTTCACGTAATCAGGGTCACGCAGGTAATCGGCTATGACGTTCAGCGCAGCGGCGTCCTTGATGTGCTGCTGGCGGGCCGCAGCCGCAGCCGCATCCGCAGCGCCCGGCAGCGCCGTCTCGCCCTCGTGCAGCCGGACGATGCGCGGCCCGTCTTGCACCCAGAACCGGCCCAGGCCGTCCCCGCCGCGGCTCTCGCCGTCGGGGGAGACGTCGACGCGGGTGACCAGCCGGCCACCGGCGTCGTGCAGCCCGACCTCGATGTTGACGACCGCGCCGTCGGTCTCGATGTGCAGCTGATTGGCCGACTGCCTGCGGCTGGCGTAGAAGGTGACGCGTTTCATGATCTTGTCCTTTCGGGTGCGGTGCCCTGCTGAGCACTCCCCGCGCTGCCCGGCGTTGTGATGCCGGGCGGCACGGCCAGCGTTCAGCGATCGGCCGGGCGCATGGCTTCTTGCTCCAGCTCGATGACGTACCCGCTGGCGTAGCTGCTGTCCATGTCGGCGTACGGGCGGATGTCATACGCATGGTGCCCGTCGGTGAACGTGCGCCGGACCACGGCGCGCAGCGCGGCGCGCTCCTTGCGCAGCCCGGCCAGCACGTACCCGGCATCCCTGATTTCCTGCTCCTTGCGGCCCATGGCCAGCACGGCGGCCCGGAACGTGGCGTGCGCCAGGGTGGCCGGGTGATCGGTGACATAGGCAGTGATGATGGCCGACCAGTACCGGGTGATATCCGCGCTCTGCCTGGTGGTCATGTGTGCGCCGGCGATGGTGCCGGGCGTGCGCCTGCTGAAGATCTGCGCCGGTGCGCGGCATCCAGTCCTGATCGGCGTAGAAGTGCTCCAAGCCCACCACTTCCGCGCCCTTCCAGGTGAAAGCCTCCCCATCGTCGTTCAGGTGAGCCTGCCCGCGACCGTACTCGCTGGCGATGTACCCGGAGACCGCGGTGCAGTGCTCACCATCGGTGAAGGTGAGCGTGACCGGGCCTAGCGGCGTGCGCAGCGGCACGACGGTGGCGCCGTACCGGTCGAAGGCCTCGCCGGCGGTGTAGCTGGCCTCTGGTGTGGTGACCATGATCTTGTCCTTTCGCTGTGGAGACGGCCGGGTGGCCGTGGCACGGCGCGCACCGGGAGCCGGGGCACGCCGCACCATGGGCATCCGTCACAACTCGGTGTCGCGGGTGCCGTCCACGAGGATGGCAATCAGGGCCCACCGGTCCGTGCTGTCATAGGTGGCGACGTCGGCAAGTACTTCCAGCTCCATGGGATCGGCGCTGACCAGCGCCCTGATGCGCCGGTGGATCTTGTCATCTGGCGTTCCGCCCAGCCCGAATATGTCACGGGCCTCACTGGGCGTCAGGACTGCGCTGAGTTTCTGGGTCTCGGTCCACGTGAGCCGGATCTGGGTATCCCGCTGGCCTGGTGGAGTAGCAGTCATGATCTTGTCCTTTCATCTTCCCGTGCGGCCGGGTGGCCGTGTCGCGGGCACGTGCGCTTTACCCGGGTTACTCACCCACCCACGCGGGCACCACGTGCTGTGGCCACATGCCCGGGTCGTCATCGTAGGCTCTGCGGATATTCCTGGCGTCCTCCTCGGTCACGGCATCGTCTGGCAAGCATTCCCATACGGGGCTGGCGTCACCCATATCCACAACCACGGGCACGGCATCGTCGTCGGGGCCGTAAAGGCTGAACGGGCTCTGCCTGCTCGTGTCGGCAGTATCGAAATGCCCGGACACCACGAGGATGCCATCGCGCACATAGACGTAGACCTGGACCCCGCCGATTTCCACGCACGGCGGCGCGTAGCTGCCCTGATTCTCGTGGGCCTGCACAGCCTGGTGAAATATCACGCCGTCGTTGGCATCCCGGTCACTGCTGCTCATCTCACCTGAGAAAAACTCCATGTGATCTTGTCCTTTCCGTTCATTGCCCGGCCGGGTGGCCGTGAGCGGCACGGTACGGGACCGTGCCGGACATGGTTGCCCGGGTGGGGCAGCCCTCCCACGTTGCTGGCAGTGCAGGCAGAGAGTCCCGGGCAGGTGCCCGGCGAGATGCGCATTGCACGCCAGTGAGTGGTCATCCTCGCGGATCTTCTAGCGGGCTGGGCTTGCTGCCCTGGCAGCCTTCAAGGGTGATGGGCGAAAGGACAAGTTTCGGAAACTCCCATCACCCGTGGAAACTGCCAGGGCGTAATTGTGTTACGGCCTGGTGACGCCGAAGGGGGCAATTCTCATCGGGTCGATGTCGCTGCGCCGGATCTCGTAGCTTTCCGCTCCCGTGCCGAGGATGGCGTCGGCCTTCTCTGTGGCCGCCGTGGCGTGATCAGCCTCCACCCAGAACACCCCGGATTCGGTGGTGATCTCGTAGAAGTTCAGCGCCCCGCACGCGTCATCCATCGTGATCTTGTCCTTTCCGTGCTTGCGCCTCTTCCCCGGCCTTTGCGGCGCGCAGCTCGTACCAGTGGTTGCTGTGCAGGTGGATTGTGTACGTGCCGCCGCCGTTGTCCCGGAGCCTGCCTGAGAACCGCTCTAGCGCATCCCACGCATGCGACGGGTCGCACGGCCGGGCGATGAAGTACCCGGCAAGGGTGTAGGCGTGGCAGACCGTCAGTGTCTCCTTCAGGGCCGCTATCTGCCGTGTGCGGTTTCGTGGGATCGTCGTGCTCATTGATCTTGTCCTTTCCTCGGTTCCTCTAGCTGAGGGCACGGCGCGCCCTGCCTGCCTGCGGCGGGGTGCGCCATGCTCACGGCTAGGGCTGCGCGGCCTCATCCAGCGCGTCTGACAGTGCGTCCGTCAGGCACCACGCGTGTGCGTTGCCCAGCGGGTCAGGGCTGATCGCGTGGCGGTCCAGGTCTTCCCCGCACTCCGCGCACGACTCATACTCGAAGCCGTCTGCGATCACCCGGACCTGATCGGCGTACCGCGCGCCCGGGTAGCGCTCCGTGCCGTCAGGTGGCCCGTCAGCATCCTTGATGACCTCCTGGGCCAGCGCTACCGCATGTTCCACGAGTGATCTGGCCGACGCCTTCCCGGTCTCCCATTCAGCGGTGATCTCGCGGGCA
>Ga0137391_10003466_pt1 | contig 11950 bp, 15 predicted proteins | sample 15con2h24BmetaG_FD_101399 | JGI IMG/M metagenome (GOLD analysis project Ga0137391, IMG submission 101399) | Vadose zone soil microbial communities from Angelo Coast Range Reserve, California, USA - 15con2h2.4B metaG | ecosystem: Environmental > Terrestrial > Soil > Vadose zone > Saprolite...
ATTCGGCGACTACGTCGGCATCGGCGCCGGCGCGCACGGCAAGATGAGTTTCCCCGACCGCATCACGCGGCATTCGCGCATCAAGCAGCCCAAGGAATATCTACTTTCAAGGAACTCTCTGGTCGAGGACCGCGAGGTGCCGGCGAAAGAGATTCCCTTCGAGTTCATGCTTAACGCGCTGCGGCTGGTGGAGGGTTTTCCCATAACGTTGTTCGCGGAGCGCACCGGTTTGCCGCTCGCGACGGTCGAAGCGAAACTTGCAAAGGCGGAAAACCAGGGCCTGATCGAGCGCGGCTGGAAACGCATCCGCCCGAGCGAGCGCGGGCGGCACTTCCTCAACGAGCTGCTTCAAATATTCCTTGAGGGAGCGCCCGCTCGATCATCAGCAGCCGGAGCTTCGTCTTGAGTCCGCCCATGGCGGAGAAGCCGCCTGCTTTTCCGCCCGCCGCAAGCACGCGATGGCAGGGCACCACGATCGCGAAGGGATTGCGGGCGAGCGCCACGCCCACGTCGCGCGCCGAGCCACGCTCGTTCAGCCGCGCTGCGATTTCGCCGTACGTGGTCGTGCTGCCGCAAGGTATGCTGCGGGCGAGGCCATAGACTTCGCGATCGAAAGCCGGCACGCCGTCCAGGTCGAGCGCGATCGACGAGAGATCGATCGCGTGGCCCTGCAGCAGTGCGACGATGCGCTCGAGCGCGTCCTGCACGGGCCGCGGCGGCGGCGCCTCGCGCGCGTGCGGAAAGCGCCGCAGGATCCGCGCCCGGGTCTCGCTGTCGCGCCGCTCGGGCAAACGCACGGCGACGATGCCGCGCTCGCCCCACACGATGGCGCAGCGTCCGATCGGCGTGGCGAAAAGCGCAAAGCCGTGCTCTGCCATGGCCTTATTTTCGCCTGAAAAAGAGATCGCGGATCGGGTGCCCGAGGCGTCTGCCGCGCGTCTCGAACTTGGTGGCGAATCTCTCGACAAAACCGGACGGCGCCGGCTCCAGAAGCGTTTCATTCACAAAAACCGAATTCATGTGCTCCGCATAGTCCGGCCAATCGGTGGCGGCATGCAGGATGCCCTCGGGGACGAGCTTGCGCGCGGCGAGGGCGGCGAACTCCGGCTGCACCAGGCGGCGCTTGTGATGCCGCTTCTTCGGCCAGGGATCGGGAAAGAACAGATGAATCGCGGCGAGCGCGCCGTCGGGAATCATGCGCGTGAGCACCTCCACCGCGTCGTGCCGGATGACCCGTACGTTGGCGAGCCCGTCGGCGGCAATGCGGTTGAGCAGGCTGCCGACGCCCGGACCGTGCACCTCGACGGCGATGAAATCGGCCTCGGGCTTCGCCCTGGCGATCGCCGCGGTGGTCTCGCCCATTCCCGACCCGATTTCCAGAACCAAGGGCGCAATGCGGCCAAAGATTTTTCCTGAATCGATCCTTTCCGGTTGAAACGGCAGACCATACTTTGGAAAGAGCTCTTCAAGCGCCCTTTGCTGTGCGGCCGTGGTCCTGCCTTGGCGCAGGACGTAGCTTCTGATCGGTCTGTTCAAGCAGCCTTGGGCTGCGAGGACGGGATAGTCCCTTCGACCGGCGAGCTGGGGGCGGCGCTGTAGAGCTTCTTCGGCATGCGGCCGGCGAGGAAGGCTTCGCGTCCGGCCTCGACCGCCTTCTTCATCGCTTTGGCCATCCGCACGGGATCTTTTGCCGCGGCGATCGCGGTGTTCATCAGCACGCCGTCGCAGCCGAGCTCCATCGCGATCGCGGCATCGGAGGCCGTGCCGACCCCCGCGTCGACGAGCACCGGCACCTTCACTTTATCGATCACGAGCTGCAGGTTCCAGGGATTGAGAATCCCCATGCCCGAGCCGATGAGCGAGGCAAGCGGCATGACGGCGACGCAGCCGGCGGCTTCCAGCATCTGCGCCTGGATCGGGTCGTCGGAGCAGTACACCATCACCTTGAAGCCTTCCTTGACCAGCTGCTGCGCGGCCTTCAAGGTTTCGGGCATGTTCGGGTAGAGCGTGTGCGGGTCGCCGAGGACCTCCAGCTTGACGAGGTCGTGGCCGTCGAGCAACTCGCGCGCGAGGCGCAAGGTGCGTACTGCGTCAGCGGCGTTGTAGCAGCCGGCCGTATTCGGCAGATAGGTGTACTTCGAAGGCGGCAGCGCCTCGAGCAGGCTCGGCTCGTTGGGGTTCTGGCCGATGTTGGTGCGCCGAATCGCCACCGTGACGATCTCCGCCCCTGACGCCTCGACCGCGGCGCGCGTCTCGGCGAAGTCGCGGTATTTGCCGGTGCCGATCAGCAGGCGCGAGCCGTAGCTGCTGCCGGCGACGACGAGGGAGTCCTTCATGCTAGCCACCGCCGACCGCCACGACGATCTCCAGCCGATCGCCGTCGGCAATCAAAGTGCTGCCGTGGGCGCTCCTTGGGACGATCTCGCCGTTTCGCTCCACCGCCACCTTTTTGCCTTTGCAGTCGAGCTTTGCGAGAAACGCCGCCACATCGAGCGGCGCGTCAAAGCGCTGGGCGTCGCCGTTTACCGTTACCCTGATCATGGAAACAATCATACCTCAGCATCCACGCCGCCTTCGCATTAGACTGGCGCCAAAAAGAGGAGAGATGCGATGAGTTCAACGCTGCTGCTGGTTCAATTTGCGTCCCAGAATGTCGCCTTGTTCTGCTGCGCACTTTTCGCAGGGGCCGCCACCTACGTCAGTCTTGTCGGGCACCCTGCGACGGACGAGGACGGAACCGAGTTGGCCGACACCCACGTCCTGGCATCGCACCCCAAGCCGGCCATTTTTCAGGCCTCTCTCGGCGTCATCGGCTCGTTGTCCGCAATGCTTGCCGGATCGGCAGGCGGAGCCATGTGGTGGCTGGCCGGCGGGATGGTTCTCGGAGCAGCGGCTTCATTGCAGGTGTTCGCAGTGCTGCCCCTGACCCGCCGTCTTGCCGGAATTGAGCCGCGCGCTGATCCGAAAGGTGCGGCGCAGATGATGGCGAGGCTTGCGAAGCTGCACGCTGCGCTGAGCCTTGCGGCCCTGGCTGCGCTATTCATGCTCATCACGAAAGCCTGAGCGGTAGAATTTCCCGCCACGCGGGTGTAGTTCAATGGCAGAACAATAGCTTCCCAATGTGAAGCTATTGTTCTGCCATCGAACAGGACCCGCCGGGCTCAGCGGGCCGCCAAGGTTTCAACGCCCCCTAAGGGACTCCAAAGGCCAGCTCGCCAAGTAACGGTGCAGGTCTGGCATCATTGAGTTGAGGGCCTTGATAGGCGGCCATCGTATAGTGGCAATACCCGTGCTTCCCAAGCACGAGACGCGGGTCCGATTCCCGCTGGCCGCTCCATCCTCCTAATGCCTAGATCCGTGTGCCTTGAGCGCATGCCCTGAATTTCCCGATCAACCACACTAAAAGTTATATATGGGTGGAGAGAGATGACAATTACTGAGGTCACTCAGATCCCGTAGGGACTGAAATTTCGAGGACCCGAAGATTGCTCAGGGGTCGAAATTTCTAAGTGGACAGGGAAACCCCGAGGGCGCTGAGACCGCCTTAGACGCAGTTGCAGCTGGTCCCCGAAATCGCTGACGGTGATCGGGTCGTTGAGGTCGTCTAGCTGGTCCTGAGCTTCACCACGTCGATCAAACCACCGCTGGAATCCCGGTCAACCTGGCCGACTTTCGGTACCACTCACGCTGAGGGTTCGGAAACGCCCTGATTTCCGGACGCCCCCCGAGGTACGTCAACAGCTAAGAGAGGTGTTGGTGTTGGTGTTGGTCTGATCTACGATGAAAGTGTTTTGCGTAGGCTCTTTAATAACGCTTCTGCGTCGTCGATGGTTTTAAGCACGTCCCGATTCCCTTTCAACTCCGCCAATTCTGTCCACGGCACGCTCCGCATGGCATTAACGGCTGCGTCTAGTTCATTTGCAAATCCTGATTTATTGTTCTTTTCTGCCGGCGCGATTCGCAGCATTGCAGACTCAATATCACCCTGGGCGGTAAGGAAGTGATTCTTCGCAACGGGGTCACGGAGGATAGTTCGGAGTTTCCGCAGGTCCTTGGAGTTTGTAATTCGCTTCTGATTTACCTTCTTGACCACCGCATCAATAACCGACGGCGTCAATAATTTTTTGCTAACACCCATTAGCTCCCGCGCCCACGTTATACCTGCGCCCGGCTCGCGAAGATTCGAAAATTTCTCCGAAAACTCGAAAATATCAACTAGCTTGTCGAGCTCCGGGACCGTGATGCCTAAAATATTCGCTGCACTTGCTCTTCCGAGCAGTTCGACAAGCCGGTACGCCACCATTTCTTTTTCTTTGGCGTCCCATTCCTTTCGCTGCCGATGAATATAGATCCAGACGCGTAAACGTTCTTCGTCGGAAAGCGTCCGATCGACAACTTCAACAGGCAGCTCACGGTAATGCGACTTACCTTGCCGAACAAGTACAGCTGAGTTTGTCCAACGCCGGTCCCCGTCTATGATCCGAAACTTTTTCGACAATTCCGGATGGGGCTCTACGAGCAACGGTTCGAATATGCCCTCGTTCGCCTCTATCTGGCGTTGCAGTTCCTCATCTTCTTTCGGTCCGAGTCGAGGTTGCCATTCGTTTGGCTGCACATCGTCGATATCAAGCTTGGTCCGGTAGGTTCGGAGAACCGTCCTTCCGAGTCGTCGTTCCTGCAGGCCGATAACTTTCGGCCTTTCTCCAATTGGCTCTGGCTGGCTCATTTCGTTATGGTTTTGTGGCCGCCGTACCTATGATGCCCTCGACCTCCGCAATGAACGTGCCGTGAGCTCGCTGCACAGAACGTAGGAGCTCGCCGCGTCGTCTCCAAGTTTTCTCGTGCGCCTTGGTTTCCGTGACCTCGAGTTCAAGCATGTCGTCGGTCATCGTTTCAATCTGGTCCAGAAGCTGACTGCAGCGCTTAGAGGTGACGAACTCGTAAAGTAAGTCGGTCTTTTCCTGCCGTGCCTTGTTACTTTGCCGAAAGCCATGGCTCTGGATTACGTGCTTGCGCAAGACTTGGGCAAGCGCGATTACGCGCGCAGGATTCGCGATGATGACGCCGTCATGAAGGTGAAGCTGGCGCGCGCCCTTGGGAAAAACGTGGCTCGACAGGATGGCGTGATCTGCTTTCTCCGAAATCTGATCTTGCCTTAGCTTCGCGACGTATTCGAATCTCCATTGGTTGCGGTTTTTCGAGTCGTAAACGATGCATCCGCACAGCTTTCCGTTGTGCATAACCTTGTGCACGATATCAGCGCCAGCGACACCCTTGTCTACGCGCGTAATTTGATCGGCCGGAAACTCGGCCTTCAGAGCCTCAAAAAGATCAACCTCAGCGCCTTCGCCGAGCTCCTGGGCAGTCTTTTGCTGCAGCTGTCGCTGCATTTGCGAGAGCTTTTCTTCAAGCTTCAGCCGTTCGTTGAACGCCTTAGCCCTCTCTGCGTTTACCTCTTCGATCTTTGCTTTCTCCAAGGCTTCGCGCTGCTCCTTGGCAAGTTTTTCGGCCGCCTTCCGACCTTGCTCGGCCTCCGCGAGTTTCGGGGCCATGGCAGTAGTTGCTGCTTTCCGGGCCTCTTCGCGAACTGCAGCCTCCTTGACAGCGGCCTCTTGTCTTGCTCTTTCGAGCGCGGCTGCCCCCTCCTTCCTCGCCTGCTCAACTTCCGCTTTTGCCTTCGCCTCCGCATTTGCTTTGTCGAGAGCCGCCTGTTCCCTGAGGCGGCGCTCAAGCTCCGCAGTGCGCTCACGCTCCTTCGCTTCGATGCGCGCGTGTATCTCGGCAAACTTTTCGTGCGGGATCGCCTGGTCGCACCAAGGACAACGCTCTTCAGAAACGGTCGGGCTCAGTGCGACGAAGCTCTGGCGGGCGGTCATGTGATAGCTCCAAGTAGGACCTATTTGGTCCTTTTATACCCCGCTAGCCGGGTTGTCAAGGCCCCCGGGTTCCTAGACGACTAGTTTTTAAGGAAAAGTCTTGCCTTCCCCAACCCGCCTCATCGCCTTCCCTGCATACCGGAGGTATCTACAAACCGCTGCGGTCATTATGCGTTTCTTTTCGCCGGCAATTTTTCCCTTTTCGCTATGGCTGTGAGCGCTCTTGCATACGCCAGCTTCCTCTCCGACGCGCCAAAGGTTTTCGTTAGGCATTTCTTTTCTCTTGTTGTAAACCTTTAGTGCATCCTCCAATGCCTTTGGCCGCGCCCGTCGTGAGATCGGGACCTCGGTCATCGTGTCGTCCCACCTGCGCTCGCCTACTGCACTGGGGTGCTGTTTCGCAAGCAGCTTCTTGAATTCACGGCAAAGCGCAGTGCGAGGTGCATATAGATTTACTGCAGTTACAAATTCAGTCCGACTTCCTTCGTATCGGTCAAATTGTCGTCGAGAGGTAATCGGATCGAAGTACCAGTATTTATCTTGGAACGTCGGCTCGAACATCCACCTATTTCTCTCGAACCACCGTTCGTAAGTCAACTTTCGGATATTTCCGAACTTCCGATAGAGGTGGGAGAACTTTCCTTTTCCGCCCCTAGCACAGCAGGCCTGATACCCCGGGTGGGACTTCTGATAGTCGTAAAGCAGCCGATAGATCCTGTCGCGGTCCATACGCAATGCTAACAGTTAAGTAGTAACAGTTTAAAGCTGCAGGCGTTTGCACTAATGGACTTAGCCTAAGCGGAGTGGGCCGACAATGACGCCGGCTTTTTCTCATTGGAGGCACAAATGGAACGTAAAGGATCAGGAGTTGTTGTCTCGACCGCCGTCGAAAGCACCGTGGGAGCCAGCGAACCGGATGCGCCGCACGACGTGATCCGCGTCTGCGAACCGTACCTCATCACGTACACCGACGGGCACGGCGTTACCTGCAGGATTCATCCTCCGCCGGGATATACGTATAAGGAATATGGGCTTCTCGTCTGCGACCTCGTCCGGCACGTCGCGCGCGCGTTCAACGTTGACGACAACGCGGTTTGGAAGTGGGTCGATCGCGAGCGGAGGAACCCAACGACCGACGTAACGAGGCCCTCGTGACCGAGCGTCGGACGGAAAGTGTCGGGCTGGACCTTGGAATCGGAGCCACACACCGACACTACGACCTGGTCGGACACTGCTACGGCCATCTCGAACATCTCCCCCGACGTAGCGAAGTAACCGTATTGAGAAGCAGGCCGCTAAGGCAATCTCGCTTTGGCTCAACAAATACATGGAGGATCCATGGACAACATTTCAATCGACGCTTCATATCAACAGCTTCTGGAGAAGATTCAGGAGCTCCCGCCTTTCGATTTCTTAGGGGCGGTACTCTTTATGAAGGGTACCCAACGCTTAGTGCGTCCGAGTTTTGAAATCTCCTTAGAAGCCCGGCTCGAGACGTTCAAGGCAAATATGGAGGCGAGCCTTCGCGAGCTGCTGCTGCATAGCAAAGCCGGCAAAGCTTGGCAAACGTGCTACGCCATCATTGTCGAATTCGATAATGGGGCGATCAGCTTCATTGATGTAGGAGGCGCCGACGACCTCATTGAGTTCGACTCATCAGAAAACAATACCTTGTTCATAAGACCGCTCTTCGATGCGTTCGTTGAAGCGGAGAGCGGGTCATCTCAATGGCCTCTGTGGATTAGCCTCCACCGCGACACCCGCCAAGCAGCCGGCATGGTGGACTTTGTATGGAAGTCGGCCATCGTCGTGTTTGCCACGCGAATAGGCGTTAACGCCATCGCCGGTTCTACCAGGCGCATTTATTCAGCTCAAACGCAATCGGAGCTCGCATCGCATGAACAATCGACTGACCGCACCGCGGCGCAAGGTGATCCATGAAAGAGTACAAGTTCGATCTCACCGAGACCCCTCTGCGGCTGCATCGTTTGTACGCTTATGCGTCCAGCGACGAGGAGCTCCGTGTCGCCTCCGCGAAGAAACTCATCCATCGTTTTGAAGAGCGTTTCCTCGGTCTCGCCCACTTTGATCGATTCGAACGTAGGTACGTGATGAAGTACAAACGCCTGAAGGGGTTCGAAGGCGACTTCTGGTGGGGCAACGCCACACTCAGATTTTCCGTTTGTTCGCCGGAGATACCGTTCTTTGGGGAAGAAGCATCGCGGCTCTGTGACTGGACGCCAATTATTTACTCGAGTTGCAGCAAGGGACGGCCGACTACGCCGCTTCGTTACTTCCTCAATGGCAAGGAGTATTCCGACTGGAACGTGCCGCCGGACGTCGCCGATAAATTCTCAAAATTGACCGAGCTCAATAGCGGCTTCATTCCCAAACGGCTCACGATCGACCAGTTTTTTTAGAATAGTTGAATTCAAAAGGAGACTTACACATGCTTTCTGACGCACTCGTTGAAAATTTACCTTCACTAATTGCCACTACGTATCCGTACCTCATCGAAAGGCGACGCTTTGATTACGGCGAGGTTGGGGAGCGCCTAAAGAAGGTGCTGGCCGAGCTCATCGTCGTAGTAGAGGAAGTTGAGCTCCAGTGGATGCATCTCGCAGAGGGCGAAGGTATCCACAAAAGTCCTATTTTGCAGGCGTTCAGTAAGGGCGAATACCAAGCCGTGATCGATGCATACATACCCAAGTGTGCGAAGCAACGGGCAGCTTTTAAGCAACGTTTCGACGCGGAAATGCAGGCGCGGGCGAAAATTTCGCAGACGGGGGTTGTCTGGCTAACGCCCGAGATATGCACTCGCCCGGGCGAAGAGCGGCCGCAAATACGGGGCATCGAGCCATTAGAGAAATCTGGATGAAAACTCATATCGCGGAATGGCTTGTCTCGATGCTGCATGGGAAACAGCTTCTTTTCGTCACGCTGACCTGCCCACGGCGCGTCGAGAGGGATGAACTTTCTCACGCGATTGGTAGGCTAATTCACCGCGTCAAGCGCCGGGTGCTCGGCCGAAAGGCTGAGCGCGCCGAGATCGCACAGGTTATCGTGCTGGAGCCAACCTATATGGGCGGTGCTCACGCCCATCTAATACTTGAAGATCCGTATTCGCTACCCACGGCAAAGCCGTTTCCCTGCGCCGTGCCCATCGGTAGGCTAATCACCAAAGAATGGGCGAATCTCGGCATTGGCGGGAACGCAGTGGCGCAAGACGTCCAGCGCGTGTACGACTTGCCCGGCGTAATCCAGTACCTGCAAAAAACACTCGGTGGGACTCACGTTCTTGACCGCCTGGATATAAATAACTTTTGCCTACCTAATCGGTCGGCCCTTTCACCTATTCCAAACAGCCATGTCCCGCCAGTTCGGGATAACAAATAAAGTGATGCGCATGTGCCTGGGGTGCCAAATCAAGTTCAATAAAGCCTTGATTTTATGGCCTATGGAGCAACGCTAGAGTACCCAAAGGACACTAAGAGAACACGACGATGCTCCAGACCCCGAAAAACAAGCGTGAATTGCTGGAAGCCCTGAAATCCGAAAAGGACTTCAACGTGCTGCTTCTCGTGACCGGCAAAGCCCATGACCTGGTAGCGGATCTGCGCAAACTGGGATCAAAGCGGGTTGCGGTGATCGTTCTCGGCTCGCGCTGACGCACCCTGAGCGCTTTTACATTGGTTTTGGGCACCTCCCCAGCCGCGCAGCTTGCTAAATCGCTTCTAACGCCCCGTAAGCAAGGCGTTTAGGCGTCCAGAGCGGCTCTGTCCCGCGAAAGGGCGTCGATGATGTCCCGGGCCTTTGCGCTGACGTGGCGCTGCTCGAGATGGGCGTAACGCATCGTTGTTTTGATATCAGTATGGCCGAGGATCTCCCGGACCTCATAAATGCTCATGCCGTTCTGGACAAGCCTGGAGGCTAGGGTGTGCCTCAGGGTGTGGATGGTGCAGTCCGTCAGTCCGGAGCGCCTTAGGGCTTTGGCGACGGCGCGACCGGCATAGCCCCGGGGGCCACCCTTCTTGTTGCTGAAGACGTAGACAGCGCTGCCTCGAGTAGCCGCCCTACGCTTGAGCACGTCATAGACGCGATTGGTCATGTAAAGGATCGTCTCGTTTTGGACTTTCGGCCGCCAAAGGTGGATTTCACGCTGCTCGAGGAAGATCTGGTTCCACTTGATGTTTGCAACCTCGCTGTATCGCGCCCCAGTATCAAGAAGCAGGATGACAAGGTCGTAGGCGTCCTGCATCGTTCTCTTGAGCTCCCGGTCCCGCAGCTCAAAAGGTTTCAAGCCCTTCACGTCTCGCTGAGGCTCGAGCTCCTTCAGGAGCCTCCGCTCCTCCTCGTCGGATAGAAAGCGCAGCCGATACTTCGGCAGCTTCACCTGAGGGAAGTCGAGGTGCGCCGTGGCGTAGCCGAGCTTACGAGCGTATTTCCAGGCACCCCGCACAAGATTGAACGAATGCTTAAGCGTTTGCGCGCCGAGACCTTCCGCCTCGCTGTCGCGCTTGAAGCGCTCAAGATCCTGCAGGCCAAGCTCGTCGAGAGGTTTCTTCATGTTCATCAGGCGCGCTATCGCCTTCTGCCGCCAATACAGATTGGAGTGATTCGGCGTTCCCTCCTTCGTGCTCATGAATAGCTCGATGGCCTCGCCAAGTGTTATCCGTTCACGCTTACCGAGAAACTGCTGGGCGTGAAGCTTGGCCTTCCACTCCACTTCCATCTGCTCAGCGATCTTTTTATTCGTCGTCCTGGACGAGCGTATATACGTCCTGCCTGTGAGCTGAAATTGGATGTACCAGTATTGGCTGTTGCCTCGCTTGATTACGCTCATGTGACTCCCCGGCCTTATCGGAACCGGGACCGTCAACCTAATACTGACCTGGGACAACAGCTATCGAAGTTTTGAGGTTAAGCTCTAGCGCTCGCGGCGCCTGATAATTGGGGACGGTCATGCAATTTCGAATGAACCTGTTACGAGTTGCAACCTTCTTTATATGTTTGACCACATTTTTCTGTTCACACGCCGCTCCTGCTGATACGCGCCGTGGAGCAATGCCGATTGATCACTTTCTAGCGTTATGGAATTCAGGCAACTCTGAAAAGGTTGGCGTTGCGTATGGTTACCTTCTTGGCACCGTCGATGCCATGATTGGCGAGTCACCTGTTTGTCTGCCGCAGCAACCAGAATGGTCAGTGATCTTCAAACGCGTGGTACAGGAAGTTGATGCAGTTAAAAGGAACTTGGCCACTGCCGGCGTGCAGTGGGAAGGTTTACCAGCCACCACTATTCTTGACGCCTCATTCCGACGCGCTTATCCATGTAGTGGAATGAGGTAGCGACGTCGTGCTGACTTAAGTGCTTTAAACAGCAGCGGGCTGCCATACATGTAAGTAATGCGCTGCACACGCTCGAAATTTAATGATCGTGCAAAACAGCTTGACTATGCTCGTTGCCGCTACTGATAAGCGTGCTGCAATATTGCAGCTTCTATCTCATGTTGCCGCATCACCTATGAAATCCGAATACCCACCTATAGGATCTAAGTGGAAGGATCGCGATTTACGCGCTGAGAGAACGGTGGAGGTAATCCGTTACGATTTGGTTAAGCGCCGAGTGCGTATTCATTGCATCGAAACTCAGAACCTCAGCTGGGCGAAGCCTGAACGTTTTAATGGCAAGAGTGACGGCTATTCCAAGATTCAAGAATGAATGCCTCTCTACCTGCATCTGATTTAACTCGTCGTTTAACCACGCTGTAATCTTGATTAGAACGGCGTGTAACCCGATTCCAATCACCGACTAGGTATGAGATAGCCAGCATTTAGCGAAGTGCCGTAAAAGCAATTCTGAACGTGGAATCCAGATTTGCGAACGCTTAGCTCGGAAGTGCCCAATTCGGGCACATCGGCCATCACCGAAAGATCTGCAAATCACAACATGGAGTTGACCCGTTTCAGTGGACGGTTTAGCGCTTGGGTCACAAGTGGTTATCCACAGGCTGCGCGCGTGGCGCTTCTATCGCAACCGAGCGCGCGGGCCTGTGGGTAAGCGCGTGCTCGCC
>Ga0137391_10003473_pt1 | contig 11942 bp, 10 predicted proteins | sample 15con2h24BmetaG_FD_101399 | JGI IMG/M metagenome (GOLD analysis project Ga0137391, IMG submission 101399) | Vadose zone soil microbial communities from Angelo Coast Range Reserve, California, USA - 15con2h2.4B metaG | ecosystem: Environmental > Terrestrial > Soil > Vadose zone > Saprolite...
ACGGCAGCATCCGCCAGAGTGCGAATCCCTACGCTATTGATGCCGTTTTGCGCATTGTGCACACGCTGGTGCTGGCAAGAGAAGGCGGATTTCTTTTGCACTCTGCCAGCGCTATTCGCAACGAAAAGGCTTTTCTGTTTGCCGGTGTTTCGGGGGCGGGAAAGACAACGATTTCCCGTCTCGCTCCCGCTGACGCCACTCTGTTGACCGATGAGATCTCTTATGTCCGCAAGCGAGATAAGGGTTACGTCGCCTTCGGCACGCCTTTCACGGGCGAACTGGCGAAGCTCGGAGAGAATTGTTCGGCGGCGGTGGCCGCACTTTATCTATTGGCGCAGGGGCCGGAGAATCGTATCGAGCCGGTAGCTGCGGCGGATGCCGCGCGTGAACTGCTGGCCAATATGCTTTTCTTTGCCGAAGATCAGGAACTGGTTCACTGGGCATTCAAGGCCGCGTGCGATTTTGTCGATCGCGTTCCGGTATACAGCCTCACTTTCGTGCCCGACGCGAGGATATGGGAGATGATTGGATGAACAAGAAACTCTACGTCGCCCGAAGCCCTCGAATCGCGGCCCGCAAGCTGGGTGAAGAAACGCTCGTCATGTCCGCTCAGGGATCGACGTTGTTTACGCTGAACCCAACCGCAACGATTCTGTGGCAGGTCGCTGACGGCATTACGGCGCTGGATGAAATCGTCGAACGCCACATCTGCTCGGAGTTTGATGTGAAGCTAGAAGAAGCGATTCGCGACGCTGAGGCATTGGCCGCGGAGTTGTCCAGGCATGGCATCCTCGTGATTTCTGAGAAACCGATTACGAGCCCAAAATCGCCGACATAGGAGCAAGATCGATGAGTTTGATGAAGGAGATCGGAGAGCGGGCGCTGGGGCTGGGCGTCCCTTTCAGCGTGCATCTTGATCTAACCTATCGATGCAACGAGCAGTGTGTTCACTGCTATCTCGATCACAATGATCACGGTGAGATGACCACCGCCGAGATCAAGCACCTGCTGAAGGAGATGGCTGAAGCCGGTGTTTTCATCCTGACCCTCAGCGGCGGCGAGATTTTCCTGCGCAAGGATTTTTTCGAAATTCTGGAGTGCGCTCGCGACCTCACGTTCTGCATCAGGCTGAAGACCAATGCGGTTCTGATCCGCGAAGCACAGGCGGCGCGACTGCGCGACTTGGGCGTGGAATCGATCCAGGTCAGCATCTATTCGCACCGGCCGGAGGTGCACGACACAATCACCAAAGTTCCAGGTTCGTTCCGGCGCTCTATCAACGCCATCCGTTTTCTTAGATCGCAAGGCCTGAAAGTAGTCATAGCGAACGTTTTGATGACGGAGAACATGCATGACTATCGCGGCGCCCACGCGCTGGCCGATGAACTTGGGGCCGGTTTTACGCTGGACCCGACCGTGGCGCCCATGATGGATGGGGATCGTTCTATCCTGAACTTGAATATTCATGAGTCTGCTCTTCATGACACTTATCGCGACGAAAGTTTGGTCGGCAGTGTGGAAGAGTTCTGCGCGCCGCCACGCCCGGCCGATGAAAGCAACATGGAGTCTCTCCCTTGCAGCGCCGGCCACACGGCGTGCTACGTTTCTCCCTATGGCGAGTTTTATCCTTGCGTGCAATTTCCGCTTTCCTGTGGCAACGTGCGGCAGCAGCGGTTCATCGACATCTGGCGGAACTCTGAGCAGCTGAAGGAAGTGCGTTCGATTCGCCTGCGTGATCTTTCCAGTTGCTCGCAGTGCGCCCATGGCGGGTCCTGCACCCGCTGCCCGGGTCTGGCCTTCATGGAAGGAAACATGCGCGGGCCTTCCACCCAGGATTGCGAGAAATCTTTTGCCCGTACTGGCATTCCCTCAGCCAACTTGCTGTCCAAGAAAGGGAAGACTTCTCCGGCACGACTGGTGCAAATCCAGCTCGTACCGGCGGTTACTGGCAGCAGGCTATCCGGAACTGGCAGTCGCGCAATCGCTATAGCGTCGTAGCGCGCCCAATCCTGCCCGTCGCGGCCCTATACTGCTTCAACCTTTATGGCCAACATCCTCTACGGAGTGAATGGCGAGGGCGCTGGACATTCCACTCGCGCGAAGGAAGTACTCACCCATCTGCGAGCGCGAGGGCACACTCTGCACGTCGCTTCGTTCGATCGCGGACTGCGCAATCTGAGTGGCGAATTTGAAGTCACTGAAATATTTGGTTTCCGCTTTGCCTATGTGAACAATCGCGTGCGCTACAAACGCACCATTGCCAAAAATCTGGTATCAATGCCGCAGGCGGCAAAGAGCGTGAACCAGCTCAAGGATTTGATCACGACCTGGAAGATCGATCTCGTGATTACGGACTTCGAGCCCCTGACTTGCCATCTCGGGCACGGAATGGGCCTGCCGGTAGTTTCCATCGATAATCAGCATTGTCTTACCAATACGGTCGTCTCCTATCCCAGGCAATACCGGCGCGATGCCGCCGCGGCGAAACTGGTTACGCGGCTAATGACTCCCCACGCCGATGCTTACCTCGTCATTTCTTTTTTCACGGCGCCCGTAAGGAAGCGAAACACGTTCCTTTTTCCACCACTCTTGCGCCAGGAGGTCCTTAAAGCTGTTCCCACGCAGGAGGATCACGTTCTTGTTTATGTGACCTCTCCCGCACCAGCACTCGCCAAGGTCCTGAGCGCGGTACGCCGACGGTTCATTGCATATGGCTTTGGCCGCGAGGGCCAGGAAGGGAATATTCTTTTCAAGAAGCCGTCGCTAGACGGATTTCTTCGCGATCTCACCGGAGCTTCAGCGATCGTGGCCAACTCCGGATTTTCCCTTGTCACCGAGGCTCTGCACCTGGGCAAACCCTATCTGGCGGTTCCCGTGGAACGCCAGTTCGAGCAAATCTTCAATGCTTACTGGCTGCAACAAACTGGCTATGGCGCGTACTGGGAGGACTTGAACAAGGAGCGCGTCGAGTCGTTTCTCTACAACTTGCCGGTCTATCGGGAAAAACTGGGCGACTATCCGCGGCAAGGGAACGGCGCGCTGTTAGCAAAACTCGACGCGCTCATTGCCCAGCACCCGTCATCCGTTTCGCGGCCGAAGGACTGAGCCTCTAAAAAGCCCTACCAATTCGGCAGTCGGCGAATCGTAGCGCCATTCTTGATGTCCTTTGTCGCCGTTCTTAAGACACTCCGTACACATCCCGTTCGTAATGCTGCTGCAGCTGGGCTTCCCGCATACCATGTGCAGAAGCAGTTCCGTGGCTTCTGGCGACCAGTCTGCAAGGAAGGTTTTGCATGAACAAGAGGGGCAGGCTTTATCGAGGTTTGATGACAGGAGTTTTCTTAATGGGTGCGACCGCGAATGCTCAGGATTCGCAGTCACTCGGGGAGGTCGCGCGCCAGCAGCGTCAGCAGAAGGAACAGTCAGCAAATGTGCAAGGCCAGAATGCAGTCGCATCCAGGGTCGTCACGAACGAAGAAATTCCTGAACACACAAAGGACGAGCCGGCATCTGCGGTAAGCAAAGGTAAGAGCGAGGTCTCAAGGCTTTCACTGTCCAAAGCGCCAAAGCAGCCCGCCGAGTATTGGCAGTCCCGGATACTGGTTCAAAAAGGCCAGATCGCTTCCTTGCAAAGACGGATAGACGAAATCAATGGATCCATCCGGTTTTCGTCCATCAACTGCGGTGCTAATTGCGTCTTACGGAACGAGCGGCAGAGGAGCAAGCAGCAGCAGGTGGAGCAGAAGCAAGGCGAATTGGACCAGCAAAAGAAGCGCTTGGAGGAGATGCAGGAAGCCGCCCGCAAGCAAGGCTATGGCAGTTCGGTATACGATCCGTAGCGGCGACAGCATTTGAGTGCAAATTAAGCCGCCGCTCTCTCCGCAACGCCGGCATTTTTTCTGTTCCCAGTTCGCAAAATGGCCGCTCGTGAGGGTCGCTCTTTCGAAGAGTCTGGTTACCTCCAAAGATTTCGCTGAATTTCGTTTTCCCGCCTTCCTTCAAACCTATGAAGCATGCGAAATTAGTGTATGGCCCTTGTTCTCCGTCCCTCGCGCATTCATGCGGCTGGTGTGTTCACCACCACGCCTGCTCGCAAAGGTACTCGAATCGTCGAATATGCCGGCCCCCGCATTACCCCCGAGGAGGCTGACCGGCTGTACGATGGCGCGCCTCGTACATACCTCTACGGCTTGGAAGATGGCAAGACTATCATCGACGGCGAAGGGCTGGGAGCTTACTTAAATCACTCCTGCGATCCCAATTGCGAGATCGATGAAATCAAGAGTCGCGCCTGGATCTTCGCCCTTCGAGACATTGCTGCCGGGGAAGAGTTGCTATGGGATTACAACCTGTACGACGATGACGGCCCCGCGCCCTGCCGCTGTGGTTCGCCCAAATGCCGCGGCACCATGTATTCCCGCGAATGGATGGCCAAGATGCGGCGCAAGGCGCGCAAGAAGAAAGCGAAGCGCAGAACGGTGTAGTGAGTCACGTCATCCCCTTCGGCTTCGCCCAGCAAAGGCTCTCGCCCCGCTGGAAAAAACGCGGGCCTTCAGCGTGACGCCTTCGTTGTCGTGCAACTGAAAGTTAGGTTCTCTCGACTGCGCATTTGCGCTCCCTTCGCGACCGCAAATGCTCGTCCTGGGCGGGCAAGCGACGATTAGACGCTTGCTTCTACCGGCTCGCGCGTAGTGACCTTCTCGTCAGCTTCCTCCCGGAACGCGGTATGGGTCTTGGCGACGAGCATGTAGATGGAGGGCACCACGAATAACGTGAAGATTGTGCCAATAATCATGCCGCTTACCAGCATGATGCCGATGCTGTTTCGGGCTCCGGCGCCCGGGCCCCTGGCTAAGACCAGCGGGAAGTGGCCGCAGACGGTGGCGGCCGTCGTCATCAGGATCGGACGCAAACGAGTATTGGCCGCGCCGATGATGGCTTCCAGCTTGCTCCGCCCGGTTTCCTGCAAGTGGTTGGCAAACTCCACAATCAGGATTCCGTTCTTGGCGATCAGGCCGACGAGAGTGATCAGACCGACCTGACTGTAAATGTTGAGCGTGGTGAAGCCGAGGAACGAGAACATCAACGCTCCGGAGATTGCCAATGGTACCGATCCGGCGAGAATGATAAAGGGATCACGGAAGCTCTCGAATTGGGCAGCGAGCACGAGGTAGATCAGGATCGCCGAGAGCATAAAGGTGCCAAGAAACTTGCTGCCTTCAACGCGCAGCTGTCGCGATTCACCGGCGTAGTCCACAGTGAATCCCTGCGGCAGGATTTGTTTGGCTTGATCTTCCAGGAACGTGAGCGCCTTGTCGAGCGGCACATTCGGGGGAATTACACCCTGAATGCGCACGGCATTCAACTGCTGGAATTTATTCAGCGACCGGGGTTCGGTGGTCGTCTTCAGCGTGGCAAACGTAGAAAGGGGCACGAGTTTGTCGGCCGAACCTTTTACATAAATGTGCGAGAGCTGATCGGGCGTCAAGCGTTCGACACGCTGAACCTGAGGGATCACTTTGTAGCTGCGGCCTTGAATGCTGAAGCGGTTGACGTAATTCCCACCCAGCATGGTGGAGAGATCCTGGCCGGCCTGGCTCAAGTCCACGCCCTGTGAGCGCAGCTTGTCGCGATCAAAAACGACCTCGGTCTGCGGCTGATCGAACTTCATGTCGGTGTCGGCAAAGATGAACATGCCGCTCATCATGGCCTTCTGTACGAGCTTTTCGGCGAGCTGGCTGACCTGCTGAGGCTCAGCGGCCGAAGCGATCACAAAGTCCACGGGGAAGTTGCCGCCGCCGGGCAGCGGTGGCGGGGTCAGAGGAATCACGCGAATTCCGGCTATCTTCGACAGCTTGCCTGAGGATTCAACGAGCAGTTGCTGTGTGGTTTTTTTGCGCTGGCTCCACGGTTTGACTACCATGCCTCCGAAACCACCGCTGGGATTCGTGATCTGAAAGAGGCTGTCGCTTTCGGGGAAGGAGTGGTAAACGTCGTACACCTGATTGGTGAACAGGTTGGTTTGATCGAGCGTGGAGTTGGCAGAGGCCTGAATCACACCGAAAACAACTCCCTGATCTTCCTGCGGCGCGAGTTCACGCGAGGAGAACATATAAAACGGAATCATGAGCACGGCGACAATCGCCCATACGGTCAGTACAACCGGGCGATAGTGCAGGGTGCCGGTCAGCAGACGGGTATAGAGACTTCGTATCCGCTCGAACTGGCGATTGACGATGCCGGCAAATCCACGCTCGGCATCACCCGTCCGCAGCAACTTCGAACTCATCATCGGGGAAAGCGTGAGGGCGACGATACCCGAAACAGTGACCGCTCCGGCGAGGGTGAAAGCGAATTCGCGGAAGAGCGCTCCCGTCAGGCCACCTTGAATACCAATCGGCGCGTATACGGCTGCCAGGGTAATCGTCATTGAAATGATCGGGCCGACCAGTTCGCGGGCAGCGTCCTCTGCCGCGCGGAAAGGCGTCTTGCCCATTTGCAGATGGCGTTCGACGTTCTCCACCATCACAATGGCATCGTCGACGACCAAGCCTACAGAAAGCACGATCGCGAGCAGTGTCAGAAGGTTGATGGTGAAGCCCGCCACCAGCATCAGGAAGACGGCCCCGATCAGCGAGACGGGGATCGCGACAATCGGAATCAGCACGGAACGGAACGACCCCAGAAACAGGAAGATGACAACGATGACGATCAGCAGGGTTTCGATCAGCGTCTGCAGCACTTCATTGATCGCGTCCTGAATGTACGCGGTGGAGTCGTACGGAATGCCCGCCTTCATGCCCGCCGGCAACTGTGCCTGGATGGCGGGAATCTCCTTCCGTACAGCCTTGATAACTTCCAGCGAATTGGCCGTGGGAAGAACCCAGATTCCCATGAAAGTAGCGGTTTCGCCGTTGAAGCGGACATCCTGATCGTAGTTCTCGGCGCCCAATTGCACGTCGGCGATTTCGCCCAGGCGAACGACAACACCGTTCTGCTGCTTGACGACCATCTGCTTGAAATCGTCGGGTGTGCGCAGGTCGGTGTTGGCGATCAGGTTCACGGAAACCATGGAACCTTTGGTGCTGCCGAGCGCCGACAGATAGTTGTTCTTGGAAAGCACATCGTGCACGTCGGAGGGCGAGACGCCACGGGCCGCCATCTGGTCGGGCTTCAGCCAGATGCGCATGGCAAACGTGCGATTGCCCAGAATGTCGGCGCGCTGCACGCCGCTGACCGCGCTCAATTTGGGCTGCACCACGCGGGTGAGGTAGTCGGTGATCTGATTTTCGTCAAGATCCTTCGCCGAGAACCCGAGGTACATCGCGGCGAATTGCGTATCGGCCGTTTGCAGATCGATTACGGGCACCTGCGACTCAGGTGGCAAGTCGTTCTTTACTTGGGCGACCTTGGCCTGAATCTGAGTCAGGGCCGCGTTGGTGTCGTAGTTCAGCTTCAGGTGAACGGTAATCGTGCTCAGGCTCTGAGCGCTGTTCGACTCCATGTAGTCGATGCCGTCGGCGCTGGCGATCACGCGTTCCAGCGGCGTGGTAATGAAGCCGCGCACCAGGTCGGCGTTCGCGCCGACATACACCGTGGTGACCTGAACCACAGAAATGTCGCTGCGCGGATATTGCCGGACACTCAGCGAGCGAACAGCCTGGAGACCAGCGATCAGAATGACGAGGTTCACCACCATTGCCAACACTGGACGCCTAACAAATAAATCAGTGAACTTCATGCTTGCTCCTTACTCGGCCTGATGGCTGAGCTGGATCTTCTGCCTTAACTCTCTTCCGGATTCGGGGTGGGGCTATTCGAGGGCTTTACAGTATTGTTGACCTCGACCGGCGCAGCGTTGCGAAGCCGGAAGGCCCCGGCGCTGACGACTTCGTCACCAGGCTTCAGTCCCGAGATGATTGCGACCTGATCGCCACGGCTGCCCTCGATCTTGACGATCTGCTGGCGAGCACCGCGATAGGTTTTGCCGGTCTTCTCATCCTTCATATCGCCTACAACAAACACAGAATCCCCAGAGGGCGCGTAGTTGATGGCCGATGCCGGCAGAGGAATCACGTCGCGCGACTGGCCCAGCGGCAACTCGACTTGCAGGAACATGCCGGGGCGCAGCTTCCCGCCGGGATTTTCCAGCGTGGCCTGGATCTGGATATTGCGAGTCTGCTCGTTGATCACGGAATCAAGCGCAGTGATCCTGCCGTTGAACCCAATGCCGGGAAGGTCCGTGCTGGTGACGCGCACGCTGCGCCCGACTTTCATCTTCGGCGTATCCTGCTGCGGCACGCCGAAGTTCACGTAAATCGGATTGACGGACTGGAGGGAAACAATTGCCTGTCCGGCGGCCAGATATTGGCCGAGGCTGATCTGGCGAAGTCCCAGCATTCCGGAGAACGGCGCGTGGATGGTTTTGCGAGCGATGGCAGCCTTGACGTCGTTGACCTGAGCCTCGGTGGCTTTCTGCTGGGCGGCGGCATTGTCGAACTCCGACTTCGAAATGACGCCCGCCTTGACCAATTGCTCCGAGCGGCCATATTGAATACGGGACAAATCGCGCTGAGCTTCCATGTTGGCGAGTTGCGCCTTTTCCTGGCGAGTATCGAGTTCGACCAGGACGTCTCCCTGCTGCATCGCCTGGCCGGATTCAAAGTGAATCTTGTCGATGGTTCCCGGAAGATCGGCGCTGACCGTAACTCCCTGGATCGCGGCCGCCGTCCCAATCACTGACAAGGTTGAAGGCCACGTCTCCCGCTTGGCGATTACGGTCGTGACAGAGGTGGCCGGTATCTGAAAGCTGGAGCCCGCCGCAATACCAGCTTCGACCTGACGGTATTTTATGAAACCGAGCCCACCAATAAGAGCCGCCATCAGCAACAACACTATGAACAATCTTTTCGCCATACATTCTCCGGACAGGAAACAATAGACTGGACACTGTTACAGGTTAAAACGTGCGCCCACCAACGAATATTCTAAATATTGATTGAGCGGATTGGCGAAAGGATTCAGAAGCGTGCAGCGGTTTGTTTTGCACGCATGTGACAAAAATTTGCGCACTATCGGCATCCCAGGCTCTTTCACCGCTCGATCGCGACTCCTATTCATCTAGACGGGCAGGTTTTTGCGCCCGAATTTCGCGCTCTCCAGAGTTAGACGAACGGGGACCGCTGAAACAGACACTGGTTTCGATTTTATTTAAAAATGGGTGGAGATTTCTGTCGATACCCCCGACCGTAGGGCGAACTGGGACACTAGCCAGGGTACTGATGGTACAGGTCTGCTAGATTATGCGGTATGCCACCGGTGTTCAACAAGCCTTTCCGCGGTTTTTCCAGCGACAACAACGCTGGCGTGCATCCGGAAATTCTGGAGGCCATCGCCCGCGTCAACCAGGGCCATGTCGTTGCCTACGGCGATGATCCTTACACCCGCTCGGCAATCAAGAAATTCGAAGAGCATTTCGGCCCCGACATAGCCGTCTTTTTCACCTTCAACGGTACCGGGGCGAACGTTCTCAGCCTGCAAGCCCTGACCCGCTCGTTTCACTCGGTCCTGTGCAGAGACTACGCCCACATCTACACGGACGAATGTGGAGCGCCTGAGAAGCACACCGGCTGCAAACTGATTCCTCTGCCACATCATGACGGCAAGATCGCTCTGGATTCCGTCCGTCATGCCTATCATGGGATCGGCGACGAACACCACGCCCAACCCCGCGTTATCTCGATTACGCAGTCCACGGAGATGGGAACCGTCTATCAAACTGAAGAGATTCAAGCATTGGCCCGCTTCGCACACGAGCATGGCATGTTCCTGCATGTGGACGGCGCCCGCCTCGCCAATGCCGCGGCCTCGCTCAACCAGACGCTGCGCCAGGCCACCCGCGATCTAGGTGTGGACGTGCTTTCCTTCGGCGGCACCAAGAATGGAATTATGGGCGGCGAGGCGGTGGTATTTTTCCACCCCGAGCACGGCCACGACTTCCTCTACCTGCGCAAGCAGAGCATGCAGTTGGCCTCGAAGATGCGCTTCATTGCCGCGCAATTCGAGGCTCTCCTGACTAACGATCTCTGGCGGCGCAGTGCCGAACACGCCAACCGTATGGCCCGAGTACTGGAGAAAGAAATCAGGGGCATCCCCGGAGTCAAAGTTGTGTGGAAGGTTGAGGCTAATGGCGTCTTCGTCCAGATCCCGCACCATGCCATTGAAAGGATCAAGCACCATTATTTCTTTTATACCTGGATCGAAGAGGAATCGATCGTGCGCTGGATGTGCTCCTTCGACACCACCGAGGACGATATCCAGACGTTTGCAGCGGTGGTTGCGCAAGCGGTGAAGGGGTGATGAGCCAACTCTGTGTTCTCGCGCTTAATTATTGCTTTTTGCCCCAATTTTGACTAAATTGGCCATTCCCCAATGTTGTGAGCATCCCGTCGGATCGTTTGATCAAAGGAGTCGTAGATGAGCCGGAAGTGGTACAGCATGATCGCCCTTATTACCACCGCGATATTCTTGTTCAACGTATCCAACTGCGGATTCAATCAGCACTTGACGTCGATCTCGATTGCCCCTTCTTCCTTTACCTATGGCAGTGCGGCCCCTGCGAACTCGGGCCAAACGCCAATTCCCTTGACCGCTTATGGCACTTACATCCATCCGCCGGAAACAAAAGATATTACGGATCAGGTAATTTGGGCGTCGGATACCCCGGTCGCCGTGGTGGATTCCACGGGCCATCTGACTGCGGGACCAGACTGCGGAGGCGCCAACATCTCGGCTAGTGTATTCACCGATGGGGGGAATAAGAACGGAAATGTCGTGGTGGGTTTTATGACCGTCACGGTGGACGGTCCTGCCAGCCTCGGTTGCACGCCTGCCGGTCCGCAACCGATTCTCACTATTAGTTTTGCCGGTAACGGCACGGGAACTGTGACTGGCTCCGGAATCAGTTGCTCGTCCCCGTCGTCATGCAGCGACCAATTCACAACGGGAACCACGCTGGTGCTGACGGCTTCGCCCACCGGCATGTCGACCTTCGGTGGTTGGAGCGGCTGCAACTCCACTAGTGGCGCCAATGCGTCGGTCTGCACGGTCCTTCTGGAAAACAATCTAACCGTGACTGCTAGCTTCAACTAACAGCGCCGCACCGAGGCCATGCGCTCACCTTTCCTCACTCACCCTTCCTCCCCCAACAGCTTGCCAAGCGTGGGTTTGTGCTTATCGTCCTTCTTGTTCTTGTGCGGGACAACCCTCCCCACCGGAGGCGCCCCCATACGCTCCCGCGCCAACTCTTTTACGGCCTGCACCGCGCCAAATCGTTTTACCTTTTTCTTGCGCGCCATGACCTACATGTTGCCATAGCTTTGTCCTGGGCAAAACTGTAATAATCATTCTTCGCGGTTGGATTGAGGGCCGGTCGATCCGAAAAACCGGAATGTCGGCCATCAACTAACGACCTGCGACCAACGACTATTTCATGGAAGAACGCGATTTTTTCGACGAGAGCACGCAAAAGAAGCCAGCGACCCTAAACTGCCCTCACTGCCACCAGCCCGCCGAGTATGAGGTGACCTGGGTGGTGCGCACCAAGAAGCGCCAGCTCGCCGGGCGCGCCGATGAACGCGATCGCGCCCGCTTTGCCAAGGCCCGCTCCTACATGCTGCGCAAAGACGACCTGATGGCCTGCAAGAATATGCGTTGCCGCAAACGGTTTGAGATTTCCGGCGTGCAGTCGGTCGTCTTTACGGAGTAGCCCGGCAGGCCAACTTGCCCAAGTGCTAATTGCCGATTGCTCATTTATACTGACAAGTTTCCCGTAGCTCCCGGAACCCACAGGTAAGGAGTCTTGTTTTGAAAATCCTGGTCTGCATGAAGCAGGTGCCGCAGAAAGATGCGCCGCTCAAGCTGAACGAAACCGCCGCCTGGAT